>ERZ1740067.2449-NODE-2449-length-11303-cov-7.256668_pt1 | contig 11303 bp, 10 predicted proteins | sample MGYA00581736_ERZ1740067 | MGnify/ENA primary metagenome ERZ1740067 (study PRJEB43018, sample SAMN04849236) | marine metagenome | isolation source: floating plastic debris | place: Pacific Ocean | collected 2008-08-27 | study: EMG produced TPA metagenomics... | reverse complement strand
AGCAGTGGCTAGAACGACAGAGAAAACAGAAAGAACGAAGCGTTGCATAATGAGTGCCTGAGTGATTGTGTTTGGAAAATGAGAAATAAGGGATTTAACGATCTCTCGTGGGCAAAGCTAAGTGGCCAAAACTATATGTGGCTAAAACTGCCTGTTCTTTTTATCCAGCCGCCACCGCAACAGCGTTCGCCGATGCCCATTTACCATTCGCTCATCTACTCGCTCAGCGCCACACCAGCTATACAGCTTCAACAAATGAGCAGCCGATGTCGAAAAAGCAGTATGGTAGCCATTCTCCAGCAGCTCAGGAAACAAAAATCCCGATGCATATTGGCTATAAATGGCAATCCCGTTCAAAAGAGACCTGCCGCGACCCGCCATAATCAAAAACTCACAGATCCCAGCGGTTGATTTGGGCAAAGAAAAACCATACGTGCCCGATTGCCAATGACAATCTACCTGCACATTTACCCCAGTTGCAAAGTTAATCTGGCCTGTTTTTTGATCGCTCAGCAAGGCAACCTTTTGGCTGGTGTAGGGTACTCGTGTACGCAGCCGCTGATGCGCATCATCCCAATCCCAAAGGTCACGAATGAGCGGATTGCGTCTCAAAATGGGTAGAAAATCGGCGTAAAGCATCTGTTCATAGCGGGCAACAGCTGCCGCATCATAGATACTCAACCAGTGTAGATAACCAATAGAATTTGTTGGAATAACAGAATTGCTCCCAGCGAACTGGCTGGTAGCCTTGGTCATAGAAAGTTTCGTATTTGTCTGAATCATGGAAGCTCTTCCTACAATGTAAAAATGCAGCAAAATGTGGATGTCTATAGCAGCTCCATAACAATTTCAGTTCAGTTAGTATTCCTCAAACTCTGAGAGGCTTTGCATACTAACGTGGATCAAAAGCGATTTGCAGTTGATCGGGTGAAAACGAAGAAGATGGGCTAACCGTCACTTCGGTATAGGGTTTTGGCGAAAAGCGAAATTTTTGAATGAGATTTGCGATGACGAGTTTGCTCTCAACCATGGCAAACATAGCCCCCATACAGCGTCGCCCACCGTTGCTAAAGGGGATAAATGCTCGCTGATAAATTGGCTGAGATGCCGTTGGAGAGAATCTTTCAGGCCGATAGTCTTCTGGGTTTTGCCAGTGCTCTGGCGAGCGGTGAACGCCATAGAGCGAGAGCATTAGCAAAGAACCTTTGGGAATGCGATATCCCCCGAGTTCTTCAGCTTCAAGGTTGGTTCGCATTATTGTGTGGAGTGGTGGTGCTAATCGCAAAGCTTCTTTTAAGGCGCATTCGGTAAACGTCAGATTTTCCAGATCTGCCCAAGTCGCCTGACGTTGACCCAGCACTGAGTCGATTTCGGCCCTGACTTTGGCTTCTACGGTTGGGTGCTGGCAAAGATAGTAAAGCGTCCATGAGATGGCAGAAGACGTCGTTTCGTATCCGGCGGCGAAGAGCGTGAGCATTTCATTCAGTATCTGTTCCAAAGAAATCGTGGGCTCGGACGCTTGAGCGTGAGCAAGCAGCATAAGATCCAACAGATCGCCTTTTTTGCCAATGCCGAAATCACAGCGCTTTTCGATTTGTTTTGCGAAGAAGGTGTCGATTAGATGCCGGTTGGCCAGCAGCTTGCGATTTAGGGGGGTTGGCCAAGAGAAGGGTGTTTTGAAGAGACTCCAATTCTTTTTTGTCAGTAACTGCTGTGAGTCTTTTAGGATTTTGGCAAATTTAGCGCCTTGCATTTCTGCCAGCGTCGTTCCTAACAGCGTTTCGCTGATCACCTGCTGCGTAATTACCTGGCTTTCAGGAACAAAATCTCGATAGTTTTGTGGATTGCTCTCCCATCGCTGGAACGTCTGTTCGCAGGCAGCATGGATAGTCTCAATGAGATGTGCGATCGCCTTTTTATGAAATCCAGGTTGAATAATCTTGCGAGCGTTGGCCCATGTTTTCCCTTCGGTTGTCACCAGTCCATTGCCAATCACCACACTGACATTGCGATAGACCTCGCCCTTGACATATTTTTTCTGCCCAGTTACCAAAATTTCATGCAGCAAATCAGGGTGGGCAACCGCATAACAGTCACGGTGATAGATTCTAAACCTGGCAATTCCTCCTGACTGCCAGGCCGCTTTTGAATAGAACTGAGCTGGACCGCCCAGGAGTTCTTTGTAATTACCCGCTAATCCGTGACTGGGAATACGAGGGACTGACCTCTTTTGTTTCATTTCGGTTTGTTTTTGTAGCGAAATCATAATGGGGCTCCTGTAGCAGTGAAAAGGCAGTGGAAAAAGAATGTTAGATAATGAGAACCCTTAACGTTTTGAGTCTTGGGCTTGTTGATATTGAGCAATCAAGTCTTCAGCAAATTGCTCATCTAGGCCCTCTGCAGTTTCAAGCGCATGGGTCAACGTTTTGGCAAATCGCGTCAAAGGCGCACCATCAATCACCAAGTGGTTCGCGGCTAATGTACAGCACAGATGCCGACGAACCGAAAATCCGCGCGGGTCTTCTGCATCCGGCACTAGTCGGTCGTAAGATGAGCCAATACAAAGCGAGCTAGACAGAATTGAAAGGAAGTGGCCAAATCCAGCAGTCATTCCCTGGGAGGCAAAGTTGAGATTGGTGAGCCCAAACGTACCGCGAACCTGACGGCGTCTGACCGGGCTAGAATCGACCCAAAACCAAAATAACCGTCGCAGCCAACCTGGCAACTGGGCAAGCCGTTCCCGCCGAAAGCGAATTTCAGCATTTAGCTCATTGTTGGTAATATGGCGCTTGCTCGCCTGTCGCATTTCGAGGCAAATTTCTGCTAGTGATTTTGACTCAGCATTCCGCACAACGTAAGGCGCTGGGAACGAAGTTTTGTCGGGCAGTCGTTGTTCTACGATAGTACTGATGTCTGCGCCGTCAAACATGGCTATTTTCCCTCGCCAGGGAATGCGAATCGTTTGTACTTCCGGATGTTTCTGAATCGTGCGGCTAATGAGAAAAATGAGGTAGGCATTGAAAGAAATTGCGATGCGAGTACGACGCTGAATCTGGCGGATGCGTTCATGTGCCTGCGTGATATCGATTTCCCAAGTCGCTGAAACTTGAGGCAGCCGCTTGGCGTGCTGGAGGAAATCGCTGACGTTATTGCGAAGAATCGGCCAATCCATTTCATGAACGCGGTTAGAAGCAGCCGTTTGCATGTCTGTTTGCCCTGGAGAGATAAACATGATCATGATGAGTCCTCTGAGAGAGTTGTTTTGGATTAAGAGAGTTGTTTTGGGATATATGATTGTTCTTTGGCATCAGGACTGGCCTTGTAACGCATAGCCTAGGGCTGAGAACGCAAACTTCCAACGATCTTCGATTTTTCTCTGCGCTTGAGGAGAAAGCTCAAGTTTATTTTTCTGATAACTCTTCTGAGCATCAACATATTGTCTGAAGGCTATCTGAGCCGTATCAAATCCCGGTAAGTCCAATCCTTCATAAACCCGCTTCAGTTCACCTAAGGGATCGTGTTCTAATGTCTCGTAACAGACTTCAACTAGGTTTCCTGCTGGAATTTGAGAGCGGTCTTGAAAGTATTGCTGCATCATTGATTCGTATAGCTCAAAAACCCCTTCATCAGACCGTTCCGGATCAATTGGGTGCAGCGATATTAAGGGCATCAGCGTTTTACGAAAGTTCTGAACCGATTTGAACACATCGTAGGGCGAACGGTAGATATGGATAAATTTCGCCTCTGGGAAAAGTTCTAAAAGTTTTGCTACGCGGGCGGTGTTGACAGGGTTTTTCAAAATCAAGGGTTTCCCTTGAGCATGAACCGTAGCGACCTGCAGTAGGTAGTTGTATTTGCGGTTGAATTCAGCCGTTTTTTGCGGGGAATTTTCCTCAAAGAGAACATGCTTATGGAAGAATTCCATCGCTTTATTCGGAAATAAAAAATGATTGTAGAAGTTGTCAGGCATTATCTTTGCTAGCGCAATTTCTTCTTCCTGCGGGCTATTAATTGGCCAAGTGACATTGTCCATAGGCCGTTTGAGCGGAAGAATTTTCATTAAAAGAGAGGTGAACCAGTGGCGTCCAATCAAAGAACAGTCAGGCACCAGCGCCTGATACATCGAAAGGTAGCCAAAGCTGTTGTCTTGGGTCATTAAATTGTGCAGGTGAGTAGTGCCGCTGCGCCAGTGACCAATGATAAAAATAGGCGGCTGTTGAATCTGAGTATTTGCAATTTTGCGCCCGTAAAAAATTCGTTCACAGAGCGCAAAGGGTAGGACGATGACGCTAGAGAGCACAACGATGACCGATCGCCAGAGGTGGCTCGGGTGAATATAGGGTACATGGCGCACCAGTCTCAAAATACTGGTGACTCGGGCAAATCCAATTAAGCCAAGCTGGTATCTTATCTTGTTAGGTAGCATAATTGTTGTCTCCTTGTTTAATGTGATCTAAGCAGGGATGAACAACTCGCCTAAACACACTTGGAATTAAGGAGAGAACATACATCACTGCATAGTTGTAGGGGTATTGAGGGGCTGCATTGTCGTTTTCAGCATGGGATAGAGCTGTTGTGGCCGAGCGTGATGCTCCCCGTGGCGCATTAAATTAATCAGCGCTAAATCTAAAAGAAAGAATTCGAGTGACCAGGCATGAGTGGCGTTGACAGGCTCATATTGACCGGCGGCATTTTGCTTTCGGGTCAAGCCATAATGCTGCAGGTAGTTGGTCCAGTGCAGTTTGAGAATTCCAATCAGGGCTTGTAAGCTGCAAAACAGAGCGCCTTGCCAATGACCCAACCCAACCGCCAAGCTAAACCAAAGCCCGCTAAAAGCCGTCCATAGCAACAGTTCGCTTTGCCAGAAGGCGCGTCCTGTTCTTGCTAATTCAGCGCGATCGCAGCGAATGGCTGCTGTTACATTACTAATCAGATTCCGCCAGCAGAACGCATAAATCGTCTGTTCTCGCTGGGCTGTTGCAAAATCTAATGGGGTGCCTACGTAGCGATGATGAATCTGTAAGTGAACAACTTTAAAACTGCCAAACCCAACCGTTGAAAGTAGAAGCCCCCCCAGTAGGCGATCACACCGTTGAGAGTGATGGATCAACTCATGGCCGATGGTAATAGCAAACGCTCCACTGTAGAGCCCTACAGAAAGCAAATAGGCAACACTACCCCAGGCATTGAAAGCCACTGTGTGCCAATACTGCCAGGTGAAGAACAACATGCCCAGTTGCGCAGGCAGACTCAACCACAGCAGTCCCCGATAGTAAAGTCGCCAACCTGGTGTTTGTACCAGTTCTTTGGGAACTGGCTGAACGCCTTTGGGTGCGATTGCCTCTATCAAGGGCGGTAATCCATAGGCGATACCCAAGGGCAAGCAAGCAAAGACGTTAGGGTATGGGGTATTTTCCCCTAGCCAACCACTCAAAATAGGAATAGCCGGCAGGGCATAAATTAGTAGAAAACCCAGACTAGTGAAATATATTCGCAGAGATTGAGAGTAAATCATGATAGTTACTGGGAGTAAGCCCTTAAACAGCTGCCTGAGGCTTCAAAACGTGAATTGCTTGGAACAACCAAATCATAGAAGTCGCAATAAGGTCTGTCTTGGGGCGCTGGTTCTAAATTTGCGTTAGGTCCTTAGACCTAGACAAGATGAGGCGATCGCCTCATGCGCTGACTGCTTGCACTCACATATGTTTGAAACAGAACGCTCGAATCAGCCTATGTTGGCTGTTCCAGTGAACTGCTCTATAAACTCCAGTAAACCGAGCGAGAGGCTACCTTAAGGGCTAGGAATGGCTAACTTAGGGCTATCTTCTTGCTCTGTTAAGCGCGTTATTCGCACAAACAAAACGAAATAAACAAAACATCTTTGAAACAGATCTATCCGTCAAAATCAATAACAAAGTGGTTTAGGGGAAAACTCGAATTACTGATATTGAGGAGCGGACTGTGCATATGAAGGATGGACGCCAGTTTTCAGGCCCGATTTTCAGGCCCAGATTTCAGGTCCAGCCTCCAGCCCCAAACTTTAAATCTAGAGCAATGAAGTTACACACTTCTGTTTTGCGTGCAGCGTTTTATTTCATGTATGGGCATTTTTTATACTAAGCAGTTAACTTTATATACGTGAATCTAATGATGGATGCCTTAGCTTCTCAGCTCAACAGCCTTCCCATTAAGCCTGGAGATGTCATTGCCTTCTCTGGCAATGGTCTTGTTGGCAAAGCTATTCGCCGAGGTACCCGCAGTCCCTACAGCCACGTGGGTATCGTTCTAGATAGATTGGACGGTCGCTATCGCCTCGCCGAGTCTTCCTTCTTCAATGGCCTGCCAGATTTTCAGCAGCAGCCTGCTATCAAAGGGGTTCAACTTCACTGGCTAGAGGACTGGCTAAGTGCCTATCGGCGAGATGGCGCGGCATTTTGGGTTCCGCTTAAAGATGCGATCGCTCATCATCAGCTTCCTATCTTTCAGCAAACGCTTCTCCAGCAGCATAGCAACCAAGCTACCTTTAGCTATCGCAAAATGTTCACAGCCTGGCTCAGGCAATATCATTTCTCGTTGCCCCCAGCCAAAGATCAAAAGCACGTTTACTGTGCGGAAATGGTTGCGATCGCCCTTCAAAAAGCCCGAATTTTACCCCCTGATTTGATTCCCCAATATCAAACACCTGCCACCATCGTCGCGCTCCCCTGCTTCTCCTCTCCCGAAACTATATATAGCTAAACTCTCTGTAGCCAATCTGTTAGCAAGCCGCTACTCTGTCAGCACGCGCTGAACTTTTACCATGATTTCATTCCCTCAACGCCTCAAACGCCCTATATCATCTACATCAGAGACTTCTCTTCCCAAGAACATCTGGAAAGATTGGTTCTTCCAACAAATTCATAATCGAAATCTTGTTTATACCTTTTGCTGGGAAGATCCTCGCATTGACCGCGTTGCGCTTCAGCTTAGCCAAACCGATACTCTCCTGGTTATTACCTCTGCAGGCTGCAATGTTCTTGACTATGTTCTTCAGTCACCTCAGCATATTTACGCGGTTGATGTGAACCCCCGGCAGAATGCGCTGCTCGAACTCAAAATTGCGGCTATTAAAGCGCTCGAGTTTTCAGATTTTTTTCAAATGTTTGGCCAAGGGCATTTGCCCAACTTCCCGACGCTTTATCGCCAGCGGCTACGGCCCCACCTTTCTCCCTGGGCACAGCGCTACTGGGATAAAAAAGGCAATCGTCTTTTTTACAGTAAGCAGTCCTTTTACTTTTGTGGAACGTCGGGTTTATTTGCCAAACTGATCAACTTTTATATCGATCACATTATTCACTTTCGTGAACCGTTTAACCAGCTTATTGCTGCGACGACCCTCGAACAGCAACAGAAAATCTACGAGAAATACAATTTTTGCGATCGCTTTTGGCAGCCTGCTTTGCGTTTCTGGCTCAATAGCGATCTTGCTCAGTGGATGCTCGGTGTTCCCCAATCCCAGTCTCAAGCGATTACCGCCGCCAAATCCACCGATCTCTTTAGTTTTATACAGCACTGCTGCGAGACTGTTTCTACTGAGCTTCCTATCCATGACAACTACTTTTGGCAATTGTGTTTTCGGGGCCAGTATCTGCCCAACTGCTGCCCTGAATATCTCAAGCGCGACAACTTTGAAGCGCTCAAGGCAGGGCTGGTGAACAAAATATCTGTGCATACCGCCACTGTGGCAGACTTTCTGCAACAAAAGCCGCAGCTGCCCATCACTCGTTTTGTGCTCCTAGACCATATGGACTGGCTTGCGGCTCATTACAAGGCAGCACTCGCAGAAGAATGGCAGGCTATCGTTCAGCAGGCTGCCCCCACTGCCCGCATTCTCTTTCGCAGTGCCAGTCCCTGTTTTACCGCACTTGACGAAATCAATATTCAGCACGAAAACAACAGCTATTCTCTTTCGTCATTATTGACCTATAACAGGTCACTGGCGGCTGAGCTTCACCAGCGCGATCGCGTTCACACCTACAGCAGCTTTATCATTGCCGACCTTACCTGTCCCTAGTAAGCCCATGTCTTCTACTACTCGTTCTTCTCTTCTTGCCGATCTCCAGACGCTCTATCACCTGGTTAAGCCTACGCGAGGAGATACTCACGCGGAACGGCTCGAAAGCTTTTACGGTGGCCAGGCCGAACAGTACGATCGCTTTCGTGAGAAGCTGCTGCATGGACGCGAATCGCTCTATCAACAGTTGACCGAGCAGACGCTTTCCAAGTCGAATCAGGTAGGCTCATCATACAGCCGTCATACAGATCATATCTGGATTGACTGTGGCGGTGGAACGGGCGCAGCCTTTGAGGCCATTCAGCAGTCTCTCTCCAATTTTGAGCAGATTTTTATTGTAGATTTATGTGATTCTCTGTTGGATATTGCGCGCGATCGCATCACCCAGTATCACTGGACCAACGTCACCCCCACTTGTAGCGATATTCTCCAGTTCACCCCACCCCGGGGCCCTGTCAGCATCATCACGTTTTCCTACGCCCTTACCATGATGCCAAATTGGTTTGCGGCTATTGACTGGGCTTACCGATGGCTGAAACCTGGCGGCTATATCGGCGTGGTGGACTTTTTCGTCGCCCATAAGCACCCAGCCTCTTACCAAACGCCGCAAAGCTGGCTCTCTCGAAACTTTTGGCAGCTGTGGTTTGCCGCCGACAACGTCTTTCTCTCGGCAGATCATAGTGCCTATTTGCATCACCGATTCACACCTATTTCCTACACTGAAACCTGCGCCAAAGTTCCCTATCTCTTCGGCCTCAAAGCGCCTTATTACCAGTTCATTGGGCAAAAGCTATGACTCGCCTATCCATGACTCAGCTATCCATGACTCGGCTGAATAGCATTCGCCATCCTATGGCTACCTTTGCGGTCCTTTGGCTAGGGCAAACCATTTCTTTGCTGGGCTCTAACCTCACTCGCTTTGCCTTCGGTGTCTGGATTTATCAACAAACTCAGTCCGTTATTAGCTTTGCACTTATTCCCACTTGTCTGTATCTACCAGGGGTGTTAATTTCTCCTGTTGCTGGCAGCCTGACAGACCGCTGGAATCGTCGCACGGTTATGTTGTTGAGCGATTTGGGATCAGGGTTGATTATCCTCGGCGTTTTAGCACTCCTGCAAATGCACAGTCTTCAGCAATGGCATATTTACACTGCGGTCGCTGCGGGATCGCTTTGTGCGGCTTTTCAGTGGGCAGGCTACGCGGCTGCAACGGCTCAGCTGATTCCACCGCAACACCTGGGCCGAGCCAACGGCCTCATCGAAGTGGCCAAAGCTGCCGGTCAAATCATTGGGCCCCTGGCGGCAGGGGCTCTGTTGCTTCAGCTAGGGATCACCGGCATCATCACCCTTGATTTGCTGACCTTTGTCATGGGTGTCTTCACACTGCTGCTCATTCGTATTCCTGACCTTCCTCAACCCTCAGACCCGACCAAACAAACGCAAGTCGCCAGCCCAAACGCTCGTAGATCAAACGAGAATAGTTCAAACAAATCTCGAAAGTCTTGGCATCATGACCTCAGTTTTGGTTGGCAATATATCCGTCGTCATCCATCGCTCGTTAAACTGTTGTTTTACTACGGCATGCTCACATTGTTTTTGGGCGCGCTTGAGGTTCTATTCACACCTTTCTTCCTAAATTTGGGAACACCTCGAACATTGGGCATTGCGCTTTCAGTCGGCGGAATTGGCTGGTTGCTGGGTTCGCTTACGATGAGTGTGTGGGGTGGCCCCAAAAATCGAGTCAAGGGTATCTTTGTCTTCGCCATTGCCCAGGGGCTCTGGCTCATGTTGGCTGGATTCAAAGCCTCTATTCCCCTCGCGATGATTGCCATCTTTGGTTATCTATTCACCTATCCCTTTATCAGCAGCTGCAATCAGACGCTGTGGCAGAGCCATATCCCAGCTGAAATTCAAGGGCGTGTCTTTTCAATTAAGCTGATGGTGGAATGGCTGTTTCTCCCGGTGGGGTATTTGGCAGCTGGGGTTTTGAGCGATCGCATCTTTGAACCGCTAATGGCATTCAACGGCCCTCTCAGCCAGTCTATTGGTCCACTTATTGGGACGGGCCCGGGACGCGGCATTGCCCTCCTGTGCATACTCATGGGCTGCACAATTCTCGGTCTTACGCTTTGGGCTATGAGAGACCACGACCTGCATCAGTTAGGACGACAACCTTTAAGCTGATTGTCAATAGTGTGTTGTCCCTGACAGATTCTTGATAAGAAGAAAGCGTTAGATTCTGCTCAAAACGAAAAAGAAGGGCTGCTCTATGTCTTTAAAATCCATTAGTCCTAATACAGTATTTTCATCCACTTTCCTGAATACGTCATGGATGGGCAAGTAGTCATAAATCATCGTCGCGCTGAGTTTGCCTCGGTACTCCATCATTCGAACTCTAGCTTTACTTTCTTCGACTTTGAGCAGTTTACTTAAAGCGCTGTAAAGCGGCTTAAGCGCTTCATTTTTAGGCAGTTGGATTCCCAGTCCTAACTTGACAACAATGGGGTTAGGATCGACTTTGAAGATATTGTTGCCATCGGAAAACAGCAGGGGATGGACACAGTCTAGGCTAACAAACTCTTTTCCGTACCAGCCGATAATGTCCAATAGGCCATCTAGTTGGTGATGGGTGTGGAAACCACTCCCTTTCCATCGGCCCATCATGAATGGCAATTCCACCGTAGCTAATGCGTCAAAGAGCTTCAGGGCTTCATCGGTAGTCGTTTCCCCCTGCTTTAAGATTGTCTGAAATCTTTCTATAGTGCTCATCTGTTTACGCTCTGTGACTATACTCTGTGACTACACCCAGATGATTGCATCTGGCTACGATAAAGACGATCCATACGCTTTCGGTTCTCGCCCAGAACCCGATCATAGCGACCCAGCTGCATTGCACTCAAGGGCATTTGCTTATCTGCCAGATTTTCTAGAATATCTTTGTCTTTTTTCAACTCATAGTCTACGAAGAACTTGACAATAGGCCCAACCAATAGCTGAAATATCAGCTTATTCATAATGGGGTTAGCAAAGATAAATATCATAAGTCTGGTGCGCTCATCGCTAATAGGAATGTAGAAGACTACTAATTTGACCTGTATGCGCCTCTTTTGCTCAGTGGTAGGATCAATCCAAAACTGATCAAAAACGCTGTAAAGCGGTGAGAAGTGGGTTGTCCAATCGTTTACAAACTGATCGCCCGAGTGTACGTTGAAAAAGATTTTTTCGACAATCCAGGGCAGAGACTGCTGGG
>ERZ1740067.2448-NODE-2448-length-11309-cov-7.706504_pt1 | contig 11309 bp, 9 predicted proteins | sample MGYA00581736_ERZ1740067 | MGnify/ENA primary metagenome ERZ1740067 (study PRJEB43018, sample SAMN04849236) | marine metagenome | isolation source: floating plastic debris | place: Pacific Ocean | collected 2008-08-27 | study: EMG produced TPA metagenomics... | reverse complement strand
AACTCACGACTTTGTAGCTGACTTCTGGTGTGTCAGTACCCGACTTTTCCCGCCGCACCAGCAAGCGGTTGAGCGCGTGGACGTACGCCTTGGCCGAGGCGACTACCGTGTCGGTATCCGCAGACTGGCCGGTGACGATGCGCCCGTTCTCCTCCATACGGACGGAAACGGTGGCTTGTGCGTCCGTCCCCTCGGTCACGGCGTGTACCTGATAGAGCTGCAGGCGTGCCTCGTGCGGGAACAGAGCCTTGACCGCGTTAAAGGTGGCATCGACAGGCCCGTCACCTGTCTGAGTGGTCATGTGACGCTCTCCGTCGATCTGCATGACCAGATCGGCCACTTGCGGGCCTTCGGTGCCGCAACGCACGGCGAGCTGTTCGATCTTCAGCCGTTCATCTTCGGGATCTGTGGACGTGCGCATGAGCGCGACGAGGTCGTCGTCGAACACTTCCTTCTTGCGGTCGGCGAGATCCTTGAACCGGACAAAGATGTCCTTGAGCTGGTTGTCACCGACCTCAAAGCCCAACTCCTCCAGCTTGGCGCGCAGTGCGGCGCGGCCCGAATGCTTGCCCAGGGGCAGGGAGGTGCCAGCAAGGCCCACATCCTCGGGGCGCATGATCTCGAACGTCTCGGCGTTCTTGAGCATGCCGTCCTGGTGGATGCCGCTTTCGTGGGCAAAGGCGTTCTTGCCCACGATGGCCTTGTTGAACTGCACCGGAAAGCCGCTGACAGCGGCCACGCGGCGCGAGATGTTCATGATCTTGCGGGTGTCGATGCCCGTCTCGAACGGCATGATGTCGCCGCGCACCTTCAGAGCCATGACCACCTCTTCGAGGGCGGTGTTGCCTGCGCGCTCGCCCAGACCGTTAATCGTACATTCGATTTGCCGCGCGCCGGCTTCGACGGCCGCCAGTGAGTTCGCCGTCGCCATGCCCAAATCGTTGTGGCAGTGGGTGGCAAAGACAACCTCGTCCGCGCCCGGCACCCGTGCGATCAGGTCACGGATCAGATCGGCGCTTTCGCGCGGGGCGGTGTAGCCTACGGTGTCGGGTATATTGATCGTGGTGGCCCCGCACTTGATCGCAATCTCGACGACGCGGCAGAGATAGTCCATTTCTGTCCGGGTCGCGTCCATCGGTGACCATTGCACGTTGTCGCAGAGATTTCGGGCGTGCGTCACGGTCTGTTCGATCCGCTCGGCCATTTCGTCCATGGTCAGGTTGGGAATGGCGCGGTGCAGGGGCGAGGTGCCGATAAAGGTGTGAATGCGCGGATGTTTGGCGTGTTTCACTGCCTCCCAACAGCGGTCGATATCGCCGATCTGGGCGCGGGCGAGGCCACAGATCACCGCAGTGTCGGCCTGCTTTGCGATTTCGCTGACGGCGGCAAAATCCCCCTCGGAGGCGATTGGAAATCCGGCTTCGATGATGTCGACGCCCATCTCATCGAGCAGCCCGGCAATCTCGAGCTTTTCGGTATGGGTCATGGTGGCGCCGGGCGATTGCTCACCGTCGCGCAAGGTGGTGTCAAAAATGACAACTCTGTCTTTGGTCATGGGTCTGTTCCGTTTGTCTGCTTCGTGGTCCGTGGCGCGCAACGCATTCCTCTGAGCAGGCGCGCCAGTCGGTGCGCTCAGAGGCGGATTAGAAGCAGGAGGCCACGCAGAGCTGCGCCCGAGGGGCGACGGCCGGGGATGTGCGTGATCTGTGTCATGCCTCCGTTATACCGCGCCCTTGGCAAATGGGAAGGCTGGAAATTGCAGGCGGTTGCTGTGTTGGGCGGTCCGGCCCTCCGGCGGGAGTTTATTTGGCGAGATGAAGTTGATGGATCGGTTTCGGCCCCTAGCTGGTGCGCTCATGGAAAAGGTTTTGGTGATTGGCGCGTCGGGCGGCATCGGCTCGGCGCTGGCGGCGGAGTTTGCGGCGCGCGGCGCACAGGTGGATCGGCTGTCGCGTTCGGTGGACGGCTTGGAGGTGACCGATGAGGCTTCGGTTGCAGAGCATCTGGGCGGTCGCTCGGGCTATACACGGGTCGTTGTGGCGACCGGTGCGCTGGAGATCGCCGGTGCAGCGCCCGAGAAGACGATCAGGAGCCTGAGCGCGCGGGCCATGTTGGACCAGTTTGCGCTGAATGCGGTCGGCCCTGCGCTGGTGTTGAGCCATGCGGCGCACCTGTTGGTCCGCGACGCGCCTGCGGTTCTTGCGGTGCTTTCGGCGCGCGTCGGCTCCATCGGCGACAATCGCATCGGCGGGTGGATCAGTTACCGCAGCGCCAAGGCGGCGGTCAACCAGGTGGTGCGGACGGCGGCCGTGGAACTGGGTCGCACGCACAAGCAGGCAGCGGTCGTGGCGTTGCATCCGGGCACGGTCGCGACAGCGTTCACCGAGAAGTACCTGGGCCGGCATCCGTCGGTGTCTGCAGAGACTGCGGCAGGCAATCTGATCGCGGTCATGGACAGGTTGGCCCCTGCACAGTCCGGCGGGTTTTACGACTATAGTGGTGCGGAGGTGCCGTGGTGAGCCGTTTGATCCTGATCCTCGGAGACCAGTTGTCCGACAGCATCGCGGCGCTTGGCGCGGCGGACAAGGCGCAGGACGTGGTCGTCATGGCGGAGGTGGCCGAAGAAGGCTCTTATGTGCCGCACCACCCCAAGAAGATCGCGTTGATCCTTGCCGCGATGCGCAAGTTTGCCGCGCGGTTGCGCAGCGACGGCTGGCAGGTGGCGTATTCCGAGCTGGACGACAGTGACAACACCCAGTCGATCCCGGGCGAACTGATCCGGCGTGCCGCGCAATACGGTGCGTCAGAGGTGGTCGCGACAGAACCCGGAGAATTCCGGCTGATCGAAGCCCTGCAGGACTGCCCGCTCAAGGTGCAGATGCTGGAGGACACGCGGTTTATCGCCTCGCACGCCGAATTCGACACCTGGGCCGAGGGGCGCAAGGCACTGCGGATGGAGTATTTCTATCGCGAGATGCGGCGCAAGACCGGGTTGATGATGGAGGGCGATGATCCGGCGGGCGGACAGTGGAACTATGACCACGATAACCGTAAACCGGCCAAGGATGGCGTGTCCTATTCCGGCCCGATGCAGTTCACGCCGGATGAGACGGTCGAGGCCGTGCTCGACATGGTCGAGCGTCGTTTCGGCAACCATTTTGGTGATCTGCGCCCGTTCTGGTTTGCCACGGATCAAGGGCAGGCGCGGCAGGCACTGGCGTTTTTCATCTGTGAGGCGCTGCCGAAATTCGGCGACTACCAGGATGCGATGCTGGCCGATCACCGCTTTCTCTACCACGCGCTGGTATCGCCTTATGTGAACATTGGCCTGCTGGACCCGCTCGAGGTCTGTCAGGCCGCCGAAGAGGCGTGGCGCGCGGGGGATGTTCCGATCAACGCAGCCGAAGGGTTCATCCGCCAGATCATTGGCTGGCGCGAGTATATGCGGGGCATCTATTACCACGAGGGCCCGGATTATCCTGCGCGCAACGGGCTGGGGCATGACCGCAAGCTCCCCGATTTCTTCTGGGGGGCGGAGACGCGGATGCGCTGCGTGTCCAAGGCGGTCGAACAGACGGGCGAAGAGGCCTATGCCCACCACATCCAGCGGCTGATGGTAACGGGCAACTTTGCGCTGCTGGCGGGGCTTGATCCGGCGCAGGTGTCGGAATGGTACCTTGCTGTCTATGCTGATGCGTTCGAATGGGTCGAGGCGCCCAATGTCGTGGGCATGTCGCAGTTCGCCGATGGCGGCGTGATTGCGTCGAAGCCTTACGTGTCGTCTGGTGCCTACATCAATCGGATGTCGGATTACTGCAAGGGCTGTCACTACAAGGTGAGCGTCAAGACGGGCGAAGGCGCGTGCCCGTTTAATCTGTTGTACTGGCATTTCCTGGATCGCCATCGCGAGCGGTTTTCGAACAATGCGCGCATGGGGAACATGTACCGCACGTGGGACCGCATGGATGCGGACCGGCGGGAGACCGTGCTGGCAGAGGCAGAGGCGTTTCTGGAGCGCCTCGATGAGGGTGCCGTTGTATGATCTCGCGTTTGGACGAAGCATGAGGCTCATACCGCCTAGGCTGCTATTGGCCTGATCTAGTCGCCCGACTGGACGCAAAGCTCAAAGGCCTCAATATCACGTGACGTGCTGATTTCGGGTCCGCATTCCGTGACCCTCTGGACGCATGCGATATCCAGCCTGGGAAACTGGCAGGCGCTCATGGCGGCCAGCATTGCCTGTGATGCGGCATCTTCCCAGGCTGCCCCGGCTGGTACACCTTCGATGTTCAGACCCAGCGCTTGTGCAATCGGCAGGTTTGCCCCCTCCATCGACCACTTTGTGTCGACGCTGTCGCCGCTGGTCAACGTGACCGACATGGCGACCGACGGCGCGGCAAGGATGTCGGCCAATGTGCCCACAGGTGCCTGGCCTTCTCCGTGCCAGAGCCGGTCGCGCACGGCCCGACCAGTGGACCGGGCGTATTCAACGATCCGTCCCTGTTCGCGACGTGCAACAATTTCCTTGGGTGCAAAGCCCTCTGGCGTGACCACGGCGACCGGCCCTTCCTCGGGCAGGTCGCCAGTCCCATCCGGCAGAGCGTAGAGCGCCATGACTCGCCCACGCGGATTGCGATAGAGGTACAGGCCAAAGCCGGCGGTATTCACCTTCTGCGCGACCTTGGTCTCAAACCCGTCAATCGGATCAGTCCAGGTCTCGACAAAAGTCCAGTCGGCCACTGCGGGCTGTGCCAAGAGCAGCAGCAACACGGTCCAGACTTCTCTTGACCGAAAATACCACGGGGGAGCGCCATGGGCGCGGGGGCAGCGCCCCAACAGCGCGGGCCAAGGCATCAGCTCTCGTCGGCCAGTGCGCCGCTGTCCCATTCGCCCGTTGCCTCTTCGCCGGTCGCATAGCGCATCGTACCGCTGCCTTGCCGCTTGCCCGCCTTGAAGGTGCCCTCGTAGACATCGCCATTGGCATAGGTCGCAACACCGGTGCCTTCGATCTCGCCACGGGCCCACTCCCCGTCATAGACAAAGCCGCTGGACATCGTGATCTTGCCGGTGCCGTGGCGCTGGCCGGCCTCGAACTGACCCTCGTAGATCGTACCGTCGGGATAGGTGGCCTTGCCCTGCCCGTGACGCTGCCCGTCCAGCCATTCACCTTCGTATCGGTAGCCGTCAGCATAGGTCATGACGCCGACGCCATGGTTGCGGGCATTCCTGAAGGCACCCTCGTAGACGACGCCGTTGGGGTAGGTGGCGCGGCCCATACCTTCGATCACACCTGCAACCCAGTCGCCTTCGTAGGTGGAGCCGTCGGTATAGGTTATCTTGCCCTTGCCATCGGCAAGGTCGTCCTGGAACGCGCCTTCGTAGATGGCGCCGTCGGGATATGTCACGCGACCTTGGCCGGCGATTTGTCCATCGCGCCACGCGCCGACATAGATGTAGCCATCGGTGCCCGTGAACGTACCGGTGCCGTGGCGCCGGTCATCCTTGAATTGTCCTTGGTAAATGTCGCCGTTGGCGTAGGTCACCTTGCCATCGCCTTCGCGCTTGCCGGATACCAGCGTGCCTTCGTAGACGTCGCCGTTGGGCTGTGTCAGCATGCCAGTGCCGTCGATCTGGCCGTCTTTCCACAGACCCACATAGATCAGCCCGTCGGGCATCGACAGTTTGCCTTGGCCTTCGCGCTTGCCGTTCACGATCTGACCGTCGTACACCGCACCGTCGGGGTAAGTGATCACCCCTGTGCCCTGCTTGATCCCGTCGACCCAGTCGCCCTTGTACTCATAGCCACCCGGGCTCTGCATGACGCCCTTGCCGTGGTGTTTGGCGTTGCGGAACTGCCCCTCATAGCGCACGCCGTTGGCATAGAGGGCAACGCCTTCCCCAATGATCGCACCCGCTTGCCATGTGCCTTCATAAGTGCCGCCATCGGCAAAGGTGATCTTGCCAAACCCGTCCGGCTTGCCTTTCTCGAAATTGCCTTCGTAGACGGAGCCATTGGGGAAACGCGCCGTGCCGGTCCCCTTGATTTCGCCATCCACCCAGGCCCCGGAATATTCGTACCCATTCGGGAGCCGGTAGGTGCCGGTCCCGTGCTGCAGACCACCGCGAAAGGTGCCCTCGTATATGCCGCCATCGTCGTATTGCTTGGTCTGCACCTGCCCGCTCTGGGCAAAGGCCAGACCGGGCACGAGGGTGAGGGCCATGATCAGACTGCGAGCGCGCATGTGTCAGCTTCTCCAGATTCTCTTGCCCGCAGTAAAACACCCGGACGCCGCAGAGGTTAGGACAGGGGCGGGCAAGGGGCAATGGGCTTGACCTATTGTGATCCGGGCGCCTGCCGCTCAGAAAATTCGGCGAATTTTCTGGCGCGCGCGCAGCGCACCGCTCGGAACATCTCGTCGCGGGTGGGTTCCCTCGGCCCGGCATTCTGCTACATGACGCCTCGCGAACAGGAGCGCCACCATGGCAGACACATTCCGTATCACGATTGCCCAGATGAATCCGGTTGTCGGTGACATCCCCGGCAACATCGCCAAGGCGCGCGACGCCTGGAACGCCGGCCGGGATGCGGGCGCTGATTTGGTCGCGCTGCCGGAGATGTTCGTGACAGGCTACAATGCGCAGGATCTGGTCATGAAGCCCGCGTTTCACGCCGCCGCCATGCAGGCCGTGCAGGATCTGGCTGCGACCTGTGCGGAGGGGCCCGCGCTCGCCATTGGCGGCCCATGGGCCGAAGGTGCGGAGCTGTTCAACGCCTACCTCATCTGCAAGGGCGGACAGATCGCATCACGGATGCTCAAGCATCACCTGCCCAATGACACCGTTTTTGACGAAGTGCGTATTTTCGATGCAGGCCCGCTGGGCGGACCCTATTCCGTCGGCAACACCCGGGTGGGCAGCCCGATCTGCGAGGATGCCTGGTATCCGGATGTCGCCGAAACGCTCGAAGAAACCGGCGCCGAATTCCTGCTGATCCCCAACGGCTCGCCCTATCACCGCAACAAGTTCGAGGTGCGTCTCAACCACATCGTCAGCCGTGTCGTCGAAACCGGCCTGCCCGCGATCTACCTCAACATGGTCGGTGGGCAGGATGATCAGGTCTTTGACGGCGGCAGCTTTGCACTGAACCCCGGCGGCAAGCTGGCGCTACAACTGCCCGTGTTCGACGAGATCGTCACGCATGTCGACCTTACCCGCACTTCCGACGGTTGGCGCGTCGTCGAAGGGGAGATCACCCCCCATCCCGATGCATGGGAGCAGGATTACCGGGTCATGGTCACTGCCTTGCGGGACTATTGCGCCAAGGCGGGCTTTGGCCAGGTGCTGCTGGGCATGTCGGGGGGCATCGACAGTGCTTTGACCGCCACCATCGCTGCCGACGCGCTGGGCCCCGAAAACGTGCGTTGCGTGATGCTACCCTCGGAATACACCTCGCCCCACAGTCTCGAAGATGCCGAGGCGTGCGCCAAAGCGTTGGGGTGCCGGTACGACTATGTGCCAATCTCCGATACCCGCGCTGCGGTCACGTCGACCTTGGCACCTCTCTTTGCCGGAACCGAAGAAGGGCTGACCGAGGAAAACATCCAAAGCCGCATTCGCGGGCTGCTGCTCATGGCGCTGTCCAACAAGTTCGGCGAGATGCTGCTGACCACCGGAAACAAGTCCGAAGTGGCAGTGGGCTACGCGACCATCTACGGCGACATGGCGGGTGGCTACAACCCGATCAAGGACCTCTACAAGACGCGCGTTTTCGAAACCTGCCGCTGGCGCAACGCCAATCACCGCGGCTGGATGAAGGGGAATGCGGGCGAGGTGATCCCCGAGCGGATCATATCCAAACCGCCCTCGGCGGAGCTGCGCGCGGACCAGAAGGACAGTGACAGCCTGCCCGACTACCCCGAGCTTGATGCGCTGCTGGAAATTCTCGTGGACGGCGACGGCTCCATCGCCGATTGCGTGGCCGCAGGGTATGACGCCGACACCGCCCGCAAGATCGAGCGGTTGATCTACCTCAGCGAATACAAGCGCTTCCAGTCCGCGCCGGGTGCGCGGCTGACGCAGCACGCATTCTGGCTCGACCGGCGTTACCCAGTCGTCAACCGCTGGCGCGACCCGTCTTGAGCCAGCGGCTGCCGGAGCCGCTGGTGCTGCACGTCATGCCGGACAAGATGCGGAGCACAGCCCGGAACTCGATTGGCCTCGGGCTGTTTTTGACCGGTCTTTGCGCAGTGGTTTTTGTTTACGGCGCCTACGTTCCGCTGTTTTTCAACATCTTTCTCGTCATCGGGTTGCTGCTTCTTTACTTCGGCGCGCTCAGCATCGGCATGGCGCGCGCATCCTGTGGCGCTCCGGATCGACCCTCACGAGGTGTCGGGCTACTACGTGCCGGCGCTCGACTGGACGGACATTCTGCGATTTGACCGCAAGGAGGCGCGCAGCACGTCACTGGGTATTGAATTGTTCAACCGCGCCGACGTGCGCAACAGGCAACGGCGGCTCATGTGGCGTTTCAACCTCCGCCTGCCGCTGTCGGGCAACTGGCACATCATTGTGCCAGGTGATGTGCTTGATGCGGAATTGGACGACATCGTCGCGACAGCGCAGGCGTTTCATTCAGCAGCCATCGCGCGGGATCAGATTCCTGTGCGCCGCTGAACGTCACTCCCACCATGGGTCGATTGTCGCGATATCCTCGTCCGACCAGCCGAAGTGGTGGGCGAATTCGTGGATCACAACGTGGGTGACAAGCTGGCGCAGGGATATGCCCGGTCTGTGTCGCAACTCTTCCAACATCGGCTTTCGATAGAGCCAGACCGTGTCGGGGTAGGGCGCGGGGTCTGTCACGCTTTTCATTGTGAGCGGGGTGCCGTCATAGAGCCCTGTCAGGTCCAGCGGATCCTCGATCCCCAGGTCGGCCAGCACGTCCGCGGGCGGCCAGTCCACCACCTGCACGACAACCGCCTGCGCATGTGCGCGGAAGGGCTCCGGCAGCCCCTCCACTGTATCCTGTGCCATCGCGGCGACGACCGCGAGGCTGTCTGTGTCCCTGCTCAGAGCGTCAGCTGGTAGCTGTGCGGCACATAGCGGTAGCCGTCGCTGGTGCGTTCCACATAGCCAAAGGCGGGCCATGGCATGTGGTAGCTCGAAAACGGCACGCCATCGGTCGCCATCATGTCAAGCAGGGTCCTGCGCGTCGCGGCGGCGGCGGCCTTGTCCATGTCGAACCGTACTTCCCAATCGGGATAACCAATCGACCAGACAAAGTGGTTGGCGAAATCCGCGCCCAGCATCAATTGCGCGCCGTCGCTTTCCAGCATGTAGACCATGTGGCCCGGCGTGTGCCCGAACGCGGCCATGCTGGTCACTCCAGAGGCGATGCTGGCACCGTCATCGACCATGGTGAACTGATCCATGAGCGGCTTGACGATGTCGTCGAAACGCTCGTTCCCGGCGGCAGCCCAGTGGTTCATCTCGACAGCGCCGGCATAATGCTGTGCGTTGCCGTAGGTCGGTGTGCCATCCGTTTGCAAACCGCCGATGTGGTCACCGTGCATGTGGGTGATGACGACCTTGTCGACCTGATCGGCTGTGTAGCCGGCAGCCTCAAGTGCCGCCGTTGTGCCCGCAGGGTTCAGGCCAGTGTCAAACAGGATCAGTTCCGATCCGGTGTTCACCACAACGGGTGTGAAAAAGAACTGGGCCGCATCCAGCGGCAGCTTGTTCGCGTTCGACACGGCTTCGAATGTCTCTTTGTCGACATTCATGCCAAAGATCGACTGCGGTTCTTCGCGCACGGCCGTACCGGCGAGCAGGTTCGTGACCTCGAACCCGCCCAGCTTGACCCGCTTGAACGGTGGCTGGGACGCGCCGAGCATGGGCGCTGCCGCTTTGACGGCAGAGGCGGCAAAGGGGAGGGTGGCAGCCCCGGCAAGGGCGGCACGGCGGGAGAATTTGGGGGTGTGGGACATTGGTGTTATCCTTCCTGTCGGTGCTTCTTCAGATAGGGCGCAGAACGCATAGTCACGTGCGAAGGTGCGCCTGCCTGTGTTCATATTTGCGCGAGGTGTGATGGCGGACGTCAAAACAAAGGTGCTGAGCGTGCCCTTTGATGACTGGGTCGCGGCGGATGTGCCGGACGCCCGGCGGGACGAGACGCGCCGCCTGGATGCGCTTTTTCGTGACGCCACGGGCTTTGCTCCGCAGGTCTGGACGGGCGGGATTGTGGGGTATGGCGCCTATGACTACACCTACGCATCGGGGCGCAACGGCACGTGGATGGCGACGGGTTTTGCACCGCGCAAGGCCAGGATCAGTGTCTACATCATGCCCGGCTATGCGGATTTCGGCCCGATCCTTGCACGACTGGGTCCGCATTCCACGGGCAAGAGCTGTCTTTACATCACCCGGCTGGCGCGGGTGGATCAGAACGTGCTTGGAGAGCTGATCAGGGCGGGTTTGACGGACCTGGGTCGACACTGGCCGGTACGCGCCAATGCCTGAGGCGAACGCGCATTTCGCTCGTGCGCGCAAAAGTGCTTGTTGAATCGTGTCGCTGCCGCCGACCGCTGTTCCGTCAAGCCCGCCGACTTCTACCGAATAACAACCCTCACCGCCCACAACGGGATCAACCCAGGCAAGTTTTGCTAGCAGATCGTCACCCCAGCCGCCTGCAAGCATCGTCTGTCCGTCATCTAAGGTATCGCAGACCTCGGCCTTGTGGTTGACATGCGGCTCCATACTGTATCCATGCAGGTAGCTGATGCCATAGATCCGGTACCTGGCCAGCACGACCTGTCAGATTTTTTCCGGCTCCGGATCGGGCTGTGCAAGACCGTCGTTGGTTCGCGTCGTGATTGCACGCAGCAATGTCGACGGTCGCGGCGGCGAGGATCATTGCCAGAGGGGCAAGAGGTCCCAAACTGCGCTTGGCTGTGTCCGTGGCGGTTGATGATACGCTGCGCCTTGACGCCAACGCGCGCCGACGAATTCACAACACCGACGCGCTTGATCCAATCTACCCATGCGTGGGCATCCTGCGTACGCCTCTGCACAGGAATCGCACCGCATCGCTCGCGATTTGTGACAGTTTCCGAACAAATCTGACGGGCCAAACGGTCGCACTTCACCTAAGCTACTGAAAAGGTTGTGAAACCCCGTTTTTGGTCGATCACGAACACATGTTGCGGGGTGGCAAACCCTCTGCTACATCCGCCCTGATTTTCTCACCGCGAGACATATCGCGGCGTACCAACGCCCCCGGACCACGCTATGTGGACTGACAACCGGGGCCA
>ERZ1740067.2447-NODE-2447-length-11310-cov-5.730342_pt1 | contig 11310 bp, 4 predicted proteins | sample MGYA00581736_ERZ1740067 | MGnify/ENA primary metagenome ERZ1740067 (study PRJEB43018, sample SAMN04849236) | marine metagenome | isolation source: floating plastic debris | place: Pacific Ocean | collected 2008-08-27 | study: EMG produced TPA metagenomics... | reverse complement strand
CTGAGCAGCCTGATAATGTTGTAGTCGTTGGAGGTGTTCTTGTTCGTCCATAGCTTGAGGGCAATGTACCTGGTTTATGATTCCCTGAATGGCAATGAGTGGATGAAGTTGAACGAAAATAAGTAAAAACGAAAATTTATGAAACTTTTACTGAAAAAAATCGCTTTTCGCTGTAAACAAGTTATGGGCTATGGTTGCATTGCTCTATTAATTAAATGGTTCCGCCTACGGCTTATTGCTGTATGGTTAAATGGTTGCGCGAGGCGATGATTACTCTATTGCTATACTGTTCCGCCTACGGCTCATTGTTGCATTGTTACGCAAGGCGATAATTTATTACTATTGTACCGCTTTGCACTACTATGGATCATTGACTATCGACCAATGCTGTTTCCTTAAGGATTTAGGTATGCAGTGGTAATCCACGAAAGCCCCCTTTAATTCCCCCAAACGGGGGAAACGATACTCGCTATATGGACTCGAATAGTGTTAAGGAAACAGCATTGGACCATTGACTATCGACCAATGCTGTTTCCTTAAGGATTTAGGTATGCAGTGGTAATCCACGAAAGCCCCCTTTAATTCCCCCACAAGGGGGAAACGTTACTCGCTATATGGACTCGAGTAGTGTTAAGGAAACAGTATTGGACTATCGACTAAACAAAACTACCAACTCCTGACTACGAACTCCCAACTAAAAAAAACTATAGACTAAAAAAACTTACCAAATATCACCATCCTCTACCATCACTCCCTTTTCCTCAAACTGTTGAATGATTGCTTTGGGTATCAGGCGACCGGTAATAATGATTTTTTTCAAGCTTTGGAGTTCCAGCAAAGGTTGCCAATCTTTGGGTAGGGTTCGGTGAATATCCAATATTTCGAGATGTGGCAAGGCAATTGCCTTGAGATCGCTTAAATCAGTTGAGTTTTTCTCATAGGAACCAGATAAATTCCCCAATGACAGTTCTTTTAATTGAGGGAAGTTTTTCAAAAACTGTAAATTGGTAAATTGGCCACCATCAAGATTCAAAAAAGCGAGTTGAGGTAAGTGAACTTGTGATAGGTTATTCTCTGTCACATTACAACGTCTTAAACAAAGTTTTTTCAAATGAGGCAATGTTTCCAATAACCTAAGGTCTTTCAGGTGATATGCTGAGAGGTTCAAGTCCTCTAAATACTTAAAGTGTTGGATATTTGTTAAGTTGTCTATGCCAGAACCCGCAAGCATAAGTTTGGCTAATTTTGGGAAAGCTTGCTTTTGAAGTGGTGTGTAGTCGGCACTGTCGAGACTACTTAGTAACAAGGTTTGTAATTGGGGAAGCTCTGGTAAATTTTCTAGGTTTTCTATGGAGTTATTGGTCACATCCAAGTATTCAAGTGCTGGGAAATGGGCTAGTTCAGCCAAGCTCTTGAGGTTATTCTGACGGAGTGCCAAGCCTTTTAATGAAGGTAAGTGAAAGAAGTCTTGTAAACTTTCCAAGGCATTTTCAGCGAGGTCAAGGTGCTCTAGTTGGGGCAACTCAGGTAAGTCAAGCGTATCCATATATCCCAACGACAGGGATTTCAAGGTCGGTAAGTCCTTTAGAATGGATAAGTCAGTGATCGGCGTACAATGTAATACAAGTTTTTCAAGCGCAGGACATTTCTTTATGAAACTCAAATCTTTTATCTCTGTGGAGTCCAGATTGATGCTCTTTAGGTTTTCTAAGGGAGTGGTCAATTCTAACGATTTTAATTTTCCATTACCCAATGGCCCAAAAGTAGATTCTAAATCCAGTGCTTCCAACCGAGGCATAGCGGGCAATGTAAGTATTCCATCATTGTATACCCGATTGATTTGTAAGTATTTCAATGACGTCATCCCTTCGAGAAAATCATAGGAATCTACTTCCATTTGCCCCAAGGTCAATCTTTTTAAATGGGTCATTTGCTCCAAGGTATTGCCCAAGTTCCAAACAAAGTTATGGTACAAAGCCAAAGAAGTAATGTTAGGGTATTCTTTTAAGTCTTCTAAATGTACAATGTCGGTATTGATCAAGGTCAACTCTTGCATGCTACGTAATTGGGAGGGAGCATATTTGCTTCGCAGCCCTCGTCGGGGGTGGTCTTGTACCTGCAAGTCTTGGTATTGATCCAACAGGGCATACATATCGTCAAAATGCTGCCAGGCTATCGTTCCTTTGGGTGGTATTACTGCAACTCCTGGTGCAGTATAAAAACACAAAGGTTTCAAATAAGGATGATGGTTATGAGTGGTGAGTAGCCAACCAAATTCCTTTACTACTTGACTAAAAGTGTCAAATAAAACCGGCGAAGAAAAATGATGGAATTGATTCCATTGCGTAAACCAGGGGGCTTTCTCTACCTCTTTGGTAGATTGATTGAACGGGAAAATGTAAAAACTGGCATGCACCCCTGGTCGGAACAATTCTGAAATAACGTAATGCAGTTGCTCTTTAGGAAACAAATACATCAAGCGATTTTTATCTTCGAAAACTACTGGGCATTGATCTAAAAATTGATAGAAAGTAGGATTTAATTTACTTATTTCCGTGATTTTACTCTGATCAAGCGTTTTACTTTGCTTTACAAACCTACGTTTTTTTATTGCAAAACTGCTTTCCGGCCCAGCCAAGGCAAAATATTGATTGGTAAAAGAGGCCCAATAATCGCATAGTAGATGGGCTTGTAGAGAATCTTAGAGGATCTTTTCACCCGCTTGCGGATTAGGAAATAACATCTGGAGTGTGACATGCTCCTCAGGATTGGCGTAAAGGGTGCGATTAACATTTTCTTTAGCCAAGCGTAACTCCTTACGTTCTTCTGGATTAACCTCTCCTCCATTAAAGTCTTCTTGAAGTATGGGAAAGCCTTCTTTGGAGTGGGTATAATAATGTGTCATAGAGCCTGAATCCATTTCATCTCCCTTGAGCAACCAGCCATGTTTATCTACGCAAATACCTGCCTCCCACCATATTCGGTCTAATTTAAAAGGATTGATAGGGGCTTCAGTGAAATTGATCCAAGTCATTGTCTAACTAAACTAACGTGGATTTACCAGATATCATCCTCTTCTACAATCACTCCTTTTTCCCCGAATTGTTGAATGATTTCTTTAGATATCAGATTGCTAGTAATGATGATTTTCTTTAAGTTTTTGAGTTCTAGCAAGGAGTGCCAATTTGTGGGAGCAGTATCTCGAATATCAACTTCTTCCAATTGAGAAGCAGATCGTGGTAAATCATTCAAATTGATTTTTTTTTCGGGGGGATAACCTGAAAGTCCTCTCAAGGATAATTTTTGTAAACTTGTAAAGTTTTTCAAAAAGCTGAGATTGGTAAATTTACTATAATTAAGGCTTAATGAAGCGAGTTGAGGTAAGTGAATTTGGGCTAAATTTGTATCAGCTAATTCATAAGAATCTACCTCGAGTGTCTCTAAATTAGGAAAGGTAGCCAACAGGCTAAAGTCTTTTAATAAAGTCCCCGATATACCTAAATCTTCGAGAGTTGAAAAATGTTGAATACAACTTAAATCCTCGAAGTTAGAGGAACTCAAAGATAATTTTTTCAACGAAGGAAAAGTGTGATGTTTTAATGGAGTATAATCCATTGCTTGTTCGTCAAGTAATAATGTTTTTAAATGAGGTAAATCTGGTAATTTATCTATTCTTTCTATAGAATTATTACTTAAATCAAGGCAAGTCACTTGAGTAAAATATTGCAGTTCTTGCAAGTTAGCAATTCTATTCCCGTAAAATTTCAATGTTTTTAAAGAAGTGAGGTGAGCATAACTTCTCAAGTTTTCCAATTCATTAGAACCTAAATTCAGGTACTCTAGGGTGGGTAAATTGGGCAAAACAATTGATTCTAACGTTGATAGAGATGATATTGACAAAGACTTAAGGTTACCTAATTTTTCTAATGATGAAAAATTATCAACAGGAGTACTATCTAATACCAGTTCTTCTAATGAAGGGCAATACTCCACGAATTGCAGGCTTTTAATTGATGTAGCGGCTAGATTGAGTTTTTTTAAACTTCCAAGCGTTTTTGTTAATTGAAGAACGTGTAGTTTACCACTTGTCAATCGTGCCCAGTTAGATTCTAAGTCCAACTCCTCTAGCTTTAGTATTGCAGGTAATTGCAGCACCCCATCATTGTATACTCGATTGATTTGTAAGTATTCCAATGAAGTCATCCCTTCGAGAAAATCATAGGAATCTACTTCCATTTGCCCCAAGGTCAATCTTTTTAAATGGCTCATTTGCTGCAAGGTATTGCCCAAGTTCCAGGCAAAATTATGATACAAGGCCAAAGAGGTGATATTAGGATATTCTTTTAAGTCTTCTAAATGAACAATGTCAGTATTGATCAAATTGATCTCTTTTCTGCGACGTAACTGAGTAGGAGTATATTTACTTCTCAGCCCTCGCCTAGGTTGATGATGCACTTGTAAGTCTTTAATTTTGTCCAATAGTACATACATATCATCAAAATGTTGCCATTTTAACGTGTTTTTGGAGGGCAAGATTGAAATGTTGGGAGCGACATAAAAACACAAAGGTCGCAAATAAGGATGGTTGCTATGGGTGGTTAAAAACCAACCAAATTCTTTGACTAATTGGGCGAAAGTATCCAGTAAAAAAGAAGACGAAAAATCTTTCAACTCACTTAACCACGCAAACCAAGGAGCTTTCTCAATGTTTTCGGTACTATAACTAAAAGGAAAAATATAAAAACTAGTGCGAAGCCCTGGCCGAAACAATTCAGCCAATACAAAATGTAATTGTTCTTTGGGAAACAAGTACATAAAACGGCCTTTATCTTTGAAAATGAGTTTGCAATTTTCCAAAAAATCTTGAAAAGCAGTGCTCAGCCTATACTTATCTAGAAATAAATTTCTGGAAGCACCTACCAAAGCAAAGTACTGATCGGTAAAAGAAGCCCAATGGGTACACAGTTGTTGGGCTTCTTTGGTGTCATAGTGTCCTCGTTCTCCTGATTGAGGATTTGGCAATAACATTTGGAACGCAATATTTTCTTCAGGGTTGATATAAGGGGTACGATCAATACCCTCCTTGACTGAAGGTAATACCTTGTGCTCTTCAGGATCAATATCTCCATTGAAATCTTCTTGAAGCATGGGAAATCCGTCTTTGGAACTTGCATAACGATGCAACATAGCACCAAAACTACTTTCAGGCCTTCTAATCAACCAGCCATGTTTCTCCAGGCAAATGCCTGCCTCCCACCATATACGATCCATTTTAAAAGGATTGATGGGGGCCTCAGTGAAGTTAATCCAAGTCATTGTCTAACTAAATTTGTGATTTTATTCAGGGAAGTAAATGTGGATGTTTTTACCTCCAGCAATATTTTGAACATTAATGTGAATGTTTCGTGGACCTTCCTCACCAGCAACATGTTTTTCAGGGCCTCTGATGTTTTTAACGGGAGCTGGTATATCATCCACTTTTTTGGCACCTTTACCCGCTTCTTCTAGCAGATTTACAATACGTTGTGCTTGCTCTCTGCTTTCACACCAAATATGTTCGGCATCGGTTTCTGTGGCTTGCTTGTAAACATATTCATCACGTTTATTGATGTCCCTGATTTTTCGGGTATTCTTTAAATATTCTGATTGTGCATCCTGAACGTGTTTAGCCACATTGCGTTTTTCCAGTTCACTTTTGAGTAACTTTACTCTGTCCTGATTTTGACCCAAATCGACTTTTTTATTGATTTGCCCTTGATAGTGGTTGATAAGTGCTTCAATGTCTTGCTTTGATAGATCTTTTGGCTCAGCCAATTTAATTTTTTTGCCTCCAGATATTGTGACAGTATCAAAGCTACCACTTTTATTTTGCCAAAAACGTAGCGTTTCATCTGCATGCTGTTGTTCTCTTTTTGCTATATCAAGAGGGTCTAAACTATTATTGCTTTTTGTTACTCTTTGTTCAAGGTTCCCCATACCAAAATAAGGTGATGTTGGATCGTGCATTTGGTCAAGGGATATTTTTTCTTGGGCTAGAATTCCTTTCTCTAATGCTTCCAAAGTTGCATCATCGGCTTCACCAGCTCTAATAAGACCTTGTAACCTTGCCAAGTATTGTTCATCAGTTTCATTGAGTTGCCGTTCAACCGAGTTGGCGTCGCGCGCTTCCATTCTTGTTCGTATCGTAGTGTAGTCCTCATCAAAATAATGTTCAGGTGAAGCGGTAAAGTATAAGCGGTATTTTCTGCCTTTTGGATGAAAACCGAAGCGTTTGATCCAGGGATACCTTGGCTTGAGCGTAGCAGTTAATATACCCATGAGTACGGCTACTGGAGTATCTACTCGATCATTGGTTTCTGCAATGACCTTTGCTTCTGCCATTGCTGCAGGAAGTTCAGCCGCCTTTCTGGCCTGATTCGACTTCTTCGTAGCATTCTCCCCAGTTTCTTCAGTGGCCTCTCGGGTAGAGCGTTCGCCCGTGGCCTCAGTGGTTTCTCGGGTGGTACGACTGGTAGTGGTTTCGACGGTTTCTCGAGTTCCTTTTTCTGTAGCAGTCTCGGCCGTTTCTCGAGCTACCCGGTCGGTACCTTCTCCAGCCCCTTTACGCCCCAGTTTGCCCAAAAGTTCTCCTCCAAAATTGATGAGCTTTTGACCAATTTCGGTCAAGGCATCCAATACACTACGCACTGCGCCGCCCGCCTTGCTGAGTATACGTCCAAGGGCCTTGATGGCATCCAACAAGAGGCCACCCAGGCGAGACAACATCTTGAAGGCCATGCCCAAGGCGGCACTGGTCCAATCCAGTACTTTGGCAATTTGTACAATCAAGCGTCCGGCTGCGCTTACTGGTTGCCAAGCTCCCGCAGTCAAGATACCCAAGGCCACTTCAAAGACAATGGTACCGGCCAACCAGCCAATGCCTTTGCCCATATCTCGTTCGGCGGAGCCTTTGGTCAAAAACTCGATGATTTTATTGGCCAGCCATTGACCCGCGCCTTCAATCGCTGAGCGAGCCGATTCCCATAATTCGCCCAGTTTGCCCAACACATCATCCAGGGTCATGCCTTCACCTGCGCTGAAATGTTCTTCCAGAGCGGGCATAAAGTTTTTCTGGGCCGTATTTACCGGGCCCTCCAATTCGTTGGCCATGCCTCGTACCCGTTCGCCAATCACGGTGCGCGTGTCTCCCGGAACCTTGTCATCGGTTTGTGTTTCCAGCCCTGGAGTACGAGCCGGGGGAATGACCTGATCGGGCGCCTTCTTTTGGGCAGTGATACTGCTATCGTCGGGCGTAGTAGCGGCCCGGGTAGGCGTAGTGGGTTTGGGTTCGGGTTTAGCGGCAGGTTTAGAACTATTGAACAAGCTCATAAACCAACTTCCTAGCTTGCCCAAGCCTTGCACCAGCATAAAGAACAACTTGAATGGATCGGTGAGTCCTTCCCAAATGCCTTTGAGGAAACCAATACCAAACCCAATGATGAATTCCAAACTGGCTCCGCTGATGATTTTGGCCAGTTTGTTAGAAATATCTATTTTTTCTTGATCGCTGGCGCCTTTTAAACGACGTAAGAAGCCCAATACGAATGGCTGAATGACGGGCCACAGCAAACCAAAGAAGGGTAAGCCTGGAATGGCATCCACAATGCCAATGATGACATCCAGTAGAAAATCGATGATGGGTGGCTTGTAGCATTCTGGTAGCGCTCGCCACGCCCATCCGGCAAAAATGAGTGGAATCATCGCGGGATTCAAAGCAGCCAGGGCAATCGAGCTGAGTACCTCGATGTAGGGCTCTACCAGTTTCTTAATTTTTTGGAAAATCTTGACAAAACTATCAGCCGCGGCTTGTAATTGGGTCTGGGCCCAAGTGGCCAAGCTTTGAATGCTTTCGGAAATGGTGCTGACAAGGGATTCGGCAAAGCTCAATAAAGGAATGCCCGTGATGTTTCCTAAAAGTGCCAATACATTGCTGCTGATTTCTACAATGCCATCTACAAAAGTAGCTACTCCCGCCTGGAAGCTTTCTGAGAACCCTTGTACCGAAGTCAATAGTTTTGGTAAAAAGGTATGGCTCATTTGGGCATGGGCATCTTTTACAATGTTTGGGTTGTCGCGGTTGGTCCACAACCATTGGATGACCTCGATCAGTTCTGGTCCATACTCAATGGCCGCCAAGAAGGGGCCTAGTGGAGAGAAAGCAACTGCGGTTTTCAAGAACTCCATCAAGGGATCTACTACGGGCTCAAAAGTAGCTTTGATTTTGGTCCACAAGGCATTGGCTTGTTCGGTAAGCCAGGCAATGATTCCACCTTCGCCATCATCGCCTCCAAAGCCCAATTGTTCCATTACCCAATCCCAGGCGGCCGATAAGTAATCTCTTACGGCACCACCCCATTCCCAAATGGTACCGGCAATGTCTTTGATGACATCAAAAGCCCCACCCATGATGTCCATCAAAACATCAAAGACCGGAGCCAAAATCAAATCCTTGATTTGGGTGAAGATATCGCCTAGTACGTCAAAAGCCCCTTTCATCGCATCTACCACCGGGTTATCGGTGATCATCTGGATGAAGCCCCTGATTTGGTCGATGCGTTTGGCAAACGATTCACAAGATTTGGGATCGTCTTTGGTGGCCGCTTGTACACTGGCGATGGTGCTTCCCAAGCTTTCTTGGATACCGTCGACGGCTCCACTGATGTCTAGTCCCCCGGTGAGTCCTTCTACCCAAGTGATGATGGCATCTCCCAGGTTTTCGGACAACAAAGCACCGGGGCCTTCATTGATTAAAGTAGCCAATTGCGGTGCCACCATTTCAACGATGCTCATAAATGCATCCGCGCCCATTTCCATCACCCCTTCTACCTGGTCGCTGGTCCAATCTACTGCGTCACCTACTCGATCACTCGTCCAGCGAGCGGCACTACCTACCCAGGTATTGCTTAAATCAAATGCTTGAATGGGTTCAGAACGATTGGCCGAATCATCGGGTGAGCGTTCGCCACGAAGGTCATCTGCTACCATTTTGCCTTGAGCAACTCGGGTGGAGCTCGAAGCACTGTTGGCAGTATTACTTCTATTACTTGTTCCTGGTTTTGATTTGGCCGCGGGGGCCATCGATTCGGCTTTGGCGCCCATGTCATCGGCTTCTTTCTCCAAGGCGGGGTCATTGTTGATTCCAATGCCATTTTTGGCTTGGGCATTGGCTTGTACCCGTCCTTGCTTTTGTTGCACCGTATGCCAAGCTTCGTGGGCCAAGTGTTGTTCTTGTCCAGGAGCCAGGTAAATGTCAGTTCCTTGAGCATAAGCGGCTGCTTTTCGTTGCACCGGTTGTTGGGGATTGGCAGTAGCCTGGGTGAGTTGGTCGGGCTTATCAGAATTGTAATGGACGTTGACATCCGATAAGTCTACGTTCCCCATTTGCTCCATATTGCTTTTCAGAGGCTCGGGGAGTTTGCCTTGAGCAGTAGGGTGCCCGCTGTTGTCGGGTATTTTGATGGTATCTCCGGCAAAGAGTTGCACCGGGATGTCGTTCCATTCCTTGAGCTGAACCACGTCTACTTCATATTGTTGGGCTACTCCTTCCCAAGTGTCCTGGCCACTAGTTTTGTGAAAAATGGTAGGAACTTGAACAAGGGTATCTTGGCTAAAGAGCTGAGCAGGGTCTTCTACCTGATTGAGGTGGCCAAGGGCAGTGCGAGAAACTTCGTACATTTGGGCCACTGAATCGAGGGTTTGGCCCGCGGTCACCATCATCTGGAGAGGGGTAGCAGCGGCTTCCTCATCAATGGTTTTTTGTTGAATGTAGTTGTCCCATCGTTGGTCACTTTCGGCAATCCAGTCGTGGTTATCTTCTTCTAAAAACGCCTGGGCGGCATTGAAATGTTGTAGTCGTTGGAGGTGTTCTTGCTCATTCATAACTCGAAGGTATTGGGCCTGAAATGATCATTAAGAGAGTTTGAAAACTGCAGCAAAAATAAAACAATCTTTGGAATTTTAATCATCTATTCCAAATGCTTTCTATTTTTTTTAGCTGTCTTGGAGCATTCTTCACCCCTGAACGCTCTTGCATAATAAAAAATCACAAAAAAACCACTCAAAATCTGATTCAAATAACTCGTTGCTTCTGGGTTGTTTTGCAATCAAATGCTGATCAAAAATAGTGTTCAGATTTTAGGCGTTTCCGGCTTGGTAACGCTTTCAAAACAAGTGTCCGATTTGGTCATATGCCTGAATTAACTAAGGCTGAGCCTGGACTTCGTCCTTCGGTTGTTGGGCGAGGCAACACAAAACTACTAACTACCAAATTGATAAATCATTGAATATGAGTGAATTACAAAATACTTAACACAGGGTTTAAAATTGGTAGTTTAAGGGGGAACAGGCAAACCGGTTTAGGCTATGGACTATTGACCATCGACTATGGATTAAAAAAAGCTACCAACTTCTGACTACGAACTATCAACTAATAAAAACGAAATTTTATTTTTTACATAAAAACCAACACATGATTACAAGACATTTTGTGCCTATTTTGCTAAGCCTTGTTCTAGGAATGAGTCAGGCATTTTCGCAAGTAAGTTTCACGAGTGATTCGCGTATTGATAACAACAGTACGGCAGCGTCCTGGAGTTTGGGAGGGGGACCCATAGAAGTATACGCCAGTGACAATAACAATAATTTTAATGCATACTTCGATTTATCCAAACCATCTAACCAGGTCATTGATGCCACATTTTATGAAAGGCTCAGGGCCAATGGCACCGTACAAGACCTGAACAGTATCTACTTTACCAATGCCAGTTGGTCTTCAGGTCGTTTTTCTACTAGTTTAAGTTTTGGTTTACCATCATCTTTGCCTGGTGGGGGCAATGAGGCCGTTATTTACCTGGAACTGGTCAGCACTGGTAATGTAAGTTACAAGAGCAGTGAAACCACTTTGGTAATGGCCAACGACGTGGTGGCGAGGGCTGGAGCCGACAAAACCATCAATGCTGGAGAAAGCACCTCCATTGGTGGAAGCCCCAGCGAATCGGGTGGATTTGCGCCTTATACTTACCAATGGAGCCCAGCAACTGGTTTGAATTCTGCTACGGCAGCCAACCCAGTGGCTTCGCCCAACAGCACAACTACCTATACCCTGACCGTGACCGATGCCAACGGGCGGACAGATACCGACCAAGTGAGGGTCAACGTAATTGCGGGTCCTACCGACAGAGCAGGTTCGGATAAAGCCATCAATTGTGGAGCTGGAGATGCCATTGGCGGAAGCCCCAGTGCAACTGGTGGAGCGGGTGGCTATACTTACCA
>ERZ1740067.2446-NODE-2446-length-11311-cov-4.071873_pt1 | contig 11311 bp, 10 predicted proteins | sample MGYA00581736_ERZ1740067 | MGnify/ENA primary metagenome ERZ1740067 (study PRJEB43018, sample SAMN04849236) | marine metagenome | isolation source: floating plastic debris | place: Pacific Ocean | collected 2008-08-27 | study: EMG produced TPA metagenomics... | reverse complement strand
ACATCTGGCCGATCTAGAGTGACGAGATAGCGGTCAATCTGAACGCCGTTCGTAACACCGGACAAATACGCTGGAAGATAGATCCCTGCCCATTGAAAGCCAAAGACAAAGAGAAAACAAAACAAGACGATTGCCCAGAACGAAAACGAAAAATCATTCACCCGTGCATACCAAGCCGCGTTGCTCTTCGAATTGATCGACATTGCACGATCTGAGATGCATTTTGACCGGCCCACCCGCCGCCAATAGGTATTCAAGTTGCTGATGAAGAATATGAAGGTCGGTAGCACAATCAGGGGAAGGATCGTGAGGGTCGGTGCCCATATGAAACCAACTTGTTTGTCTAACCCTTCTTGGGGGCTGTATGTGACGCTGAGGGTCCCGAGAACATAGTTCATGAGCCCCAATCCACAGAAAATCATACAATAAGCGATTTGAAGATTTAGTGCTGTTGCTCCACTCAGTAATCGCTCGCAACGCTCTGCCAGTGTTTTTGGTATTGACCGAGAGGTGGCTCGTTTGGTGTCTTCAGAGTCTGCCGAGACTATCTGGGGTACGGTTTGGTATGGCACGGATGTAAGAAGCACTTCAGGCGAAACAGCGCTGCCATTGGTTTGGCACTTCCTTTTTTCACGTCTTTGACAAGCCAACCGTTCCTTGGCTGCCTTTAGCTCGGTTTGCCATGCGCTCGTCGCTTCTGGGTCGCCGCAGCCAAAGATGCGTGCAAGCCACCTGAGATTAGGATCACTAATTCCATTTTCGTTATCCTGAAACCAAACCTGAACAGATCGCAATTCTACACCTTCACGATTGCCGTCGATGGCTGAAATCGCATCAGCAAGTGTTTCTGGTGTCCATGAGCCGTCAGCGAAACCTTGGTAGTCTGTCGGTCTCCCGGCGCCTGCTGCCGCTAAACGAGCAAAAAGTTGCTTAAAATTCTCATCCGTTTTCTGCGGTGCGACAAAAAATCTACCGTTTCTAATCAATGGACTACACGCCTTATTTTCGTTGCTTTGCGCCCCTTTGCGTATTTTATCGTGCGCCCGTCGAAATCGTAAGCACAACTGGAACACGAAGCGAACATCTGCCGATGTCCGCCCAAACGAGCGATTATTTCCGCTCATGGCATTATGAAATTTAGGGGGTTTGTATGACTACCGCTGCTACAGAGCTGACGACATTGAACGGTACGAGTGTGGTTCTACGCGGCCCCAGACGCGTCAAACGCAGTCGCGTTGCACCCAAGGAGCCGACACGACTTCACGCCCATGCCGTCAATCGCATCCTTGATCGCGAAACCGGCGAGCTTGTCGGCTGGCTTTATAAGTGGAACACGGGTGAGCTCGTGCCGAGATGGAAAGCTGAGACGAAGTCGGATGTTTTTTACGACTAGAGGTCGCGCTAAACGTCCTTTGAATCATTGTCAGCAATGCTTAATTATCTAACATCTATAATCGCGCCAGTATCTCAAGGTTGAGGCGCAAAAGCCTGTTTTTAAGAGATATGTCGGATCACCTAATCGCTGAGATCGCCGTTGTAACGAAATCAAATACTTAGAGTTCTAAGTTTCTGAGACTAACAAATTCGTGAATTTTCAGCTCAACAATCAGTAACCAGCCCTTCGTTTATCGCGCAGAGAACGGCCGGAAAGAGCCCATTCTACCGATTTTCTGTGCCGCAGCTAAAGTCCACTTTCAGGAAAACACTAAATTATCCGCAGAAAACACGGCCCTTTGCGAACATTCAGCGAGCGCCACCGATGCTGCAGTGATGCCCTGAAAGCTGCCCTTCGCCGCGAGCTGTGAATGGAAATCCTCCAGTTATAGATGAGGAGCGATCAACTTTTCCAATTCGGCTTAGAGTTCCTATGGTGCGTACCAGGCTAGCTGGGCAAGTAAGGGTCGCCGCGTTCACCTGAAACTTCGTAAGTCGCGACTTCCACCTCCACTGCTTCTGGCAAGCAGTCCCGATTTCTTGTTGCCAGTTGCGCACGTGCATTCTGGCCATCTGCACCACAGACAACGTATAACCACCGCCGCCAACGGCCGCCGCTCAAGAAGGCTTTAGAAGGTTTGGTGCCAGGCGAGGCAGGGTAGAAGAATAGAAACCCTACATGCCTTGGTGGTCCGGAGCTCTGATCGATGTTCCCTTCCGGGCCGAAGCGGAGGTTCTTCCTTTCCCTTGGTTTCTTACAGCGGGCGACTGGATCACCAGAAAGATGAAGGGCGAGGACCTGTTCTTTAAAAACTACTGCCAGTTTCTGAACCCAGGCCGAGAATTTATAGCTGTCAATCTTAATACGGCAGCCAGTCTTTTGCGCCCTCCCTCAGCTGAGTCGTATGCTGGCTGCTATTGCCGGGAATAGCGTCCGACATAGAGTGGTGAATGCTGACGTTTGCACAAATTTACGCCAGCTTAGCATCTGCTATCTTGTTGAAAACCCATTGAGTCAAAAAATATGTCGGACACTGATTCCAAAAAAACTTGACCAGCTCCTAGATTATATTTAGTGTCCGACAATAAGTTGGTGTCGGCAGGAGTCGCTTCAACAAACGGGAGGACAATCTGTGGGAAAGCAGGAAGAATTGCTGCTGGAGGTGCGCAATCTCACCATCCGTTTTGGCGGGGTCGTCGCACTTAACAGCATATCGCTCGAGATTTACGAGGGCGAGATTCTTGGCCTGATCGGACCTAACGGGGCCGGCAAGACCACGCTGTTCAACTGCCTCAGTCGTCTTTATCGCCAGAGCGAAGGAGATATCTGCGTCAAAGGTGAAAGCATCACGCCGCTTGGCCCCGAGGATATGGCGGCGCGCGGTATCGGCCGCACTTTTCAGAATATCGCGCTGTTCGAAACCATGAGCGTGTTCGACAACGTCCAGACCGGTGCGCAATTCGGGAATAACATCGCCATTGCCGCTGATTTTTTTGGCGGATGCAAAATCCGGCAAGAACGCGCTCAGGAGCGCGACCGGATCATGCATCTGCTCGAGCTGCTTGATCTGGCCGACATCGCAGATCACACCATCACCGATCAGAATTTTGCCGTGCGCAAGCGGATCGAATTTGCCCGCGCGCTCGCCGCCAACCCGAGCCTGTTGATGCTTGATGAACCGGCTGGCGGCTTGAATCGCGAGGAAGTGCACCATTTGGAGGATTTGATCCGGCAGGTGCGCGACGAATTCAATGTCGCGGTGTTGCTGGTCGAGCATCACCTGAACCTGGTGATGAAAGTCTCTGACCGCGTTGTCGCGATGGATTTCGGCCAGAAGATCGCCGACGGCTTGCCACATGAGGTCCGTTCGCATCCTCAGGTTCTTCAAGCCTATCTTGGGGAGGAGGCGGCATGAGTCATGCTCTTGAATTGAAAGATGTATCTGCCTCCTATGGCCATGGTGCCATTCTGCACGATATCAACTTCGATGTGCCGGCGGGAGGCGTTACGGCTCTGCTGGGCGCCAATGGCGCGGGCAAGACCACCACGCTGCGGGCCATCTGCGGCATGATCGAAACCCATGGCGATGTTCGGCTTTTCGGCGAAAGTATCACCGGCAAAACACCCGAAGCGATTGCGCGTATGGGCGTTGCGCATGTCCCTGACGGGCGCGGCACTTTTACCAGCCTGACGGTACTCGACAACCTGCGTCTCGGGGCCTTCTCGGCCAAGAAGCGAACCAACTTTCGCAAGTCGCTTGACCAGGTATATGACTATTTTCCACGTTTGAAGGAACGGAGCGGCCAACATGCTGGCACGCTTTCGGGTGGTGAGCAGCAGATGCTGGCCATTGGCCGGGCGCTGATGGCCGAGCCGCGCCTGATCCTGCTTGATGAGCCCTCGATTGGTCTGGCCCCGGTGATCGTCAAGCAGCTGTTCGAAATCCTTGAACAGATCGCGACCGAGGCGGGTGTTTCGATGCTCTTGGTCGAACAGAATTCCAACCTCGCCCTGAAACTTGCCTCTGAAGCTGCGCTTCTGGAGGTCGGCAATCTGGTGGCCCGCGGTACGTCGGAAGAGCTTTCGCAGAACCAGGAAATCGCGCGCGCCTACCTTGGCGATGTGTCGGACACAGGAGCTCAGGCATGACCTTTTTTCTTGAACAGTTGATTATCGGCCTGTCGTCGGGTGGCATCTACGCGATTATGGCGCTGGCTTTGGTGATGATTTACAAATCCACCGGCCACGTGAACCTTGCCCAGGGCGAGATGGCGGTGTTTTCGACGTTCATCGCCTGGAGTTTGGTCCAGATGGGAGTACCGATCTGGCCCGCAATCTTTTTGACGATGGCGGTTTCTTTTGTCGGGGCAATCGTTCTGGAGCGCGTGGTGGTCCGCCCCTTCGCCGAGGCTGATGACCTTGTGATCGTGGCTGTATTTGTGGGACTTTTTCTTGGCATTCACAGCCTCGCTGGTGCGATCTGGAAGTACGAGGTCAAACCTTTTCCCAGTGCCTTTTCCGATGGCTCGGTCAACCTGATGCAAGACCTGTCGATCCGTATCCACACGCTCGGCTCGTTGGCGACTACAGGTGCGGTTTTGGCGGCGACATGGTTCTTTTTCCGATACACAAGGCTGGGTCTGGCCCTGCGCGCGGCAGCGGACAACCATGAAAGCAGCCGTCTTGTCGGTATCAACGTGTCGTTCATGTTGGCACTTGGCTGGGGGCTGGCTGCGGGCATCGGCGCCGTCGCAGGCGTGATGATCGCACCGGTGACTTTCCTCGATCCCGGTATGGGGCTTGCACCTCTGATTTTTGCTCTGGCCGGCGCGCTTCTTGGTGGCATAACCAGCCCCTTCGGCGCGGCTTTGGGCGGGCTGATCGTTGGTGTGCTTGAAGCAATGATCTCGGCGAACGTGCACTATGGCATCGAGTACCGCGAGCTGCTCGCCCTGATGTTGATCCTGTCCGTGCTGCTGGTGAGACCTGCTGGTCTCTTCGGTGAAATCGTGACCCGGAGAGTGTGAGATGGCCATGCATGATCTTGATATGACACATGTCAACCCCGAAACCCGCAAGCTCACGAAGTCAGGCCTGCCACTGGCCCGGTTAGGTTACGGCGGGGCGGCGTTGGCACTGGTGGCGGCAACCGGTGTGCTGGAGGGCTACGAGCTATTCCTTGCCTCCGCAATCTTGTCCTATGCCATCGCTGCGATGGGGCTGAACGTTTTGATGTGCTACAACGGGCAGCTTTCGCTGGGCCATGGTGCGTTCTTTGCGATTGGCGCCTCCGGAGCGGCCATCTGCATTGATCGCTTTGCGGTGCACTTTGCGCTGACGCCGATCATCGCCGGGGTGGTGGGCATGGGCGCGGGCTGGCTTATCGGGAAACCGGCGCTGAAACTCGAAGGCGTCTATCTGGCTCTGGCCACATTCGGGCTGGCGATTGCCACGCCGACTGTGCTGCGTTCGGATTTGTTTTCTGAATGGACCGGCGGGGTTCAGGGGTTGTTTCTTCTGATCAACCCGGCACCAGAATGGACTGGGCTGGATCTAGATCAATCAATCTATGTGGCGGTGGTTCTGTATTTCCTGATTTTTGCCTTCGTCACCTTGCGCCTTGTGCGTGGGCTGAACGGCAAAGCTTGGATTGCCACCCGTGACAACCCGATTGCCGCGCGTGCAATGGGGTTTGACGTCACCCGCGCCAAGACCCGCGCTTTTGTGTTCTCTGTGCTGGCCTGCTCCGTTGGCGGAGCGCTCTCGGCGGTGGCCGTACAATTTGTCGCCCCTGACAGCTTTCCGTTTTTTCTGTCGATCTCACTCTTCACCGCCGTGGTTGTCGGAGGGCTATGCTCGCCGCTCGTTGGCCCGCTCTTGGGCGCCAGCTTTATCGTGATGGTCCCCAACCTAACCGAAGAGATCTGGCAAGGCGGAAGCTGGGCAGTCTACGGCGCATTCATCATCGTGATCATGGCAATTCAACCGCGCGGCCTCGCGGGGATGCTGGCCTGGGTCCGAGCTAAAGTAACCGCAACTTCAAACAACGACTGACAGCAATTAGGGAGGAACCGACTATGCTGAAATCTACAACTGCCCTCGTAATGGGCCTCACCCTCGCATCCGGTGCCATGGCGGCCGATTATGACAAAGGCGCTTCGGACGAAGAAATCAAGTTTGGTGCCATCGTCCCACTCAGCGGCCCAGCCTCGGCCTATGGGTCTGTTGGGAGCTGTATTTCGGCCTATTTCGATATGGTCAACGACAAGGGCGGCATCAATGGCCGCAAAATTTCGGTTTCGGTACAGGATGACGGGTACAATCCTGCCAAGATGTTGGAACACGCCCGCCGCCTCGTTGAACGTGAAGGCGTTCTTTTCATCGCCGGCAATGTCGGCACGCCGACCAATTCCGCGATCCATCGCTACATGAACCAGCGCAAGGTGCCGCACCTGTTTCTGACTACGGGTGCCTCAAAATGGGACGATCCCGAGAATTATCCCTGGACCATGGGCTACATCCCCAGCTACGCGGCCGAGGGACGGATCTATGCCAAGTACATCAAAGAAAACATGCCCGATGCGAAGATCGGCATTCTCTACCAGAATGACGACTTCGGCCGCGACTACATGGATGCCTTTATTGACCAGCTCGGCGATGAAAGCATGGTCGTCTCCAAGGTGAGCTACGACACGTCGGCGGCCACAGTTGACAGCCAATTGTCGACTCTGAAGGAAAGCGGCGCGGACGTGTTCTTCAACGTCTCTTCTCCGAAATTCGCGGCACAAGCGATCCGTCGTGCCGGTGAGATCGGCTGGGAACCAGAGCAATTCCTTGTTTCCGTCTCCAATGCAAGATCTGCTGTTTTGGAACCTGCAGGTCTTGAGCAATCCACCGGCATTATTTCGACCCAGTACTTGAAAGAGCCGACGAACCCGGCCTATGCCAACGATCCTGATATGTTGGCGTGGCGCGAATTCAAGGAAAACTATTTCCCCAAAGCTTCCGAAGGCAACTGGTGGGATTGGTCGTGCTATACCACGTCGTATACACTGGAGCATGTGTTGACGCAGGCGGGTGACGAACTCACGCGTGAAAACCTGATGAAGGTCGCCGCCAGCCTTGAGGGATTTGAGGCTCCGATGCTGCTTCCTGGCATCACCGTGAACACCAGCGCCGACGATTTTGCACCGATCGAGGCAATGTCATTGATGAAGTTTGATGGCACGAACTGGGTGCTCTTCGGTGACGTCATCGCCGTCGATTGATATGCTCCAGGGAAGCGCGCCCTTACTCCCGGGGCGCGCTTCCACCTTTTTGAAACGTAGTCGGAGACAGCTATGGCACGGGTTAATCTTACGTCGATGAAGGCTGTCGTTCACGGCGAACCTGCTGCAGTCGCTCTGGCTTCAGAAGTCGAAGCGCTAGGTGCCAAGCGGGTGTTCATCATCGCTAGCGGAACCTTGTGCCGTGAAACAGACGAAATTGACAAGCTAAGTGGCGCTCTAGGATCGAAGTGCGCGGCCGTTTTCAACAGCATGGGCGCACATGTGCCGCGCAGCGACGTGATCGCGGCGACCAAAATGGCGCGTCAGGCGCAGGCGGACCTGATCGTTACAATAGGCGGCGGTTCCCCGACTGACGGGGCCAAGGCGGTGGCGCTTTGTCTGGCCAACGGTATTGAACAGCCTCAGGACATCGACAGACTTTGCAGTGCTGCGACCGGGATTTCCGCACCGAGTGTGCCGCAAATCTCGATCCCGACCACACTATCTGCCGGAGAATTCAGCGCCATTGCCGGCGTCACAAACGAGGCAACCGACACCAAGGACATTCTGCGCCACCCCGGATTGATGCCGCGCGTCGTGATCCTGGACGCGGCGGTTGCACGACACACACCCGAATGGTTGTTTCTATCAACCGGCGTACGGGCCATCGACCATTGCGTCGAAGGCGTTTGCTCGCAAGAGGCCAACCCCTTTGGCGATGCACAGGCGCTGCATGGGTTGCAATTGTTGGCGGGTGGGTTGACTGCGGTCAAGGCGGATCCGGAAAACTTCCTCGCCCGGCAAGACTGCTTGCTTGGCGCATGGCTCTCGATGGGGCCGCTGGCCAGCGGTGTGCCGATGGGTGCGAGCCACGGCATTGGCTATGTGCTGGGCGCGAAATACGGCATTCCGCATGGTCATACATCCTGCCTGATGCTGCCCGCGGTGATGGATTGGAATGCGCCAGTGAACGGCGCGCGGCAAGCGCTTGTTTCCGCTGCACTTGGCAGCGAAAGCACATCGGCTGCGCATTTGTTGGATCAGTTGATTTCCGGCCTCGCCCTGCCGCGCGGATTGATATCCGCAGGGATTTCGCGCGATGAATTCGAAACGATTGCCGAAGCCGCACTGCACACTCCGTGGGTACCCAAAAACCCGCGCTCGATTGGCGGCGAAGAGGATGTACTACAAATTCTCGACCTTGCCGCCTGAAGATGGTGAATTACTGACCGAAGCTGGGAAGACGGCAGGGCCGGTGATGTCGAGGCTCGCAAGCTCATAGCCTTTGCGAAAATCGTTCAGGTGCTTGATCATCCATTCCTTGGCTTCCGCCGCATCGCCCCACTTGATCGCCTGAAGGATCTTTTCATGCGCCGTTAAAAGCCGTTCACCTGCGTTCAGGCTGGTCATAACAGTCTGGAAAGACGGATAAAACAGGTCGCTGATTGGCAACCTCAGCGACTGTATCACCCGGTTATTGGCGGCGAGCGCGATCATCTCGTGAAACTCAATGTCGAGCTTTACCAGTTCGTCCGGGTCATTGATCGCCACCTTGGTCCGGGCGATGTTATCTTCCAGTGCTTTCAGGTCATCGGTGTCGCGCCGCTGTGCAGCAGCTTCCGCAGCCACCGGATCAAGTGCGCGAATGGCTTCCCAGATTTCCTCAAATGTCACACCGTTCATCACCATCGGCGTCACCAGACGACGTGATAGTTCCTCGGTATTCGGCCGCGAAACGAACAACTTGCGCTTACCCGCTTCACGATAGAGCAGCCCTTGCTGCTCCAGTGACCGAATCGCTTCGCGAACGCTCGACCGGTGAATGCCGTTCGCACTCGCCAGCGCGGTTTCTGCGGGCATGCGTGCCCCGGGCTGCAACTCGCCAGACAGGATTTTCTGCTGCAAGGCACGCACCACCTGACGGAACACCGGCAGATCATCGTCGGAATCGAGGTTCAGTTTCATTGGGGCACTCTCGTAACGGTCGCATTCTTATTCAAGTTACATCCTGACCGACGGTAATGCGAGGTTTAATCCGGTTTTAGGTCATTTGTGTCGGACATAAACTGCAGATTCTTTTGATTTTCCCGATATTGTGCGGGCGACGTTCCGGTCCAGATGTGAAAGGCACGGAAAAAGGCGCTTGGCTCGGCATAGCCCAACTGATCTGCGACCTCGGCGACGGACATTCCTGCAGTATTCAGGAGCTGCTTTGCGCGCAACTGGCGCAGCTCAGCTTTCAGGTCGCGAAAGCTGGTTCCCTGATCCTTGAGCTGGCGGCGCAGTGTGCTGGGTGACATATTCAGCCGCACCGACAGACTATCGAAATCAGGCCATTCCAGAGCGGGGGTGTCCGCCAGTGTCTTTCTGACCCGACCGGTCAGATCGTCGGACCCTTGATAGCCCACCAAAAGGTTTCCTGGGGCGTCCTTCAGATAGCGTTTTAACGCGGCTTCGTTGCGGTTGACCGGTAGGGTTAGGTTCTGCGCACCGATCACCACATGCGTCACGGCTTCGCCGAACTGCACCGGCGTGCCGAAGAAGCGTGAATAGGCGATAGCCCCGGAAGGGGCGCTGCAGCGAAAGGCGACCTGCAACAGTGGAATGCGCCTCCGGGCCAGCCAGCAGATCGGCCCCAGCAGCACGATCAAAAGCGTGCGATAGGCAAAAGCCGACAAAGGCGCAGCGCTGTCTTTGAAGGTAATATGCGCCTGACCACCCCGCACCGTGACAGAACCTTTGGGCGCCCCCAGCATGATGTCCAATGCCCAAAGCGCCCGGCGCAGCGCCTTGCCCAAGGTGTTCGCGCCATGGATCGCGTGGCACAACAGCGCAAAGCTTCCCGGGCGCATCGGGTGACCGGCCATGCCGAGCATTTCGTCGCCCATGTCCCGCGCCAGCGCAAACCAGAACCGGCCATATTGCTGCAATGTCATGGCGTCTGTAGCGCCTCTGGTAATTGCATAAGCAGTCCCTGGGCCATCCAGCCCGGCCCTTCGCGCGCAGTCAAGCGCTTCATCGATGAAAACGGCAGATACGGGGGCGCTTAGATCTGACATGTTGTTTGTATGGCATTTTCGATCACAAATTGGAACTGAAATGTCATTGTTTACCATCCCGCGCCGATTTACCGATCAAGGCTGAAAGACGTTGGAGGATGCAATGGATATTGACGGCAAGACTATTCTGGTAACCGGGGCCAATTCGGGGCTGGGCGCAAGTGTCGTTGAACGCATGGTCGCAGGCGGAGCCAAAGTGGTCGGACTTGATCTCAGCACCATCAACGGTGACAGATTTGGCGATAACGTAGAGATGGTGAGTGCCGATGTGACCTCGGCCACGGATGTGGCAAAAGCGGTCGCGATCGCAAAAAGCCGGTTCGGCGGCGTGCATGGCCTGGTCAATTGCGCTGGGGTTGCCCCAGGACAAAAGATCGTAGGGCGCGATGGGCCGCATGAGCTGGAGCTGTTTTCGAAAGCAGTATCGATCAACCTGATTGGAACATTCAACACGATGCGTCTGGCCGCAGAAGCCATGACCGAAGGCGACGCTGGACCCGACGGCGAACGGGGTGTGGTCATAAACACCGCCTCGGTCGCGGCATTTGACGGTCAAATTGGCCAATCGGCTTATGCAGCGTCCAAAGGCGGGGTGGTCGGGCTGAGCCTGCCGATGGCGCGGGATCTGGCGCGCGAGGGGATCCGGGTCATGGCGATTGCGCCGGGGAGCATTCTGACACCGATGTTGATGGGATTGCCACAAGAGGTGCAAGACGGGCTGGCGCAGGATGTGACCTGCCCCAAACGACTTGGCCGGCCCGAGGAATACGCACGCCTCGCGCAGTTCATCGTCGAATGCGATTACCTCAACGGGGAGGTCATTCGCATCGATGGCGCGCTGAGAATGCAGTAATCAGACGGCCGTGACCCTGACCGCTGTGGCCCGACCGCTGTGGCCCGACCGCTGTAGCCCGGCCCCCCGTGACGGGTCACGCTTTGGGCGCGGCTGCGAATTGCTCGGCCAGGGACTCCGCCCGCGCGGCAATTTCGGCCATCGCATCTGTGACAGTATCGGGGACTACTGGCACTTCGATGGTTATCGGCACAGG
>ERZ1740067.2445-NODE-2445-length-11322-cov-6.602467_pt1 | contig 11322 bp, 9 predicted proteins | sample MGYA00581736_ERZ1740067 | MGnify/ENA primary metagenome ERZ1740067 (study PRJEB43018, sample SAMN04849236) | marine metagenome | isolation source: floating plastic debris | place: Pacific Ocean | collected 2008-08-27 | study: EMG produced TPA metagenomics... | reverse complement strand
CCGCGCAAGGACAGGGTGTCATCGTCTTTCAACCACAGGCGACCGCGAAAGGTGCGACCGTCTTCTGGGTTTTTTAGCCGCCCCCCGCGCCAGTGCTCCCCGTCATAGGTCGCGCCCCACAGCATCAGGCCACCCAAGGCGCCCGGCTGCATATCATCAGGGTCCCACGCCCAGGTCAGCCAGCCGCAAAGCTCTTGAGGGGCGGTGTCACATGGTCGGATGTCCACGACGGCGCCATAGCCTTGGGTGGCCCATTCGCCATAAATGCTTTGGGGGGCGGCAGCCGCCGTCGGCACGTCTGTGGGTTCAGTAAGAAGGGCGGCGGAGGCAAGGAGGGAGAGGAGCATGTGATCGGGCTTCTGATGGAGGTTAGATGCCCCAATGGAGGCGCGCCGTCCGTTTGCCGGACCCCGGCCCTTCAGCCTCATCAATTTCAAAAATGATGCGTTATTTCGAGATGGGGTCAGCTTCCGCCATCGTGCTTGAAATAATCGCCTCCTTGCGAAAGGCGGTGGGGGTCACGCCTTCAGCCACTTTGAACGCGCGGTTAAAGGGCGCAATCGATCCATACCCCAAATCGAGGGCGATTTGCGTGATCTGCACCCGCCCCATTTGGGGATCAGCCAACAGGCGTTTGGCCTCTTTCACCCGATAGCTGTTCAAAAAGGCGCTGAAGTTGCGGAACCCCAGATGCCCATTGATGAGCCGCCTTAGCTTATATTCAGGGTACGCGATGTGCTCGGCGAGCCCCGCAATGGTCAGCCCCTCTCGCCGATAGGTTCCATTCTCCATGCTCGACAATAATCGCTGGAGGGCGGCTTCATCGAGGGTTTTGGGCGTTTCCGCTATCGATGGGCCTCCGGGCTCCTCCTTCGTGTTCGGAAAAATGTCGATCGGTGACAAGATCCACTGGTTGAAGATCATCGCGAAGGAGAAAATCGCAATAGCGTGAAGGGTTGTTAGCCACTGAGGTGCCGGCGCGCCCCACAGGATGAGGTCCGCCACAGAAACGATCACCCCCAAACTGCCAAGGAGGATCGCAATAACAAGCCGAAATCGCCGCCGGGTTTCGACGAGATCGTCATGCCGGTGCGCTAGAGCCAGCCAAAGCACATGACCCATCAGCCCAATGATGACGACCATCTGGAGCATGTCATCGATTTCGGTCTCAAGCAGACCAGCGGTAAAGGTGCGGAGGGTGAACAATCCCGCCATCATGGCAAAGGGGATGAGCCGCCAGGCGTTCCACTCGAACTGGTCATCGAACAGGGCGGTGGCGAACCACCAAAACAGCACGGAATTCATCGTGGCGATGCCCGACAGGAGATGACGGATCTCATCGGGGAAATGGGTCGCCGCGGGGGAGCTGACCAGCGCATACCCGGCCGTGCCGATGCAAAAAAGCGCGCCGAGAGTCTCCGGCCCGAGGCGGTAGGGAGGGCGCACCAGTCGTCCCGCGAAGAGGAGACATAGCGCGGCTGTCCCCCCTCTCAGGACATATTCGAGCAGATAGGTATCGGCGGGCGCGATGGTCATCCGCCGGACTATAGACCGGTTTCGCCCCCCGCGAATGGCGGAAAAACTGATCAGATTTTGAAAAAAAGCGACGTTTTCAGCGGCGCGGAGAGGGACGACCCGGATTTCGTGAGCAAGGGCGGCAAAGGACGCCCCGCTCATGACAAAAAAGCTTGCCGCTCATTTCGCTAAGGCCAACCAAACCCAAAGCCTACCTGCCCCTCCTGGCGTGGATCGCCGATGGGACATGGATTGGCTGCGGGTGATCGCCTTTGGCATTCTCATCCCGTTTCACACCGCCGTCTTATTCCTGCCCGATAGTATCCCTCACATGCCCAACGAGGACGCGAGTGCCACCCTTGGGATCGGGGTGTCGTTTTTCCATATTTTCCGACTGGGGCTATTGTTCCTTGTCGCCGGCATGGGGGTTGCCTTTTCCCTAAAGGCCCGGACTAAGGCGCAGTTCTTTGCAGAGCGAACCCGACGACTGGTCATCCCGCTCATCGCGGGGATTGTGCTTTTGGTGCCGCCCATCGTCTATTGGGAGAAGAGCTATATCGGTGCGGTGGAGGGGTCCTTTTGGGCGTTTTATCCACAGGTCTTCACCCAAGGGGTTTACCCTGACGGTTTCCTGAGTTGGCACCATTTTTGGTTCATCGCGTATCTCTATGTCTTTTGCGTCGTCGGCTGGCCCGTCTTGCGATATTTACGGCAGGAAGGGGAGGAGCGCCGCCAACGGTTTGCACGGTGGGCGGCGAGGGGTGGGAATCTGTTTGCCCTCATCGGTATATTGTTTGGGGCGGAATTACTCCTCCGGCCGATTTTCCCGGGGTTCCATAATCTTGTCACCGATTGGGCCAATTTCAGTCACTGGTTCATTTTGTTCCTCGTCGGGTTCGTTATGGCACGCGAGCCGATATTGATTGATCGGTGCCGGGATCTTCGCTGGCTCAGCTTGGCCCTGGGTGCTGCGGCAACTATTCTGTTATTCCGGTCCTATTACGATTTCGCTGAGTCTGGTTTTGTTATCAAGCGGGAGTATACGCTGTCCAACGCGATGGTGTTTGCAGGTTTTGCGGGCTTGCGGATGATTGTTGCTTGGTCTGTGATCGTGGCGTGTGTGGGCTTCGCGGCAAGGCACCTCAACCGGCCAAGCGCGGCGCTGTCTTACCTCAATCGTGCCGTATACCCACTATTTTGTATACATCTCACCCTGATCGTGGGGCTCGGCTATGTCATCTTGCCGCTATCGTGGGATATTCCAATGAAATTCTCCGCCATTGTTGTGGGCACCTTTGTTCTGGGACTTGCGGCTTATGAGTTTGTCATTCGCCGGTTCGCCGTCACGCGCCTCTTGTTTGGGGGGCGATCATCGCGCCCTCAGCCTTCGGAACGCCCCCGCCAGCTCGGGGCTCATCAGGCGGAGGCGGTGTAAACCACCCGCGGATTGAGGTTAAACCGGGCATCCGGCGGCGTTGGCAATGCCCCATCGCCGCGCAAAAAGGTTCGAACTGCCAGGGGGTAAAGTTGGTGCTCAGCGTTCCGCACCCGGGCGGCGAGCGTTTCCTCATCATCGTCGGCATGGCGAGGCACCACCGCCTGGCCCACAATCGGTCCGCCATCAAGTTCCGCGGTCACGGCGTGGACGGTGCATCCTGAAAAGGCCACCGACGAGGCTAACACCTGCTCATGGGCATTGTGCCCGCGAAAGGCAGGCAGGAGAGAGGGGTGGATATTCAGCATCCGTCCCGTCCAGCGCTCAACGAACCCTTCGGTCAAGATGCGCATAAACCCGGCGAGGCAGACAAACTCGATGCCCTGATCGTCAAGTGTGGCGGCGAGCGCGTCGTCAAAAGCCTTTCGGGTTTTATATTCCTTATGGGGAATAAGGGCGGTGGCGATCCCGGCCTCCTCCGCACGCGTCAGGCCGTAGGCGTCCGCCTTGTTCGAAACCACAAGCGCGATGTCGGCTGGAAAAGCGTCTTCCCGGCCCGCGTCGATAAGGGATTGAAGGTTGGTGCCGCTGCCGGAGATAAGGACAGCTGTCTTTTTTCGAAGGGCGCTGGTCATGCGTTGGTCAGTTCACCAATCACTGAGGATTGGGGCAGGGCGTCAAGAATTCCCTGCGCTTCGCTCGCGCCCACCACAAGGACCATGCCAATGCCCGCGTTAAAGGTCCGCCGCATTTCCCCATCGGAAAGGGCGCCCGCTTCCTTCAGCCATGCAAAGAGCGGCGGCAGGTCCAGCGCCTTATCATCAAGCCGCGGCAGGAGGCGTGCGGGCAGGGCGCGGGGGATATTTTCCGACAGGCCGCCGCCCGTGATATGGGCAAGGCCCTTCACCTTATCGGCCTGACATAGGGGCAGGACATCTTCCACATAGATCCGTGTGGGCGTGAGGAACGCATCCGCGAGGGTCTGATCCTCATCAAAGGGGGCTTTGTCCTCCCACCCAAGCTCGCGATCAGCGACAATCTTTCGAATGAGGGAGTAGCCGTTGGAATGCGCGCCCGAGGAGGGCAGGCCAATGAGAAGATCACCGGGCACCATCGCCTCGGGCTTCGGCAGCAACTGATCCCGCTCGACCGCGCCCACGCAGAAGCCTGCCAAGTCATAATGTCCATTGGCGTACATGCCGGGCATTTCAGCGGTTTCACCCCCGATAAGGGCGGCCCCCGCCTGGCGGCACCCTTCTGCGATGCCGGCCACCACATCCGCGGCGGCTTGTTCGTCGAGCCGCCCGCAGGCCAAATAGTCGAGGAAAAACAAGGGCTCCGCCCCCTGGGCCAGAACGTCGTTCACGCACATGGCCACAAGATCAATACCAATCGTGTCGTGCCGGCCGGTCGCGAATGCCAGCATGAGCTTGGTGCCGACCCCATCGGTGCCGGAGATAAGGAGGGGGTCCTTGTACCCTGTGGCCTTCAGATCAAAAAGGCCGCCAAACCCACCAAGACCTGTGTCAGCGCCGGCGCGACGGGTCCCGTCGGCTAAGGGTTTGATGGCGTCTACCAGGCGATTGCCCGCCTCAATGTCCACTCCGGCCTTTTTATACGCATCGTTCATGGTTCAGGGCCGCCTTCGGTCTGGAATAACCGACAAAAAATGCCGGAAAAGGCGCTTACCTAACCGCTTCGCCGGGATTGTCGAGAAGTCTTGCTTCACCCTTTATTACACGCTGTGGCATAGCGGCCTTCCTTTCGCCAAAAGGTTCGAAGAAGACGACAGCGATAATGGGGGCGAATAAGGAATAGCTTGGGGTTGGTGGGTTCTTTCTTGCCCAAAATCCCTCTAAACTGTGATGCGGTCACAAAACCCATTCTTCCCGCGCGGGTGGGCGGCACTGGTTTTTGTGAGAAGACACGCGAGAACAAAGATGCTGGCCAAAAGGTCGTTGGGTTAAGGGACGAGCGAATGCGGAACGCTGCTATACGCGCTACGGGGTTTCTGACGGGGCCAATCAGGGCGCTGGTGTTAGGCACCATGATCATCTCGGCCATGGTGCTGTCGGTTGGGCTTGCCCGGGCGGAGGCGCCGAACTCCGCGGTGTTCACCGTGCCTCAGGTGCCTGTCTATGCCGAAGCGGACACGGCCGCCGCAGCGCAACAACGGGCCCAGGACCAGGGGCGACGCCGGGCGATGGATCTTCTGTTACGGCGCCTGACAGCGGAGGCGGACTGGGAATATCTGCCGACCCTTGCCCGGGGGCGCGCGCCGAATGCTTCGGGCGCCATCCCAGAATTGGGCTTTGATGTGCAGTATGTGGCGAAAGTGCCGGTCCAGTTGACGGCCGCCGACCTGCCCCAACTCGAAGAAGGGTTTGCCATCTTCGATGAGAAAACATCGGGTACCACCTATCGCGCAAAAATCACCTATCGCTTTAAGCCCGCTGGGGTGCGCCAAGTGCTGGAGGCGGCCAATCTTCCCTATAGTGAAGCGCAAGCGCGTGAGGCGCTCATCATCCCGGTTCTTGAAACCGCAGAAGGGCTGTATCTGTGGGAGACAAATAATCCGTGGGCCCGTGCATGGTTGGCGCGGCCTCTCATGAATGAGCTGACGCCCCTCCGTCTTCCTGTTGGTGACCAATTGGATGTCGAGGCCATGACGGCGCAGAGCGCTAAGGCCCTCAACGTCAACGCGTTTGCGCCCGTCGCCCAACGTTATAATGCGCAGCAGGTCATCTTGGCCCATGGCCGCTTGCGGGAAAGCAATGGCGAGTTCCGCCTTCAGGTCCGGTTAATTGATGCCTATTTAGCGGGCCGCACGGCGGGGTCACCGGCTTTGCCGACAGAGCCAGCCGATTCAGCAAGCCTTTATGATAGTGATGATGGCTTCGGTCGCCAGCAGGTGGCGATCTCCGCGGCTCCTGAAAAGGGCGCAGTACTGACGGAAGCGTACTTTAAGGGGCCGGGTGATGACTTCCCCGCCCTCGCTCAACGGGCCGTTGAGGCAACGGTGACCAAGTATGCTCGCAGCTGGAAGGCGCAGACCCTGGTGGATCACTCAGCGATCCGGCCCTTGACGTAGACGGCATGGTGTGGCTCTCTTGATGAATGGGCGGTGATCCGTATTGCTCTTGAAAAGTCACCCCTTGTCCGGGCCATGAAGGTTGGGGCATTCACCAATGAGAATGCGATTATCGATTTGAATGTGATTGGGCAGCAGGATCAGTTCACCTTGGCCATGCGGCAGGCCAATTTGGCGGTTTGGCGCGGGCCAGATCGGGGATGGAACATTGCCACCTTTGAGCGGTCGGAATTGGTCCAGGACAAGCTCGCCAGGATCGCGCTTGAACAACCAAATGCGGACGAGCAAAACGGCTTCTTTAATCGGCTGGGTCGTCGACGCCCTCCCGCATCAGGGGCGGCGCCTCTGGGGGCTGAGCGGCGGGACGATGCGATCCCTACGCTGCCGGATGAGATTTTTGGGACGCAGCCGGTGGAGCTGGACCAAGTGATCGACGAAGAGGCCACGCAACAGGGAGAGGAGCAAGGTGACCAACCCTGATCAGGCGCGGCAACTAAAGCTCCCATTCCCCTCTCGCGAGCCGACCCTTCCTTACATTCTTGGCGATGCCAATCGCAGCGCTATTGCTGTGCTTGATCAGTGGTGGGAACGGTTCTTAGACGGGGCACAGCCGGGACCTCCGGTGATTTTGCTTAAGGGCCCGAAGGGAGCGGGTAAGTCGACATTGCTCTCGCGCTTTATGGAGGCGCGGTCGGGGCTCGTCATCGGACCCGACGCAGAGGGGCATCTTACCGTGCCCCGCACCCCCGCGCCCCTTGGCATTGATAATGCGCATTGTGTGCGTGCTGAGGGCCTCTTTTCAATTTTTAACGAGTGCGTCGCTGAACGCCGGGCGCTCATCCTCTCCGGTGCTGGACGACCCATCAGTTGGGGGACAGCGTTTGGGGACGATCTGCCTGACCTTAAAAGTCGTCTGTCCGGGGTGGCAATCGCCAGCCTGGAAGCGCCTGATTCGGCCATGCTGGCTGACGCCTTGGGCGGTGGGCTCTCGGTCTTGGGATATGAGGGCGAAGGTGATGAGGTCGCCTGGGCGGCGGAACAGCTTTGCCGCCGATTTAGTGCTGTTGAAACCATTCTCGCCGATATTGCGACCTGCGGCGGGAAACCGACCGCTCTTAAGGTCTTGTTGCAGGCGGCCATGAGGGATAACCCAGCGCAAGTTCTGTGACAGGTGGGCAAGAGGCACGAAGATGACAAACGGCATGGCATCGCACCAGACCGACGGGCAGGCTGCCCTTCCATCCGTGGCCCCTGACAGCCCAGATCGGTTTTTTAACCGAGAGCTGTCTTGGCTCGATTTTAACTCCCGCGTCCTTGAAGAGGCTGACAATGAAGGTCACCCGGCGCTGGAGCGGCTGCGCTTCTTGTCAATTTCGGCCAGCAATCTTGATGAGTTCTTTATGGTGCGGGTGGCGGGCCTGGTGGGGCAGGTGCGCGGCGGTATCACCAATCTGTGCCAAGATGGTCTCACGCCAAAGGAACAATTGGCCGCGATCAATGAGCGGGCCGCGGCCCTCATGTCCCATCAGCAGCGGACCTGGGCGCAACTCCTGCCCCTTTTGCATGACAATGGCGTCGAGGTTCTAAAACCGAGCGATCTAATGGCTGGGGAGTTGGCATGGTTAGAGGAAGAATTTCTGTCGAATATCTTCCCGGTACTGACGCCTTTGGCTCTCGACCCTGCACACCCGTTCCCGTTTATTCCCAATCTTGGGTTCGTACTGTGTTTCTCCATCGATGGCCCCGGTCTTGCGCCCGTCAAGTTTCTGCCGGTGCCCAATATGGTGAAGCGCTTTATCCGGTTGCCCGACGATCCAAATGCGGAGAAAGCGGCGGGTCCTCGCGCCCGTTACATCGCCCTAGAGCAGGTGATCCTGCATTTTCTCTATCATCTGTTCCCGGAGGGGCAGATCACCGCCCGCGGGGCGTTCCGCGTCATTCGCGATAGCGATGTTGAAATTGACGATGAAGCCGAAGATCTCGTCCAACAGTTTGAAACCATGCTGCGCCGCCGTCGCCGGGGTGAGGTCATCCGCCTAAAGATGCATGCGGACACGCCTTTTGGATTACGCGATTTGGTGATCTCGAAGCTCGGCGTGCACCCGAACGACGTTGTGTATGTGGACGGATTGCTTGGCTTGGCGCAGACGTCCCAGCTGATCCCGAATGATCGTCCAGAGCTTTTATTCAAGCCCTTTGAGGCCCGTTTCCCCGAACGCATTCGGGAGCATGGCGGGGATTGTCTCTCTGCGATTTCAGAGAAGGATATTCTCGTTCACCATCCTTATGAAGAATTTGAGGTGGTGGTTCAGTTCCTCAAACAGGCGGCCGCTGACCCGGACGTCATTGCCATCAAACAGACGCTTTATCGCACGTCAAAGCAGTCGCCGATTGTCGAGGCGTTGGTCGAAGCCGCTGAGAACGGGAAGAATGTCACCGCCCTGGTAGAGTTGAAGGCCCGTTTCGATGAAGAGGCGAACATTCGCTGGGCCCGCGCGCTTGAACGCTCCGGTGTGAATGTTGTTTACGGATTTGTTGATTACAAAACCCATGGGAAGCTGTCCTATGTGGTGCGGCGCGAGGGGGAGGATACTCGCTCCTACTGCCATATTGGCACCGGGAACTATCACCCCATCACGGCGAAGATTTACACGGATCTTTCCCTGTTTACCGCTGATCAATCCATCGGTCGGGACGTTGCGAAGATCTTTAACTACGTGACCGGCTATGCCCAACCGCGGGGCTTTGAACGGTTAGCCATCGCGCCGGTGAACTTGCGCGAAACGCTTTATGACCATGTCGATCGCGAAATCGCCTTCGCAAAAGAGGGGAAACCAGCCAGCATTTGGGGGAAGATGAATTCCCTCGTCGATGGCCCTCTTATCGATAAGTTTTATGAAGCCAGCCAGGCGGGCGTTCAAATCGACCTGGTGGTACGCGGGATTTGCTGCCTCCGGCCCGGTGTCGCTGGCCTCTCTGACAATATTCGGGTCAAATCAATTGTTGGACGCTATTTAGAGCACTCCCGGATTATTTGTTTCGGTAATGGAGAGCCGCTGCCGTCGGACAATGCGAAAGTCTTTATTTCGTCTGCTGACCTTATGCCGCGAAATCTCAACCGCCGGGTTGAGGTATTGTGCCCGGTCGAAAACGCCACCACCCACAACCAGATTCTCGATCAAATTATGGTGGCGAACCTGAAAGATGAGGCACAGAGTTGGCGCCTAGAAGCTGATGGCAGTTGGGTACGGTTCGCAACGCCCGCCGGAACCGATGCCTTTAATGTGCATGAATACTTTATGACCAACCCCAGCCTGTCTGGCCGGGGGGCCGCACTACAGGAAACGCCCCCATCAATGTTGAGTGTTGATAGCTAATGACCAGTCCCAATCGGTGGGGGGAACGGACGCAGCCGACATCGGCTGTTATCGATATTGGATCGAATTCTGTCCGCCTTGTGATGTATAGCGGGCCGACCCGGGCGCCTGTCACGGTGTTTAACGAAAAGGTCCTTTGCGGCCTTGGGCGTCGCGACCCTGATACGGGTAACTTGCTCCCCGAAACCACAAGTGAAGCACTGAGTGTCTTGCGTCGTTTTTGGGCCATCATCGAAACGGCGGCCCCAAGAGATCTTATCATCTTTGCCACAGCGGGCGTTCGGGACGCGGCAAATGGTGAGGAGTTTCTCGCAGCGGTCCGTCAGATCGGCTTTAAGCCGTTTTTGTTGAGCGGAGATGAGGAAGCGCGATTGGCGGCGCTTGGTATTCTGGCGGGGTCACCCGATATTTTGGAAAGCCCCGGCGGTGCTTTGGCGGGGGATATTGGAGGGGGGAGTTTGGAACTCTGCCATGTGGGGCGGGCGCATAAGGACGGTATTGGTCCCCGCGTAAGCCTTCCTCTCGGCGGTCTTCGGCTTGCCACACAATATGCAGAGGACCGAAAGGCGGCGCGTAAGGAGATCGCCGCCCAGCTCGCTGCGGTGCCGTGGTTACAAGATTGTCCCGCTACGGCGCTTTATGCGGTTGGTGGCGCTTGGCGCGCTATTGGTCGTATTGCGATTGACCAGCAACGCTACCCCATCGATATTTTGGAGGGGTTTTCCCTCTCCCGCGAGACGACCATTAGCCTTTGCAAGTTTTTGGGACAGCAAAGCGTCACCTCGGTGGAGGCCATCGATGGGGTACAACGACGCCGCGCGCCAACATTGCCCTTCGCCGCGATGGTTATGGAGGCGGTCTTTAAAACCACGTCACTAGAGCGCCTTATTTTTTCTGCAAGCGGATTAAGGGAAGGGGTGTTGTTCGACCGCCTCAGCGCACGGGATCGCGAGGCTGATCCGATGCTGACACTAGCGCGCCATGTGGGTGAAAGTCGACCGGCATCCCCTCCGCGCGCGCCTGAAACGGTTTTCGAGTTTCTGTCACCGCTTTTCCCAAGTTGGGGCCCCCAGCAACGTCGTGAGGGGATGGCGACAATGTGGCTGAGCAATGTGGTTTCTCATCTTCACCCCGAGGCTCGGGCGGCTCAAGCGGCGCGCTTAGTGATGGGCCTACCCTTCCACGGGCTCGACCATCTTGGCCGGGTACGGATCGCCGCTGCGCTATATCATCGCCACGGCGGCCCCGCTGGGCGGCTTGGAAAAGTAGTCCCTCTAAGCCTTCTGACGGAGGAGGATCAGACCGAAGCCTATCATATGGGAAGCGCTTTGCGGTTCGTGTGCGAATTTGACCCCAGCGGCGGCAAAGGCCTGGAGGGTAGCGCGTTGAAGGTGAATAAAGGGCAGCTCGCCTTAACCCTCGGTCGGGCGGGAAGAGCTTTATGGGGGCGGGCACCGGCGAAACGATTTGCTCGCCTGGCCAGCGCCTGTGGTCTTGAGGCCACGGGGGAAGATTGGCTTTAGCGGCAGAGCGCTTTAAACCAGACTTAGCGCCTCAGGCTCCATCTGAGATAAAGTGCCCTTACGGAACATATCCCTGTCGGTGCTACGGCGCGCTAAGAAGGCATCAAACATCAGCACAGACCATAGCTCTTGGCCGCGATTGGCCCGCCCGGCTGCGTGGCGGTCAGCTGCTTTTAGGACCCGGTCCACCCGAAAATAGCCAGAGTCCTTCCATTGAGGACGTGACCGTAAATCCTCGAGCAGTGCGCCATTATTTTGCCGGAACCACTGGTCGACCGGGGCACCAAAGCCTTGCTTGGGCCTGTACAGCATGTCAGCCGGGATCCTGGCCTCAAGCGCCCTTTTCAAGACACGCTTACCCGTCGCGCCTTTGACTTTGAA
>ERZ1740067.2444-NODE-2444-length-11322-cov-13.004970_pt1 | contig 11322 bp, 14 predicted proteins | sample MGYA00581736_ERZ1740067 | MGnify/ENA primary metagenome ERZ1740067 (study PRJEB43018, sample SAMN04849236) | marine metagenome | isolation source: floating plastic debris | place: Pacific Ocean | collected 2008-08-27 | study: EMG produced TPA metagenomics... | reverse complement strand
ATAGTACGTCAATCCAGGTCAAAATCACTTTCCCGCCCCCCTGACCAAGGGCTGCCAATAGCAGTAAACGACGCCCAGTTTTAACGGAATACGTTGAAACTGCGTGAATCTAGGCATATCAGGGGTTACGTATTTTCAGTTGTAGGTGTAAGACCGTGCAATAGGCTACGGTAAGCTACGATATCGGCAATATTTTAAGCCACCTGTAAGCCATGGACGACCGAATAACAGCAGCAAACTTAAAGCTCAAGTTAGACGGATTCAAGGTGTCCATAACCCAGCGTGGCAAAGGAAAGTTCCTGTATTTGGTAGCTACCCTCCCGCCTAAACCTGACAGCTTTAGGCAGCGGGCTTATCAGCAGCGCATCAGTTTAGGGTACGCAGCATCGGTGACCGGCCTTCGTCATGCAGAAACACAGGCCAGGCTGCTAGGGACTCAATTAATTACTAGATCGTTTGACTGGAATGACTGGCTAAACACACCTGCGCCAATGACTGACGAACGAACTGGAGTCGATTGGGTCGCAGCTTACAAGGAATGGGTACTCAAAAATAAGTTACAAAAATACGACGATGCCAGCAAAAATCGATTGTGGCGAGACCGCTATTGGAATGTCGGTATCTCTAACTTCAACATAGATCGGCGATTGAAATTAACGCACTTTCAGGCGGTAGCAAAACAGCAAAAGCCAAATAGTGCTCAGGCTAAGTACGTTTATCGTGAAATAAAAAAATTTGGCCAATTCTGCGAGATTGAAGGGATCAACGAAGCTATGGCGGAGTTTAAGAGTACCTACAATCAAAGCCACACAAAGGAAAAAATAATTCCACCTGATACAGAGGTAGAGCAGCTTATCCCTAAAATTCTAAACACCCAATGGCGGTACGTTTTCGGGATGATGGCTACCTATGGTTTACGAGACCATGAAGTTTGGCAGTCGCATCTTGAGAAACGTTCAGGCATTACTGCTTGCATCGTCAGAGGTGGGAAAACTGGGCCGCGTGTTGCTTATCCGGTACCAGAGCAGTGGGTGGAGAAATTTGAACTGGAAACCGTTAACGTTCTGCCCAATGTTGGCCATGACTTAGGCAAGTACACATCGAGAGCATGGCGTCGACAATGCAAAAGAATTAACGAGTCGCCTAAGTGGACGCTGTATAGTTTGCGACACGCCTACGCAATCAGGTGTTTAATGAAGCAAATACCTGACGCTATCTCTTCAAAATGGTTGGGCCACAGCGTAGACACATTCCAAAAAATCTACAATAAATGGATTAACCAAGCCATGTCTGAAGAAGTCTGGCTAGATAAGATTCGTGAGTAACTTTTGGCAGTTTGGAACATGATACTGCCAGCGAGGAACAAGTGACCCTGGTGTGGCTACGTTACGAAAATGAATTTTATGGCGAAACTTGCCTGCCCGTCGCCATTCATGGAGCACACGCCCGCTCGATACTCCCAGGGAGCTTGCAGCGGGATTCGGATCAAACCACACTTGGTTTGATTTTATGGGTGTCGCTTGGAGCAACAGCTGCTCTTTCAGTTCTCTGTTTTCTGTGCGTGTCTCAGAGATATCTTTCTGAAGAGATTGAACCGTCGCGATCAGAAGATCTAGTTTTTGTGCTAAGTCAGACTGCATCACTCCACCCCCTCCCACGTAGGCAGTGCTCACGATCGCGCCAGAAATTCAGCATAATCACGCGGCTACCTCCAACTGCAAAACACGGTCAAGCGCCACAGCCGCCACCTGTGGCACAACTGCATTACCTAAGGCTCTAACCCGGTCCAATCTGCTGGAAATCCCATTAGCCATTCCGCTAGGGCCGGGGGCGGGCTGGGACCATAGGCTAGAGCCCTGTCCCTGGTGCTCTTTTTGTAAGTCCCGGTTGTTGTTTTGTTGAACGGCCATCCGCTTCTGCCCATACTGGCCGTTGGCGTAGGCCACAATGAACAACCGGTTCCGTGTGTGTGGGGCACCCAAGGCGCACGCTGATATAACTGACCACTCCGCATCATACCCGCACTGGGAAAGCTCCCAGAGAATTGCTCCCATATCTCTCCCTTGTCTGAAATTAAGCAGCGCTGCTGAGTTTTCCAGTACGAGGTAACGGGGTCGGCACTGGCGAAGGATTCGGATGATTTCAAAGAATAAGCTAGACCGACTCCCTTGCAGCCCTTTTGGATTCTGTGTTGTATTGGCCTGACTGATGTCCTGGCACGGGAATCCACCGGTGACGACATCAAATCGTTGGTCAGGAAAGTAAGTTGTGATATTGCCATGAATAGGGACTCCTGGAAAATGCTTCGTTAACACTTTTTGGCAAAATGGGTTTATCTCAACAAATTGCTGAGTATCAATACCACCGGTCATTTGGGCAGCCAAGGAAAAACCCCCAATACCACTGAATAAGTCCAGATGAGTAAGTGATGTCACGCAGCCACCTCCAACAACTGTTGCTGCTCATACCGTCCGGCCATCATCCGCCCGCCGAATTCCCAGAACCCTTCAACAGGGCAATCGTCACGCTCATAGCCGTTGTTCATCGTTGCCAACGTTCCCAATGGTGTCAGTCGCCACTCTCTACCGCCTTTAGCCATGGCCTCAACGGCAGCGGCTAGCTCAGGGGAGATATAGTTAGTCACCACAATCCGCTCAACCCGTGGGTTGTTCAGTAGCCACTCAAGAATACTCAGGCAAAGCTCTTTCAGTTCATCACCCTGTGGATCGCCATGATGCGTATATGCCGGAGTCAATGCACCGGTTCCCCGGCGACCAGGTCGGGACCCTTTGGGCACCCAATAGGGCGGATCGAAAAACGCGATCGATCTTTTACAAGTGCTAGCTTCAAATTCATCCAGGCAAGCATGGGCACTATCGGCGAGACAGACGGTCCATCGAGGGTTAACGTAGGGCCACTTAAATTCCCATGACTGAAACGCCCTGAGCTTGTCTTTACTCAGAGCCACATTGAGAGTGCCCTGGGCATTACACCGGAGTACGCCACCAAAAACCAATTTTCGCAACACAATAGACGCTGCAGCTAGGCCGACCTCATGACCGGGAATAGGGGCATTGATCTCATGGCAAAGCGCGTTGAAGTTGCTGATTAACGTGTCTTCATCACCCGTGGCATAGGCTTTTTGGATAGACGCGGCCCAGCGATGGACCGAGAACGCGACCGCCTCTCTCAGGGTCGGGTCTTGCCACGCTTGCCAGACGGTATACACAGCCGGGTCAATGTCAGCAATAAATGCACGGTTGACAATGCCTGTCGCTAGGTATCGATGTACCTGGTGCCCAGCGCCGACACAGGGCTCTATCCAGGCATCGTAACAATAGCGTTCGTCCCAGACGGGGTACTTATGCCAATCTTTTTTAGACCCTGGGTAAGGGTGGAGCAATCCTGTTTTCATTGGTCGCTCTCCCTGACGTCCAGTCCTGAATTCTGCTGCAAGGCCGTCACGACGTCACCCAGAGACTGAGCCTGATTGATCCACAGGACATACTGCTGAATCAGAGTGTCTTTGCTCACACCCAACCAGGTGGCCAGGTCGATAATGTCACTACCAATCCAGTTAAAGCTCAATGCTGAGAGAAAACCTACGGCTCGTTCAGCATGAAACTGAGGCTCAATTACCTGCTCGAAACAATCGAACTCATAGCCCACCATGGCGAGCTTTTGAGCGTTATAGCAGGCGATGTAGGCATTGATAACAGCCACGAACAATGTCGTGAGTCTCTGGTGCTGCTGTTCACGCATCACTGGGCTATCCAGCAATACATCCGATAGTCGGCCCATTGCCGAGATCAGCTGCCGTTTAGCCGCTACTGGCGCTAGCTGGGGATAGCGATCGCGGTGACGTCTGAGCAAGTCATCAAAGCTTGGATTGTTGTTGACGATTTCCATGACTCTCCTTTGGGGTTAGGGTTTAGTAGTCGGTGTAATCAGATGCACTCAAACTCAACCACCCATACGTATGGGTTTAAGTCGAATGCGTAGCCCCGCTTGGCGTTGATGCTGTCCCACAATGTTTGGAATTTTTCGAATGCTTCAATCTCACCGCAGGCAGTGTTGATATCTCGCTCAATTTCTATACCTTCGGCAATGCATTGGGCTGCTGTGATCTGCTTCAACCTTTCCACCCGGACATCGGTGATGCGAAGTTTTAGGCGACAAGCAGCGTAAGGCATGAATATGCTCGGTCGCCATTTGTCAGGCTTATACAGTTTGGGCTCTCCTAAATATCCAATGCCATCTTGGTTAAACCCTTCTATTGGGCAATCAAAAATAAACCCATCTGCATCGGCGTCGGCTCTGTACCAAAATCTGTCGCAGGGTTCATCGTACTGCCAAGTCTCGCGCACCCAAAGCACGTCCTCCCTCTTCCCATACGGACTCAAGTCAACAGCTTTATGAGAAATGCCATTTCCATCTTCTATCCATGGATATCCGTTTTGCATGTCCTCTGGATGATCTGACCAATCCCAGTTAGAAGATAGAGAGTCCTTAATTACCCGTCGCGTCACTGTCTTCCGCCCCTCAAGAATCGCCTGAACCATGGGGCCGTTGAATAAAATAGGACGCTCTTTTGGTTTTGTTAAAACTGTGCTCATAATTCTCTCCTTGCGATCGCGCTAACATCTTTGAGAAATGTTCGTCTGAGGACAGCCCCTAGCCGATACTGGGCGCTAGATTCCTAAACCTGGTGTACTGCTGCTCAAATAGAAGCTTGACTGTGCCTGTTGGCCCATTGCGGTTTTTGCCGATAATCCACTCTGCAATACCTCTGTCTGGGGTGTCAGGATCGTAATAATCTTCCCTGTACAAAAGGATTACAGCGTCAGCGTCTTCTTCGATGTTGCCTGACTCTCTTAGGTCGCTCATTAAAGGTCGCTTGGGGTTGCGTGCCTCAACACCACGGGAAAGTTGTGATAAAGCCCAAACACTGATCCCTAGCTCTTTAGCCATCCCTTTAAAACCGCGAGAGATTTTTCCTAGCTCTGCGACTCGGTTGCCTGCACCACGGTCTCCCATAAGCTGGATATAATCCACCATCACCAGCTTTATCGTGTCAGGGCCGTTCTCAGCATTAATGCGCTGAATATTGGCAGCAATATTTTCAGGCGTTTGGTGAAAGTTATCGTCAATCCAGATTGGGAACCCAGACAATTTAGTGACTGAATGCCCTAAACCTTCCCACTCATAATCTCCTATGCGACCATCACGCAGCCGGTTTGATTCAATCGATGCATCAGCTGACATAATTCGATAGCCAAGCTGCTGAGCGCTCATCTCAAGGCTAGAAATATAAACTCCACACTCCTGAGAAGCCAACCCAGTAGCCACATTAACCAACCCCGCCGTTTTTCCCATCGACGGGCGTCCAGCCAATATTGTTAAGTCTCCAGGCTTGACACCTCCTGTCATCGCATCAAGATCGTAAAAGCCCGTAGGTATACCCTTGGGAGCGGTGCCAGCCTGAGCTTGGTCGATGGCAAGAGTGTTGTCAGCAATCACATCCGACAGCCTCAAGACGCTACTTTGACCTGAGGCTAATTGCAGCAACTCCCTGAAAGAGCTTTGGGCTGCGCTCATAACGTCATCAACACTTTGGGTTGTATCTTCAGCCATCCTCCGAATGTCCGCCCCTACACGAGCCATATACCGCCGTTGATACTTTTCGAGAATCAAGTCTGCATGTTGTTCAACATTTGCCGACGTTAGGCATAGGTCAAACATTTGCGCGATCGCGCCCTTCCCGCCAACCTTGTCCAGCTGCTTGTTATTGGCTAGCGCCGTGCATACGGTCATCAGGTCAACAACCTGACCATCCCTGTACAGCTCCAGACAAGCTTGGTAGATGGTGCGATGGCTGTGCACATAGAACGCTTCTGGAGGTAGCTTGTGAGCAATGCGAGCGATCGCGCCTGGGTCAATCAGAATTGCGCCAATAATGTCGTACTCAGCGTCTATGTTGGCAGGGTCAGCCGTCTTGGGAGACCGGAACGGAAGAATGGGAGTGCTGTTAGCTTGCATCTTGATACCTCGCTCCTAGTATCGACTTTGCCCAGTTTTTTGTGGGCGGGGGTGAATATTGCTCCGATTTCTTCTCTGGCAAAGGCGCATCAATAGCCGCCAAAACTGCCTGCTGTTGATCTTTCTGTTGAACCTCGCACCAAAGGGCCTCAAGTTTTGCCCAGTCAGCATCCCTGATCGCTCTAGTGATAAACGATACGCAAGCGGCTCGACTGCTGGGATGATTGCCAGCTTTTTTGTTTTTGGCGATTAATGCCAACAATCTTGCATCAAAATCACTCGCATTCGGTCCTACCCAGATAGCCCCTAACCCATGAGCAACCAAGGCTAGATGCTTGTGGCCAGGACCTAAAGCTCTAGCCCCGGCCTTGGCCTCGTACTCTGCAACTTCCCACAGCTCAGAAAGATCGATCGATTCGGGAGATTGCTTGTACGTAACAACGCCCACTTTTGACGGCGGAACATTAACCCTTTTGACATTGCCTATCGACTTAGGCTGACTCGAATTAAGCGTAGCCGATCCCGTTTGCTCAGAATTTTGTTCTTTTGTTTGAACAGGAGAATAGGGTTCTTGAAACTGCGAAGCAGGCTTTTCTTGAAGCGAAGCGTCGGAAGTGAGAGCCCCTTGATCTTCTTTTATTCTTTGATCTATTAAGTCCTTAGTTGAATTAAGTCTTTTATATGCATACGGGTTTTCCGTATTCGGTTTTTCCGTATCTGGTTTTTCCGTATTCGGTAAATCCGTATTCGGTAAATCCGTTTCCGGGTTTTCCGTATTCGGCAATTCAAAGACATCGTATGAAACATCTTTGAATTTTCCGCCGTCTTTTCTGTGACTGACTTTCTTGATGTAGCCAAATTTGACTAGCTCTTTCAGCGCGCTGTAAATCGCATCTCTACCGTCCTTGTCACTCTGTTCAACCAGGTGTTTCGCGTTCACCTCCCAATTGTTCGGGTAGCTCAGCAAGAGATGGTGAAGGCCTCTGGCCTTAAAGCTAAGTCGTTTGTCTTGAATGGCTGAATTAGCTATGGACGTGTAGCATTTTGTGTGGCGTATTCTGAAGGTTGTCATGAGAACACCTCCGGTGCTACATCCACAAACCAGGAGTGTTGAGGATTCAAAGAATATTGGACAAGTCCTTCTATTGCGTGATACTCAAAGTGACAATTAGGGCATATATCGACTGTCTCAGTACCTCCGTGTTCTTTTCTGACGGGGTAGTGATGGCTGTGCAGCACTGCGGTTGTGCAATTGCACCATTCACAAGTCTCTCGAACTACCCCACAAAATACTTGAGGCTGCTTGCCAAATAAAATGTGCTTTTTTATCTGCTCAGGAGTTTGATCTCCTCCACGGGTTGCGAGCATTTGCCTACCTTCCAGGTTTCTGCATATGCTCGTAACGGTTCTTGCAGATAGGCTGCACATCTTGGAGATTTTTAGGGCGCTACCCCAAACTTCCTCTTCCTGAATATAATTCAAGGCAAGTGCTACAACTGTCTCATTTGTTGATAGATCCGAAAACCAGATCAATTGCTGTCGCTCCAAATACCCGTTCATAGCCCCACCCTCGCCAAATCAATGAAGTACTGCTTAGCAGAGCGATAAGACCGCCACAGCTCCATTTTTTCGGCATCGCTAATGTGGTCAAAATTCACTGTCCTGGGGGGTATTTCAGGCGCACAATCTCGCCCCCTCTCTTGGGTTGTCTCTTCCATCGTGATTTTCAGTGAGTTAACGTGTGTAGCGGGAGTAGATGCTTAAGGAATAAAACTGCTGCGGCTCTTAGGGACTGGCGCGATCGCGCTTCTTCATCCCCCTAAACAACCGGACTAACGGAAGATAGACATAGGCCTCTAGAAACCTTGGGCTCGGCTTCTTAGCACGACAGGCAAGCAATACGCCTTCCTCAAAGTTCAGTTGCCACCAATGGGTAAAAGTCACGCCATCGATGACGACCGGTAATGCCTGCCAAATCTCGTCACAACGTTGCCAGTACACCTCAAGTTCAGCTTTGATATCGGCGTTGTTAATGATGTGGTTACGAGCCGCTTGATCGGTGCATTCAGTAGGTGGGTGGATCATGGCACCTCTTGTCATCCATAGATGGTGGATAGGCGATGGGCTATACCCCGCAGTGTAGATAGCCCTACCTTGCTCCTGTCTTTCTTGCCATACACTGATGGCGATGTACTGAGATGTTTTGCTACCATGCGACTAAGTAATTTGTTGATATTGCAAACGGCCATCCCGCATTGTTGGGAAGTGGCCGTTTTTCGTTAGGCGGCTAGCTGTGATTCATCACTACTCTCTGCTTGTAAAGCGGTCTCCAGAAGCCGATTGATGACTGCCTGAATCGTCTCTCGATTACCAGGACGAAGAGAGATTGCCTTGGCAGCCTCATAATGTTCAGAGAAAATCCTTACGGACGTGAAAGGAACTGTCGTCTGCCTAATCTTCATATCTAACTGCTAGTTAACTGCTAGTTAAGCATACACAGTGTATTCGATTGCTAGTTAACTTGCAACCACCTGTCAGCCATTTGTTGTTAATTTCTTGAGGACAAACATGATAGAAGTCGCCGTAGCAATGAATAAAGACGCTCTGGCCGATTGGGTTAAAACTGAACTGGAGAGTAAGTCTAGGCGGGCGTTAGCAAGGTCGCTCGGATTCGCGGATACCTCTGTAGGGGCATGGCTCAATAAAGACGTCAGCACCCTGAAGCCTGAGGCTGTTGCCGCGATCGCGGCATACAGGGAATGGGACTTACAGCGAACTTATGAATGGCTGGGGCTGTCGATGCCCAAAGATGCATCGTTAGGCGGACAGGTCGATGAACTTAGAGAGAGGATGGCTACTCTTGAAAGCCAGATGCATCAACTCATTCGGCGAGTTATCGAAGGAGCTTTGTCCCCTACCCCTTTCCAGCTGCATCTTCAGTCTGAATTACATTTAGCGGGATATGACCTAATCACGGACAAGCAAGCCATGCAAGCATTTAGGCAGGAAGCGTTAATTGCGCTGGGCGACGATGCCTTGCTTGTACAAAAAGTGATTGCACTGATACTGGGTACCATTGCCTTTAAGGAGCTAGAAGATTACACCTATACAGGCATGGTGTTGCGGCGGCTTTTAGGCCCACAGTGGATAACAGCCTACCTACAGGAGCAAGAGGAAGTTATTGACCGCAAATATAATCAATTGGGCCACCACCAAAGCGGTGATAGCTCATCCAAACCGTAAAGAATTATTTTATGAAAAGGTTTTTCTTTTTTTATACGTTGTATCGCTTTGCTTAAGTCATGAGGGCTTTTAATATTGATGGTTTCTACGGGTGTGATGATTTGAGGCTTCTTCATGTCTTTGATTACACACAGCGATAACGCAGCAATTACTTATAAGGGCGGTAAGTTGATGATTACCTACAAAAACAGTTTTTGATACATCGAAAACTGTTTCTGGTGTATCAAAAAATATAGATAAAGAAGTCACAAAGACAGTGCCAAAGCTCCAGGTACACATAACATCCTTAATTCAAGCCGCCGAAATGCCAGCTCATTCTATTGATAGAAATGGGTGTTTGCTCTGCGTGTCAAAAGGTTGGCTAAAGCTGCTGGGTTACGCCGAAGTTGAGGTGATTGGCAAAAAAAGCATCGATTTCCTTACCGAGGAATCACGGAGAGAGGCCCCTGACCTTTTGGCGGAGTTTTACAAGCATGGGGAATGCTCTGAGGTCCCCTATACATTTGTCCACAAAGACGGCACTGAAGTGCCAGTTTTATTATCTGCTGATAGTGTTTGGGATGGCGACAGGTTCCTCCGCTCTATCGCCATTCTTGTTCCTATCCAAGGGCTTGAGCGTTTTACAGACGATTGGAAGCAGCAGCAGCAGACTGACATCCAGGTGCTTTTAGAAAATTTCAAGATCGTTCGCATCGACAAAAAGGTTGTCCTGGAAGTGGAGGCGGATAAGGCTCTGTTTGATTACTGGCATCTTTTAGTACAGGCCGCATCTCCATATTTTCGCGATGTAGAGTCTATTTGCTTGAGAACTCATGGTCAGGGAATGGAAGTTTCAATAAATTTGGAGTGACCAGGATTTCGTAGTTAGCTGCCCATTCGGAGATCCAGCGCGCCTCATCGTCTCCAATATCGGCCCCCTCACAAATCCGCTCAAGTCTTTGCCTTGTTAATGGAGAGTTGATAAGCAATTGCGTGATAGCGCCATGGCTTTTGCGCTCAATAGACTCAATCAGCTTAGCCACATTCGTCCCTGGTGGCCTTAAGAGCTTCCGTAGTTCCTTGCAGGTATCTAAATCATTTAATTCCAGGAAGCCAAGCATATAAAGATAAAGTAGTGCCAATGCCCAGCGCGGCTCAGGATCGATCCCTAAAGATATTGCCACTCTCAAAAGCTTTTTAGTGGTAAAACTTGAAGCGGCGTCCTTCGGGTCCGCCGTTAACCCCGTTAGCTGGACACTAGTCCACTGGTGTAGCCCAGTGCCTTCTAGCCGACTGTTCATCAGGGGTATTAAGTCTTGAGATGCATTCCCCCCTACCTCCGAGATCGCCCTTTTGATAAGGCTCTGTAGCCTGGGTTTTTCATGCAATCCATAAATTTCTCGCTGTATATCCATTGAAGATCATTGATCTATGCTTTTGATCTTCTGGCCATACCGTTTTCATCGAAGCTTTTGTGCCGCCTTTTGCAAAAACTTCACAGAAGTATAGCTGCTAGTTGCTTGACAGTTAACTTGCAATTGAATACAGTGTGTGTACGAGTTACACAGCAATTAGCTATGACCAACACCACCGCACCCCTTCAAGCGGACTATATAGCCCCCCTGGGTACCCCATTATCTTGTCCATTAGAAAAGACCATCCTGGTTGTTACTCGCCAGGGCGTTGAGCGGTGCTTAACCGTATGCACTAAGCCTAATGACTTGGCAGCCGTGATTAAGGCACGTCGGGCGTTGGCCCCAGGCTGGAGCATTCAAGAGACTTTGGTTGATTCCATCTGTATGGAGGCTACGTAGAGAGATGAACTGGATTTGTTTAGAGGACCAAGAGCCACCGGTTGAGGCTATTGTCTTGGCTGCCCATAAGGTTGACGGCACATGGGATTACTACGTGGCCGAATGGGATGGCTATTTCTCTGATGCCGAGACCATGCGAACTATTGAACCAACGCCCACACATTGGGCTGAGCTAATTCCACCCAAAGGAACGGTTAACGATGAGAGTTAGTCCCAGAGATAATCTATTGGTTTCGATAGCCTGTCT
>ERZ1740067.2443-NODE-2443-length-11326-cov-5.057315_pt1 | contig 11326 bp, 10 predicted proteins | sample MGYA00581736_ERZ1740067 | MGnify/ENA primary metagenome ERZ1740067 (study PRJEB43018, sample SAMN04849236) | marine metagenome | isolation source: floating plastic debris | place: Pacific Ocean | collected 2008-08-27 | study: EMG produced TPA metagenomics... | reverse complement strand
GCGTCAGTACCCGTAGGTCGCTGCGCCGTCCTTGTTTTCCTCAAACCGTGTGCGGTTCAGCACAACGCCCATGACATTGGTCTGTTCAGCGATTTCGCGCTCACAGATGTCAACTTGCTGGGCGGTTGTCTTTTCGGCCTGGATCATCAGCAATGCGCAATCTGTGTGGCGCAGGAAAGACCGTGCGTCATCACCCGCCAACAAGGGCGGCAGATCGAAAATCATCACGTCAGGCGCAAGCGTTTCATCAACCTCGGCTAGAAAATCGGCGACTTGGTCGCTGGCTAACAATGTGGTCGGGTCGGTTTGTGCATTGCGCGCCATTGCAATGGCCAGGTTGCCGTTCAAAGTCACGGCTATATCCTCAAACTTACGGGTGCCGCCAAGAAACGCTGTCACATCCTCATCAGGGGTGTGGCCAAATACGCCTGCGATGCCGGGACGCCTAAGATCCAGGTCGATCAGCACTGTGCGCAAGTCACCTTGGCGGCTGATCGAAAGCGCCACATTCGCGGAAGTGGTGGTCTTGCCGCATCCGGTGGAGGGTGAAGTGATCGCAATCCGGCGCCACGCATTCTTGCGAAGTTCTATTAACAGCTTGGTGCGTAGGATGTCGTAATGGGCGGCATCCGGGCCGGCGGCATGTGCCACCAGCCTCCGGGCATCTCCGTGCTTGGTTGGCAGGCGGAATGTCTTCATTGCTTCCCAACGTTCCATATGGTCGCTGGGCAGAAGCCGCGGGGCTTGGCGCTTACGCTCAACCGCGGGCTTGGCGGCAGGTCGGTTCGCCTGAGCGGGCGTCGCAGCGGGGGCCGACGTCGTCTCTCCGCGTCGTTGGCGCGCTTGTTCGATAGCGGCTTGTAGTTTTTCCATCAGGTCTGCTCCGAACTCTCGTACATCATAATAACCCAGGCTTCAGTATTGCTAAAGAACGCGGCGAATCTTGGACACGATCTCACCCAAGGAGACAACATATTGATCCACCAGGTAGAGTGACACCGGCAACACGACCAGAACCAGCAAAACCAGCCCGATTTTCGTCAAGGTGCGATTGCGCTGCTCGCGCCGGGTCCGGATTACCGGAATTGTCGCAAACGGCGTGATGCCAAGCCGGTTCACCAATTCGCCCGGGCGCCGGATCGAGGAGTTGATCAACTCCAAAAGCGCAAAGAGGCCAGCAGCCACCGCAACACCGGCTGCGCCGCCCGCCATTGTGATCAGACGACGATTTGGGCTGGTGGGCGAGTCGGGCGGAACAGCGCTCTCAGCGATGCTGATCCGCTGCCCATTGGCACTCAACTCGATCTGTTCACCGGTTTTGGCGCGGGCCATACCGGCAACGGCGGCGTCATACTGGCGTTGTAGATTATCGTAGTCACGTTGCAGCGTTTCCAGACCAATGGCCGTCTGCGGCGTTTGTTCGATCTGTTTGCGCAACTCAGCCAGTTCATCCTCAAGCTGTCCGGTTTCTTCGTTCAGCGAGGACACATTTGAGTCGATTTCCGCGAGTGTCACGTTGAGGATCGATGCACCTGGATCGGGCACATCCTGCGCAGGCCCCTGCCCCGCGACCACGCGTTGCAATTGCTCCACCCGCGTACGCAACACGGTGACGCGGGGATTGCTGTCCGAATAGATCGCCAGCGCCGACGCAAGCTCAGTTTCAAGCTCGCGCAACTGGCGTTGTTCTGGTGTTTCATTGAGATCTGAACGGTTGAGTTGCCCCGTCTCTTCATAGACCGCAATCACGCGCGCCCGTTGTTCGTCCAACGAAATCCGCTCGCGCTCGACATTGGCCAGCCGTTCTTTTAGGGTCGTTTCCCGGCTCAGGCGGAAGTCCAATGCCTCTGGCAGGGAGGATGAGTTCTTCGATTTGAACTCCGCGATCCGGCTGGACTGCAGCGACAACTCGTTCGTCAGGCGGTCCACTTCCTGTTCAAAAAAACCGAGGGTTTGCGCAGCACTTTCGGTTCGCATGCGCACATTGTCGTCCAGGGCCCGTGTGACCATTTCGTTGACGACCGCGGCGGAGATGTTCGGGTCGCCACTTTCAAACTTGATATCGACGATCGCGGCCTGGTTCCGGCGGGCCGATGTCGTCACGGTCAATCCGGTTCGCATCCCGCTGACTAGATCGTTCGGGGATAGGCGGTTGCCGTCTTCATCGGGGGGAAACACATTCAACTTGTTGGCAACATCGATCAGGTTCGCGCGGGTGGTCAGCCGCTGCCGCAACAGGCCAAGTTCCTCGGATACAACCGTATTGACGGTCGAAAGGGCCAATTCCGTTGGGATCTGTGGTGGCTCTACCAGAAGACGCGCGGAGGCTGCATATTTGTTGGGCTGGTTGACGGCGTATGCGACAGCGAGTGCCGTGAACAAAACGATGATTGCCACCATCAGCGGGGCGCGCCGCAAAATCATGTAGGAATAGAAGCGGATAAGCGTGTTCATTCTGCAGCCTCACTTGTTATTTCGACGGCGGAAACGAAGATCCCGTCGTTCACAACCTCATCAATGATCGACTTTGTCACCATAGAACTCTTCTCGGCTGCTGCGTACACAAGACCGAGATCGCAGAGTTTGTTCACAAGACGGGGCACGCCGCTCGACGCTCTGGCGATTTCCTCAATCGCCTCGTCCGAAAACTCAGTTCCCTTGCCGCCGACATGTGCCAACCGGTGCTTGACGTAGCCAGACACCGTCGCGGTATCCATCGCGGGGATGTGGTAGGTCGCGCTGATCCGCTGCGCAAACTGGCGCAGTTCCGGCTTGGCGACCTTTTCGCGAAGTTCGGGCTGACCCACCAGGATCAGTTGCAAAAGCTCGTCCTTGTTGGCGTTGATGTTCGTCAGCATCCGCAGTTCTTCGAGGCCTTCGGTCGAAAGGTTCTGCGCCTCATCGATGACCAAAACCACCCGCCGACCTTGCGAATATTCCGCGACCACAAAGTCCTGAAGCTGCTGGAACAGCGCCACGTAGGATGTTGAATAGTCGGCATCAATAGCCAGAGCGTTGAGCACCCATTGCAACAATTCGCCGCGATTGCCCTGCGCATTCGATATCAACCCGATTGTGACATCGCCTTCGACTTCGGCAAGCAGCTTTTGCAAAAGCGTGGTTTTGCCCGCGCCCACTTCGCCGGTAACCAGCGTGATCGGCGCATGGGTCAACATTCCGTACTCCAGGACCGAAAAGGCCCGCCGATGCGGTTTTGACCAGAACAGGAAGTCGGGATCCGGGAGCAGCGTAAAGGGCCGCTCTTTGAAGCCGAAAAAGTCTGTATAGATGTCGTCGCTCGCCATTAAACCCATGCCTCTTAGGTGGCGTAAACACTCTTAGTCTTACGTATGCTCTCGGGCTGTCATAGCAACGTGCATCACCCTGCTACTCGTCTATTTCAAATCGCGACCAGCGTCCACTTAGGCACACCCTGCATGGGTTTCCGTCGCCTTATTTGCGACGATATTATATGAAACCGGAGATTGTAGAAATAGCGAAGAAGTTAACAAAGTGCGCCTTTGCGTCGGCCGCCAGAGGCGATAGATCGAACCTATTCAAGTTGAGGTCGTAGATGTCATTCAAACCCGTGCTCCTCGCGGTTAGCGCCTGTGTCTTTTTGGCCGCCTGCGAATCGGAAGAAGAAAAAGCAGAGCGCTTTTTTCAAAGCGCGCAAACCCTCTTGGCGGCCGGCGATGTGGATCGCGCCATCGTGGAACTGCGCAACGTCTTCGCAAACGACGACGGCCACAAAGAGGCGTTGTTGCTGTTTGCACAAATCCAGCAGGACCGGGGCCGGACCCGTCAGGCAGTGGCAAGTTACCTGCGCGTCGCTGAAGAGTTCCCCGAAGAATATAGCGCTGTTGTAAACCTCGCTGAACTCGCCGCCTTCATGCAAAGCTGGGAAGAGGCCGAGCGGCACGGTCGCGCCGCGTTTGCCATGCAGCCTGAGGATATCGATGCGCGGGTGGTTAACCTGGTGCTCGACTACCGCCAAGCGCTCTTGGACCGTGACATGGTGGCGCGTGGAGCGGTGTTTGAAGCCGCCCAGCAGTTGATCCCCGAAAAGCCCGACAGCCTGATCCTGCGCAATGTGCTGATCGATGGCTACACGTGGAACGAAGACTTTGAATCCGCGCTGGTGGAAGTCGACGGGTCCATCGCGCTCATGCCGGGTCACAAGCCGTTTTACTTTTCCAAGTTGAGCATTCTGGGTCAAATTGGCGACGAAGCCGCCCTTGAGGCGCATCTGCGCGATATGGCGGAACGCTTCCCCGACGACGAAGATATCAACGCAACGATGATCCGTTTCCTGGTCGCATCCGGCGATTTGGACAAGGCAGAGGCGTTTTTCCGCGGTATAGCCGATCCCACAGCACAAGAGCTGGGTCCCTATCTTGCCTTTGTGCGGTTCATCACCGAAGTGAAGGGCGAAGAGGCTGCAATCGCCGAAATCGACGCGGTGATCGACACCGCGACAACGCCGGAAGTGTTGCAATCCCTGCGCGCGGGGCTGCTGTTTGATTCCGGTCAGCGCGAAGAAGCTATTGCGGCAATGGAAGCGATTGTCGCGAGCCCGCAGGGTGCGTTGGATCCGTCTGATCTGAAGGTCACGCTCGCACAGATGCTGTTGAGCAATGGCAACGAAGTCGGCGCGCGCCGCCGGGTCGAGGAAGTGCTTGAAGTCAACGCCTTGAATGTCGAAGCCTTGAAGATGCAGGCGACCTGGTTGATCGAAGCCGACAAAGGCGACGAGGCCGTGTCGGCCCTGCGCGCGGCCCTTGTTGAGGTGCCCGAAGATGTGCAGGCGCTGACCCTCCTTGCAACAGCCTATGAACGCGTTGGAAGCCACGAATTGTCGCGTGATACGCTGTCTCAGGCGGTTTCCGCGTCTGGAAATGCGCCGGGTCCGTCGCTGCGCTATGCCAGTGTGCTGGCGAATGAGGACCGGTTGCGTCCGGCCGAACGGGTTTTGGTGGATGCGTTGCGCGAAGCGCCTGGCGACGTTCAACTTCTGTCCGCCCTGGGGCAGATTTACCTGGCAACGCAGGAATTTGACCGCGCGGCCGGGGTCGGTCGCCGCCTGTCTGAAATCGCCACCCCCGCCGCGCTAGAGCAGGAGCGTCGCCTGCGCGTTGGTATTCAGGCCGGTCAGCAGCAAACCGATGAGCTTTTGGCGACGCTTGAAGACATGGCCGCGTCCGATGATGCCTCCCTGCAAGCCACGATCACGCTGATTCGCACCCGGTTGGCCAACGGCGAACCCGAAGTGGCGCTGCAACTGGCCGAAGATGCCGCGGCGACCGCCCCTGACAACCCCGCCGCCCGCACAACCCTAGCGGCCACTTTGGCCGCGACTGGGGATGTTGACGGTGCAGTTTCGATCTACCGGGCGATGATTGCCGACGGAAGCGGTGGGGCCGACATCTGGCGGCTCTTGGTCGTGACCCTGTTCCAGGAGGGGCAGGTTGATGCGGGCCAGGCGGCGATGAATGACGCCATTGCGGCCCATCCGGACGATCCACAACTCATGTGGATGCAGGCCTCCAGCCTTGAGGCTGAAGGCGACATAGACGGGGCAATAGGCGTTTACGAACGCATGTACGAGGCAAATTCGGTATCACTTGTCGTGGCCAACAACCTGGCCAGTCTTCTGGCGACGTGGCGCTCTGACGATGCCGCCGCCGTTGAACGGGCGTTTTTCATTGCCCGGCGTCTGCGTGGGACAGATGTTCCGGCGTTTCAGGATACTTACGGGTGGCTGCTGCACCTGCGTGGGTCCAGTGAAGAGGCCATCACTTACCTTCAGCCTGCGGCCGCATCGCTGAACCAGGACCCGGTCGTCCAATTCCATCTTGGTATGGCGTTAATGGCGGTCGACCGGCTTGAGGATGCAGCCAATCAGTTTGAAACGGTTCTCACCCTCGCGGGAGACGATGGCACCATCCCACAGGTTGCGCTGGCACGGTCACAATTGGCCCAAATCCGGTCCGTCGTTGCCCCAGAGGTAACGAATGACAACGGAATCGTGGAATAAGCGAAAGACCCTTTGCATACGGCCAGCCAATGGGCCAAATGTGGTTAACACGAAAAAGAACATGATTGAGGTTCATCGAGTTCGATAGGCTGCGGCAAGGTGCGGCAGTCGCCCTGGGGGACGAACTTGGAGAATGGTTCGATGAGAATAGTTTTGTTTGCCGTTTTGGCATTTTTTGCTGCCGTAAGCGCCCATGCACAGGGCTACACGGTAACGTCGGGTGACCGACTGACAATTGAAGTGCTGGAAGATCCCGCGCTTAACCGCGATGTTGTTGTGCTGCCCGATGGCACGATCAACTTTCCGTTCGCAGGCACCGTGCCGGTCGCAGGCCGGACGGTTGAGCAGATCAGAAGCTCGATCACGGGCGGGATTGCGTCCAACTTTGCCGCACAACCCAATGTCTTCGTGACTGTTTCGGCCGTCACGCCACGGGTCGCTACAGGTGGAGGGACGCGCACGATCGATGTCTTCTTCCTGGGTGAGGTCAACACACCCGGCAGTCAGGCCGTGCCGCGCGGAACGACCTTCTTGCAAGCCCTGGCCATTGGCGGTGGATTGACACCCTTCGCGGCCGACAAGCGAGTTCAACTGCGCCGCATAAATCCCAAGACAGGCGCGGCACAACTGGTTAAGGTAAATTACCGTGCCTTAACACGGGGTGGGGACCTCTCGCGCGACATCGTCCTTGCGGACGGCGACGTGATCCTCGTTCCGTCACGAGGCCTCTTTGAATGAGATAGGCGTGAGCAGAAACATATCGCGACGAGTGACGTCGACTAGCACGCGTTTGATTGCTGGCATGGGTGCGTTCGGACTTGGTCTGACCGCGCCCTTCGCTGCAGTAAACGCACAAGACGCGGCCCAGGATGGCGGCGTCATTTTTGAATTAACCGCCAGCCAGACGGTGCGAGCGTCAGACAATCTTGATCTGGACGATCCCGCAGTTTCTGGGGTCAGGTCGATCACAGGGATCGACGGGTCGCTGAGTTCGATCACCCGCGAGCAGAGCTTCGTCCTGGGCTTTTCGGTCGGGGCTGAATTGGACGATGACGGCTTCGAACTTGGCAATACCGGGGTTGACTTGACCTACATGCGGATGGGCGAAAGCGGCCAGCTAACGCTGGATGCGCGGTACTTTCAGCGCCAAATCCGGTCGGAATTCCAAGGCGACGACCTGGAAACTCTTATCACCAGTGGAACGCAGACCGACTACGGCTACGGGGCCGCCGTGACGCTTGGATCGAACCGGCCACTGACACTTGATCTGTCGGCCCGCCAAGACTTTCGCGAGTTTGACACGACCGATCCCGACGCTGTGAATTCCCGCACAACACGGCTTTCGGCTGAGGCCGCAGCGCGGATTGACGGGGCCACAGATGGTCGCGTGACCCTCAGTTTTACAGAACGCGAAGAGGATGACGCGGCCAACGAGGTTGAGGCAACAAGCCGTGCCGGTGTGGGCATCACGCGGCGCCTCGGCAATGGGTCGAGTGTATCGGCAGATGTGAACTGGTCGCGGGTCGCCGTGACCGAAACAGCCATTGTGCGCACGACGACCGTAACCACCGGGGTCGGCGGACGTCTGGCCTTTGACCAGGACCTGCCGAACGGGCGCTTCAATGCGTCACTGTCTCGCGAGATCAGCGAAAACGGACCAATTGACGAATTGCGCGTGGGTCGCGCCATCGATTTCCCGGCAAGCTCTCTGTTTTTGGAAGCGGGTTTGACCATGACGGATGGTGACAACCTCTCACCACTTGTCGGTCTGACGTTCGAACGCCAACTGCCCGATGGGGCATTGAACATATCGGTTTCGCAGACCGCCGGTGTGAATGGCGACGACGAAAATGTCATCAGCACGGAAGGCGCCGCGTCGCTGCGTCGGTCCATCAACGACATATCGTCCTGGACCGCATCGGTCGGTGTACGCAACGACGCGACCACCGGTGCGGGCGGCACAACGACGCGGCGGATCGACGGGTCGCTGACCTATTCGCGGGAATTGACCCGCATGGCGGACCTGAGGGCCGGGTATGAATATGCGCTGGTTTCTGAAACTGGTGCGGCGGATCGGTCGTCCAACACAATTTTTGTGACAGTCTCAACCTCGCTGACCGCGCGCCCCTGAAACTTGCAAAGGCTTTGGCGGATCACTCCGCCAGGGCCCGCAGATACGAACCATAGCTCGACTTCCCGAACCGGTCCGCGGCTGCCAAAAGGGTGGCCGCATCTATCCAACCTTGTTCGAAAGCGATTTCTTCGGGGCAACCAATCTGCTGTCCTTGGCAGTTTAATCCAATAAGTTGTGTCTGTTCTGTCAGACGTCAGTGCTTATGGGACCAAATGGTGTTATTTACTAAGAGAGTGTTTTTTGCTCATCGTTACCACAGAGGAATGGACGATGAGAAAGACGACGACTACGATCGTCAAGGACACCAAGCGCGCCACGCGGAAGCATTGTTCCAGCGAAGAGCAGGTCCGAATAGTGTTGGATGGCTTGAGCTGCGAAGGCAGCATCGCGGAGTTGTGCCGCCGTGAAGGCATATCACAGGGCCTGTAATACAAATGGTCGAAGGACTTCATGGAGGCCGGGAAGAAGCGTTTGGCCGGGGACACAGCGCGGGCTGCAAACAGTAATGAGGTCAAGGAACTGCGCCGCGAGGCAAAGAACCTCAAGGAATTGGTCGCTGAACAGGCGCTCGAGCTTCGTCTTCCCAAAAAAGCATGTACGACAGTAGCGGTGATCCCAAATGAGGCATCCCACATCTGAGAAGCTTGAGATCATCTGGTTGGTTGAAGAAAGCCACCTGTCAACCCGTATGGCACTGGCTTAGCTTGGTATCCCTCGGACGATGTTCTACCGTTGGTATGCCCGAAATCTGCAGCGCGGTGAGAATGGGCTGGCACATCAATCCCCCGAGCCAAAGCATGTTTGGAACCGGGTGCCCACCGACATGAGGCGTAAGGTTCTGGATCTTACACTGCGGGAAACCGAGTTGTCGCCACGCGAGTTGGCCGTAACGTTCACCGATCAAGAACGCTATTTTGTCTCGGAATCCGCGGTTTATCACACGCTCAAGCGCATAATCTTATCACAAGTCCCGCCTTCATCGTCGTGAAGACAGCCAACGAATTCCAGCACAAGACGACTGCTATCAACCAGCTGTGGCGGACAGACTTCACCTGCATCAAGTTCATTGGCTGGGGTTGGTTCTATCTCGGCATGGTTCTCGACGATTGCAGCCGCTACATCATCTCTAGGAAGCTCTGCACGGCCATGCGGGCAGACAACGAGGCGGACGCGCTGGACCTGGCATTGCATGTGTCTGGTTGTGATCAAGTCCATCTCGTTCATGAACCACAGCTGCTCAGCGAAAACCGTTCCAGTTATGTGTCCGGTGATTTGGCAGAATGGTTGCGGGACAAAGGCATGAAATGCTCACTCGGTACACCGTGCAATCCGCAAACCCAGGGCAAGTTCAATCTTTGGCATCAAACCCTCTAGAACCGCATCTAGCTGGAGAACTCTTTCCTGCCCGGCGATCTCAAGGCGCCGATCACGGCACTTGTCGATCGCCTCAATCACCAGCGCTTCCACGACAGCCTAGCCAACGTCACGCCTGCCGACGTCTACTTCGACCGGGACAAAGCCATTGTAGAACACCGCAAAAGGATCAAACCTAAGGCACTCGAAGCGCGACGCTTGCATCACCGCAAACGCGCCGCATAATCAAATCAACCAGATGAGCCAGTCTCTCAATCAATTTAGGCCACATTGGTCCCAAAACCCTCGAGACGGATGGAAATCAGTTCAAATTCGCATCACGCTCAACCATCAATAAATCGATCTCTAATCCAAAAAGCATCCTCCAAGGGAACGCCATCCTCCGCACTCATAACCATAAAGTAGAATATTGTGCCGTAAAAAAGAGTAAAAACAATCCCAACAACGCTCATAAACACAAGCGCACCAACGAATTTCTTGTCTACTCTTTTGGTGATCGCATCAATCCAATCTAACGGGCTTAAAAGTAGTTAGAACAACTGCTCCACAATCGACTCTTTGCACTTGGCTAATCTCAAATAAGTCACGCCCCGCCCACCTTTTCAAGACTGTTGTAATTTGAGGAGTCCACCTCTGCATTAGCTTGCATGACCAAGCCCCGGATAGATTGTGAAGCAATCGCAACGAACGCTGAAGCCGAGATGAACTCTCTCAATTCGGCGGGTCGAAGTGATTGAACACTAAGACCAAAGATCTCTAGTATCTGATCTTGCATTGTTGTCGCGATAAACATACTGCAGAGGATCCCAAGACCTGGTATTGGAAGACCAATCCTCCGAAAAATACTGCGGAATAACCTAGAGGTACGATACAGCACTGGCACTACACAGCCCCAAACAAAGAAACAAAATATAAAAAGATGATCGAAAAAATACCCGAACATATTATGAAAGTTGATTTCATTTTGCACATTAATTTTCGAAATTGCTTCCGACGTTTCGATCCCAAGATACCTTTGGCCCCAACTTATCTCCTCACCCGCCATTACAAAAAATAAAATGGCTAGGAAGGCATGCATGGAGCGTGACGATGATCTCGGACTTTTGGACAGGCAAACAACGACGCAGAGTATTGCTGCTACAAGTAACAACATGGCACTACCAGCTTCAAGTAATCCATCTTCTCGACCGATCTTTCGAAGCGTCGCCAACGAAAACAAAGTATCTCCATAGCCGAGGTACAACAACGATAAACAAACTATTAAGAAGAGAACGACAGATTCTGCAGTTAGAAGCCTCGATATTACTCTTTCATAAACAGGGCTGTAGGACCCAGTGTTAGCAACAAAAAGGTTGAAGATTTGCGTTTCGTTGAGTCTGCGCCAAAGCAGCGCAATCAAAACAAACAAAAAACCAACGACCAACGATGCATACTTCACTAGTGCCACTTCAAAGTGTGCAACGGCACGGACCATCTCATTTTCTGAGAGCAGAGAACGGTCCATAATTCCCAGACCAATCAACTGTTCTGGTGTTAGTAGTATTCCCAATCCCAGTGCCAAAAGGCCGGCAACCAACCAATATAACATCGAATACTCCCCAAGCGGCTTAGGGATTATGACAACTTTGTAACGATGTCAAGATCGATGGATTATCACGAATCAACGCGGTTGCCTTGCGGCGCCCGAGGTTTTCAGATTTGTGTTTTGCCATAGACTTTCGCAAGTTATTCGTCCTAGCGAGAGTTGCGGCGTTTCACCTTCGCCGGAACTGGAGCTCGCT
>ERZ1740067.2441-NODE-2441-length-11338-cov-6.999025_pt1 | contig 11338 bp, 5 predicted proteins | sample MGYA00581736_ERZ1740067 | MGnify/ENA primary metagenome ERZ1740067 (study PRJEB43018, sample SAMN04849236) | marine metagenome | isolation source: floating plastic debris | place: Pacific Ocean | collected 2008-08-27 | study: EMG produced TPA metagenomics... | reverse complement strand
CACTATTTGAAGACTTGGAAGACGGCGGTCTGGAGGTATCCCTTAAATACCTCTACGCCGATGATGCGTATTGGGAAAAGTATGAGCTAGCGTGCAAGCATCTGATGTGGCTGCGCACGACGCTGATATCCCAGCTGATTAACTCGTTTATTGCCCTCCACTGGGAGTACTACGCCGAGTGCGCCGAGCTGGACGCCAAAGCGCGAGGGCTTTCAGTGCCCGACTTCTTTGATGAATGCTGCAATTTTGAGACTGAGCTGACTCCATATATTAAGAAGCGGCCCACATTTAAGCCGTCACCTCTGGACTCCATTATTGATTTTGAGTCCAGTAGTGCTTATCGAAGACGTGTGAGAACGATTCGGATTGGTCGGGCCAATGGGGCCTTACTCCGCATGGTTTCTGTAGTGGATCGCACTAGCCTGACAGTGGTGGTTAGTCGGGTGCTCAGGTGGCACTTTGATCGCTATTGGGAAAAGCTATACGTCCCGCAGATTCGTGCAGCGGAGGCAAAATCGTTCCGTCGTATGTTTAGTAAAACTCAAGAGTAGGAGACATTTTCAATGGTTGCTACCCCGATAAAACCTGCGTTAAAGCCCGCGGCTGAAGTCGATACCGATACACTGATAGCCACATTTCTTGAGCAGCTTGGCGCACCGTGGACTGATGCCCAAGAGCAAGCACTGTCAGCATTTAAGGCAGGCAGTGCCGATGGTGTAAGAGTGGCGGCTGCAACGAATCTCGATGATCCGTTTTGTAAAGCATTGGGCTACATGGCAAGCATTGCGAAGAAGCCCCCTACGTTGGCAGTGCTGCTGGCTGAGTCGGCCAGGGCTATTGCCGATACGAATCGGGCGAGAACGATTACTCAATTGGAGGGTGCGATCGCATCCGCTTTTTCTGCTGAGTAGATTGGTAGCCCGGTATTATTAGAGTCTGGTACTAACTTGGCAAAGTATTTCAGAAACGCCCTGGCCTATTGGTTTGGGCGTTCTTATTGGGGTAACTGAAGGGTTCTTGAAATGAAGTTCTTTCAGCTCGAAACCATTGCTATGAGATGGTTGTAGGGTGGTTGATCCTTTAAATAAGGATCAACTGTGAATTGAGCTGTCTGAGGGTAGTCCAATTTAGGAAAGGATGGCCAAAAACTTTACGATAACGGCCTTTCAAGGATATAGATCGCTGAAATAGCCTTTAAGTATCTGGGCGATTGCCACGGGGTTTCGACCATGCAACCAAAGCATGAACGACGGAATGGGCATTTCAGCCTCTGTCTTGCCCAAATACTTAGCTCTTCCCACGAAGCGATAAATCCTTGAAACCGTTTCTAAAAGGGAGTCTTAGCTATCCTTACCTTCAGGGCACTACCTGCTAGTTAACGAGTTAACCTTGAATGTCTGGCTAGTCTTAGAACCTCAAAGCGTTCAGGGATGTAAATTGTATTGACTAAACTGACAAACTCAATACCAGCTTGAAGCAAGCATTTTGCAAAACCTACGAAAACAAATAGTGACTTTCACTAAAATCGCTATATCTAGCGTTCTACCTTCGGCTATAAACACTAGATTAATTTAGGTTAAGGTGCTAGCATTAGCCTGCTCCACACAATGGCGTGTTAGTCAAATAGTCACTTAACTTAAGTTCCTGAAAGGAAAAATGAAAATGAACCAAAGTCAGAGTCACCAACAAATGGTGCTGGATTTAGCGATAATAATTTCTAAAAACGTGAACGGGATTGAGATGGGTGTTCTGAATGATGGGACTCCATTTTTAACAGGCCGTGGGCTTGCAAGAGTATGCGGGATTTCAAACAGTACACTTGTAAATTGGGGAGAAAGTACTCCTGAAATAGGTGATAGCCATCGCAACGGCATCATGGCTGAATTACTAGTTGCAAATGGATTTCAGGACAATCGTTTTTTTATTAGAGTCCCCAATGGCATTCAGTTTGGTACCGAAGCCAGTATTAATGCTTATCCAGATGATGTATGCATGGCTTTTTTGGAGTATTACGCTTTTGAAGCCGGAAGACATTGCACCGATAAGGCTCGCAACAGTTATCGCGTATTAGCTCGTAAGTCACTGCGTGATTATATATATCGCATGACTGGCTATGACCCTTCACAACTAGCGCTTCAGTCATGGAAGCACTTCCATGATCGTCTCTTACTCAATCCAATGCCTGAAGGGTACTTCAGTGTTTTCACAGAAACAGCTCATTTGGTACTGACTTCAATTAGAAATGGCTTGATGATTGATGATCATACAATCCCCGATATTAGTGTTGGCTCAACATGGAGTAAATACTGGCAATCTCAGAATTTAGAGGCCCAGCACGGTCAACGCACCAAGTATCCTCACCTCTATCCAGATTATTTTCCTCAAGCCAAAGCTAATGGGGATATTGAGGCATACATATACCCACTCCAAGCTTTAGGAGAGTTTAGAAAATGGCTAGAGTCTACGTATCTGCCAGATAGATTTCCTAGCTATCTCAAATGCAAGGAAAAACAGGGCGCATTACCTCCAGGGCGAGCCCGAGCACTTCTCCAAGCTGTAGAACCCAAAAGATTACAAAAAGCGAGTTAGAACGCATAAAGTGCCGACACTAAATCTGCACATCAGTAGTTGAGCTAACAGAAACTGTGTTGTAAGTCTAAATTCGAGTCTCAAAATAGGTAGCGTTTAAGCACTCGTATGATAACTACAGTAGAACGAGAAGACAAAGTACGTATAGCTAGATTTGGTGCCAATAAAATCTTCCGCGTAGATTTTGATGAAAGGTCAAGGATGATAGATGATGAACTCGTTAAAGTCTTCGACAACGCTTGGTCAACGTTTCTCGAACAATCTGTAACTAAAGCCGAAAAAATTGAAGCGGCAGAAGTATCTCGTCGATTATTAGATCAGTACCATCCTTATATTGACGATTATCAAGAGCATAGAACTTTCAAGCGCAATCAAGCAGAATTTATAGTTCAGCTAGAGAAAATTCCTGAAGATGCCTATCGATTAACTCAACTTTGGAGAGTTAAGTCGTCTGATGAATATCCAAAAACACTATTTGTGAACTTTAATACCATTGAAGAGATTGAAAGATTTAGAGAATTGGCAGATTCTCTGAATAAAAAGCCTGAAATTCTTGCACTACAACTTATTCGGAATTTTATGGATTTACATCCGGGGTATGTCTCGGACCCCGCTAAGGCCGATACCTGAATCTGAAACGAGCCACTCCCCACTCCACCCACACTCACAATTCCAGTGCACTCTGGGCGGACGTTTCTGAGTTATAGGCATCTTGATCTTCCCCCGAAGTAGTAGACAGTAAACTTGGGGTACGGCATGGATCCTGTTGATAGCCGGTCTTCTTATAAGGCTCCAGCAACTTCTAACAGCGACCGAAAAATCATTTGATCCAGCTGTCCCTGGAAAGACAGGCGTAAATAGGAGGATTGATCGCCGCCAGTGCCGACTATTGCGTAAATGCCCCGGCGGGACTCTGGCGACCTGACAGCATCTGCAAGAGCTGTTAAGATACGTTGCCGATGAGCAGGCTTCGTCTTCTCGCTTCTGCCCATCAATGACAGTGTCTGAGCCGATGTATAAGCCACTATGGAGCTACTGTCATAAAGCCGATTAAAGAGTTCATCTACGATCTCTCCTTCTACTCGCTGTAGCCGAGTAAAAGTCTCAATAGCCGCTTGCCTTACATCTTGGTTGTCTAACAAGGCCTGCTGTAAAGCGTCAACAGTAGAGATAGAGACTTTGTTCAAATAACCTATTAAACGAATTGCTGCAACACGGCCAGCCGTTTTATCATGTCTGACTGCGGCGTCTGCAATCAGAGGCGCTAGTTCGAGGTCATCAGCAATTTTAGCAAAGGTTGAGGGCGATCTCTCTGCATACACAACAACATCTGCTAAAAGTAAAGTGCACTTATTGAAATAGCTGTCATTGAAAGCCTCAGCCGTCAGTGTTTCTTTTAGCCAGGCTAATAAAAGATTAAACACTTCTGGCTTGTCTTCAACCAAGACAGCATATTTTTCAGATGCATCTTTAAAGATGCTCCCACCTGTTCCTAGCCAAGAAGTATTAGAAAGCGCAATTTGAGCAAGCGTATCCTTTATCTTGCTAGGAGCCTCAGCGAGCGCTTTAGCTGCTGAGAGTGTATGTCTATATAAAGCGACTTCAGCAGCAGCTAATAGATTAGTTTTCGGGTCGTTTCGCTTCTGCTCTAGTGCGGTCACTGCCGAGTCGATAATGGGACAAGGCAGTCTGGGTAAAGCACGAATACTGTCCATCCGCTCCAGACCGTATTTTGTTATCCAGGTGTTGGGATCTTCTGTATATTTCTGAATGTTATCGTCTATCGCTAGCCAGCAAAGCGAATGCATAATCGCTTCACGGACTCGATGATTCCCTAATTCAAAGGCTTCCCGAAGTGCTCTCCAACCTTCTGGAGTCAGCTCTGCAATTCCCATCAAATTTTGTTCAGCCGCCTGAGCCTCGTCACTATCGCAAGCAACCGCCTCTGCCCATTTCTTAATTAGCGATGGGGTGTCAAATACGATGTCGTACTGCAATTGACGAATAACATGTTTTATAAAAGGAGAGTCTTGTCTGTAATCGAGCAGAGCTTGACCTAGTGCGCTCAAAACCTGTTTATCTAATTCAGATGCATGAAAAAATCGTTTCTCTCGTTTAACTGCAGTAATTCCACCATGTAGCACCAGTGCAGCTCGTAGTCGAGATCGATCCTCGCGACAGCTAATTAAGCTAATTAAGCCGGTTATGGTTTGTGGTGTGAGGCGTCTTCCATTCTCGGAAAGAAACAGTGCTGCATGACTGGAAACTGTTTCATCCCAATGAGTCAGCCAACGCTCAATCGTCGGGAAGGCATCCGGGGTCGGATCTTGCAGCAGTGGTAAAAATGAGTGAACTATAGACTTGTAGCCACTTTCAATCAACTGATCCACAGTTCTGACAGCAGTATAAGTTAGTGTTAAGCCACTTACTACGCCAGCACTATAGAGTTCATTAGCCTGCGTCTGTCCAGGGTTATATGATAACACCAACCACTGGCGTTCTATCTCAGCCGCATCAATGAAGTAAGCAAGCACCTCATTGATAGTTGCCCCTAAAATAACCGGAGACCACAAGTCTACGGCCCCACTGGGTGCTGCCTGTAGCTGATGATGGATCTGGAGTAGTTGGGAGCCTCTACGCTCCATCCCTTTCGCTCGTACCCAGGGATCTGAAATCCCTTTAGCAATTCTGTGAAATCCCGTCAGCAGATCAGGATAAGAACTTAAGAAAGGGCGCAGGCCTTGCAGTGTCTCTGCTTTTTGCTGTTCGCTAGAAATCGTTGAGGTTGCGATCAAGGAGTCACGCAGCAATTCCTTTTTTTGGCTTTCTGAACAGCGTCTAGAGAGTCTTGCTAACGTTCTGGCTTTATCGTCAAAATCGGAGATGTTGCGAGCGCTCTGCAAAATTTCTCCAATGAATACCTCTTGATCTGGAGAAGCAATGTAGGGCAAAAGATACTCAAATACCCGACAACGTAGATGATGATCGCAAATAGTCCGTGCGACTGTGATTGATTTATGAAATAGATGACCGAAGCGAAAAGGAAGATACTGCGCTAACCTAAACAATGCTCTTGAGCGATAGTAAGGGTTCCTAATACGCTCAACCATCTGCAAAATCTTCGCTGGCTTGTCGTAGCTGTATTTTAATTGCGGAGCTAAAGACTCTAAAACTCGCTCACCACTTTCGGGATTTAGTAAGTTGAGCGTCAAAATTTCTGGATGTAAATCAGGATTATCTTTTACCAATGGCAACATGCCATCTAAAAACAGTGAGCGAATCATCTCTAAAAAGTCAGGGCGAAGCTTTTCGGTGTTGATATTCTCAATTGCATAAATCGCTTCGAGTGGAATATCTGAGGACGCTCTAGTACGAGGCGGTAAAGGCTCTACGACCCACTCCACCATGTACTTGTCCCAGTTCAGATTTTGAGTCTGATGCAGCAGACTAAGAGAATCAACAATCAAAGTTGGTGACGAGGCCACCATTTTATCTAGGGCCAGCGCGCATGAGTAAATATAGTCATCATCTCCCACCCCTAGAAAACGATAAACCCAAAACTCTGAATGGACAAACGCACTCTGCTTTGGTGAGAGAATCCCCTCCCACGTTGCATAATTTAATGGGCTATCGCTATAAGTTAACGTAAGATTCGTTAAGGTGGAAAACACATCAATCCAGCGAGATTCTGATAGTTCTGACGATAGGTTTTCCAGTGTGAGGAGCAGCTGCCTGCGCTTATTTATAGTGATATATTTCCCATCTTTATTTTTTGTTTTTTCAGGATGTAAGACAGGTTCTGCCAGGTCAGCCTCAAATTCTAGCGCCCGAGTGATCGGATCTCTTAGCAAGGCTTTCAGTCGCTCAAGTCTGGTTAAAACCTCTCTAGAAAGAAGCTGTTCATCAGAGGAAAAGCTCTTCTCAATTAATGGAATGACATCCTCTCCAATTGCAGCTAAAGCAATCAGAGCATCGGCTTTTTGATCCAGGTTGTGCGAACCAGCCCAAATCTTCTTCATGTCTGGGACTAAAGCTATCGCTGGTTCATTTTGTCTTAAGCTAGTAAGGAGGCGATTTGTTAGCGGAGAGTCTCTGTAAATAGCATCAGCGCTGAATTCAGGGATTTTCTTTGCTTGAGTTAATCGGCCTCCCATGTTATTATCTAAATACACTGCGGCATCATAGACAGTATCGTTTGCGCCGAACCGGCCAACATAATATTCTCGGTCACGGGAAATTTCGTCGCGACGGATTTGATCTGGTTTTTGTAAGAATGAAGCGATATCACGATATTCTTGTAAAACTTGTGGTGCTCTATAGTCGTAATATCCGCCGTAGAGCGCCACAACGAGACGCAGCCAATCAGGGTGAGATTTGATGCGATTCACTAGCGATGTATTTTGTTGTAGCGTCTTCTTAAACGGAAGACCATCAAGCGGCAAAGTAGTAGACTTATTTTGTTTTAAGCGGTTGTATTTTTCTATCTTACCTAGGTAGGCTGCTTGAGCGATCTCAGTATTCCGCTTGAGTTCCTGATACTGAATAAAATCACTATTTTGCAGTGCTTCCCACTCTTCATCCGTCGGTATTTTAGGCGGCGCGGGCTCATCTAGTTCTGGTTGAGGAGAGAGAATCTCTTGGAGGCACTTATTGATGGGATATCCCCATTGTTTGCTGTCTTGAGGAAGTGCTTTTAGGAGCGATCGCACAGTAGCGTCAGTAAACCATTTATGTTGAAGGATTAGTGTGGCGCAAGCAGGCGCAAGGTCTTGATGATCACCAGGTGGATTGACCAGAATTTCACAGAGCCATTTTTCTATCGTCTTCGAGCTGTCGCCAGAATAAAGGCGAGTAAAGGCACGCTCAATCCGACTTCTCAGCTCTTTAAAGCGCACTAACCTATCGCGGTTGGCATAAGCATACAAAAGCCTTTGAGCAACTTCGCGAACGACAGAGTCTGAAACTTCCGCCATCTCATCCATGGCCGTCACCATCAGCAGCGGTGTCCGTGGCAGCAAATCTCCTAACGGATCGTCGGCCTTTAAAAGCGACTTCAACATAGACTCACAAGCAACTGGCCCCCAAGTAGAGCTGACATATCCCAGCGCCAGGAGAATAGGCTCCTGCCAGCGCGGATCGCTCAGCCTGTCGATAATTTCCTGGCTCGCATCTACTTTAGATCTCACTAAATAGAGCGCTGCTAAGTACTCTTGAAACGTTAGGTGCAGAAAACCATAGAGAAATTCTCCGCGAGCAGCCAGCAGTCCGACATCTTCTCGTATAATTCGCAGAAAATCTTCGATCTTGTCATCCATAACCTGGTTGCGGCTCTGGAAACTAGGTGATTCGCTCAGATATTTAGCAACCAGCTCTTTAAGTTCTTTGTGCTGAATCAGCCCAGTTGCATAGTTTTGGTGTATATGAGCAGCCAGCGGAGACAGTACCAGCGACAATTCGGCTGAACTCAAACCCGTCTTACGCCAGTCCTCGATCAAAATGTCCATTGCCCGCTGATAGAGTTCGGCACGCTGCTGAGGCAAGCTGCCTTGAGAATGGAAAACCAACCCCAAAATAGTCACCAGCAGTGGATTACTGGCTAACTCCCGAATCCTGGGACGCTCCGGATCGTAGATAGCAGCCTTAAGTGCTTCTGATTCTTTGATCGCGATGTCTTCACTAGAAGTAAAACGACCAATCTCTGAGCTTTGGGTAGATTCGATTTGTCGATAAATTGCCTGCGTCCACGTATCGCAAAAATGCTCTACAGCAATTCGGCGCATAGGCTCTATCGTTACATGCGCTAAATTTCCTCTGAGTGGAGAGGCATGATAGCCGACAATCCGACTGGTCACGATAATTTGATTTCCGCCCGTCGATACCGGCTCATCTCTATCAAGTATATTCCATAGAAAATCTTCAGACATCTGGCTTTTTGGTTGCCCTTGATTGTTTATCCAGTCTTCAATGAAGGTTTCTATCTCGCGCACAATTTCTTCTCTAGCGGTCAATCCGTTAATTTCATCCAAACCGTCTAGAATAACGACGGCCTCTCCTTTTCTCAGATATGTTTTAATAAATTTATTGAGCTGCTCGGATGAGAGTAGTTCTCCCCCGTAGCTAGGCCTTTGACCAAACCAAGGATGATGACCCAAGTAGTCAATCAGCATAGTCGGCTGCTTTTCATAGATCTCTGCGTAGTCTGATACTCGCAGCAAGACAGGTAGTCGTGCAGGCCCCAGACTAACCTGTTCGCTACTTTGCCTCACTTCTGGGTCAACTTCTTCCAGAGAAACCGTAACGGTCTTTGCATGATCTATCATCGCCTTGGCCAACTTGATCGTCAGCCACCGCGCGAGAGTTGTTTTTCCGCTTCCAGGATCACCTAAGATAACCAGCCATCGTTCGCGCTGAAATGCTTTACCCAAGGTAACCACTTCAGGTTGAAAATTTAAATCAGCAGAAGGACGATCGCGTTCTACCAGCGCCGGAGAAAGCGGATGTCCTACTAAAATTTGCCGCCGAATGAATGCCAGTTCCTCTTCTATTTCTTGAGAGGTTAGTTCCTCTTCCAGCAAAGGTAGCAGCTTGAGAAACTCTCGCTCTTCTCGCTTTAGAGCTTCGTATGCGTTGAATCGCTCTGTAGAGCTAGCCAGATCGCCCTTCAACGCGACAAAAACTCTTTCGAGTTCTACCGTAGGATAGCCCCGGATTTCTTGTACGCCTCGAAGTTCCAAACGATTGTGCTGCCGGACTAGCCATGCTAAATATGGCTCGCGAATATCAACAACAGCTGAACTATCTAATAGTGGCTCTAGGTTAAATAGCTGTCCTCCAGCATTATCCTGCCATCGTAAATATAGTACCGGACGATACCACTGGTTTCCTTCTGAACCCATGGCTGATTGCCCATGACTCATCGCTGTCGCCAGCTCATTTTTTCGTCCCAAAGAGCGGTAGAATTGTTCGGCAAACTTTACCGCACCGTCTACTCTGACGTTGTACTGCATAGCGACAACAGCAGGTACTCGGTGACTAATCAACCGCTGTGCTAACCCGTTAAAAACCGACTTTCCACCCAATGCCATGCCAGACTTGCAGGCACTCAAAACAGCAACAGCTATCCCCTTATAAGAATCCCGATCCTGGCTTGACCGATCTTGAAAGCTCGCTTTTTGTAATAGTTCTCCTATCTCAGTAGCGCTTACATAATTAGCTTCATCATCTTCAGTTTCAAATACAAGATAGCCTTGAGGTTCTGGCAAATCAGATCCACAACGCTTACACTGTCCGGCTGAAAGATCTGTATGAATGTTTCGACAATGCTCTCTGTGGCATCGTCTCCCGAATAACCCGTGACCATCGAAGTGGAAAACATGTGGCTGATACTCACTTAGGTATGCTCGCAGATGATTGATTGTAGCTATCTCTAAAACATCGATCTGAATGTGACCGTCTTCCTGCGCTTTCTTCAATCCTTTAAAGATAGCTTTCTGCTCTTTCTTTGATAAGGGTAGTAAACCATTCTCTTCATCAGAGGCTCCTGACGAAACGATGAGGACCTTCAATTTATCTACAAGAGGTAAATTTGGTGCAGTTGCGGAATAATTGATGTAGCGAGAAAATCTGACCTGATGGTGAGCCAAGAACCCTTGTCCGTCGTGAACAAGTTCCCACGGATAGTCTGGCAAACGGCTGCGCTGAGCGATCTTATCGTTAAATTCTAGTTGAATATGTAGCTGGCTTTCACTTGCTTCCGCACGGGTGATCGCACTCTGTAGCAATGCTCTTACCTCTTCTGATGGAAACAGCGCTTTGTACATCGACTGTCCAATTCGAGCGAGCATCGTAGGATGAAAGCTATTACGATCATGACTTAACCATCCCTGCTCAAACAGCCAATTCTGCTCTACCTGTTCTGGAAATACAGCAGGCCGATATTCGTTGATAGCCAGTGCCTTAATCAGCGTAGTACGCCAGCAATCGTCAGTCTCAAAAAAAGGCAAGCGAGTATCGGCTTCAGCAGAATCACCTCGTGAAGAGCGAGCAATGACTTTGAAAGAAGAAGCATCAATAGCAGACAGATAGATGCTTAGCAGTTCCATAACGTCTGTCGGGAGAAATAAAAATAAAGAAAATTGAAAATTAAATCACGCTCGGGGGCGCATCTTCGCCCCCCTTAAATAAGGCATCTAAGCTCTGCTTCACACTATATGGCACACCATCTGGATAGTGTGCGCGATAAATCTCTAATAGGCGCTCTTTGTCAAACAGAGGAGATAGGCTTACCTTGACTGTATGAACATCATTCCGGCTAATACTGCCTCCGATTTCCGCACCGCCAACTGGAACGACATTGACCTTTACGCCACCAGTACCTTCCCGTTTGGCTGTTACTTGAAGCTCTACTTCAACCGAGCTCACAAATAGAAAAGGAGCTTGGCCAGATTGGCCTAGTGTCGTCGAGAGTAGCTCTTGTTTGACCTGTTCAATCATTTCGGCTAGGCCAATTGTTTTTTCTTTTGACACGTGTCTAAAACTTCCTCTAAAGACTAAGGCGAATAATGTTATTAACTCGGTTAGCCCAGGTTGGCATTTTGCCGAGTTGCTATCAATCAGTGAATCTTAAACAATTTCTTGAGAGCATGCCATCTAATCAGACAGGAGTTAACCCTGTAATTACTCACTAGGTCACTTCCTCTTCATTTCTTCATAAAGGTGTACCAAGCGGCAAAACCTGAACCTGCTAAAA
>ERZ1740067.2440-NODE-2440-length-11340-cov-7.858219_pt1 | contig 11340 bp, 12 predicted proteins | sample MGYA00581736_ERZ1740067 | MGnify/ENA primary metagenome ERZ1740067 (study PRJEB43018, sample SAMN04849236) | marine metagenome | isolation source: floating plastic debris | place: Pacific Ocean | collected 2008-08-27 | study: EMG produced TPA metagenomics... | reverse complement strand
CGGTCGCCGATGAACTCGGACACGGTGAACTTGCCGAACTTGCGCAGGTAAGGCGCCAGCAGCAGTGCCAAAAGCACGTAGCCGCCTGTCCAACCCATCAGGAACGAAGAGTTGTCGTAGCCGGTGAAGGCGATCAGGCCTGCCATCGAGATGAACGAGGCGGCCGACATCCAGTCGGCTGCTGTCGCCATACCGTTGGTGACCGGGTGAACGCCGCGACCGGCGGCGTAGAATTCAGATGTGGAACCCGCGCGGGCCCAGATCGCGATGCCGATATAGAGCGCGAAAGATGCGCCCACAAACAGCAGGTTAAGTGTAAACTGGTCCATCGAAATTTACTCCTCGACGCCGTAGTCTTTGTCGATCTTGTTCATCCGCCATGCGTAGAAAAAGATCAGTGCCAAAAAGACGAGGATCGAGCCTTGCTGGGCAAACCAGAAGCCAAGATCGGTTCCGCCGACAGGAATGCCGGACAACATCGGGCGCAGCAGAATGCCGAACCCAAAGGACACAAGGGCCCAAATGACGAGCGAGATACGAATAAGTCGCACGTTGGCCTTCCAGTAAGAGCGGTCGCTCTCAGCGGTAGACGCAGGGTTAGAAGTTTGATCGGTCACGTTTGGACTCTCCTCCACTTTTTTGTCGAACGGCCCCCTCATGGGGCTGTCCAATCCCCGGTTCGCTAGGTCTCGTGCACATTGGCGACAATGGCGCCGAGATCGCTTGCGATGCGATCAATGGAGCCCATGGCGTCCACCGATCTCAGCACATCTTTTTCGCCGTAATAGGCGATCAGGGGTGCTGTTTGTTCATGGTACGTTGCAAGCCGCGACGTGAGCGTCTCGGCGTTGTCGTCTGCCCGGACAGGCTCTCCTGCCGCACGCGCCTTTTCGGCGCGTCCGACGATGCGTTCTACCAGCACCGCATCGTCCACTTGCATTTCGATGACCGCATCCAGGCTTTGGCCGGTCTTTTCAAGAAGGGCGCCCAACGCATCGGCTTGCGCCAGCGTGCGGGGAAACCCGTCGAAGATGAAGCCATCGGCCTGGGCGGTCGTGAGTTGCTCTTCGATGAGGCCGACGACGATCTCGTCGGTGACAAGCTCACCGCGTTCCATCACGGCGGCGACGCGGTTGCCCATTTCGGTGCCGCTTTTCTTGGCGGCGCGCAGCATGTCCCCGGTGGAGAGCTGCTTGAACCCGAAGGTCTCAACCAGACGTTCGGCCTGAGTGCCCTTGCCGGCCCCCGGGGGGCCAAGCAGGATCAGATTGACCGTGCGGGTGAGCGGTTTTGTCTGGCCGTCCATTACGCGTCCGCCCGGTTCATGCGGTTTTCGATCAGATCATCGACAACGGCGGGTTCGGCCAGTGTCGAGGTGTCACCCAGAGCGCCAAAATCATCCTCGGCGATCTTGCGCAGGATACGGCGCATGATCTTGCCGGAACGTGTCTTGGGCAGGCCGGGAGCCCACTGGATCAGGTCAGGCGCTGCGATCGGGCCGATTTCGGTGCGAACCCAGGTGCGCAGTTCCTTGCGGAGTTCTTCGGTGGGCTCTTCGCCATTCATCAGCGTGACGTAGCAATAGATGCCTTGTCCTTTGATATCGTGGGGATAGCCCACCACCGCAGCCTCGGCGACCTTCGCATGTGCCACCAGCGCGCTTTCCACTTCCGCGGTGCCCATGCGGTGACCGGAGACGTTGATGACGTCATCGACGCGGCCCGTGATCCAGTAATCACCATCGGCGTCGCGGCGGCAGCCGTCACCGGTGAAGTAGTAGCCTTTGTAGTCGCTGAAATAGGTTTTCATGAAGCGTTCATGATCGCCCCAAACGGTGCGCATCTGGCCGGGCCAGCTGTCTTTGAGGCACAGAACGCCTTCGCATTCCGTGTCGTGGATTTCTTCACCCGTGTGCGGGTCCAGAACAACGGTTTGAATGCCGAAGAAAGGCTTGGTTGCCGAGCCGGGCTTGAGGGCCGTGGCGCCGGGCAGGGGGGTCAGCAGGTGACCGCCGGTTTCGGTCTGCCACCACGTGTCAACGATGGGGCACTTCCCTTTGCCGATGACGTCATTGTACCAGTTCCAGGCTTCTGGATTGATCGGCTCACCGACGGTGCCCAGCACCTTGAGCGAGGACAGATCGCATTTCTCGACAAACTCGTTACCCTGACCCATCAGCGCGCGAATGGCGGTGGGGGCGGTGTAGAACTGGTTCACCTTGTGCTTTTCGCAGACCTGCCAGAAGCGGCTGGCATCGGGGTAGGTCGGCACGCCTTCGAACATGATCGTGGTCGCGCCATTGGCCAGCGGGCCGTAGACGATGTAGCTGTGGCCGGTGACCCAACCCACGTCAGCGGTGCACCAGAAGATGTCGCCATCATGGTAGTCAAAGACGTATTCCATGGTCATCGAGGCATAGGCGAGATATCCGCCTGAGCTGTGAACGACACCTTTGGGTTGACCGGTGGAGCCTGACGTATAAAGCACGAAGAGAGGGTCTTCGGCGTTCATCTCGACGGGCTTGGAGTAATCATCGGCCTCCAAAGCCAGCTCATTATAGTCGTAATCCCGGCCATCAACCCATGTCGTCTGACCGCCGGTGCGCTTGACCACAAGGCATTTCACCGTGTCCTTGCAGTGCAGCAGCGCCTGCTCGGTGTTCGATTTCAGCGCAGTCTTGCGGCCGCCACGTGGGGCCTCATCGGCGGTGATGACGACCTTGGCGTCCGATCCGTTGATCCGTGCGCCCAGAGCATCGGGAGAGAAACCGGCGAACACGATCGAGTGGATGGCACCGATGCGCGCACAGGCGAGCATGGCGTAGGCAGCTTCGGGGATCATCGGGAGATACAGAACCACACGGTCGCCTTTGCGGACGCCAAGATCCTCAAGAATGTTGGCCATGCGGCACACGCGCTTGTGCAACTGCTTATAGGTAATGTGCTGGGCGTCTTCCGAGGGGTCATCCGGCTCAAAGATAATCGCGGTCTGATCGCCGCGCGTCTCAAGGTGACGATCCACGCAGTTGGCGGCGACGTTCAGCGTGCCGTCTTCAAACCATTTGATGTCGACCTTGCCGAATTCGTAGGTCGAATTTTTTACCTTGGTGTAGGGCTTGATCCAGTCGAGGCGAAGACCATGTTCACGCCAGAATGCGTCGGGGTCGTCGATGGAAGCCTGATACATTTTGGCGTATTTTGCAGCGTCAACATGGGCCGTTTTCGCAAATTCTGCGGGAACTGGATAAATTGGTGTTTGGTTTGCTGTCTTTGTGTCAGCCGTCATGATGCTCTCCCATTTGACTTGTCATGAGAAGCCGAATGGCGGTGACGCACAGACCGGTGCAGCGATCAATTGCATGTGGGCTCCTCTCCCACGTGCAATCTACTGTGTTGGTGAAAACGAGGAAATAACCCCTGCAAAAGACTGCCTTTTTCTGTAAAAGCGTTTTCAGAACTTGTAATTTTTTGTAAATGAACGCGCGTTTTTTGCCATAATTGCGCCTGATTTCCGTGGCTTACGATTCCTGCCGATCAAGTGGTTGCGACATTTCGACATCGGCGGTCTTTTGCGACCGAGCGCTCACGCAGGTGTGACATATCGGCGTAGAGCGCGTGCGCGACGACATTTTCGTGCTTTGGGACGCGGCGTCACAGACATTTTCCGACTCAGTGAAACTGGGTACGCCATCCAAGCCCGCCACCTGTCGCCCGCGCCATGACTGGCTTTTCGCGCAACCCTGTCCTACATCGTTGCGATGACCTGGATCCCTGCCTCAGATGTTACCAAAGCCGCGCGTTTGTCGGTTGCGCCGATGATGGCGTGGACCGATGCGCATTGCCGCTATCTGCATCGGCTGATGTCGCGTCACACCTTGCTTTACACCGAGATGGTGACGGCACCTGCGCTGGTGCGGGGCGGCGCGCGGCATTTGCTGCGCTTTGATCCGGCTGAACATCCGGTGGCTTTGCAATTAGGCGGATCAGACCCCGACGAATTGGCCGAGGCCGCTCATATGGGGGCCGAGGAAGGGTATGACGAGGTCAATCTGAATGTCGGTTGCCCGTCGGACCGGGTGCAATCGGGCACGTTCGGGGCGGTACTGATGGAGCATCCAAAGCGCGTCGCGGACTGTGTGGCCGCGATGACGCGGGCCTGCGCGGTTGAGGTCACCGTGAAATGCCGCATCGGTGTTGACCATCAAGAACCCGAAGAGGTGCTTCCCGATTTTCTTGAACAGATCCGATCCGCAGGCGTGCGCCGCGTCACGATCCACGCGCGCAAAGCTTGGCTTCAAGGGCTTAGCCCAAAGGAAAACCGCGATATCCCGCCGCTTGATTATGATCTGGTTGCGCGGATGAAAGGCGCCTTTCCGGATCTGCATATCAGCGTGAATGGCGGCATCACGTCGCTGGATCAGGCGCGCGGATTTCTGGATGCGGGGCTGGACGGGGTGATGATCGGGCGGGCGGCTTATCATACTCCGGCGGACATTTTGCTGGATGCGGATCGTTTGATCCATGGCGCGGCTCATGGGCCAGACATGCTTGAGGTCATCGACGGCATGCGCCCCTATATTGCGCGCCACCTCGCCGACGGGGGCAAGCTGGCGCAGGTCACGCGCCATATGCTGGGCTTGTTTCAAGGCCGCCCTGGCGCGCGCCACTGGCGGCGAGTGCTGTCCGAAGAAGGGCACCGCGCGGATGCGGGGCTGCACACGCTGGAGCGTGCGTTGGAACAGGTCAGTGGTGCTGTCAGTGCCTGAGGCGCTGCGTGATTGGCAGCGGTTTGCGTATGACCAGGATCTTGCGCGCTGGGCGCAGGCGGCGGACCGGGTGTGCACGCAGGTTCTCGAGGATCCGGCGCAAGCGGGTCAATATCGCTATGGCAACAGTTGGTTCGTCGGGGTCGATGCGTTGCCCAATGCCGCCGATGGCAGCATCAGCGGGGTGCCGCTGGCCGGGGCGGCTGTGACGGCGGTGGCGCAGTGCCGATGGCACCGCGCACAGCTGTCAGTGACGTTTCCCGGCTATCCCCAGCCGATGGCCGGCGAAAGTGAAAGCCAGCACCGGTTCCGCGTCACGCGCGATGCAGCGCATGTGGATGGCTTGCTGCCCATTGGCCGCGATCGGCGGCGCCATCTGATCGAACCGCATGCCTTTATTCTGGGCCTGCCGCTGAATGCGGTGGCCGAAAGCCCGCTGGTTGTCTGGGACGGCAGTGCCCGCATACTGCACGCAGCCTTTACCAAAGCGCTGGCCGCACATCCGCCCGAGAACTGGTCGCAGATCGATCTGACCGAAACCTACCAGCTTGCGCGTCGGCGCTGCTTTGAAACCTGCGCCCGTGTGCCGCTGTTGGCAAAGCCGGGGGAGGCGCTTTTGCTGCATCGATTAAGCTTGCATGGTGTCGCGCCGTGGAGCGGCACGGCCCCTTGCCCGCAAGGGCGCCGCATTGCCTATTTCCGGCCGCAACTAACGCATCCAGGCGACTGGCTTGCGCTGACCTGACTTCTTTTGTCCATAAATACCGCCGCCGGAGGCGAAAGCCGCGGCGCGCCTAGCTCAGGTCGGGTGCGACGCGGGCCGCGCGTCCGCCGCGCCGCTTGGCCAATCGTGGCGCCCGCGAGGGCAATTCTGCCATCACGGTTGACCGCTCTTCCGCAGAAAGCTTTGACCAGGCCATGATCTCGTCGATCGAGCGCAGGCATCCGGTGCACAGACGTTCGGTCGGGTGGATCACGCAGACTTTGACACAAGGGCTCTCGATCTCGGCCCGTTTCCACACTGCATCGCTCATGAACTGCTCTCCAAATGCCGGAACCGATCCAGCACGCCTTGAAGGATATAGCTGGCGGCCACATGGTCAATGACCTCGGCGCGTCGTTTTCGCGTTGTGTCGGCTTCCAGCAGCGCTTTTTCCGCAGCGACCGTGGACAGCCGTTCGTCCCAGAACCCGATCGGCAGATCGGTCAGCCGTTCCAGATTGCGCGCGAAGGCGCGTGTGGACTGGCAGCGCGGCCCTTCGGTGCCGTCCATGTTGCGCGGCAGACCCAGAAGGATCCCCCCGACATTGCGCTTGGAGATGATCTCGAGCAGGGCGGCTGCATCGACACCGAATTTCTTGCGCCGGATGGTTTCAAGCGGCGTCGCAACAGACCACAGACTGTCAGAGATCGCGACACCGATGGTCTTGTCGCCAAGATCAAGCCCCACAAGTGCGCGGTGCGCGGGCAAGGCCGCGTGGAAGGCTTCGATGTCATCTGCGATCATCGGCGGCTACTCGATCAGTTGGGCCGCGGTGGCGGCCTGACGGATGGTGGCCAGCGCGCCGCGATTGCCTTGAAAAACGATCTGCGCTTCCGCATAGATCGCTTTGGCCTGATCTTCATCACCCAAAGCGCCCAAGGCGCGGATCAGCTGCCCCCATTCCAAAGGCGTGCCGCCATCGGTGGCCAGACGGTCAGACAGGCCGGTGACCATGCCTTCGATCATCGCCTGACGTTCCGCGGGGGTCATGTCTTGTGCGTTGGCGACATCTTCAGCCGAAGGGCCCCGGGGCGCGGCTGCCGGTTCAAGTTCGAAGGCGATGCCAGCGCGCAAGGCCAGATCTTCGATCTGTGCGCGGATCGGTGCGATCCAGATCGCATCATCGGGCCCATCCAGCAGCAATTGCTCCCAGATCTTGAAGGCGCGGTCGGGGCGCCCGGTCTGGGAATAAAGCAGGCCGGTATAGTAGCGCGCCGCACCATTGGCGGGATCCATGTTCAGCGCGGTGGTCAAGGCCGCTTCGGCTTCGGGCGAGACATAGCCCCCTGCTGCCAAAACCAGCATATCCGCCAGATTGGCGTGATCTTCGGCCTGCGCCTGATCGTCAAGCGCCTCTATCAGTTGGGACTGAACCTGATGGGCGGCATTGAAATTGCCAAGCGATGCTTCGTTGCTGGCCAAAAGACGCAGACCCCGCACATCGCCAGGGCGTTCCGCAACGGCGGCGCGCAGTTGTGCCACAAGATCAAGATAGGCGGGATCGCGACCGATCTGGGCACCGATGCCCGCACCGATATTCGCCCCGGCTTGTGCTTCAGCATCTGCCTGACTGGGGCGATTTTCGCGCACCTCCTGCGCCATCTCAAGGCGCATCTGATGGGGCAGGTCGCCATATCCCGGCGCACCAAGGCTGCCATAGGTCCAGTAGCTGATCCCGATGGTGACCGCTGCCAGGGTCGCAATCATTGGCCCGTTGGCCCAGCCGGTGCGCGTCTTTTGCTGGTCGCTTTGGCGCTTGCGGTCTGCCTCAAGGATACGGCGCGACACTTCTGTGCGCACCTGTTCGGCTTCTTCGGGGGTCAGGACCTTGCGGGCCAGATCGCGATCCACCTCGGCCAGTTGGTCGCGATAGATCTGCAAATCATACTCGGCCTCGGACCCTTCTGACGCACGCGCATGCAACACTGCGCGGGCCATCAAAGAGACGACCACGCCACATAATGCTGCTGTCACGATCCAAAACATTCGGCTTCTCCTCCAAATGATTTGCCTCCATGTATAGCCCGGACCGGTGATACAAAACCCCTACGGTTTTTTTGCCGCATTTTTTTGAAAGTGATGTCGTGAATTCAGGGTCTTTTGCCGCTTGTGGTTCCCCTGCCAAGGCGGTTCACATTACAAAACATAGTAAGCCAGCCAATTGCCGTTCCGGGAGTTCGTCCGTTTCATGAAGCGTTATTCCGCCTTTGCTGTTGCCCGCGAAGCCTTTCGCCATCATGCCGGATGGGAGCGTGCGTGGCGCAATCCTGCCCCCAAGAAGAGCTATGACGTCATCATCATCGGCGCGGGCGGTCATGGTCTGGCGACGGCGTTCTGGCTGGGCAAGAACCACGGGATTACGAATGTCGCCGTGATCGAGAAAGGCTGGTTGGGCGGTGGTAATACTGGGCGGAATACGACGATTATTCGGTCGAATTACCTGCAGGACCCCTCGGCGGCGATCTACGAGAAATCGCGGTCTTTGTATGAGACGATGTCTCAGGACGTGAACTACAACATCATGTTCAGCCCGCGCGGTGTGATGATGCTGGCGCAGACCCATCACGAGGTGCGTGGCTATTTGCGGACCGAACATGCCAACAATCTGCAAGGGGTCGCGACGACTTTTGTCGGGCCTGAGAAGGTCAAAGAGCTGTGCCCGATCATTAATATCGACGGCCCGCGTTATCCGGTGCTGGGGGCTTTGTGGCAGCCGCGCGGCGGCACGGCGCGCCATGACGCGGTGGCCTGGGGCTATGCGCGGGCGTGTTCCGACATGGGGATGGACATCATCCAGCAATGCGAGGTGACCGCCGTGCGCCAAGAGGGCGGGCAGGTCACGGGTGTTGAGACCACCAAGGGCGCGATTGGCTGCAAGAAGCTGGGCATCGTCGTGGCGGGGCATTCGGGCGTCTTGGCCGAGATGGCGGGCTTCCGTTTGCCGCTTGAAAGCGTGGCGTTGCAGGCGTTGGTCTCCGAGCCGATCAAGCCCTGCATGGATGTGGTCGTCATGGCCAATACGGTCCACGGCTATATGAGCCAGTCCGATAAGGGCGAGATGGTGATCGGTGGCGGAACAGACGGATACAATAACTACACCCAGCGCGGGTCGTTCCATCATATCGAGGAAACCGTGCGCGCGTTGATCGAGACGTTTCCAATGATCTCGCGTCTGAAAATGCTGCGCCAATGGGGCGGGATCGTGGATGTGACGGGCGACCGTTCCCCGATTATTGGCAAGACGCCTTTGGGCAATTGTTTCATCAATTGTGGGTGGGGCACCGGGGGCTTTAAGGCGATCCCGGGGTCTGGCTGGGCCACGGCTGAGATGATCGCCAAGGGCGAGCCTGGGCCGTTGGCAGCTGAGTTTGGAATGGACCGGTTTAAGGAAGGCCGTTTCATTGATGAGAGCGTCGCAGCTGGGGTCGCGCACTAGTGAGCGATCCAACCTTGAACCCGCGCCAACCTCGCTTATGTCGTCTCCCACACAAGACGGAGCGTCCCAAATGGCACAAAAATTCCCTGCAATCGCTGGCTTTGTTGCCGGTATCATCCTTACGCTTACCGCAGGGGCTTTGGGTACCGTCATGTTCAATGGCACCGGGCTTAGCGACACGCGCGCGCCCAGCGAAGTCATCTACCCGAACCTCTAAATCCCTTGAAATACTAGGATCGGCAAGTCTCAGCCGGGTCAAAATGCGGCTCTGGGCTGGCCCTTGCCGAAATTGGGCACACCCGGCTGGTGATCTTGAGGCTGTGCCGAATTCTGCTTTGGTGAAGGCTCCTCAAAAGGAGATGTCACCATGTCCGACTATACCACTCAAAGTTCCGGCAGCGGCGCAAAAGGCCTGCTGTTGGCTGTTGTTGCCATTATCGCAGTTATCGCGTTGCTGGGCTTCTTTGGCGCCAGCACCGTGCCGCCTGAGGAAGGCGCGACACCTGCTGCGACAGAAGAGACTGCCCCTGCCACAACTGGCACGGAAGCGGCTCCGGTCCCAACAGAATAACCACGTTCACCACTCACGAACCGCGGAAGGCGGGCGCTTTGCGGCGTCCGCCTTTTGCGCGTCTGCATTTGATGGAGCTTGCCCATGCTGACGCTGACTTGTCCGTATTGCGGGATTGCCGCTGATGAAACCGAGTTGAGCCCGGGCGGGCAGGCGCATCTGACGCGGTTCGGGCCCGGGGCGTCTGAGGAGGATTTCGAGAGCTATTTGTTTATGCGCGAGAACCCCAAGGGCGTGCATATCGAACGGTGGCGGCATTCCAACGGCTGCGGCAAGTGGTTTCACGCGGCGCGCTGCACGGCGACGTTGGAAGTGTTTGGGACGTATTCGGCTCAGACAACCGAACCGCCTGAGGAACTGCGTAAGATCATCAGTGAAAAGCGGCCCGGGTGGTCGTGGGGAGCGTCCTCATGAGCACACGTCTGGCGGCCGGCGGGCGGTTGGTGAACCGCGACCGCGCGGTGGAGTTCACATTCAACGGCAAGCGGATGCGCGGGTTTGAGGGGGATACCTTGGCCTCGGCGCTGCTGGCGGGCGATCAGATGCTGGTGGGGCGGTCGTTCAAATATCACCGCCCGCGCGGGATCGTGGGCTCGGGCGCGGAAGAACCGAACGGGTTGGTGAACCTTGGCGAAGGGTCGATGTTCGAGCCGAACGCGCGGGTCACAACGACGGAGGTGTTCGACGGGCTAACGGCGGGGTCGCAGAACCATTGGCCGTCTTTGGAATTCGATGTGGGTGCTGTGAACGCCAAGCTGTCGCGGTTCCTGCCTGCGGGCTTCTATTACAAGATGTTCATCCATCCGCGGCCTTTGTGGAAGCATGTGTATGAGCCGTTTATTCGCCAGTCGGCAGGTCTGGGGAAGGCCCCGAAGGATCGGGATGGCGAGCGGTATGAGCATTTCTATGCGCATGTGGACCTGCTGATTATCGGTGGTGGTGTGGCGGGGCTGGTTGCGGCGAAAGCGGCGATCGGGTCGGGCTTGCGCGTGCTGGTGGTTGAGCAGACCGCTGCGTGGGGTGGCCGCGCGCCGGTTGATGGTGCGGTGATCGACGGGATGTCTGCGGATGAGTGGGTTGCTCAGACGGTGGCTGAACTTGAGGCGGCTGAGAATATCGAGCTGCGCACACGGTTGATGGGCGCGGGCGTTTACGACCATGGCTATGTGCTGGGCTATGAGCGGATTGGCGATCATCGCCCCGGTGAAGGGTTGCCCAAGCACCGGCTTTGGCGGATCCGTGCGGGGCATATCCTGACCGCGACGGGCGCGATTGAGCGGCCTTTGAGCTTTGCGGGCAATGATGTGCCGGGGGTCATGCTGGCCTCAGCTGTGCGGGATTATGCGGTGAACTTTGGGGTTTCTGCCGGGGACCGCACGGTGGTTGTGACCAACAATGATGACGCTTATCGCACGGCGCTGGTGATGAAGGACGCGGGGCTGGATGTGCCTGCAATCATCGATGCGCGCGCCGGCGGGGCAGGGGCGCTGGGCGCTGAGGTTGAGGCGGCGGGCATCCGTGTGCTGAAAGGCAAGGGCATCGCAAAGGTCAAAGGCGGCAAGCGCGTCACCGGTGTTGCGACCTGCGCGATGGCGGGCGAAGGGACCCCGCAGGAGGAAATCGCGTGTGATGTCGTGGCGATGTCGGGCGGGTGGTCTCCGGTGGTGCATCTGTGGTCCCATTGCGGGGGCAAGTTGGTTTGGGATGCGGATCATGCGTTCTTCAAGCCTGACCCCGAGCGCGCGCCGACGGGTGCGCAAGGCGAGGCGTTTGTGTCGGTTGCGGGCTCGGCGAATGGTGCGATG
>ERZ1740067.2438-NODE-2438-length-11348-cov-4.399894_pt1 | contig 11348 bp, 7 predicted proteins | sample MGYA00581736_ERZ1740067 | MGnify/ENA primary metagenome ERZ1740067 (study PRJEB43018, sample SAMN04849236) | marine metagenome | isolation source: floating plastic debris | place: Pacific Ocean | collected 2008-08-27 | study: EMG produced TPA metagenomics... | reverse complement strand
GAGTTCCACATCGGCCAACGCCTTTTGCAGCAACTCGGGGTTGGCGGCGCATTTGCCATCGACGCCATACGCAAAGCTCTTGCGCGCCTGATAGGCGTCGGCGAGTTCGTCTTCGTCCCCGAACGCGCTGGAATCCACCAGTTGGTTCACGTTTGATCCATACGCGCCTTCGGCATTTGAGAACACGCGCAGCGCGGCGGTGGGCAAATCGACGCCCATCTTGTCCGCATAGGCCAACGCATGCGCGCGAATGTAGTTCTGATCGAGCGGCTCGTCAGCTTCGGCGCAGCGCAAGGCGGCTTCAGCCAGCATGCGGGTCTGCAAAGGCAGAAGATCCCGGAAAATGCCAGACAGGGTCATGACCACGTCAATGCGCGGGCGACCCAGTTCGGTCAGCGGGATCAGGTCAGCGCCGGACAGCCGGCCAAAGCTGTCAAAGCGCGGTTTGCACCCCATCAGCGCCAGCGCTTGGGCAATCGGGCCGCCGTCAGATTTGATGTTGTCCGACCCCCAGAGCACCAGCGCAACCGAACGCGGCAGGCTTTCGTGGGTTTCTAACAGCAGCTCGGCTTGTTTCGCCCCGTCGCGCATCGCGAATTCGGTCGGCATGCGGAAGGGGTCAAAGGCGTGAATATTGCGCCCGGTGGGCAGCACATCGGTGGACCGGATCAGATCACCACCCGGCACAGGTTCGATAAACTGCCCGTTTAGAGCCTGGATAATCCCATCAAGCTCACTGTCTTGGGTCAAAAGTTCATCCAGCCGCACAAGGCTCTCGGCATCCGTATCAACCAGCCCAAGGTATTCGGCGCGAGCGGCTTGGGTCATCGGTTTGCCGACCACGTGCAAGCCTTCGGGGATCAGCGCGTCTTCGGTTTCCAGCAGTTTCAGCCAAAGATCATCCGGCGCGGTGCCACCCATATCCACAGCTTCGGCTTGCTCGGCGATCAGCGCTTCCAACTCTCCCCGATCCGGAGCATTCGCATCGCTTTCCCGCCAACGGGTCAGGCTGTCTTTCAGATCAGAAAGCCCTTTATAGAGACCGCTTTGTGCCAACGGTGGGGTTAAGTGGGTGATGGTCACGGCGCCAGAGCGGCGCTTGGCGAGTGTCGCCTCTGACGGGTTGTTGGAGGCATAAAGATACACATTCGGCATCTCGCCAATCAGGCGGTCGGGCCAGTCTTGCGCCCCCAAACCGGCCTGTTTGCCGGGCATGAATTCCAACGCGCCATGCATGCCGAAATGCAGAAGCACATCGGCCTCAAAATGGTGCTTGAGCCACAGATAGAACGTCACAAACGCATGCGTTGGCGCGAAACCCTTTTCGAACAGCAACCGCATGGGATCGCCTTCGTACCCAAACGCGGGCTGCACGCCAACAAACACGTTGCCAAAATGCGCGCCCAGCACGAACACGCCGCGCCCATCGGATTGCACGCGGCCCGGGGCCGGTCCCCACACCTCTTCAATCGCGGCGAGTGGTGGAGTTTGACGCACGATGGTGTCCGCATCGACATGGGCAGCCACGTTTGCCTCTTGCCCGTATTGGCTGGCATTGCCCTCCAGCACAGCGGCACGCAGGGCGTCGACGTCTTCCGGCACATCAACATCGTAGCCTTCGGATTTCATCCGGCGCAGGGTGTTCAGCAGGCTTTCAAAGACGGACAGGTAAGCGGCCGTACCAACGGCACCGGCATTGGGCGGGAAGCCGAAAAGTACAATTCCCACTTTCTTTTGTACGTTTTGCGCGCGGCGCAGTTTCGCAAGACGTTCGGTTTTTTCGACCAGGCTTTCGATGCGTTCGTAACAGGGCGCCATCGCTTTCGCCTCAGCGGTGCGCTGGCAGGCATGGGTGCACCCTGCGCAACCATCGGCCCCGTGACGCCCGGCAAACACAGTTGGGTTGGTCGCACCGTCGAGTTCTGGCAGCGCCACCAGCATGGTCGTTTCAATTGGGCCGAGCCCTTGGGAACTGACGGCCCACTGACCCAGCGGCTGGAATTCAAGCGGATGCGCGGCAATATATGGGATGTCGAGGTCCTTCAGAACCTCAATTGCGGACGCATTGTCGTTGTACGCAGGACCGCCAACGAGGCTAAACCCGGTCAACGAAACAAGCGCGTCGATCTGACCCCGGAAGTACTCATCAATCGCAGGGCGACCATCCAGACCACCAGCAAAGGCGGGCAACACGCGGATGCACTTTGCCTCAAACGCGCGAATGACACCGTCGTAATGTGCCGTGTCCGAGGACAGCACGTAAGAGCGCATCATCAGAAGGCCAACGGTGAGCGTTGCACCTGCTGGCTTTGGCAGGTCGGCAGCGTCGGTAGTGATGCGGCCCGGCAGATCGGGGTGGTACAGACCCACATCCGGGTAAACGATGGGCGCGGCGGCCTCGGGTGTTTGGACCCAACCACCCGAAGTGCCATAGCGGTTTAGAAGGAAGCGCAACATCGCTTCGACATTGTCGTCAGACCCGCCCAGCCAGTACTGCATGGTGAGGAACCACGCGCGCAAATCCTGCGCCTTACCGGGAATGAATTTCAGGATCTTGGGCAAGCGGCGCAGCAGCTTCATCTTGTCTGCGCCATTGGAACTGGACGGTTTCGATGAACCGCGCAAGCGCTTCATCAGCTTCATCGCGCCCGATTGCGGGGCCATCATATCAAGCGTGCCCATGCGGGTCAGTTTCACGATGGAGGCGTCCGCAATCACGCCGATCATCGCGTCACATTGATCGCGCCGCGCTTCAAGATAGGGTCTGATGCGGGCGACGTGTTCTTCCAAAAACAGTAAATTAGAGACAATTATGTCGCCGGTTTGCACTGCTTCGGCAGCTGCTTCGAACGCGCCGGGTGTCTCCCCCCATTCAGCCGCCGCATGGATCGACACATCAAGGCCGGGATAGTCGGGCAGCAGTTTTTCCATCGCACGACCGGCAGGGCCAGCCGCGTGGCTGTCCAGCGTGATGATTACCACGCGATAGCCGGGAACCCGGCCACGGATCATCGCGTCATCGGGCATAGTGGGCCTTGGCCTCGTACAGCGTATCTACTGAGATTTCGGCGACACCCTTCATCTCGGCGAAGGTCTCGGTATTGCGGCGGGCTTTGCCCCTCACAAAAAATGGGATTTTCTTCAGCTCTTTTTCTGCGTCTGCCAGCCAGATCACATTGCCGCTGGACACGATTTCTAGCTTGGGTTCGGCATCTTCTTTACGTTCTTTGGCTTTGCCGCCGTGATGCGAGGCCCCCGCGTCATCGTGAAACTCAAAGTCGTCGCGGAACATGGACAGCAAATGCTCTTCCAGCCCCATCACGAGCGGATGCACCCAGGTATCAAAGAGCACATTTGCGCCTTCGATGCCCATTTGCGGCGAGTAGCGCGCTGGGAAATCCTGCACATGTACGGGCGCGGAAATCACAGCGCAAGGCATGCCCAGACGTTTGCCGATATGGCGTTCCATCTGCGTGCCAAGGATCATTTCGGGCGCGAGCGCTTCGATCACCCGTTCAACTTCGAGATAGTCATCCGTAATGGTCGCCGGAACGCCGAATTCCTTGGCAAGGCCCCGAATGTCGCGGGCCATTTCGCGGTTGTAACAGCCCATGCCGACAACTTCGAAACCCATCTCATCCCGGGCCACACGTGCGGCGGCGCGCACATGCGTGCCATCGCCAAAGATAAACACGCGCTTGCCGGTCAGATACGTGCTATCAACCGACTTGGAATACCACGGCAGACGCAGACGGCTTTCGTCCAAATACGGCTCTAACTTGGTGATTTCTGCCACTTCGCGCACAAAATCGCGGGTTGCGCCGACACCAATTGGTACCGTTTTTGTATAGGGCTGGCCGAGTTCCTGTTCCATCCAGCGCGCAGCACTTTCGCCCGTTTCCGGATACATCAGCACATTGAAATGCGCCGCACCCATAGTCGAAATCTGGGTGGGTGTACTGCCCATGGGCGCAACGACATTCACGCTGATACCCATGTCAGAGAGAAGCGATGTCACCTCGGTTATGTCATCGCGATGGCGGAAGCCCAGCGCCGTTGGACCAATGAGGTTTGCGGTGATCTGCTTGGTCCGCGCCATCGGTTTGGCGAGCGTTTTGACGATCTGATAGAATGTCTCATCTGCGCCATAGTTTTCTTTGCGCTGATAGGATGGCAGTTCCAACGGAATGGTTGGCACCGGAAGACCCATCATTTCGGACATCCCGCCGGGATCGTCCTGAATAAGTTCGGCGGTGCAGGACGCGCCAACGATCAACGCCTCGGGCTTGAACCGTTCATACGCGTCTTCTAGCGCGGTCTTGAACAGGTTGGCGGTATCCGATCCCAGATCACGCGCCTGGAACGTGGTATAGGTCACGGGCGGGCGATGATTGCGCCGTTCGATCATCGTGAACAGCAAATCGGCATAGGTGTCGCCCTGGGGGGCGTGCAGAACGTAATGCAGCCCCTTCATGCCTGTTGCGACGCGCATTGCGCCCACATGCGGGGGGCCTTCATATGTCCAGACGGTCAGCTTCATGCTGTTTCCTCCACCTTGAGGAGGCCCGCGCGGCGCATGGGACGTGAGAAAAGACCGGCGAGGTCGCCCGCTTGTTCATAGAAATGCACTGGCGTGAAGACGAGCTCGATCGCCCATTTGGTCGCCATGCCTTCTGCCTCCAGAGGGTTGGCCAGGCCCAGACCGCACACTGTCAGATCCGGGCGCGCATCGCGGCAGCGTTGCAATTGCAGATCGACGTCCTGGCCTTCGGACAGGGTCGGACCCTCTGCCAAAAGGTCAAGATCGAGGCCGACGATCCCTTTGTGGACGAAGGGCGCGCCGACCTCGATCGCTTCCATCCCGCATTCGCGGGTCAGGAACCGGGCAAGAGGAATTTCCAATTGGCTGTCAGGGAAGAAGAAAACGGATTTGCCGTTCAGCGTTTCGGCGGCTTGGGCAACGGCCTTGCGCGCACGGGCGCGCGGTGCAGCTGTGACGCGGTCAAAGGTGTCTTGATCGACACCAAACTCCTGCGCAATCGCGGCAAGCCACGCAGTTGTGCCCTCTTCCCCAAAAGGGAATACAGCGGGTATGTGACGCGCGCCGCGGCGTTCCAGCTCTGCCAGGGTATCGCCAAGGAAAGGCTGCGTCAGAGCGAAAACGGTGTTGGGGCCAAGGCCAAGGTCACTGTCCGCGCGTGGCGCGGGCAGCACGCGGATCGGGCCAATGCCCATATCACGCAGCAATCCGACGGCCTGTTCTTCCACCACATCGGGCAGCGCGCCGACCAGAACCAGCTGGCGTTCATCTGTGTGCGGCAGAACTGGCACCATAGACGCCAAACAGGCGTCTTCCCCTTGGGTAAAGGTGGTTTCGATGCCAGAACCCGAGAAATTCAGCACCCGCACCGACGGCGCATGGCGGATTGTCATCCGCTCTGCGGCCTTGGCAAGATCAAGCTTGATCACCTCGGATGGGCAGGACCCGACGAGAAACAACTGTTTGATATCAGGGCGACGGGACAGCAATTCATCGACCACCTTGTCGAGTTCATCCTGCGCATCGGCAAGCCCGGCAAGGTCGGTTTCTTCAAGAATCGCCGTGCCAAAGCGCGGTTCAGCAAAAATCATCACGCCCGCAGCAGATTGCAGCAAATGGGCGCATGTGCGCGAACCGACGACCAAGAAAAACGCATCCTGCATCTTGCGATGCAGCCAGATGATTCCCGTCAGACCGCAGAAAACTTCGCGCTGTCCGCGCTGTTTGAGGATGGGTGTATCACGGCATCCAGAGCCAGTGAGACGAGGCAATTCAGTCATGCGGGCACCTGTGCTGTTTGCAGTCTGGCCGCCCGCAGTTTGAGCAGAAACTGACCGGCGTTGATGACGTAAGCCGCGTAAGCCGCAAGGGCGAGCCACATGAGCGGAACGGGTGTCAAAGCACCTGCGAATAGCGCCCAGACATAGGCAACGTGCAGGGCGATAACGGCGAAGGAAAACACGTCTTCCCAGAAGAACGCTTCGGCGAAAAGGTATTGACCGAAAACGACTTTTTCCCAAATCGCTCCGGTCACCATGATCAAAAGCAAGAAGCCTGTTTTCAGCAGGATGGACCAGGTTGCGATATCATAACCCAGACCTGTCAGGAGATAGCGAATGACCAGAATGAGCGAGACCAAAAACACCAAAAATTGCAGCGGCGCGAGAACGCCCTGCACCACCGTCCAGATTGTGTGATCTCGACGCTGACGTTGCGCAGGTGTGTAAAGACCACCGGCGGCTGAGTGTTTGGTTGAACCGGTCATCGTGACGGAACGGCTCCCTGTTTGGTCCTGCACTCAGACTAATCGCCAATGCCAAAGTGTCAATCTGAACTTACAGTTTGTCAGTTTAGTTGGAAATTTTCCTGCAAATTTCTGAAAAATTCCGAAATTCAAGGATAAATTGTCAATTCAACATACCATTAATGTCTATTCTATTTGACATATTCGGGAATTCAGAACATGGTGATGGCGTCGAATCTCGACCATGTTTTGCTGCCCATGCCGACCCTAGAAAGGGACCGGGCTATGTCTAAAGAGGATCATTCACCAAGAACTCTCGTCCAGCGACATCACTCGCTGGGGGCGGCTATTCTTGCCGAAAGTGCGGTGTCCCAAGTTTCGCAGCAACAGATCAAAACCGCAGCTGGTGCAAGACAGTTTATAGTGGAGCATATGACGCGCGCCGCGCTTCACAAGGGTGAGTTTTCTGCAGATTCGCTTTTGGATGAGCTGCGCGGGCATCGTTTGTCGGTGGATGCCGTGATTGACGTATATGTTCCGGCGACGGCGCGACGGCTGGGTGAAATGTGGATGGATGACGATATCGACTTTGCCAGCGTTACGGTTGGGTCGATGCGGCTGCAAACACTGTTGTCCCTGGCGTCGAGTGAAAGCCTGGAGTTTTCGCGTGGCGCCCTGGAAACCATTCATGCGCTTGTTGTCGTTCCGGAATGTGAACAACATTCTCTCGGCGCGTTTGTTTTGGCCGCACAGCTACGACGCCTTGGCGTGCGCGCCGATATGTCTTTTTGCGAGACGCGCACAGATCTGATTTCACGGATTTTGTCTGCGCCACCAGACACGATAATGTTCACGGCCTCGACGCGTGGGACTCTTGAAATGATCGGCGACATTGTTTTAGACATCTCGAATGTCGCGCGGCACCGTCCGTTGACAGTCGTTGGTGGTGGCTTAAGTACCGCAAGCGACCCTATCGGTGCCATTTGTGGCGTTGATTTAGTAACGAACTCTGCCAGAAGCGCCGTTTCGGCCGCGGTGGAACGTAAAAGAGAGAATTCTGGCTAGGCGGATCGATGACAACGGGTGCAAGCAGTTTCTGGAAGAGCGGCGCAGTGCCGATGTTGGAACCAGAAATCGTAAATGGCATCATCGGCGCGGCGTCAGACATCGCAATCGTCGTCGATGACACTGCGCAGATCAAGTCGGTGATTATCGGCCAAAACTCTGATAGTTTTGGCAATCTTGACCATTGGGAAGGCCGCCCGGTGATCGAGTTTCTGGCAGATGACAGTATCGGGAAGTTTCAAAAGGCCTTTGCCCGTCATCAGGACGGTACTGCGCCAGCCAACGCCATTGAAATGAACCATGAAGACGGCGCCACGTTCAAATTTCCGGTGCGGTATACGTTTCACGGGTTTGGGCCTGACAACACGTTGCTGATGCTTGGTCGGGACCTGAAACCGATTGCCGAAACACAGCAACAATTGGTGCAAGCACAGATCGCACTTGAACAAGGCTATGAGGCGCGGCGCGAGTTTGACAGCCGGTATCGCGTGATGCTGGCCAAAACGCATGAGGCCGTCGTCTTTGTGAACCTGCAAGATGGACGCATTTCGGACTGCTCTAATCAGGCGGCGGCATATCTGGGCGTAAAACGCGAAGCCGCCGAAGGCGCATCTTTTGCACAGCTTTTGTCGGATCGCTCCTCTGCCGAGTTGATGGAAAGTCTGATGAATGCCTCGCTTGCTGAGACTGGCGGACAAGTCGAGGTGAAGGCTGACCGTACAGACAAGGTTCTGACTGTGGAACCATCGGTGTTCCGAGCCAGTGGGCAGCGCATTTTGCACTGTCTTTTGACACAATCGGGGGATGTTGCGCCTGTTTCTGACGCCGAAACATCACAGGCGCTGGCGCTTGTGCGCGGGGCCAGTGATGCGATTGTCTTTGCCGATACAAATGGTGGCATTCTGTCGGCGAATGACAGCTTTCTCGACCTCGTCGCGGCCGCCCATAGTGGTGACGTGCGCGGCAAAAATCTTAATGAATACCTGTTGCGCGGCCAGATTGACCTTGGCGTACTGCTTGAGAATGCCAATCGAACCGGGCACATGCGGATATACGCAACCAAGCTGACAAATGAGCTAGGGGCGCGGCTTTCGGTCGAAATTTCGGTGACCAAACTGAATGATGTGTCAACGCCTGTGCTTGCCTTTGTGATCCGCGATGTATCCCGCGTTGAAGGTGTGCGCGGCGCTGGTGGGATCGCTGCAAGCGATGACAGCAGTAAACGCAATGTCATCGAACTGGTCGGTTCCGCATCCCTGAAGGACATTGTGGCCGAAACCACCGATGTGGTCGAAAAGATGTGCATTGAAACAGCTGTGACCCTAACCAAGAACAATCGGGTCGCCGCAGCTGAGATGCTTGGCCTGTCACGACAGAGCTTGTATGTGAAACTGCGCAAATTTGGGCTTTTGTCCAAAGAGTAACGCGCGTCAAGCAAGTCTGACACTTGATCCGACTCAAAGTGTCATTCATAGTTGACACATGAGCTTCACACCAACCCTCCCTGCGCGCAGATTCCCGGATCCTGCTGCGGCACTTCGGCTGATCAAACCGGTGACCTGGTTTCCACCGATGTGGGCGTATGTGTGCGGCACGATTTCATCGGGTGCTTCCCCTGTAGGTCAATGGCATCTGGTCTTGCTGGGCGTGATCCTTGCAGGGCCAATTGTCTGCGGGATGAGCCAGGCGGCAAACGATTGGTGCGATCGGCATGTTGACGCGATCAACGAACCCAACCGACCCATACCATCGGGCCGCATACCAGGGCGGTGGGGTCTTTGGATCGCGCTGGTGATGTCGGCTTTGTCCTTGCTGGTCGGATATCAGCTGGGACCTTGGGGCTTTGCGGCCACTGTTGTCGGCGTGCTGGCTGCATGGGCTTATTCAGCAGAGCCAGTCCGGCTGAAACGCTCGGGCTGGTGGGGCCCGGGTCTGGTCGGGATCAGTTATGAAACCCTGCCCTGGATCACGGGCGCCGCAGTCCTCAGCGCGGGTGCACCCGATGCAAGAATTCTTCTAGTCGCGTTTCTCTATGGATTAGGCGCGCACGGCATCATGACGCTGAACGATTTCAAGGCACTGGAAGGGGACCGCCAAACAGGCGTGAACTCTCTTCCCGTCACGCTTGGCCCGCGCCGCGCGGCGCAAGTGGCCTGTGCGGTGATGAGTGTCCCACAGATCGCAGTTGTTGCGATGTTGATGACATGGGGACGACCGCTACATGCCGTGGCTGTTGGCGCAGTTCTGATGCTGCAATTCTGGGCCATGACGGTGATGTTCAAAGACCCCAAAGGCAAAGCGCCTTGGTACAACGGGACCGGCGTTCTGTTATACGTGTCTGGCATGATGATCACCGCCTTTGCGTTGCGAGGATTGATGCAATGACCGGTTGGGGCACTCTGGCGCGGCTGTGTCTTGTAAATGCAGCGATTGGCGGTCTCGCGGCTTTGCCCGTGAACCTGTTCAATCGGCTGATGACCGTCGAGCTTGCCTTGCCCGCTTTGCTGCCCGGGTTCTTGGTCGCCGTGCATTACGGCGTGCAATTGACACGTCCAGCCTGGGGGCACAGATCCGATCAACACGGGAACCGGGTTCCCTACATCCTTGGCGGCGTTGTTTTGGTCGCGCTTGGCGTGATTGCAGCCGCATGGGGCATTCGCATCGCGGATGGCCCGATTGGGGCCGCGTTATGCGTTTGGCTTGCGGCTTACATCGCCATTGGTCTGGGCATTGGGTCGGCTGGAACCTCTTTTCTGGCGCTTCTGGCCAGCGTTTCTGGAACCCGAAAGGCGGCGGCTGCAACGCTTGCCTGGCTTTTGCTGATTGCGGGTGCGATTGCGGCATCCGTCGGCACCGGCATCTGGCTTGAACCCTACAGCCCGGATCGGCTTGTACTGGTGGTGTCGGTTGTCTGTGGATTGGCCGTCTTGCTGACACTTTTGGCCGTAATCGGAACAGAGCGGCACGCAATCACGCCCGCAGAACGCGAAGACGCGCCGTTTTGGCAAGCACTGCATACCACATGGCGTGACGGTGCGGCGCGCCGTTTTACCGGGTTTGTGTTTCTTTCGATCCTGGCATTTTATCTATCTGAACTGGTGCTGGAACCCTTTGCAGGGCATGTGCATGGGCTTAGCCCGGAAGAATCAACCAAGCTTAGCGGTGGTAAAGATGGCGCTGCCCTTCTTGGAATGATCGCCGCTGGCATTCTTGCTCAGATCGGGTTTGGGTCTTTGCGGCTTTGGGCAGTGACAGGCTGCATTCTGTCGGCACTTGGCCTGATTGGACTGGGACTTGGCGCGCATCTGGTGGCCTTCACGGTGCTGCTTGGGCTTGGGAATGGTTTATTCGTTGTTGGCGCGATTGGGTCGATGATGCAGCTGGCCGCAGCACATGAAAAAGCGACCGGCACACGCATGGGCGTTTTTGGTGCTGCGCAAGCCGTCGCTGCCGGGCTTGCCGGATTGATCGCGACCGGAACGCTGGATCTGGCGCGGCTGATCCTCCCGGATACGGCGGCCTATGGGGTTATTTTCGGACTTGAAGCGGCGCTGTTCCTTGCCGCCGCAGTTATGGCCGCGCGGATCATGGCGCGTAACCAAAACATGTCATCTGCAACACTGGTTCCAGGGGAGTGACACAAAATGTTTGACGTTGTTGTCGTAGGAGGTGGCCCATGCGGTGCCACAGCTGCCGAGGACCTTGCCCGATCCGGTCACAAGGTTGCCTTGCTTGACCGCGAAGGCCGCATCAAACCCTGCGGCGGGGCCATTCCGCCGCGCCTGATGCAGGATTTCAACATTGATGATGCGCAATTGCTGACCAAAGTGAACACGGCGCGCATGATCTCTCCTACCGGGCGCAGTGTGGATATCCCGATTGAAAACGGGTTTGTCGGAATGGTTGACCGCAAAGACTTTGATCCGTTTCTGCGCCAACGCGCGACGGATGCCGGGGCCCAGTACAAGGTCGGAACCTTTGTCCGGATAGAGCGAGAAG
>ERZ1740067.2437-NODE-2437-length-11353-cov-8.709152_pt1 | contig 11353 bp, 10 predicted proteins | sample MGYA00581736_ERZ1740067 | MGnify/ENA primary metagenome ERZ1740067 (study PRJEB43018, sample SAMN04849236) | marine metagenome | isolation source: floating plastic debris | place: Pacific Ocean | collected 2008-08-27 | study: EMG produced TPA metagenomics... | reverse complement strand
AGCCGCCCAGCGTGTTGATCGACTGCGGCGTCAGCCCGATATGCGCCATCACCGGCACCCCGCGGGACACGAGAAACGCAATCGTTTCCGCCATGTGCTGACCCCCCTCGAGCTTGACCGCCGCGGCTCCGGTTTCCGCCATGATGCGCGCGGCGTTGCGAAACGCCTGTGCCGGGCTTTCCTCGTAGCTGCCAAAGGGCATGTCGACGACCATCATCGCGGATGCGAGGCCCCGCCCCACGGCGCGCCCGTGCATCACCATCATGTCCATGGTCACACCAAGCGTCGATGGCAGCCCATGCAGCACCATGCCCACGCTGTCCCCCACAAGGACAAAGTCGCAATGCGCGTCCATCATGTGCGCCATGGGCGTGGTGTACGCCGTAAGGCTCACGATGGGTGTACCGCCTTTCATGTCCCGGATGTCATCGGGCAAAGGGGCGGATTTTCGGGCAGTGGCGCTCATGAGCCTGGCCTTTCGCTGTCGAAATTCTGGGCAGGCATGTAACAGGCGCACGCGCGCAGCGCCACCGCAGCCTTTGACAGGGGGTCACGGGGCCAATTGAGAGAGGCGATCGCGGATTTCATCGCGGATCGGTCCGGCGCGCGGCGCGTCGGCCAATGTGGTAAACCAGTGCTCTGGCGGGTTGCGCCCACGCCGATTGCCGTCAAAGCGCAGATCGCGCAGCACAGCCTCCGGAGCCGCGCCAAGCCGATCCGGCACGTCGAACCCGTTCAAGGCCCCCCAGACCCCGGTCCAGAGCCGCCCCACGGACCACGGGTTGTACCCGCCCCCACCCAGCACGAGGTAGCGCGGCGCAAGGCCCATCAGCCCACGTACGATGGACCAATGCGCCTGGTTCGACAGCGACAGGTGCGCTTGCGGATCCTCCTCGACCCCGTCGGCACCGCATTGCAACACGACCGCCTCCGGGCGGAACGCTTGCACGCGCCGCAGGAGCAGCGTGTCTGCGATCAACGCCATCTCATCATCGTTCAGCCCGCGCGGCACCGGCAGGTTCAGCGTCGTGCCCGCGCCGGACGCGCCCAAGGCGCCCGTGCGCGGCCAGATCCCCTCCTCATGCACCGAGATCATAAGCACGTCCGGATCATCGCCAAAAGCATGCTCGACCCCGTCCGGATGATGCGCATCTATGTCGACATAAGCGACACGGCGCGCGCCATTGCGTTGCAGTGACAGGATCGCCAGCACCGGGTCGTTCAGATAGCAAAACCCGCCCGCCCGGTCCGGCATCCCATGGTGCGTACCGCCCGCCGGATGGTAGACGATCCCACCCCGCGCCAGCAGCTCTCCGGCCAGCAGCGACCCACCGGCAGCGGTCGCCGGACGGCGGTACATCTCGGGGAACACCGGGTTGGAGGGCGTACCGATGGCGTGGCGCTGCCGCACAGCATCGCTCACATCTTGCGACTGCTCTGCGGCATGTAATGCGGCGACATAATCGGCCGTGTGCCAAATGGTGAGCGTCTGCGGTTTGACCCGTGGGCTGGGCACATACACCTCGGGCGGCAGCCAGCCCATGGCACGCGACAGGTCAATCACCGTTGAAACCCGCGGCACACGCAAGGGATGCCACATGCCGTAAGACGATCCCCGGTAGATATCCGATCCGATGAAAAGCGGGCGCTGCATGGCGGCCAACATAGGCGTCCGCCCCCCGTGTGCGAGGGTCACGACGACAATGGCACAGGAAAACCGTTGCGACCCCGACCGCCCCGGCGCAGATTGCACCACAAGGATGGGGGGATGTTGATGTACGAAAATCGGTTCAAGGGGCGGCACTGCGTTGTCACCGGCGGCGCGTCGGGGCTGGGCGAAGGGATCGCCAGCCGCCTTGCCGCCGAGGGCGCCACCGTCGAGGTTTGGGATATCAACGGCACCGCCCTTGCCCATGTCGATCAGGAACGGATCACCACCCGGCAGATTGACGTCACCGACCCCGACGCGGTGTCCTGGGCGATGACGGAGGCCAAGCCCGATATTCTCGTCTGTTCCGCCGGGATCACCGGGCCAAACGCCACGACATGGGACTATGGCGTTGACGATTGGCTGGCCGTGCATGCGCTGAACCTGCACGCCGTGTTCTATTGCTGCCGCGCTGCAGCGCCTTTGATGAGGGACAAGGGCTGGGGCCGGATCGTCACCATCGCCTCCATCGCCGGAAAGGACGGGAACCCGAACGCGCCCGCCTACTCCGCCTCAAAGGCGGGCGTGATCGGTCTGATCAAATCGCTGGGCAAGGAGCTGGCCACCACGGGCGTCACTGCAAACGCCATCGCCCCGGCCGCCGTGCGCACCGCGATCTTTGACCAGATGACCCAGGACCATATCGACTTCATGCAATCCAAGATCCCCATGGGCCGCTTCGGCACGGTCGAAGAGGTCACCGCCATGGCCTGCTGGCTGGCCTCGGACGAGGCGAGTTTCACCACCGGCTTCTGCTTTGACCAGTCCGGCGGGCGGGCGACCTACTGATGCGGATCGAGGTGAACGGCGCCCGGCTTTTTGTCGATATCGAGGGGCCCAAGCTGGTGCCCGACGGCCCGTTCATGCGGGAACGTCACACGGTGCTGGCCTTGCATGGCGGTCCGGGTGCCGATCATTCGATCCTGCGCCCGCTGATGCACCGGATCAGCGATCTGGCGCAGGTGATCTATGTGGATCATCGGGGCAACGGCCGGTCCGACGATGGCGATCCCGGCGACTGGACCCTCGCGCAATGGGCAGACGATGTGCGCACGCTCTGCGATATCCTCGGCGTGGACAAGCCCATCGTCTATGGCGCGTCTTTTGGCGGCGTCGTGGCCCAGGCCTATGCGACGCGGCATCCGGACCATCCCGGCGCCCTGATCCTTGCCTGTACCGCAGCGCGGACTGATTTCGAGGTGATCTATGCGGCGTTTGAACGGATCGGCGGCACGGTCGCGGGCCGCGTTGCCCGCGACTACTGGTCCAACCCGACGCCTGAGGGGCGGCAGAACTACTTTGACGTCTGTCTGCCGCTTTATGCGCGCACCGTACCTGACCCGCACATGATGCAACGGATGATCGTCAAGAACCCGGTTGCGATGCACTACAACGGGCCACAGAACGAACAGGGCCGGTTTGATTTCCACGACGCGCTGACACAGGTCCACTGCCCCGCCATGGTCCTTGCAGGCGACACCGACCCCATCATGCCGGCGGTGTTCGGCGAACGTATCGCCGCGGCGCTGCCCAACGCCGAATACCATCTGATCGAGGGGGCCGCGCACCTGCTCGAGACGGACAAACCGGCGACCGTCGTCCACCTCATCCGTGAGTTTATCAAGGAGACGCCCTATGCAACTTGATGGCAAAACCGCCATCGTCACAGGCGCTGCGTCGGGCTTTGGCGCAGGCATCGCGCGCGCCTTTGCAGCCGAAGGCGCGCGTGTGCTTGTCGCAGACCTCAACGAAAGCGGCGCTCAAGATGTGGCGACCGAGATCGGCGGCACAGCCTGTCCCGTCGACGTGGCGGATGGACCTTCGGTGCAGGCGATGATGGATACCGCACTGTCCACCTTCGGCCACGTCGATATCCTCGTGAACAATGCGGGCATCACTCACCTGCCGCAGGCCCTGGAATATGTGAGCGAGGACGATTTCGATCGCGTGCTTGCCGTCAACGCCAAGTCCGTCTACCTGACTGCGCGCAGCCTCGTGCCCCATTTCAAGGCGCGCAAGGCCGGGGTGATCCTCAATATCGCATCGACTGCCGGTGTCTCGCCTCGGCCCAACCTCAATTGGTACAACGCCTCCAAGGGCTGGATGATCACCGCGACCAAGGCCATGGCGGTCGAACTTGCGCCCCACGGCATCCGCGTGAACGCGCTGAACCCGGTGGCGGGCGAAACACCCCTGCTCAAGAGCTTTATGGGCACGGACACGCCGGAGTTGCGCGCCAAGTTCCTCGCTACCATCCCCCTGGGCCGCTTTTCCACGCCGCAGGACATGGGGGCCGCCGCCACGTTCCTGTGCTCGGATGCGGCATCGATGATCACCGGCGTGGCACTCGAGATCGACGGAGGACGCTGCATATGAAACCCATAAACCTCGCGGACAAGCTGGCGCAGTTCGGCACGCATTGGGACCCGCATGTGGTCGCCGACTACAACGACAACGACGTCATGGTGGTGAAGTTTCAAGGCGCGTTCCCGTTTCACCTGCACGAGGACACGGATGACTTCTTTCTCGTGCTCGAGGGCGAGATGGTCATGGACATCGAAGACGCAAGCCACGTGGTCAAAGCGGGGGAGCTGTTTGTCGTGCCCAAAGGCGTCACGCACCGCCCGCGCGCTGACACCGAATGCAAAGTGCTCCTTATAGAACCCAAGGGCGAACCCAACACGGGCGATCCCGCGACCGCAGCCCCGAAACCGCGCATCTGATCCACCTTCACCTTGCCAAGAAAACTCCCGCCGGAGGCACAAAATCTCATGATCCCAGGCCCGCAAAACGCGATCACGGATGTCGATGGGCTCAAGGTCGGGCACGCGCAGGATGCCGCGCTCAAATCCGGCGTGACGGTCCTGACGGCGGACGCGCCTTTCACCGCATCGGTCCACGTGATGGGCGGCGCGCCGGGCACGCGGGAAACCGACCTGCTTGCCCCCGACAAATCCGTGGCGCACGTGGATGCGCTGGTGCTTTCGGGTGGCTCGGCCTTTGGGCTGGATGCGTGCAGCGGCGTCGTTGCAGGCCTTCGCGCGGCGGGGCGCGGCTACAGGGTCGGGCCAGCGATCGTCCCGATTGTGCCGGGTGCGATCCTCTTTGACCTGCTGGCAGGCGGCGATCACGGCTGGACCGATAACCCCTACCCCGCCTTGGGCCGCATGGCCTTGGATGCGGCGAGCACCGTGACGGATATCGGTACCGTGGGCGCAGGCACGGGGGCCACGACCGCCGCGATGAAAGGTGGGCTGGGCACAGCCTCCCTCATCCTCGACAGCGGCATAACTGTGGCCGCCCTGGTCGCCGCCAACCCGATGGGCACCGTCACAACGCCCGGCGACCGGCACTTCTGGGCCGCACCGTTCGAAATCGGGGATGAGTTCGGCGGGCTGGGCCCGGACCCGAACAGCGGGCTGGGCCGCGCCATCGACCGCCGCAAGGTCACCGCGATGATGGCGCATGCCAACACCACGATCGCAATCGTCGGAACTGACGCTGCTCTGGACAAGGCGCAATGCCAGCGCGTGGCCATCGCCGCTCATGACGGGATTGCCCGGGCCTGCGTGCCCGCCCATTCGCCCAGCGACGGGGACCTTGTCTTTGCCGCCGCGACCGGGGCCAAGCCTCTGCAGGACACCGCTGACCTCGGCCTGATCGGGCATGCGGCATCGCTGTGTCTGGCCCGTGCGATTGCGCGGGGCGTCTATGCGGCGACACCCGCCCCAAACGATATCCTGCCCACGTGGAGCCAGCTCAATGCCGACGCTTGACCGACCAGACGTGACACTCCACTACGCGGTCGAGGGGGACGGCCCGCCGCTTTTGATGCTTGCGGGGTTCATGTCGGATCACAGCAGTTGGGATCCCCTGGTGGCCCGGTTGCGCCACCGCTTTACCTGCGTCCTGCCGGACAATCGTACCACCGGGCGGACCACGCCGTGGGACGCACCGGTATCGATTGATCTGATGTGCAAGGACGCGCTGGCGTTGATGGATCATCTCGGGTTTGGCCGGTACCACGTGATCGGCCATTCCATGGGTGGCATCATCGCGCTGCATATGGCGCAAGAGGTGCCGATGCGCATGGCCTCGACCCATATCGCCGCCTCGGCACCGATCCGTCTTGCGCGGAACACAGCGCTTTTTGCCAATCTCGTTGCGGTTCGGCGCAGTGATGCGGCGCCCGACACCTGGTTGCGCGCCCTCTTCCCGTGGCTCTTCAACCCGCGCGTCTATGACGATCCAAAGGCTGTGGATCAGGCCATCGCCGACAGCCTTGCTTACCCGCACGGGCAAAGCGCCGATGCGATGGAGCATCAGTTGACCGCCTTGCGGGGGTTCGACGGGACAGCGCTTGCGCGCCCCTCTTGTCCGACGCAGGTGTTGATCGGTGCACTCGACCTGATCGTGCCGCCGGATCACATCCTCGCCGTGCTCAACCACCTGCCCCACCACATCGTGGAGGGGGCCGGGCATTCCATCCATTGGGATGCGCCGGATGTGGTCGCGGATCTCACCACCACCTTTGCCGACAAGAACCCGATCCGTGGGACATTGAGCAGCTAGGCGTTATGCCCCGGCGATCAGATCCACGACATTCGTGGCCTCAAGACCCATGGCGTTGCGCACCGTGGCGACGATGCCATCGGCGTCGAGGCCCGCGGCGGCATACATCTCGTCCGGGCTTGCCTGATCGATAAAGCGGTCGGGCAGGCACAGCGTGCGGACTTTCAGCCCCTGATCCAGCAATCCTTGGGCGGCCATCGCCTGCAATACCATTGCGCCAAATCCGCCCATGGCGCCCTGTTCGACGGTCACCAGCAGCGCGTGGCGTGACGCCAGATCGCGGATCAGCGCCATGTCCAACGGCTTGGCGAACCGCGCATCAGCGATCGACACCGAAAGCCCCTCGGCCTCGAGCTGTGCTGCGGCACGCTCGCAATCATCCAGCATCGTGCCCAGGGACAGGAGTGCGACGTCGGTCCCGTCCTGGATCATCCGGCCCTTGCCGATCTCAAGCACGTCACCGCGTTCGGGGATCTCGACCCCGCGCCCATTGCCCCGCGGATAGCGGAAGGCGATGGGGCCGGTATCATGGGCAGCGGCAGTGGCCACCATGTGGACCAGTTCAGCCTCATCCGCTGCGGCCATCACCACCATGTTCGGCAACGCGCCGAGATAGCCAATGTCGAACGCACCCGCGTGGGTCGCGCCGTCCGCCCCCACAAGCCCTGCCCGGTCTAGGGCAAAACGGACAGGCAGCCCTTGCAGCGCCACATCATGTACAACCTGGTCATAGCCGCGTTGCAGAAAGGTCGAATAGATCGCGCAGAATGGTTTCAGCCCGCTTGCCGCCATTCCGGCGGCAAAGGTCACCGCATGTTGTTCGGCGATGCCGACATCAAAGACACGCGCCGGGAACCGGTCCTGCATCTTGTTCACACCGGTGCCTGAGGGCATGGCGGCCGTGATGGCGACGATGCCGGGGTCTTCTGCGGCAAGGTCCGTCAGAGCCGCGCCAAATACAGAGGTGTAGGACGGTGCATTGCTTTTGCCCTTGGACTGCTCGCCCGTCTCGACGTCGAACTTGGACACGCCGTGATACTTGTCGGCGGACCCTTCGGCGGGGGCGTAGCCCTTGCCCTTGACCGTGCACGCATGGATCAGCACCGGACCATCCGCACGCGTACGCGCCGCGCGCAGGACGTTCAGCACCTCGGCCATGTCATGGCCGTCGATGGGGCCGATATAGTCAAAGCCCAGCTCTTCAAAGAACGTGCCCTTGCTTTCGACGCCCGTCACCATCTCGCGCGCGCGGCGGGCACCGTCGCGCATCGGTTTGGGCAGGGCCTGCTCCATACCCTCGGCAATAGCATGCAGCGGGGCGAGCGGCGAATTGCGGCTGAGGTTGGACAGATAGGTGCTCATCGCGCCGGTGGGCGGCGCGATGCTCATCTCGTTGTCGTTCAGGATCACGAACAGGCGGCGGCCCTCGTGGCCTGCGTTGTTCAGCGCCTCATAGGCCATGCCGGCGCTGATGGATCCATCGCCGATCACGGCCACGGCATCGCCTGTCGGCATGCCCATGTCGCGCCCCACGGTGAACCCCAACGCCGCCGAAATCGACGTCGAAGAATGCGCCGCGCCGAAGGGGTCATACTCGCTCTCGGCCCGTTTGGTGAAGCCGCTCAACCCATCCTTTTGGCGCAGCGTGCCCATGCGGTGGCGGCGGCCTGTCAGGATCTTGTGCGGATAGCACTGGTGACCGACGTCCCAGATCACCTTGTCCCGCGGCGTGTCAAAGACGGCGTGAATGCCCACGGTCAACTCGACCACGCCAAGGGATGACCCAAGATGCCCACCCGTCCTGGACACGGCATCAATCACATCCTGACGCAACTCATGCGCCAGCGTGCTCAACTCGGCATCGGTCAGCTGCTTGAGGTCCTGAGGGCCTGCCACACGGTCCAGTGTTGGGGTTCGGGTCATTGCGCACATCCTTTCATCTCACCGCCCTGCCGCCTTGCCCGCGGCATGTGTTGGGCGAAAAAGGCGCCGTGCCCGCACATGGCAAGCACGACGCCAGGTTCCTGTAGCCAACAGGAAGGGAACCGGGGTTCAGCGAACCCCGCGCCCGGACCAAGGAAGCCGATGGTCCGCGCCTGGCGTCACGGGGCGGGGGTGCCGCCCCGCCACATCACTCGTAAACCGGGGCGTCCGTGGTCACCAGTTCCGGCCAGTCGTCGGTCATGTTCATGCCCTGCAAGGGGCGCTGATAGCCTTTGTGGCAGGTCCGGCACGCCGCCTTGGGCGCGTCGCCGTAAATCGGACCCAGCCGGTTTTCGGGATAGGTATCGCGCAGCGGGATCAGGTATTCCTGGTTCATCTCGATCACCATCTGGCGACCCAGCTGGGCGATGCCCCATTGCGGCGTGTACTGACCGGGGTCATAGAACGCGCGGCTGTTGTGACAAAAGAGGCAGTTCACACCCAGCGAGTTCGAGAAGTAATTCATCAGAGAATAGGTCATCTCGGTCTTCTGGATCGTATGCACACCCTCGGTCAGACCCGGCACACCGGCCACGCGGCTGTCCAGATCGTGGACGTTCACCTGGCTGTCGTAGTCGGTCAGGTAAACCTCGAGCGCCGATGACGGCAACGAGGTTGACTGGCTCATAGACGTGGCGCGGTTTTGCACCGCCGCCCAGCCATCGACCCTCTCGTTCACCGGCGTCACGTTGAACCAGATGTCGCTGGGCACGTTCTGACCGCGGTGACAGGTGTAGCAATTCACCCCCACCTCGGCGACCGCGTTCACATGCGCATCCCAGCCCTCGTTCAAGTTTTGGGTCATCTGGATCATGCGACGGCTGACGACCTTGGTATAGACGTTGTCCTGTCCATATTCCTCGATGTCGACATTGCCGTGGCAATAGGCGCAGCCCTGTTCGGGGCTGACCCATTGCGTCATGGCCAGCATCAGACGGTTGAAGTTATCCTCGGTCAGATCCCCCAGCACCTGGACATTTTCGTAGATGTCGCGGGCCAGCGGCTCGTCCCCTTCGGGCACGTACGGCTCTTCGGTGTAATACGCCTCGATCGTGGGATCGGGGGCAAGGCGAGAGACGTCGAACTCGGGCACCGACATGCCCGTGCCGCGTGGGCCGGTCTGCATGCTGGAGGTCTGCGCCGGGTTGCCCCAGGTGATCAGCAGGATCGCGACAAAGAGCGCGCCACCAACGGCCCCCACGAGGATCGCGGGGCCAAAGATGTTCGTCGGGTTGGATTTATTCCATTGGTCAAACCACTTGGGTAGCATGATCAGTTCTCCTTCCCGATGAAGGCTTCGTAAGAACCGTAGTCTTCGTAGCCGTAAGCGCCGTCATACATCGGGGCAAAGTTGTGCTCTTGCGCCCAGATGAACCAGTTGTCGACAACCGTGCCCGTCAACAGGATTCCGATGCCGCCTGTGATCGGGGTCAACATCGCAAACCAGATCGCCCAGCGGTGGATCCCCTCCATCGTCGCGTTGAACCCCATGGTCCAGCGCCAGAACAGGGCTGCCCGTTCGGTGGCTGTGCCGCGATCATAGATCTGCTCCAGCTCGCGGTCGCCGCCATAGCGTGTCACCGCCAGAATGGTTGCGCCGTGCATGCAGAACAGCAGGACTGAGCCATAGAGGAACACGATGCTCAGGCAATGGAACGGGTTGTAATAGAGGTTGCCGTAGCGGATTGAAAACGCCGTCGTCCAATCTAGGTGCGGGAAGATGCCGTAGGGCACCGCTTCGGACCACGATCCCATCAGGATCGGACGGAACAGACCCAGCACCAGAAACAGCCACACGGCGCTGGCAAAGGCCCAGAACACGTGCTTGCCCATCTTGTGGTTGGCCGCCAGCAGGTAGCTGCGCAAGAGCCATGTCATGACCGACACCAGCAGGAAGAACGAGGCGATGATGTACCAGCCGCCATCGTTCAGCGGCGGGATGCGCAGGCCATATTCGGGCGATGGCGGCTCAAGCGCCAGCCAAAACAGCTGCCGGATGAACTCCGGAAAGCTGTAGCCGACCTGGGCCAGCATGTTGAGGCCGACAATGACAAACCAGATCGCACCGGTCAGCAGGGACACCATGCCCGTCCAACCCAGGTAGATCGGCCCAATCTGGGCGTTGCCAAACAGCCCTGCGAGCTTTGAAAACCATGGGTTGCCCACACGCTCTTCGAGCAGCTGGCCGCTGTCGTCCATGCCCCATTCCGGGGTCCCCTGGACTTGCACCTGGGTAAAGATGTTCTGATACTCAGCTTTGATACTCATGATCTCAGCCTCCGAACGCAGATTGATAGACAGGCAGCGGATCGGCGCCCCAGATGGGCAGGTTCAGCCACCAGTTCCACCATTCGGGCCAGCCTGCGGTCCAGACCGGGCCGGAGATGATGATGCAGATCGCGCTCCAGAACCCGGCGTTGATCGCCAGCAGGAAACCGAGGCGGTGAATGCCCAGGGTGCCGATGGAATAGCCGATGAAATCGCGGAAGAACGTGTCTTCGTGATCCGGCGTTTTGGCCAACTCACCCTTTTCGGGGTTTGCCGCAGACAGGATCAGCGCGCCGTGCAGCGCCAGCGCCAGCGTGGTCGTAAAGAACAGGGTGACCGCCAGCATGTGCGCCGGATTGTAATGGAAGTGCAGATAGGCGTAGCCGGTGTTGCTGACCCAATCGAGGTGGCTGAAGATCCCGTAGGGGAACCCATGCCCCCACGCGCCCATCAGGAGCGGGCGAAAGATGACCAGTGTGACATAGGCAAAAATCGCAAAGGCAAAGCCGATAGGCACATGGTACCCCATGCCCAGCTTGCGGCAAATCTCGACCTCGCGCAGCGCCCAGCTGATAAAGGCGCCGGTGGCACAGATCGTGATGATCTGCCACAGCCCACCCTCGAGCAGCGGTGCCAGTCCCAGGCCATAGCTGAGGTCCGGTGGGGCGATGTTGATCAGCCAGGGGTTAAACGTCCCTTGCTGAGATGCGCCCCAAAAGATCAGCACCGTGCCCAGAAGGCTAAAGAAGGCGGTCGTGACCCCGAAGAAGCCCACATAGAAGGGGCCCACCCAGAAATCGAACAGATCGCCGCCGATCAGCG
>ERZ1740067.2436-NODE-2436-length-11359-cov-6.631900_pt1 | contig 11359 bp, 13 predicted proteins | sample MGYA00581736_ERZ1740067 | MGnify/ENA primary metagenome ERZ1740067 (study PRJEB43018, sample SAMN04849236) | marine metagenome | isolation source: floating plastic debris | place: Pacific Ocean | collected 2008-08-27 | study: EMG produced TPA metagenomics... | reverse complement strand
GCCCGAGTTCATGTATTGCGACCTGACCCTCGATATTGCCCGGCGCGAGGTTGATATCGGCATCCGCAATGCCCGCCCGGACCAGCCTTGGGTCGCGCGTCAGCAGATCGGCCATGTCGACTACGCCACCTACGCCGCCGACAAACATGTCACAGGCTGGATCGGCCCATCTTGGGACACGCCGATGACGCCGTCGATTCACTGGGTCACCGAACATCACGGCCACGATATCGTCACCAAGGCCAACAGCCCCCATCTGGCCTGCGCATTGGCACAAGCCGGAGTGGCGCGCGTCGTTTTGCCGATGTTCATGGGGGAACGGATGCCCAGGCTCATGCGTGTCTCGGACCCGATTGAGGCGCTACGCAGCGAGCAATGGCTGGTCTCGCATCACGAGGCCCGCAACGAGCCACCCATCCGCGCCGCCCTTGATGCGCTTGCGCACTACCTTGCCCAGCGCCCCGGCCCCACCTTGTGAGCGGCAGGCGAGATACTTAACTGCGAAGGGTGCAATCACAGGTATGCCATGCTTCACCGCGCCCTTCTGACCGCCCTGACCATATGTCTTGCGCCTGCCGCGCTAGCCGAGATGGTGCAGATTGATGGCCCGGCGGGGCCTCTTTCCGCCGAACAGATCCGCGTTGACGGGGCCAAACATGCCGTGGTGATCGTGCCCGGCTCCGGCCCCATTGATCGCGATGGCAACATCCCCCAGGTGGACCTGGCCTCTGACAGCTACAAACTGCTGGCAGAGGGACTTGAAGCAAAGGGCATCGCATCTTTGCGTATCGACAAGCGCGGCTTTTTCTCAAGCGCCGAAGCGATCAGCGACCCCAATGATGTCACCATTGCCGATTATGCCGCAGACACGCGCAACTGGGTCAATCTGGCCGCTGGTCTTGCACCTTGCGTCTGGATTGCAGGTCACTCCGAAGGCGGCCTGGTCGCGCTTGTGGCCGCCCAGGAACCGCCCGAGGCGCTGTGTGGTCTGATCTTGATGGCCACGCCGGGGCGCACGGTCAGCAATCTGATGCGCGAACAAATCAAGGCCCAGCCGCAAATGCGCCCGCTGATGCCACAGCTTGAAGCAACGTTGGTCGAACTCGAAGCCGGCCGCACCAGCGATCCGGAAGAACTGCACCCAGCCCTGCGTCCCATGTTCGAACCGGGCCTGCAACGCTATATGATCAACCTTTTCTCATACGACCCCGCGGTGATCGCACAGGACTGGGCAGGTCCAGCTTTGATCCTTTATGGAGCCGCCGATATTCAAGTCAAACCCGAAGATGCAAACCTACTGGACGCCGCACTTGCGCAAGGCGAAGAGGCTTTATTGCCGAACGCGACCCATATGCTGAAAGAAGACGTCCCGGGCGCGCCCTACGCCACCTATTCCGACCCGTCGTTGCCGTTGCATGGCGGCGTGATCCCGGCAATTACCGCGTTTATCGAGCGTAACGACACCACACAATAAAGGCACCGTGCGCGTCACGCCTCATTGACCGCCCCCACCGGTTTCCGCTTTACCGGACGCATGACGTTCTCGCTTGATACTGTTTTCGCAGCCCTTGCCGATCCGACCCGCCGCGCCATCCTTGCGATGTTGCTTGAAGATGACATGGCGGTGACGGATGTGGCAGCGCCGTACGAGATGACACTGGCTGCGATTTCGAAACACCTGACGATCCTGACCAAGGCGGGGCTGATCAGTCAGGAAAAGCGCGGCCGCGTGAAGTGGTGCAAGCTTGAACCGGACGCGCTGCGCGATGCGTCGATCTGGATGCAGGGCTTTGGCCAGTTCGAGGCTGTGAACCTTGATGCGTTCGAGGCCTTTCTTGAGACCGAACTGCGGGACTGATCCGCGCAATTCATTTCAAATGAGATGTATTAAGCACGATCCGACCACGGCCAGATTCACCAATTCTGAAACCTTGCGCGCCACAGTCGTTGGCCAAAGTGACCCTCAAGATCTCAAAGGGTCGTCTCAGGATATGGGCGCGATATGGCTTCAGCTACCGGCTACAAAATCTACTATGATCAAGGTCACGTCGGCCCGGATACCGGCGACGGTATCTCTGGCGGGACACAAACCCAAACCGTCGATATCGCAACGGCAATGCCGCACGGCACCGGCACGGTAGAGTATCCAAACACTTTAGGTCTAGTCACCGGCGCCTTCTACTTTGTGGACGGCGACTACTTTTTCGTTCCCGATGATGACACCGGCTTCCCGCCGAATGAAGGCGGTACAGTCACATCATATACCTACCAGCCCGGGCAGGATGGCATTGTCGAAGGCTCCGATGGCGATGACATTTTCGGCGCGGGCTACACCGAGCAGGACATTGATGGCGATTGGCTGGACGGCGTCGACGGTGACGATGACATCATCAACGTTGGCGATGGGGATGACTGGGTCGCGGCCGGGGCTGGCAATGACACGGTCTATGGCGGCAGCGGGAACGACACGCTGACCGGCGGCGAGGGTGGCGATACAATCGACGGCGGCACCGGGAATGACACGATCCATGGCGACGGCCTGTTTTATTCTCCGTCCGCATATGCCTCGACCAGCGAAGGCGCAGAGGCGACGCTTAACATCACGAATTCAGCCGATGGCCCGGTTGACGTCTACTGGATTGATGGGACTGGAAACAGCATCTACTTCGACACACTCGGCCCAGGTGAAAGCGCGTCTTACGCTTCTTTTGAGGATCATAACTGGGTTCTCAAAGACAGCGACGGCTTTTCGGTGAAGCTGATTGAGGGTGGCAATCAAACTGTCGATTATGGGGCAGACGGCCTGGATGACACGATCTTTGGCGGAACGGGTGAAGACACAATTCGTGGCCAGTTCGGCGATGATACGATCTCGGGCAATGATGGCGACGACACGATCTATGGCGGCTCGGGCGACGATACGATTGAAGGCGATGCCCATAACGACACGCTATACGGGGGCACCGGGAACGACGAACTGCATGGCGGCACGGGAAACGATGATCTTTATGGCGGCGACGGGGATGATACCTTGCGCGGTGGGGTGGGCGACAACACGTTAGACGGTGGCAGCGGAAACGATACGCTGCACACGGCGGAAAACCACGGCAATGAGACGATTATCGGCGGCGAAGGCGGAAGCGATAACGATACGCTGCGGTTCTCGAACTATAGCACGAGCGAAGGCGCAACGATCACGTTCACCGCATCCGAATCGGGTAGCGGCACGCTGGGCACCACCAACGTCTCGTTTTCGGAAATCGAAACGGTCATCGGCACCCAGTATGATGACACAATCAACGCCAGCGACAGTTCGAACGGCCAAACGCTTGATGGTCAAGAGGGTGACGATACCATTTCTGGCGGCCGGGGCAGCGACACGATTTCAGGCGGTGACGGCAATGACACGATAAGTGGCGGCGTCGGCAGCGATACAATTCATGGCGGCGATGGCGATGACATCATTAATGGCGGCAACAATAAGGATACGATCCATGGCGACGATGGCAATGATACGCTATATGGCGGCAACAGCATCGATAACCTCTTTGGTGATGCGGGCGATGATACGCTGTACGGCGGCGGCAACGTAGATGCCCTGTATGGCGGCTCCGGCGATGACACAATCGACGGAGGCACTAGCGACGATACCCTGACGGGTGGCGCGGGCGCTGATACATTCGTTTGGGCCCCTGGCTATGGTCATGACACCATCACCGATTTCAACGCCGGCAATACCGGCACACTAAGCGATGGCGACAGCACCAATAACGACTTTATTGATCTGTCCGGTCACTATGACAACATCTCTGAACTTCATGCGGACCAGGCCGATGATGGCGTGCTCAACCAGTCCAACAGCACGGACAATGGTGGTGACGTCGATTATTCAGACAATGCGCAATTCGGCGACGGGTCGATCACCGTTCAAGGCGCCTCCGCAGACAATTCCAGTTTTACGCAAGAGAACACGGGCGTTGTCTGTTTCACCTCCGGCACGCGCATCCGCACGCCCGCTGGCGAGGTTCCAATTGATCTGTTACGCTCGGGCGATCTGATCTGCACTCAGGACAATGGCCCCCAACCAGTGCTTTGGATCGCGGGCCGCACCCTTGATCGCGCGGCCCTTAGGGCAAACCCCAATTATGCGCCGGTTCTGATCCGGGAAGGGGTGCTTGGCACGAAACGTGATCTGCTGGTCTCGCCGCAGCACGGGATCTTGTTGGGTCAGGATCATCTGATCCGCGCCAAGCATCTCGGCGAATATCTACCCGGCGTCCGCATTGCACGCGGCAAGACAAGCGTGCGCTACATCCACCTGCTTTTTGCCAGCCATCAAATCATCTTTGCCGAAGGCATCCCGTCCGAGAGCTTCTTTCCCGGCCCCATGGCCGTCAACACGCTCGCTGACGATGCCCGTGATGAGCTTTTCACCTTCTTTCCCGATCTTGAGAACAGGGCCGCACAGCAGGGTTACGGCACCACCGCGCGGCCTTTCTATAAACGTCGCGATCTACCGACAGACCGTGCTTGCTGGATGGCGATCAGCCGCCAACCTCCTGCCCGGATCGCGCTTTCAGCCTGACGCCTTCATACGCGCGCGGATAACCTTTGCGGCAGACCGGAAATGACTTGGGCCCGCAGCTTCGGCATAGCGCCCCAGTGTCCATCTGCCATTCCCGCCTGACATCGGAGCGGCGTAAAGAACCGCCGTCAGCGCGGCAACCAGTGCCTGCTTTCGATCCTCAAGCAAGGCGACTGCATCCGTCCAGTCAAGATCGGTCTGATCCGCGCGGATGCTTGCGTTCAAGCGCGCCAGGTCATTCCACTTGTACCCTTGAGCAGGCATATGCACCGGGGCGCCCGCCTCACTTTGCGCGATCCAGCCCAAGAACAGATCAATCCAGACGGCACGATGCCCCAAAATGTCTTTGATCGACACACCACTGGCGTCTTTCGCCAATCGCGTGTCCTCTGGGACAGTGTCGATCAAAGCGAACAGCTTGCACCACTCGGTCTCAAGCACCGCCAACAAGTCCAGTTTCGTTGTTACAGCCATCGACGTCCCCTCCGTTTCAAGGAGGTTAGCCAAAGGCCCATCACACCGCTCTGATCTGGCTCAAAACCTCAGACGTGGTCCCAGGTTTTGGCGACGTCCTTGATGAATTTCAGGAATGCCTGCACTTTTGGGGTGCGGTGCAAATCCACGTGGGTCACCAGCCAGGTCGACACCGCCCATTCGGGCAACGGGGCCTTGACCTGCACTAGATCGGGAAAACGCGCCCCCTCCCAAACAGGCAGAAAGCCGATACCGATGCCGTTCAGGATCGCGTCTTGAAGAACCGTGTCATCAGTGGCGGTAAAGACGATCCGTTCCTCAGGCACATTCTGGCGCAGCCACCGGTAAAACGGAGCGCGGTTGTCCTTGTTGTCATGGGTCACAAAGCTGTGGTTCGCGAAGTCCTCGACCGTGTCAGGACGCCCGTTCGCCTCGATGTATTTCTGGCAGGCATACAGACCGAAATTCTGCGGCTCTAAAGGCTGCACCACGTTGTCGGGTTGATCCGGCGCGCTGCCCAACCGGACAGCCACATGAGCCTCGCCATATTCCAGCCGGAACAGCCGCTCTCCGGTCAGCAGGCGCATGACGATCTTGGGGTTCTGGCTTTGAAATTCGGTTATGGCGGGCACCAACAGGCCAGTGACCGCAGTAAGCGTCGTGATCACCAACTCGCCGCTCACATCATCGCCACGCCCTTTGATGCGGCCCGAAAGCTGGGTCAGTTGATCGTCCGTGGCCTGCGCCACCTGCATAAGGTCCATCCCCGCCTCTGTCGGCGTGTAGCCGCGCGCGTGGCGTTGAAACAGCTTTGCGCCCAACCGCCCTTCGATGCTGTCGATATGCCGGATCACCGTCGCATGATGCACACCCAGCACATCCGCAGCCCCGCTGACCGTGCCCATGCGCGCCACCTGAAAGGCCGTGCGGATTTCGTCCCAGTTGTCCATTCTCTCACCCGTTGTGCGCTGACAAACATACCCTGTTGATAAGGGCATATTGCGTTCATTCGTGCAAGGATCAACTCTAGGCCCAGACATCACACTTTCTGGAGAGACCCCATGACCCGCACCGTTCTTCGCATCGACAGTTCTGCCCGCCGCACCGGCTCCATCACCCGTGATCTGACGGATCGCATCCTTGACCACCTTGCCCCTGAGACGGTCATCACCCGTGATTTGACCGACGCAATTCCGCAGATTGACGAGGACTGGGTAATGGCTAACTTCACCCCTTCCGCCGACCGCAATGCAGGGCAGCAGGATCGTTTGGCGTTGTCCGACGCGTTGATCGACGAGATCACGCGCGCCGATACTCTTGTGATTGGCCTGCCGATCTACAACTTCTCAGTGCCCACGGCCTTGAAAGCATGGATTGATCAGATTGCACGCGCTGGCGTGACATTCCAATACACCGCTGACGGTCCCAAAGGGCTGCTCGAAGGCAAACGTGCCATCTTTGCCGTGGCCTCCGGCGGTACCGAGGTCGGCACTGACATTGACTACGCCACCGGGTATCTGCGTCACATCATGGGCTTCATCGGGATCACGGACGTGCAGATCGTCCACGCCGACCGCATGGCGGTTGAGCCGGAGGCGACGTTGGAAGCCGCCCACGCGCAGGTTGCGGCTTTAGCGGCTTAAAAGGCGAAATGACAAGGCGGGCGTGTCCCATGCGCCCGCCATTTTATCACCATTTTCCTATGGTGCTGTGGGACCATGAGAGTGACCCGCAACACACCAGCGCAACTGATCGTTGAGCATTACTCGACCCTGCTGGTGCTTATCCTTGTCCTGTTTTTGTTCGTCCCGTTGACCGTCGGCACCGGCCTGTTGGTGGACGGCAATAAAATGGGGTGGTTCTTGGCTGCGATCGGGCTGGGCGCAGGGGCGTTGATTTCGTTGGGGATCGAGCGTCTTCAGGTCATTCTGGATCGCCCGTCGGGAACTTTGACGATCCGTCGGCGCAATGTCCGGGGATATCACGAGACGATCCACAATCTGAACGATGTCGATCGCGCGATCCTTGAGACCTCGGACGGATCAGAAACTGAGGTGTACCGCGCCACGATCCTGATCACATCCGGGATGAGCGCAGGCGCCCACCCTTTGACCGAGGTTTACAGCAGCCTTCGCGGCCATGCGCGCGTGGTGGATGCGATCAATGCATGGCTTGGAAACGAGCCTACACAGATTGGATAAAACCAAGCTGGCTTGACTCGTGTCGCCCACCCGCCTAAACGCGCTCTCACATCCGGAAGTTTGCACATCTTCCGGTCCCCGCCTGCGAGCAGGGATCGCCATCCGTCAGCGCGTTGCGCCCACGGGTGCGTTTGTGCTTTGAGCCGTCCCTTCCTATTTTAGGGGCATGTTTTGATAGGGCCGAAGGAGGGCCGAGGGCATGTTTGAAAATCTATCCGAACGCCTCTCTGGCGTCTTTGACCGGCTCACGAAACAAGGCGCTCTGTCCGAGGATGACGTCAAAACCGCCCTGCGCGAGGTCCGTGTCGCGCTGCTTGAGGCCGACGTCTCGCTGCCCGTAGCGCGCGATTTTGTCAAAGCGGTGCAGGACAAGGCGACCGGTCAGGCAGTGACCAAATCGGTCACACCGGGCCAGCAGGTCGTCAAGATCGTGCATGACGCACTGGTCGATACGCTGACCGGCGAAGGGGAACCCGGCGAGTTGAAGATCGACAACCCGCCTGCCCCTATCCTGATGGTCGGCCTGCAAGGCTCGGGTAAAACCACCACGACGGCTAAGCTGGCAAAACGCCTGAAGGACCGCGATAACAAGCGCGTTCTCATGGCCTCGCTCGACACCAACCGCCCTGCGGCGATGGAGCAGTTGGCGATCCTCGGCACCCAGATTGGCGTCGATACGCTCCCGATTATCAAAGGCCAGGACCCCGTTGCCATCGCCAAACGCGCCAAGCAGCAGGCGACCATGGGCGGCTATGACGTCTACATGCTCGACACCGCCGGCCGGTTACACATTGATCAGGAACTGATCGCTCAAGCCGCCGCCGTGCGCGACGTCGCTAACCCGCGCGAGACGCTTCTCGTGGTCGATGGCCTGACCGGTCAGGACGCGGTGAACGTCGCCGAAGAGTTTGACGACAAGATCGGCGTCTCTGGCGTGGTCCTCACCCGGATGGACGGCGACGGGCGCGGCGGTGCGGCGCTTTCGATGCGGGCCGTCACCGGCAAGCCCATCAAATACGTGGGCCTTGGCGAGAAGATGGACGCGATCGAGGAGTTCCACCCCGAACGCATCGCAGGCCGCATCCTTGGCATGGGCGACATCGTCTCATTAGTCGAGAAGGCGCAGGAAACCATCGAGGCCGAACAGGCCGAGCGCATGATGAAGCGGTTCCAGAAGGGTCAGTTCAACATGAACGACCTCAAGGGCCAGCTTGAACAGATGATGAAGATGGGCGGCATGGAAGGCATTATGGGGATGATGCCGGGCATGGGCAAAATGGCCAAGCAGATGGAGAATGCAGGCTTCGATGACAGCATCCTGCGCCGCCAGATCGCGCTGATCAATTCCATGACCAAGAAAGAGCGCGCCAACCCACAGCTTTTGCAAGCCAGCCGCAAGAAACGCATCGCGAAGGGCGCAGGGCGTGAAGTGTCAGAGCTGAACAAGCTGATGAAGATGCACCGCCAGATGTCCGACATGATGAAGAAAATGGGCAAAATGGGCAAAAAAGGCATGCTCAAGGGCGCCATGGGCCAGATGTTCGGCAAAGGCGGCCCGTCCGAGGCCGAGATTCAAGCCGCACAAGCACAGATGGGCGCGGGCAAAATGCCCGGCCTCCCCGGTCTTGGCGGCGGCGCTGGCCTGCCCCCCGGTCTGTCAGGGTTCGGTAAGAAGAAGTGATCGCGACGCTTGCCGATACCCCGGTCCTTGAGACCGAGCGCTTGACCCTGCGCGCCCCGATTCCGTCGGATATCGAACCATGGGTTGCGTTTCTGATGTCAGAGCGTGGGGTGTGGCATGGCGGTGGTCCCGATGCCGGCGAAGGCGTCGCATGGCGCGTGGCCGCGACATTTGTGGGGCATTGGGTGTTGAACGGCTTCGGCCTGTTCGTGGCGTTGGATAGGGAAAGCGGGCGGCCTGTCGCCTCCTCCGGTCCTTATGCCCCGCCAGATTTCCCGGAGATTGAAGTCGGCTGGTCCGTCTGGGCAGGTGCCGATGAAGGCAAGGGATATGCCTCTGAGGCAGCACGCGCCGTGATCGCCCATTGCCGCGATGATCTGAAAATGCCGACGCTCGTTAGTTATATCGCGCCGGAAAACACACGGTCATGCGCGCTTGCCGAACGGCTGGGCGCTTGGCGCGACAAAGACGCGAACGGCCCGCATCCGGACGATCTGGTCTACCGCCATTACGGGGTCGCTGCATAATGACGACAGCCCCCACAATCACGACAGAGCACCTGAACCTGCGCGCCCATCGCGCCAGCGACATGGATGCCTTTTGGGACTTTTACCAGACGCCCCGCGCGGACTTCATGGATAAGCCGCAGAACCGCTCCCATCTGTGGTACGGGCTGATGGCCGAGGTTGGATCTTGGGTTGTCGACGGCCATGGTGGCTGGGCCGTTGACCTGCATGACGGCACGCTGATCGGGCAAGTCGCGATCCTGCAGCCGCCGCATTTTGCCGAGACGGAGTTGGGATGGCTGCTTTTTGACGGCTATGAAGGTCTGGGCTATGCCCATGAGGCAGCAGAGGCAGCTTTGAATTTTGCGCGCGAAACGGTGAAACCCGCGTCGCTTGTCAGTTATATTCACCGCGATAACACGCGCTCGAAACGGTTAGCGGAGAGGCTGGGTGCCACCCCTGATCCGCAGGCCAAAGAGCATGACGATGAAGACAATGTCTACAGACATGTCGGGAGAGCAGCTTAATGCAGAACATCAACGTTCTGGAGGCCAAGCGTCTTGTCCTGCGCGGCCCCGAGCCCGAGGATTATCCTGATTTCAAGGCGACCTTCACCAGCTACCGCGCGCGGTTCATGGGTGGGCCGCTGAACGCCTATGAGTCTTGGATGCTTTACGCGGCTGAGATCGGCCATTGGGCGATCCGTGGCTTTGGCATGTGGATGATCCACGACCGCGACACCGATGAGACCTACGGCATGGCCGGTGGCTGGAAGCCAGCGAAATGGCCGGAGGCCGAGATTGCGTGGATTATCTGGCCCGATGCCCAAGGGCGCGGGATCGCGCTGGAAGCCACACATATGGCCCGCAACTACTTTTATAACGTCCTCGGGTGGGACGGCGCAGTCAGCTACCTCGACCCCAAGAACCTCGATTCAATCCGGCTCGCCGAACGTCTTGGCGCGACTCGCGACAAAGACGCCGCCAGCGTCGACGGCAACGATGTCGTCTACCGCCACCCCAGCCCTGCTAAGCTGCACGGCTCCCAGCTTGCCGACGGCATCGCGCTGGAAATCGAAAGTTACCAGAACCCGCTCTTTCAGCCGAAAGGATACGCCATTGACTGATGCCGTGACCCTTGCGTCGCAGGTCCTAAAGGACCACCGCGACAGCATCGACCGCCTTGATGCGATCCTCGTCTATACGCTGGGCGAGCGGTTCAAGCACACGCAGGCCGTGGGCCGGCTCAAGGCCAAACACGCGCTGCCCCCGTCTGATCCCGACCGCGAAAGCAAGCAAATTGCGCGGCTCGAAGATCTTGCCAACCGGGCCGATCTGGACCCGGAATTCGCCAAGAAATTTCTGAACTTCATCATTCAGGAAGTCATCCAACATCACAAACAACACCAAAGCTAATGGGCCTATGCCCGCACGCCATTTTAAGGAGAAACTCACATGGCTATGAAAATTCGTCTCGCCCGCGGCGGCTCGAAAAAGCGTCCCTTCTACCGCATCGTGGCTGCTGACAGCCGCATGCCGCGCGACGGTCGCTTCATCGAAAAGCTGGGCACCTACAACCCGCTGCTGCCCAAAGACAGCGAAGAGCGCGTGAAGATGGACATGGAGCGTGTTCAGCACTGGCTCGACCAAGGCGCACAGCCCACCGACCGGATCGCACGCATGTTGGAAGCCGCTGGCACCCTGCCCAAAACCGAGCGCAACAACCCCAACAAAGCCAAGCCCGGCAAGAAAGCTCAAGAGCGCGCGGAAGAGAAAGCCGCCAAGGCTGCTGAAGCGGCAGAAGCTGCGGCTGCACCGGCAGAAGAGCCTGCGGTGGAAGACGCACCGGTCGAAGAGACCGCTGCTGAAGAAGAGAAGTCCGAGTAATCGGCACGCTTGGGGATGCAGCGCTT
>ERZ1740067.2435-NODE-2435-length-11360-cov-6.251659_pt1 | contig 11360 bp, 9 predicted proteins | sample MGYA00581736_ERZ1740067 | MGnify/ENA primary metagenome ERZ1740067 (study PRJEB43018, sample SAMN04849236) | marine metagenome | isolation source: floating plastic debris | place: Pacific Ocean | collected 2008-08-27 | study: EMG produced TPA metagenomics... | reverse complement strand
TCGGCATCCAGGAAGTCTACGGCATGCACAACTGGCCCGGCAAACCCGTGGGCAGTTTCGCGATCCGTCCCGGCGCGTTTTTCGCGGCTGCTGACCAGTTTGAAATCGAAGTTGAAGGCAAAGGGGGCCACGCCGCCAAGCCGCAGGAGACGGTCGATACGACTGTGATGGCCAGCCACATCGTGCTGGCGCTGCAAACCATCGCCAGCCGCAACGTGGACCCGGTCAAGCAATGCGTTGTCTCGGTCACATCCTTTGAGACCGACACCAAGGCCCATAACGTGATCCCGCAGCGCGTCACCCTGCGCGGCACCGTGCGGACGTTGGATAGCGAAGTGCAGGACCTTGCCGAAAAGCGCCTGATCGACATTGCGGAAGCTACCGCCAAGGTTTTCGGCGGCGAAGCACGGGTGAATTACATGCGTGGCTATCCGGTCATGGTGAACTCGGACGAGCAGACGGAATTTGCCGCTGACGTCGCCACGAAAGTCTCTGGCGAGTGCGAAGAAGCCCCGCTCGTAATGGGCGGTGAGGATTTCGCCTTCATGCTCAACGAACGACCCGGCGCGTATATTCTGGTCGGCAATGGCGACACGGCCTCCGTGCATCACCCCGAGTATAACTTTACCGATGAGGCGATCCCGGCAGGGTGCTCCTGGTGGGCGGAAATCGTCGAACAACGCATGCCCGCTGCTTGAGGCTGGACCTGAGCGGGGCGAGGGGGTAACCCGCCCCCATGACGACCGCCAATATCATCTGCATCAAATGGGGAACGCTGTTTGGGCCGGAATATGTGAACCGGCTCTACTCCGGCGTGCGCCGCAATATCGACGCGGATGTACGGTTTTTCTGTATGACCGAGGACAGCGCGGGGTTTCATCCGGATATCGAGGTGTTGCCGCTGCCGGTTGAGCCGTTTCAGGCAGAAATGGACCGTGCCTTGGCCGTTGCGAACCGGCAAGGTGCCATGCGCAAGGTAAGCCTGTTCAAGCCCGGTTTAATCGCTGATCTGGAAGGTGCTGTTCTGGGCTTCGATCTGGATGTCGTCATCACGGGCGATCTGACCCCGATCTGGCAGATGGACCCCGGCAAAGTGGCGATGCGCCACGACTGGACGGAGAAGCGCAAAGGGCGGCCCACAGGGCACGGGTCAGTCTTTCGCTACGATCCGGCGGTGCACAGGTTCTTGTATGACGACCTTGCCGCCGACCCTTATAAGGTCGTCGAAGAGGCGCGCGGGTCAGAGCAGCGCTACACTTCGCATAAGGCGATGGAAAAGAACGCTTTCGCCTATATTCCAGAGTCTTACGTGGTGTCCTTCAAGTATGACTGCAACCCGTTTCCCGGTAACTACTGGCGCGCGCCACAGCTTCCAAACGACGCCCGTGTCGTATGTTTTCACGGGCGTCCCAAGATGTCAGAGGCCATCGGCGGTTATACCGGATCGCTGATCCGCCGCTCGAAACCGTGCCCTTGGTTGGAAGACCACTGGATCACGCGCACCCGCGCCGATTTGGGCGCTGACTACAGCTAATCAGCCGCCCGTATGGCTCATGTGGCGGGACATCTGACCGCCTAGTTCTTGCCGGGAATAGTCGAAATCATGGCCCTTGGGTTTCAGCGCGATGGCCGCGCGGATCGCTTCTTCCAGCGGGAAATCGGTGTCGGGATAGGCGCGCAGCGGCGCGCGCAGGTCGGATTTCCCTTCCTGACCCAGACAGGTGTAAATCTCTCCGGTGCAGGTGATCCGCACGCGGTTGCAGCTTTCGCAGAAGTTATGCGTGAGCGGCGTGATAAAGCCGACTTTCTGGCCTGTTTCTTCCAGCCGGATATAGCGGGCCGGCCCGCCTGTGCGTTCGGCCAGATCGGTCATCGTAAACTGCTCGCCAATCGTGGCGCGCATGTCTTTGAGGGACCAATACTGGCCGATCCGGTTCTCATTGCCGATATCACCCATCGGCATGACCTCGATAAAGGTCAGGTCCATGTCGCGGGAGGCACACCATTCGAGCAGCGTAAACAACTCGTCCTCGTTGAAGCCCTTCAACGCGACGGTGTTGATCTTGACCCGCAGCCCCGCCTTTTGCGCAGCATCAATGCCTTTAATGACCTGCGGCAGGCGACCCCAACGCGTGATCTCGGCAAACTTTGCCTCGTCCAGCGTATCAAGCGAGATGTTGATCCGTTTGACCCCGCAAGCGGCCAACGCGTCCGCGTATTTTTCAAGCTGAGAGCCGTTCGTGGTTAATGTCAGCTCCTTCAAAGCGCCGGTTCCAAGATGTCGCGCCATGCTTTCAAAGAAGGTCATAATGCCCCGCCGGACCAATGGCTCGCCCCCGGTGATGCGCAGCTTTTGAACACCCAGACGCACGAAGGTGCTGCACAGCCGATCAAGCTCCTCGAGGGTCAAGAGCTCTTTCTTCGGCAAAAACGTCATGTTTTCAGACATGCAGTACACACAGCGGAAATCGCAGCGGTCGGTGACCGAAACCCGCAGATATGAAATGGCGCGCTGAAAGGGATCAATAAGGGGCTGGCTCATGGGAAAAACGTAAGCAGGAAACCGCAGCTTAACAAGCCCAAGCCATGGTTGCGGGTCGGCCAAACCCTGTTAAGACTTGGGTTATGAGCATGATGCGACAATTTGGTTGGGTGCTGATGGCTGCGATGGTGGCCGGGTGCGCGCTTGTTCCGCAACAACCCTCGACTGGTGAGCCGCCCGTCATTGATGAAATCGAAAGCAAGGCACGCGGCCCCGAAGCCGCTGCCCCGCCACCTGACGCCCGCACAGCCGAGCAGTTTGACACGACCACCGCAGAAGATCGCGCGGAGGTTCTTAAAGCCGCTGCCGCGCCGGCCCAAAGCAACGCCTTGGGCACGACGGTTGCATCCCTTGGCGATCCAAGCGATCCGGGGTTCTGGCTTAAGACCCCACTGGTGACGACCGAGCAACCCGGCCGCGTGGAGTACGCCGCTGCCGGCACCAAGGTCGCGGTCACGCTCATCCCGATTGACGGGCCGGTGACAGGAGGGTCGCGCTTGTCGTTGCCTGCCATGCGATTGCTTGAGGCGCCTTTGACCGGGCTTCCCGAAGTCACCGTTTTTACACGTTGAATGACGCGCGCGCTGGTTGATTGGACAGGTGATTGGGCCTCGACCCGCGCTGCGTTTCGTTGGAGCATCCCTCAGTTTTTTAACATCGCTGAGCGGTGTTGCGACAGCTGGGCCGCCGCTGACCCGGACCGCGTGGCGCTGATTGTGCCGGAGGGGCGCGATTGGACTTATGCCGCGTTGAAAGAGGCCAGCGACCGCTTTGCCAACGTCTTGCGCGCGCAAGGCGTTGGGCAAGGGGACCGGATTGCTGTCTTGCTGCCGCAAACGGCCGAAGTGATGGTCACCCATTTTGCCGCGATGAAGCTGGGCGCGATCAGTTTGCCGCTGTTCACGCTTTTCGGGACAGATGCGTTGGCCTACCGGTTGGTTGATAGCGGCGCGAAAGCGGTTGTCACCCATAGCGAAGGTGTTGCCAAGCTGGACGCGATTGCCGGGCAAACACCTGATTTGAAATCGGTTTTCAACATTGATGCCAGCGCGGTTCCGTCTCAGAATTTCTGGGAAATGATTGCACGTGCCTCGGCCCGGATTACGCCGATCCGGACACAAGCCGATGACCCTGCCATGATGATCTACACCTCTGGCACAACGGGCGACCCCAAAGGCGTGCTGCATGCCCATCGCTTTCTTCTGGGGCATCTTCCCTGTGTCGAGATGCATCACGAAGGTCTGCCGCAGCGCGGTGATCTAGGATGGACCCCTGCGGACTGGGCATGGATTGGCGGACTGATGGACCTTGCAATGCCCTGTCTTTATTACGGAATTCCGCAGGTCGTCACCCGGATGCGCAAGTTTGACCCCGACGCCGCATTTGATCTGATCGGTCGGCACAAGGTTCGAAACATGTTCTTGCCGCCCACTGCGCTTAAACTGATGCGTCAGGCGAGTATACCGGAACGGGTCGATATCCGAACCATCGGGTCGGGGGGCGAGAGCCTTGGGTCGGACCTGTTGGAGTGGGGCCGCGAAAGCCTTGGTGCGCCGATCAATGAGCTTTATGGCCAGACAGAGTGCAATCTTGTGATCACATCCCGTGCGGGCGGTGGCGTCTCGCGCGCCGGAACGATGGGACAGGCCGTACCGGGCCATGATGTTTGTGTGATCGACGCGGACGGTGAACCTGTCTCGGATGGGCAAGAGGGCGAGATTGCGGTCAAGCGCGGAACGCCAGTTATGTTTCTGAAATACTGGAACAAACCTGAGCAGACAGAAGAGAAATTCATCGGTGACTGGCTGCGCACGGGCGATCTTGGGGGCCGCGACGCTGATGGATACTTCACGTATTCCAGCCGCGATGACGATGTTATCACATCTGCGGGTTACCGCATCGGCCCGACTGAAATTGAGACCTGCCTGACCGCCCATCCAGACGTTCTGATGGCTGCTGTCATCGGGGAACCCGATGCCTTCCGCACTGAAATTGTCGTGGCCTACGTGGTTTTACGGGACGGGGCGATATGGGGCGGGTTGGCCGACGTGCTCATAGAGCGCGTTAAAAAGCACGTCTCGCCTCATGTTGCGCCGCGCCGGATTGAACGTCTGGACGCGATGCCGATGACGGCCACGGGCAAGATCATGCGCCGCACCCTGCGGAAGGTTTAATCGCAACAACCGCCCGGCCTCTTTGCGCAAGGACGGACGCATTTGATCGCCATGGGTTGCCAGAAAAGCGCGGGCGCGATTCGCGTCGTGCTTGGACAACTCACGTATCCACCACGCAACCGCCTTTTGAAGAAACCATTCAGAATCAGCGCTATATGTGGCGGCCCAGACCAGAACACGGTCGCGGATTTCCAAGTCTTCGGACTTGGGAAAGTTCTGTTTCGTCCACGGGAGGGTCATCACCAATGTCGCGCGTCGGGTCCACAAATGCTCTGAACCGACCCAAAGCGCGATCTCGTCAATCCGCGCGGGATTGGCCAGCAAACGCTTTTGACCTGCGATTGACACCGCATCTGTCACGGCCCAGCCATCAAACTGTGGAACCCAGCTTTGAATGGTTTGCCACACGCGCCTATCATCGGGCTTGATCCGCGCTTGGGTAAAGAGCTTGGCAGCCGCGATCCGTGCTTCGTGGATATCGCTGTCCCACAAGGCCTGGGCCAGATCGCAGCGGGCGTCCAGGTTCAACTCTGCCCGCCAAGTCTTTGTTAAAGCGTCGATATCAGAGTTCGAAACGCCAAGATACTGGCGTGGTATCTTGTGATATGCGGCCATATCTGCCGCCTTTCTCGGATCCGACCCCAATGCCAGAATGGCGTCTTCGACGTTCATTCCACAGTCACGGATTTGGCCAGATTGCGCGGCTGATCCACATCCGTGCCTTTCGCGACGGCCGTGTGATACGCCAAAAGTTGTGCGGGCACGGCATACAGGATCGGGGCCAAAAGGGGCGTCACTGTCGGCATTTCGATGCTTTCCCAAACGCCGATGCCGCCGGCCGAAATCCCGGCTTGGTCCGAGATCAGAACAACCTTGCCGTTGCGCGCCATCACTTCCTGCATGTTCGACACGGTCTTGTCGAAAAGCGGGTCCGTCGGTGCCATCACGACAACCGGCATTTTCTTGTCGATCAGCGCGATAGGCCCGTGCTTCAACTCGCCTGAGGCATAGCCCTCGGCATGTATATAGCTGATTTCCTTGAGCTTTAAGGCACCCTCAAGCGCGAGCGGGAACATCGCGCCGCGCCCGAGGAAGATCACATCCTGCGCCTCTGCCAGCTTTCGGGCCACCTTGCGAATGGTCTTTTCGTTGGCCAGGGCCTGATTCACAAGGCCTGGGAGGGCGCGCAGATCGGCCAGGTGGGTGGTCCTGTCGGCGTCTGACAAAAGCCCGCGCTGCTGCGCAGCCTCCAACGCCAAGGACAGCAAAACGGTCAGCTGGCAGGTGAAGGCTTTGGTCGACGCGACGCCGATTTCTGTTCCGGCCATGATCGGCAAGGCCAGATCGCTTTCGCGCGCGATTGAGCTTTCGGCAACATTGACCACAGACAAAATCTTGTCGGCCTTGCCCTGACAATACCGCAAAGCGGCAAGCGTATCTGCTGTCTCGCCCGATTGGCTGACAAAAAGCGCTGCGGTGCCGCCGGGGATCGGTGGTTCACGGTAGCGGAACTCCGATGCGATATCGACTTCGACGGGCAGGCGCGCGATCTGTTCAAACCAGTATTTTGCCGTCAGACAGGCCAGATAAGCCGTGCCGCAGGCGACCATGGTCAAGCGGTCGATCTTGGTGAAATCAATCGCGCCGGGCAGGGTGATCGCGTCACCCGCGCCCAGATAGAAGTTCAGTGCATTGCCCAGAACCGCCGGTTGTTCGGCGATTTCCTTGGCCATAAAATGCTTGTAACCGCCCTTCTCGACACCAGCGACATCCAGATGAATCTGGCGTTTTTGCCGGTTCGCGCGTGAGCCGTTCCTGTCAGTAATCTCAAGCGTTTCACGGGTCAGTACCGCAAAGTCACCTTCTTCAAGATACGTCACTTGATCCGTCATCGGTGCCAGCGCAATCGCATCTGAGCCCACAAACATCTCTCCTTGGCCGTGCCCGATGGCAAGGGGAGAGCCAAGACGCGTGGCGATCATCAAGTCTTCTTCACCGTGAAACAGAAAGCACAACGCAAAGGCCCCTTCGAGTTTCGCGATGGTCTTGCGGGCGGCCTCTTGTGGAGTGTCGCCGCTGTTCATAAAATGATGCGCCAGCATCGCGACGGTTTCGGTGTCCGTCTCTGTCTCGGATGTCAGGCCAAGCGCGGCCAGTTCGGCGCGCAGATCACGGAAGTTTTCGATGATGCCGTTGTGAACGACCGCCACGTCGCCGCAGCGATGCGGATGGGCATTTTCGGCGGTGGGCGCGCCGTGCGTCGCCCAGCGGGTGTGCCCGATCCCGGACTTGCCCGCCAGCGGTTCGTGCACCAGTAGATCCGACAGGTTCACCAGTTTGCCGACAGCGCGGCGGCGGTCCAGAACGCCGTCGTTTACGGTCGCAATTCCCGCGCTGTCATAGCCGCGATATTCGAGCCGTTTGAGGGCCTCAACAAGGATCGGGGCGACCTCATGGGTTCCCAGGACCCCTACAATTCCGCACATTATGAACCCTCTTTCTGTCGTTTAGCTTTAATTGCCTTTAACTTTTCGAACAATTTAACGGCGAAGCCCGTTTTATTTTCCTGTCGTGCGCGCGCGACCGCCAAATCGGTTGCAGGTACGTCCCGCGTGATCACTGACCCGCTGGCTGTCATCGCGTCATCCCCGATCCTGACGGGGGCCACCAGCATCGTGTTGGATCCGATGAAGACCCGCTCCCCGACCACTGTTCTATGCTTCAGAACGCCGTCATAATTGCAGGTGATTGTGCCTGCGCCGACGTTGGAGCGGGCGCCGATTTGCGCATCGCCGATGTAGCTGAGGTGGTTAACCTTCGCCCCTTCCGCGAGCGTTGCGTTCTTCAGCTCAACGAAATTCCCGATTTTGACGTCTTCGGACAGCTCTGTGCCGGGGCGCAAACGGGCATAGGGACCGACGACTGCGCCGCGCGCAACGTGGCAGCCTTCGAGGTGCGAGAATGCGCGGATACGTGCGCCGGTTTCGACTGTGACACCGGGCGCGAAGACGACATTTGGTTCGATAATGCAGTCGCGTCCCAGAACTGTGTCCGCGCTGAATTGAACGGTTTCGGGGGCCTGCAACGCGACACCGCTTTCAACGGCTTCTGCACGCATATTTGTTTGAAAGATCGCTTCGGCCAAGGCCAGTTCCGCACGTGAATTGATCCCCAGCGTTTCAGCTTCATCGCACCGTACGACACCGGCTGACAATCCGCGAGCGCGTGCCAGTTCCGGCACATCTGTCAGATAGTACTCGCCTGCCGCATTGTCGTTAGTGACCTGAGCCAGAAGATCAAAAAGGGTCTCGCAATCGGCGGAAATAACCCCTGAATTGCAAAGCGTTACAGCGCGTTGATCTTTTGTCGCATCTTTGTATTCGACGATCCGCTCAAGGGTATCGCCGTCTGTGATCAGACGGCCGTACCGCGCGGGGTCCGCTGCTTCAAATCCAAGGACGACGACGGCGTGTTTGGCCCGTGCGGCCAGCATGGCATCAAGCGTTTCAGGCCGGATAAAGGGCGTGTCGCCGTAAAGCACAAGCGCGTCACCTTCAAATCCCGCCAGCGCGGCGCGGGCTTGATCAACGGCGTGCGCGGTGCCTAATTGTTCGGTCTGCAAGACGACCTCAACCTCGGGGTCATATCCACGAGCGGCGTCGGCAACCGCATCCGCTCCATGCCCGGCAACAACCACGCGTCTTTCGGGCGCAATCGCTGCGGCAGACATCATGGCGTGATGCAACAACGGCGCATTGCCGATCTCGTGCAGCACCTTGGGCAGATCAGACTGCATGCGCGTGCCTTTTCCGGCCGCAAGTAGAATGAGTGCGGTCGCCATACCTGCCCCTTTTCTTTCTCTTGGCTCCGTTTTATCCATCGCGGGGTGCGGCGCAAGGGCGGGCGCATCACATCCAATTACCGAACGTGTCAGCGGGGCTTTCATGCGCACAGTTGTTTTCGACCTCGACGGCACGTTGGCCGATACCAGCAAAGACCTGATCGCCGCTGCAAACGCTTGTTTTCAAGGGCTTGGGCTGGGCGAGCTTTTGGATCCGGTCGACGATGCCGCGACGGCTTTTGCGGGCGGTCGCGCGATGCTGCGCCTTGGGTTCGACAGGGCGCAGGGCTACGACGAGGACGAGGTGGATCGCCAATACCCCGTTTTGCTGGATGCTTATGCACAGGATATCGACCGCCATACCGTGCTTTATCCCGGCACGATGGACGCGGTTGAGCGTTTGAAATCAAACGGTTATGCGGTCTCGATCTGTACCAACAAGCCCGAAGGGCTGGCCGAAACCCTGATGCAGCGACTTGGGGTACGCGATGCGTTCGGCGCATTGGTTGGCGCTGATACATTGCCGGTGCGCAAACCTGATCCCGCTCCGTTTTTCGAAGCGGTCGACCGGGTGAACGGAACCCGCAGCGCCTCGCTTTTGGTGGGCGACACGGTGACAGACCGCAAAACCTCTGCCGCGGCGGGGGTGCCGTCGGTGCTGGTCACGTTCGGGCCCACGGGGCGGAAAGTTGCCGAGCTTGAGCCCGAAGCGCTGCTGGATCACTACGACCAGTTGGACGCGGTGGTCGCCCGTCTGATCGGGTAGGGGACGGTCCGCGACCGCGCGATGTCGCGGCTGGTTATTGACGCCGCCGCGCAAAGCCGCGCAAACTCGTGACCATGACAGAGGTTTTCACTGGCAGTTTCACCCAACAGGCCCCGATCCCCGAGGACGGCATCGCAGCGGCCTTGGCCGTAATGCGTCATGGGCGTCTGCACCGCTATAACGTGATCGACGGCGAAGTGGCCGAAACTGATCTGCTTGAACAGGAATTCGCCGCCTTGATGGACGCGGAATACTGTCTGGCCGTTGCGTCGGGCGGCTATGCGATGGCTACCGCGCTGCGGGCCTGTGGTATTGGTCCGGGCGACAAAGTTCTGTCAAACGCCTTTACCCTGGCGCCAGTACCTGGGGCGATTGCGAGTGTTGGGGCCACGCCGGTTTTCGTCGAGGTGACCGAAAACCTGACCATTGATTTGGCCGATCTTGAGTCGAAAGCCGATCAGGCGAGCGTCCTGTTACTGAGCCATATGCGCGGACATATCTGCGATATGGATGCGTTGATGACGCTGTGTAATGCCCATGGCATCACCGTGATCGAGGACTGCGCGCATACGATGGGCGCAAAGTGGAACGGCACGTGGTCGGGGCGGCATGGCGTCCTGGGTTGCTATTCGTGCCAGACCTACAAACACGTCAACTCTGGTGAGGGCGGCTTTCTGGTCGGGGACGATCCTGATCTGATGGCCCGGGCGACGATGTTGTCGGGCAGTTACATGATGTACGGGCGGCATAGCGCCGGACCCGCACCCGAGGTGTATGAACGTATCCGTCTGGAAACGCCCAATATTTCTGGTCGGATGGACAATCTGCGTGCCGCCATCCTGCGCCCGCAACTGCGCGATCTCAAGCAGCAATGCGACCGCTGGAACGCGCGTTACAAGGTGCTTGAAGCGGGGTTGGACAACACGCTGGGCCTGCATCTGCCGCATCGCCCCGATGCAGAGGCTTATGTGATGTCGTCTTTCCAGTTTCTGCTTCTGGATTGGGATGACACCGCGATCCGCCGCGTGGTTGCAAGCTGTCTGAACCGCGGGGTCGAGCTGAAATGGTTCGGCGCGGACGATCCGGTGGCGTTCACTTCGAAATACGACAGCTGGCAATACGCCAATCCGCAGCCCATGCCGCAGACCGACCGTGTGCTGCACGGCGTGCTGGATATGCGGTTGCCGTTGACTTTCACGCTTGACGATTGCGCGCTGATAGCTCGGATCATCCGCGACGAGGTCGGGCGCGCGTATCAGATGGCTGCGGAATGATTTGACGGAATCGCTCCTCACGCTATAACTGAACAAGCGTTCAATAAGCGCATGGGAGGATCGTTATGTTCATGGCGTCGATGAAGTTCGACCTTGGTGAAGACGTCGAGGCGCTGCGCGAGATGGTGCATCGTTGGGCGCAAGAACGCGTAAAGCCGATGGCCGCCGAGATTGCCCGCTCGAACACCTTTCCGCCTGCGCTGTGGCGTGAGATGGGCGAGCTGGGGCTGCTTGGCATCACCGTTGACGAAGAGTTTGGTGGCGCAGGTATGTCATATCTGGCGCACACCGTCGCGGTCGAGGAAATCGCGCGGGCGTCTGCGTCGGTCTCGCTGTCGTATGGCGCCCATTCGAACCTATGCGTGAACCAGATCAAGCTGAACGGCACGGCTGAGCAGAAAGCCAAATACCTGCCGCGCCTTGTCTCGGGCGAACATGTCGGCGCGCTTGCCATGAGCGAGGCAGGGGCTGGGTCGGACGTCGTGTCGATGAAGTTGCGCGCCGAAAAGCGCAATGATCACAACAGGTTAAATGGTAATAAATACTGGATTACCAACGGGCCGGATGCCGATACGGTGGTGGTCTATGCCAAGACCGATCCTGATATCGGCTCCAAAGGGATCACTGCGTTTCTAATTGAAAAAGAGATGACGGGGTTCAGCACGTCGCCACATTTCGACAAGTTGGGGATGCGCGGGTCCAACACGGCCGAGCTGATCTTTGAGGATGTCGAGGTGCCGTTTGACAACGTGCTGGGCGAGGA
>ERZ1740067.2434-NODE-2434-length-11363-cov-5.347718_pt1 | contig 11363 bp, 10 predicted proteins | sample MGYA00581736_ERZ1740067 | MGnify/ENA primary metagenome ERZ1740067 (study PRJEB43018, sample SAMN04849236) | marine metagenome | isolation source: floating plastic debris | place: Pacific Ocean | collected 2008-08-27 | study: EMG produced TPA metagenomics... | reverse complement strand
GGTGCTGTCGGTCGCCCGGCGCACCCAATGGGAAACGGATCCTGCCACTCCGTCAAGATCGGCCTGCAGCGGCGCATCATGCTTGAGGTGATAACCGGCGTGATCACCAACAATGTTGACGATGCCGGAATGGCCTTTGCGGGCGTTGTGCAGATTGGCCCAGCCATTGCCAAATCCCGGCCCAAGGTGAAGCAACGTCCCGGCAACGTTGCCGCTCATCCGGGCATAACCGTCGGCAGCACCCGTAACCCCGCCTTCAAACAGGCAGAGGATACAGCGCATGTCGGGATGGGTGTCGAGAGCTGCCACGAAGTGCATTTCGGACGTGCCCGGATTTGCAAAGCACACCGACACATCGGACGCCAGCATCGTTTTCACCAACGCTTCTGCACCGTTCATGAAAAGCTCCCCTCTTAAAATCTCAAAGCAATTTGAAAGACATGAATGATCCTACCCATATCGGGCAATGCGTTCTCCGGGCAATCAAAAAATCCCCATAGACGAAGGCACGGCGGAGCAAAACTGTTTCATCACTCAGATTGCAAACACTGCACACAAGCGTCCACGGTCTCATCCAGAGAGTGACGCGTGAGTTCGCGCGGTTTTTTGTTTGACACAATTGAGGAAACGGTATCCATCGGAGCGCTCCATTCGGGACAGCGGATGCTCATTCCCGATCGAACTGGGTTTGGCAGAGGAACGTGGTGTGACATACAGCCTTGGGGTCGATACGGGCGGAACCTATACCGACGCGGTCATCCTGCGCGGCGAAGAAGAGGTCATCGCCTCTGCCAAGGCCCTCACCACCCGAAACGACCTTGCCGAAGGCATCCGAGAGGCCGTCCGGTCGGTGCTGGCGCAGGCGGAGATTAACCCTGCCGAGATTGAGCTCGCGTCCTTGTCCACCACCCTGGCAACCAACGCACTGGTCGAAGACCAGGGCGCGCGGGTTGCCCTGATCGCCATTGGGTTTGACGCCAAGGATCTTGAGCAAGCCGGTTTGAGCGCGGCCTTGAAGGACGATCCAGTGCTGCTTTTACGCGGCGGTCACAACCATGCTGGCTCCGAGGCGGCCCCTCTCGATGAAGAGGCGCTCACCACATTTCTGCAAGATCTTGGTCCAGGCGTGACCGCACTTGCCGTTGCTGCGCGTTTTGCCACCCGAAACCCCGCGCATGAAAACGCGGCTGCCGAAAAAATATCGGTAAATGCGGGCCGGCCCGTCACGATGTCGCACACGCTGTCCGCCAAGCTCAATGGACCCAAACGGGCGCTCACCGCGCTCCTCAATGCCCGCCTGATCGGCATGATCGACCGCCTGATCGGCCGGGCCCAGGATGCTCTTGTTCAGTTGGGCATCCATGCCCCACTGATGGTGGTGCGCGGCGATGGCGCCCTGATGTCGGCAGCCGATGCCCTGGCCCGGCCGATTGAAACAATTCTCAGCGGACCCGCAGCCTCGGTTGTCGGAGCACACTGGCTGACCGGGGTTGATACGGCGCTGGTGTCCGATATCGGCGGAACCACGACGGACATCGCCCTGATCCGCAAAGGGCGCCCTGCGATCGATCCTGATGGCGCGCAGGTGGGATCCTTCCGCACAATGGTCGAAGCCGTTGCCATGCGCACGATCGGCCTTGGCGGCGACAGCCGGGTTCATTTTCTCGACACGGGCCTGACCGGTGGGCTCCACCTTGGTCCAAAGCGCGTGCTGCCCGTCTCCCTGATTGCCCATCTTGCTCCGGAGAAGGTGATGCCGTTTTTGGAACAACAGGAACGCTCGGACCTGCCGAGCGAGCATGATGGCCGGTTTGTCCGGTGTGTTGGCGGTGCAATGGGCGGACAGAACCTGAACACCCGTGAGAGCGAGCTAATGGAACGGATCGGGGATGACATCCATCCTGTCTCTGCCATCGTTCGAAACCGCATGGAAAATGCAACGCTTGGGCGCTTGATCGATCGCGGCATGGTGCAAGTGTCCGGCGTGACCCCCTCCGATGCGGCCCATGTCCTCGGACTGCTCGATGCCTGGGATGCGGAGGCTGCGCGCCTTGCGCTCAAGAAGCTTGCGCGGCGCAGGCGCGGCGATGGCAAGGTGCTTGCGCCCAGCGCGGACGTCATGGCGCAGATGATCATTGATCAGCTGACGCAGCAGACCGTGGATGCGCTGTTAGAGGTGGCCTTTACCGAGGAAGGTGGGCGGTTTCAGGACAACCCGCGCACCCTTGCCCGCCATGAATTGTTGCAGGCAGGGCTTTCCGGCCATGCCGGTTTTATCGATCTGCAAGCGCGGCTGAATGTGGAGGTGGTCGGCCTCGGCGCTTCGGCTCCGACTTATTATCCAGAAGTTGGCAGGCGCTTGCGGTGCCCGATGCTTTTGTCCGAGCATGCCGGGGTGGCCAATGCCATCGGCGCCGTGGTTGGACGCATAACACTGCGTCGCAGCGGCACAGTCACATCACCGGCCGACGGACGCTACAGAGTGCATCTTGAGAGCGGACCGGAAGATTTTTCAGAAACCGAAGCCGCTCTGGACCGGCTGGAAACCGTTCTTCGCGACGAGGCCGAAAAGGCTGCCAAGGACGCCGGAGCGGTCGGCATCCAGCTCTCAGCAAAACGCGACGTGCGCTCGGTCGAGATCGAATCCCGGCCGATGTTCATCGAGGCGGAGATTGTCGTTGAAGCCAGCGGCAGGCCGCGCGTCGCCGTTTAACGCCTGGCAAAAAGAAAACGGGGCGGACCTGACACCCGCCCCGCTTAATCACTTTTATTCCGCAGCTTCCGGCGTTACCTGTGCTGGTTCCGGCTCGGTCCATTTCAGAACCGGCTTGCGAGCTGCGCCCGTTTCGTCCAGGCGGCGGCGCGGGGCGAGATAGGGCGCTCCGGAGAAACGCTGTGTCTCTCCGCGTTTGGCGCTCATGACCAGATCCCGCATGGTGGCAACGAAGAGGTCCAGCGAGGCGCGGCTTTCCGATTCCGTCGGCTCGATCAACATCGCGCCATGCACCACAAGCGGGAAGTACATGGTCATCGGGTGGTAGCCCTCGTCGATCATCGCCTTGGCGAAATCAAGCGTGGTGACGCAGGTGTCCTTCAGGAAGCTGTCGTCAAACAGAACTTCGTGCATGCAGGGCCGCTCTCCGAACGGCAGGCTCATCAGATCCTGAAGGCCGACACGAACATAGTTCGCGTTGAGGACCGCATCTTCAGAGGCCTGACGCAAGCCGTCCGAGCCGTGGCTCATCATGTAGCTGAGCGCACGCACATACATGCCCATCTGGCCCTGGAACGCAGTCATGCGGCCAAACGGCTGTTCGCCGTCGTTCGTGGCAGCTTCCGTTTCAACCAGCTCCAAGCCATCGTCCGTCTTGCGGATGAACGGCAACGGGGCAAACGGAGCCAGCTTGTCCGACAGGACCACCGGGCCAGAGCCCGGACCACCGCCGCCATGGGGCGTTGAGAAGGTCTTGTGCAGGTTGATGTGCATGGCATCAACGCCGAGATCCCCCGGACGAGCCTTGCCGACGATGGCGTTGAAGTTGGCACCGTCACAATAGAAGAAGCCGCCAGCCTCGTGGATCCGGTCGGCGATTTCCTTGATGTCCCGCTCGAACAGCCCGCAGGTGTTCGGGTTGGTCAGCATGATCCCGGCAATGTTGCCGGTGTGCTCCGCGATCGTGGTCTTGAGCGCTTCAAGGTCGACCGTACCGTCGTCCTTGGCATCAATGGAGACAACCTTGTAGCCGAGCAGAGCGGCGGTTGCCGGGTTGGTGCCGTGAGCACTTTCAGGAACCAGAACAATTTCCGGGCTCCGGCCGGCAGCGGTGTGCGCCGCCTTGATCGCCATCATGCCGCATAGCTCACCATGGGCGCCAGCCTTCGGGCTCATGGCAACCGCATGCGTGCCGGTGGAAACCATCAACCAATGGGCCAGCTCGTCAATCAGCTCAATCGCGCCCGGGACGGATGACACCGGTTGCAGCGGGTGCACATCGGCAAACCCTGGCAGGCGGGCCATCTTCTCGTTGAGGCGCGGGTTGTGCTTCATGGTGCACGAGCCAAGCGGATACAACCCGGCATCAATCGCATAGTTGTTGCGCGACAGGCGCACGTAGTGGCGCATGGCTTCAGGTTCGGCGAGACCCGGTAGACCGATCTCGGCCCGGCGAGCGTGACCGCCAAGCTCGAACTCAGGCAGATCGCCTTCGTCGAGATCAACTCCACAGTTTTCCAGGGAGCCCACCTCAAAGATCAACGGCTCTTCCATATCGAGACCGCGGTTTCCGGTGAAGGTTTTCGGGCGGAAGCTCTCGCCCGCATCTCCTGCTGCCGTCGGGCGTCCTTGCGTGTTCATGCTCATGCCAGCACCTCCTTCAGCGCATCGGCAAAGGCCGCGCGGTCTTCATCCGTGTTGACTTCGGTGGAGGCCACCACCAGCAGATTTTCCAGATCCGCCTTGCCCGGCTCCAGGCGGGAGACCGGCAGGCCGGCCAGAATGCCTTTAGCTGCCAATGCCTCAACAACACCATCGGCTGCTTTCGGCAGGCGGAGGGTGAATTCGTTGAAGTAAGCAGAATTCAGCACGTCCACGCCCGGCACGGCACCAAGCTGTTGCTTCAGCTTCACCGCGTTGCCGTGGTTGATCCGCGCCAATTTTGTCATACCCTTCTGGCCGAGCAACGACATGTGGATCGTGAAGGCGAGACAGCAGAGACCGGAATTGGTGCAGATGTTGGACGTTGCCTTGTCGCGGCGGATGTGTTGTTCGCGGGTGGAGAGGGTCAGAACGAAACCGCGCTTGCCTTCCGCATCAACAGTTTCACCACAGAGGCGCCCCGGCATCTGCCGGACGTATTTCTGGCGGGTGGCGAAAAGACCGACATATGGACCGCCGTAGTTCAGGCCGTTGCCGATGGACTGGCCTTCGCCAACCACGATGTCCGCGCCCTGCGTTCCAGGGGGCTCGATGAGCCCGAGCGACACCACTTCAGTGAAGACGGCGATCAACAGCGCCTTGTGCTGGTGTGCCTTTTCCGCGATCGGCTTCAGGTCAATCAGTTGCCCGTAAAAGGACGGAGACTGGACCACGACACACGAAGTCTCATCGTCGATCTGAGAAAGGATGTCTTCCGTACCCGTTGGGTCGGCCGGCAGGCTAATGACCTGATCACCCGCCATGTTGGACAGACCTTCGACCACTTCCCTGTACTGCGGATGCAAACCGCCGGACAGGACCGCCTTGTTCTTCTTGGTAACCCGGTGGGCCATCAGAACAGCCTCGCCGGTGCCAGTGGAACCGTCATACATGGAGGCATTGGCAACATCCATGGCAGTCAGCTTGGCAACCTGTGTCTGGAACTCAAACTGGTACTGCAGCGTGCCGTGTGCGATTTCCGGCTGATACGGCGTATAGGACGTCAAAAACTCCGAGCGCTGGATCAGATGATCGACAGTCGCCGGAACGTGGTGCTTGTAGGCGCCAGCGCCAACAAAAAACGGCACGGATCCTGCCGAGGTGTTTTTCGCGGCCATGGCAGAAAGCTTGCGCTCGACTTCCATTTCGCTGGCGCGTTTCGGTAGATCCAGAAGGCCTTTGAACCGAACATCCTCTGGAATGTCAGTAAATAGGTCATCAATCGAATTGACGCCGATGCGCGCGAGCATATCGCCGCGATCAGTGTCGGTAAGTGGTAAATAGCGCATTGTCTGCGGCTCCAGATTTACGGTGCGACCGTGCGGACCGGTTCCGGGTCCACCACGATCTCACATTTGACCGAGTTTGCGATGAAGCAGACGTCATGGGCCTTTTCATGCAAGTCCGTGATCCAGCTGGGATCCGGATCGCTGTCGGCGACCAACACGATTTCGGGTTTGAGGACCACTTTCGTGATGGCCATCTTGCCGCGGGCAATCCGGCTCATCTCACCTTTTGCGCTGTCGCGGTAACTGGCAACGACGTAACCGGCGCGCCGGGCAAGATCCAGAAACGACATCATGTGACACGAAGAGATCGCCGCAACGAGCGCCTCTTCCGGGTCAACGGCTGCTTCAATCGAATAGGGCTGAGGCACAACGGTCGGCGAGGCGCTTGCCGGGATCTTCAGACCACCGTCAAACTGCCAGATGTGGCCGCGCGAATACTTGTTGGCCGCATAATCCCCGTCACACGCCCATTCGACCACCGCCGTGTAGTAGTGCCCCGCCATAGTTTAAAGAGTCTCGATGTAGGCCTTGTAGGCCGCTTCATCCATGAGGTCGGCGAGCTGGCCTTCATTGCCAACGGTCATCTTGATGAACCAGGCTGCCCCTTCCGGATCTTCGTTGACCTTGGCAGGCTCATCAGCCAGCACGTCATTGGCTTCGGTGACCTCGCCGTCTATCGGCGCGTAGACTTCACTGGCAGCTTTCACCGATTCTACAACCGCAGCTTCGTCGCCTTGCGAGAGAGCCTTGCCGGCGTCCGGCAGTTCAACATAGACCACATCTCCGAGCTGTTCCTGGGCGTAGGCCGTGATGCCGATGGTGGCGGTACCGCCCTCGACGGAGATCCACTCGTGATCTTTTGAATAATAAGTCGTCATGTTTTGCGTCCGTTCTCTGGAAAATTCAGGCTTTTGGTTTTCGGTAATAGCGGTTGGGCACGAAGGGCATGGCCGCGACCGTGGCCGGCAAACGGCGGGCGCGGACGATCAGCTCGAGCTGCGTCCCCTCGATTGCGTGATCGGCGGGGACGTAACCCATTGCAATCGGCGCTCCGACAGTTGGAGCGAACCCACCGGAGGTCAGAATGCCGATGACATCCCCGCCAGGCAGAGCGATTTCGGCGCCTTCGCGTGCCGGGGCTTTGCCGTCCAGCCGCAGGCCAACGCGAATGCGGTCTGTTCCCTCGGCCAATTCTTTTTGGATGCGGTCCGCAGCCGGAAACCCGCCTTCTTCACGGCGCCGCTTTTGCATGCAAAAGGTAATATTGCCTTCAACCGGCGACGTGGTTTCGTCGATGTCGTGGCCATAAAGGCAAAGTCCGGCTTCCAGACGCAGGCTGTCGCGGGCCCCAAGGCCGATCGCTTCGACCCGGTCATCCGCCAAAAGTGCGCGGGCAATTGCATCGGCAGCCCCTGCAGGCACGGACATTTCAACACCATCTTCACCGGAGTATCCGGCGCGCGCGATGTGGCACGCAATGCCATCGAATTCCATGGGAGCGGCGGACATGAAACCGAGCTCGGCCGCAGCCGGCGCATGGGCTGCGACTGCAGCAACAGCTTCCGGGCCCTGAACCGCGATCAAAGCGCGGTCATCGACCACTTCGAGTTTGACCGTTTCCGGCAGCTTTGCGCGCAGGTGCGCGTAGTCGACATCCTTGCGCGCAGCATTGACCACCAGCAGGAGACGGCCATCATCATTCGGATCCAGCGGACGTGTGACCATCAAATCGTCAATGATGCCGCCGTCCTCGTTCAACAGGACCGTGTAGCGCTGACGGCCATGACCAAGTTCAACGAAGTTGGACGGTGTCAGAGCTTCCAGTGCTTTGGCGGTGGTTTCGTGATCCGGGCCGATCAGAACAGCCTGGCCCATGTGGGACACATCAAACAAACCCGCTTTCGCGCGTGTGTGCTGGTGCTCGCCCATGATGCCCAGCTTGTACTGGACGGGCATGGAGTAGCCGGCGAACGGCACCATTTTACCGCCCAGCTCGATATGAAGGTCGTGAAGAGGCGTTAGTTTCAGATCTTCGTCTGCAACGGTTTCCGCCATGAACGGTCCTCGCGTTAGGGGTTGCGCAGTCCCAAACCTCGCCGCGAACGGTTTCGGTTCGTCTGCACCCCCTCTGTCCGAGTACCTGAGAGATTTCCCAGCCAAACCAAACGGTCTGGTGGTTACTCCTTCGGTGAGCAGTCCGCGCATGTGTTGGCGCAGATCACTGCTTTCCAGAGCGTTGAAGCCTCTGCGGTCCTTTTGCCTGAGAGTTTCCGGGGCGGTTGCTCCTTCGGCGCCAGGATCTTCTCACCTGGCCTCTCCCGCAGTGGCGTTTCGTGCCATGGGCACGATCATCAGGGAACGACCCCAATTTCGCAGCGATTGTGAGTGGCCGACACCACCTTGTCAATATGCGGCAATCAAACTGTTCAATTGCGAAAGCCAGATGCGAATAGAGATGGCTTTCTCTGCCCGAACTTAGCGCCGGCGCCCTTCTTCAAAACCAAACTGGATTTTGCTGCCCTGGTTCATCGGAATGACGAACTTCTCATCCACATAGGTCCATTGTTGCCCGCGGCCGCCGGCTTCAATGGAAACCGGGATCTGGATCACTTCAGAAACCAGCGGTTTCTGATCCGCATCGGAAGACGCCGGGATCGTGACACGCAGCGGCAGAACAACATCGCCGCCTCTCCACGCCGGTCCGGGTGTCACGTCACCCGTAAACCCGAGCTTCAAACGGCGCTGGCCGCCTGCTTCTTCGGAACAGCTGACCGCCGAATCCTCCACCAGAGCCTGGTAGATCAGGCCATCACGTTCACCGTCCTTGCCTCTTACGAACTCACGGATAAGGTGTGAGTTTGTTTTCATCTGCAGCGGAGGGCACGGCACCGGCGGTGCAAAGGTCTCGCGGGACACTTGAACCGGTTCCGCACCGCCCGAAATCACGTTCTCCGCGATATCGCCGGTTGCGCCGCATCCTGCCAGAAAAGCGGCACATAATGCGACCGAAACCATGGTCTTGCTGTTGACATGAGACAATGCTTGGAACGCCTTGAACATCGTGGACCTGTTAAAAACTATGTATTTGGCGCAGCTTCATAGCAGTTGACCGCCTGCTTGGCGAGATGGCGGTGGGTATTTGTTGGCCCTGCACCTATATCACAAAGCATGCCAACCGGGTTGACAGAACAGCGTCACAAGCCCTTATTGCGCCAAAGCAGGCTTTTCAATGAGCACCATGACACAGACCGCGACAAACAAACCGTCTCTCCAGATCAAACTGTGCGCCCCGCGGGGGTTTTGCGCAGGTGTTGACCGGGCTATTCAGATTGTCGAACTGGCCCTTCAAAAATATGGCCAGCCCGTATATGTCCGCCATGAGATCGTGCACAACAAATATGTCGTAGACGGACTGAAAGCCAAAGGCGCCGTGTTCGTTGAAGAGCTGGATGAAATTCCGGCGGAGCACGCCGAACGCCCCGTGATCTTTTCCGCACATGGCGTGCCGAAAGCGGTGCCGGCCGATGCCAAGCAGCGCAATATGTTTTACCTGGACGCCACCTGTCCGCTGGTTTCAAAGGTTCACAAGGAAGCCGAGATTCATTTCCGCCGCGAGCGCGAGGTTCTCCTGATTGGTCACGCAGGGCACCCGGAAGTGATCGGCACGATGGGGCAGCTTCCAGAAGGCACCGTGACACTGATCGAGACCGAGGACGACGCACGGTGCTATGAACGCAAGAGCAACGATCGCCCTCTCGCTTATATTACGCAAACCACCTAGTCTGTGGACGACACAGCCGGGATCGTCTCCGTCCTTCAAGACCGGTTTCCAGACATTGTCGCCCCGCACAAAGAAGACATATGCTACGCGACCACCAACCGGCAGGAAGCAGTCAAATACGTGGCCCCAGACGTTGAGGCGATGGTTGTGGTTGGCGCGCCCAATTCATCTAATTCGCAAAGGCTGAGAGAAGTCGCCGAGCGGGAAGGCTGCCGTGTTGCGGTCCTCTTGCAACGGGCTGACGAGATCAACTGGGCAGATTTTGAGGGCGTCACCAGCCTTGGTCTTACAGCCGGAGCCTCTGCGCCTGAAACCCTGGTTGAAGAGATCATCAGCGCGTTTGACGCGCGTTTCGACGTCACTGTCGAGATCGTCCGGACGGCCGAGGAGACCATCGCCTTTAACCTGCCGCGCGAACTGCGTGACATGTCCGCACAATCAGAAAAAGCCACCGGATAACAAGAATGGCCGTTTATACGGAAGTCAGTGATGAAGAGCTGAACGCCTTCATCGCACAGTATGATGTCGGGCAGCTTCTGTCCTACAAGGGCATCGCTGAAGGCGTTGAGAACAGCAACTATCTCGTTCAGACCGCTACGGCTTACTTTATCCTCACGCTTTACGAAAAGCGGGTGAACCCTGATGACCTGCCTTTCTTTTTGAAGCTCAAGGAACACTTGGCCGGAAAAGGCCTCTCCTGCCCCACTCCGGTCGCTTCGCGAGACGGAGAGCTTCTTGGCACGCTTGCCGGGCGGCCTGCAGCACTGGTCACGTTTCTTCAAGGCATGTCGGTGAAGCGGCCGCGTCCGGAACACTGCGAGGAACTCGGCAAGACCATGGCCGCCATGCACCTGGCAGGGGCCGATTATGAACTGATCCGCAAGAACGCACTGGACCTGAACGGTTGGCGGCCGCTGTTTGAACAAAGCCAAGACCGCTGTGACACCGTTCATCCGGGACTGGGCGCTGAGATCACCGACGAGCTGGACTTCCTTGAGAAAAACTGGCCGAAGGATCTTCCAGCTGGCGTTATCCATGCCGATCTCTTCACGGACAACGTGTTCTTCCTCAACGACCGCCTGTCCGGCCTTATCGACTTTTATTTCGCGTGCAATGACGCCCTCGCCTACGACATCGCCATCTGCCTCAACGCCTGGTGTTTTGAGCAGGATCTGGCGTTCAATGTCACCAAGGCCAAGGCCATGCTCAAAGGATACACATCCGTGCGTCCGCTGACGGCTGCCGAGTTTGACGCATTGCCCGTGCTTTGCCGCGGAGCTGCGCTGCGCTTCCTGCTGACACGTCTTTATGATTGGCTGAGCGTTCCTGAAGGCGCGCTTGTCACCCCGAAGGACCCGATGGAATACCTGAAAAAACTGCGGTTCCACCAAACCGTCGACAGCGCCAACGCATACGGGCTTGAAGGATGAGCCAGGAAAATCGCGTGACGATTTACACGGATGGTGCCTGTTCTGGAAATCCCGGCCCGGGCGGCTGGGGTGTCATTATGCGCTTCGGCGAACACGAGCGTGAACTGAAGGGCGGCGAGGCTGAGACCACCAACAACCGCATGGAACTGACAGCTGCAATCGAAGCGCTGAACGCCCTGAAGCGCCCCTGCGCCGTCGATCTTTATACCGACAGCACATATGTGCGCAGCGGTATCAGCGAGTGGATGTACGGCTGGAAGCGGAAGAACTGGAAGACGGCCGCGAACAAGCCCGTCAAGAACGCGGATTTGTGGCAGGCTTTGGATGCAGCCCGCGAACGCCATGATGTCACCTGGCACTGGGTCAAAGGCCATGCGGGCCACCCGGACAACGAGCGCGCAGACGAATTGGCGCGCGGCGGTATGGAACCGTTTAAGAAAAACGTTTAA
>ERZ1740067.2432-NODE-2432-length-11366-cov-7.378658_pt1 | contig 11366 bp, 9 predicted proteins | sample MGYA00581736_ERZ1740067 | MGnify/ENA primary metagenome ERZ1740067 (study PRJEB43018, sample SAMN04849236) | marine metagenome | isolation source: floating plastic debris | place: Pacific Ocean | collected 2008-08-27 | study: EMG produced TPA metagenomics... | reverse complement strand
CCAATACTTCTTTGTATTTGGTGTATTTTTTCTCAAAGGCCTCAAAATCGCTTTCACTGGTCATATCCTTGATTGTTTTTAAAGCCAGATCGCCGTAATTGTCTAAACCCATCTCGAGGGCGCGCATTGCATATGCCTTTTGTAGCCTTAAATCGTATGGATTCCTTCTCACTGCATTGGTCACGGTGAGATAAGCTTTCTCGGTATTTTTTTTGGCCTTTTTATAAAAATCAGCAACCCCAAGCACGACCTCTTCAGAGAAAGGAGCAGCCAACAATGCCTGTTTAAAGTATTTTTCAGCTTTGTTGTGGTCACCAATGCGGTACCAGGCCATTCCTAAAAAATAGGGTTTTTTGTTGCGATGCAACTTTCCCAGGTTCAATTGCTCTATGACATTGAGTACCATGTCATTTTTTTCCTGGGCATTGATCAGACGCAAATAAGCATGGTTAATCTCCCCTTTGACATAATCGGTGAGTTCTCGTACTTGGAGTGTTTTATAGATTTCGTCTGCCCTTTGAATATTTCCTTTATCTAAATAATGATTGATGAGATCTGCCGCAGCCCAGGTTTTGTAATTGGGGCTTTGGATTGAGTTGAAAGTACTCGATATATTCTCATCGTTCAAGAAGCGATGGCGATAATGAATCAGGGTAAACTTTTGTTCATCAGTATTGAGGGCAATGGTATCACTAAAAGCGGTCATCACTTTGCCCGCCAGTATGAGCGCAACACTGTCTTTTTTCCTGGCAAGCCCTCGTTTTTGATCATTTTTAGCTTTGAGTTGCCGCCATAATTTAGCCGCTTCTTTGATATCCCCCTTCTCACTTAAAGCAATTCCCCGGTAAATGTCTGCTTGAGTATTTTTGAGTCTTTTGGCTGTTTCGAGGTACGAAATGGCCGTTTGGTAGGCACCCTGTTCCAATAGCCATAAGCCCAACACCACATTATAATAACCATTGGTTTTGGTAGAGGGAGTCGCTGATAAAATTTCTATTCCCTTGGATACATTTCCTCCATAATATTGGAAACAGGCTCGCACATATTGCAGGAAATAGGTGAAATCTCGGTTAGATTTATTTTGCTCTATTTTGCGTACTTCCTTTACCAGTATGCTATCAATGGCATTATTGTCTCGTTTTCCGGTTCTGTTGAGTAGATAATTATAGATATAAGTAAACTTTTTATTGTCTAATACTGGGTTTACCTTCAGGCTATCATCCAGAGGTTGCTGATAAGATGCTTTATAAATATTATAAAGTGCCAAACGGTTTGCCTTGGTCACAATATCCTGATGAGTGACTTGCTCTTTTTCGTTGAGTTTTTTAGGGTCAAAATTCTTAGACTTATTGGCCGCTAAATAGGCCAAAAGGTTATTGGTGGGTATGGTAGAGTTTCCAGCCAATGCTTCGGCTTTTTCAAAATAGTAAATCGTAGAATCCTTGATTTCGGTACGGCTATAAGCCAAAGCCAGGTTGTTGTGTAGCTCCATGCTTTCTGGAAACTTTTGCACCCCTTTATGTAAAGTCAAGATAGCCTCTTCGTTCCTTTCGTTGTTAGTGTATACCTCAGCCAAACGGGCATAGGCATAAGGCGTAGGAGATATAAAAAGTGCTTTTTGAAAATGGTCAATACTTTTTGAGGGGTCTATTTTGTTCCTTTCAAGGCTTGCCAGTGCATATTGAGGCTGATAGGCATACATAAAATAGTTGGTAGCCATTTTATTGTATGCTTTCATAAGCCGTGTGTCATTGTGGGCTTGGAAGGTTTCCGCTAAATTACTGTAATGTCCTGCGAGTAACTGCGAACGTTGGATTTGTTGGGCGGCCGAATAAAAGCCAAAAATAAAGACCAAACCTATGATTCGAAGCATAGGATGAGGAATGATTTCACCTTGATAAGCGATCTTGGTTACATCTACTTTACGGCCCATATGGACAGCTAAGTTTACATATACATAAACCACAAAACCCACTCCATACCCAATATGACTATACAAAATAACATCGCGCAACACAGAGTTGATACCGTCGTTTCCAGTGCTTTGATAAAATGCCAAGGTGGCAAATGCAATGATCCCCATAGATAAGTACAGCAACCCTCCCTGAGGAGCAAAAGTAATCAATTTGCGGATGGTAACCCCTCGCAAGCGGAACCCCCAGATTCCTAAAATGGCCGATATGGCCAGTAACCAATGCAAATCAATGTAAAATATGTCAATCTCGAAATCACCACTGTCTTTGAGGTAAATCAATAGCAAATTGCCTAAATAAATCAATGAAACAATTCCAAAGTGAATTCGGTTGGTCGGATTGCCAGGATTATACTTGGTAATGACATGGAAAAAACCATACAATACATCATGGGCCACCATGGTTATAAAAATCATCGTGAGAAGAATAGGGAAAATCCAACCAAAACTAGTGAGGAAGAGTACGGGATGTTTTACGGGAGAGTTTGCCCCAATCCAAAGGGCGAGCCCTGCCGTGATGGCTATGAATGCAAATAGGCGGGGTAAAAGGCCTAAATGTTTGCCAAAAGACTGAAAGTAGTAGCTCGTGACTCCGTACAAAGCAATGATGATGACAAGTAGGGTACTTTCTCCAATGCCCATCTCGAGGTAACCAAAGCCAGTCCAAGCCAAAAACAACATAAACAGCGCCATGCCCAGGCCATACCATAACCTTTTCAGGCTACTAATCACAGTTAAAAGCACACACATGGCCAACAAAATAAACCCGCCATATATATAGCGAACCATCAAATTAATGGGTTTGTCTACAGTCTCAAAGCGCTCTTTTACCACGTAAGATGGCCCCTCGAGTGGTATTTCAAAGATTCCTTTTTTATAACTATTGATTTTTACCCTGACAATGTCAAGTTCAGTGTTTACTTTCCAATTATGGATTCCCTGAGAACCTTGTAAGTAAGCATATAGAAACCAACTCAACGCTCCTAAAAAGGCCACCAATAGAATTGTATATAAAAAACGAGGCGTTTTGTTCCATTCCCGCCAAAAAATCAAGTTCTCCATGTGTTTGTTTTCGTGATAAATGTTCGTTTGATTTAGTGTTCCTCAGAGTATACAAATCCAGTAAGGTTCACTAGAGCATTTTTCTCACTGTGGTCAATTTGCTTTGTGAAATATGTATATTGTTTAAGTGTTATTTAAAACGATCATCATACAATATCTGTAGAATGTCGTAGATTCTCAGGTTTCTGAAAATGAAGGTGTTATGGTTTGATTGAGCTGCTACTGACATAGCTCAAAATCCAAAGATGAACCACTAAAAAATGGTGTACTATTCATTTTTCAGCACTTTGGGTACCAATACATGATCTTGGGCTGCTTCAGGAGCCAGTTTCAATGCCTTGTCTTTATTGAGTACATTGTTAACCTGATCGGTTCTAAAACTATTCGTTTCACCAGACATAAACCGTAATGGTTCTACTCCAGTCGTATCTAGTTCTTTGAGCTTTTCTACCCAGCCCAAAATTTGATTCAAATCACCAAGCATGGCCGTTTCTTCGGTTTCATCAAAGGTTAATCTGGCCAAATGAGCTATTTTGTGAAGGGTCTGCCGATCTATGGTTGGCAATTGGTCGGGGAGTTTGGTGTCTTTTGAGTTCATTTTCTATAACAGTAAAAGTTTGTTTTTTGAGTGTTGGTAGGTCATCCATTGTCAGACCAGTAGTGTCAATAGGCGCATGTACGATGGCTTCGCCGCGATGCCATTGAGGGAGCTGATCGTTACCTGAGATAATCCAGTTATACGGTAATGTAACCGGAACTACTGGGATTTGCTTTTCGATGGCAATTCTAAATGCACCATCCTTAAACCTTTGTAACTTAGGAGCCTTTTTAGATCGAGTACCCTCGGGATACATCAAAATACTATAGCCTTGATCTATGTGTGCCAAGGCTTTTTTCATGGCTTGGTAAGATTGGGTTTTGCTTATTCGGTTTACCGGGATATGTAAGCGAGAAAACATAAAGCCAAAAAGAGGAACTTTATTCAGTTCGGCTTTACCCATAAATGAGTATGGACCCCTTACGACCAATCCCATGGCAATGATATCTATCATAGAAGTATGGTTGGCACAATATACGTAAGACTGCTGAGAAGCAGGCTTATGCTCGTAGGTGACTTTGTATGGAATACAACCACCCACGAAAAAACATTGGGCCCAAAAACGATTCAATGGTTTGATAAGACGTCGCCAAGGTTTTACCACGATAATGAGTAAAAACAAAGGGAATAAGAACAAAAAAGGGAGTATAAAACATAAGAGAAGCCAAACTCCATATAATTTTCTTAACCACTGCATTCTATATTTAAATCTTTTGTTGAGCGTATATTCTTATTTGCGGTAGTATTTGAACCTGCAAAAATATAAATTTCGGTTCTTCTAACCAATTATTGGCCAATGAGTATGTTTTAGGGGGCTTTGAATTCCTGGAGATATTGTACCATCAGGGTGCCCGCCCGATGTGATGCCCCAGTGTCTCCCATCAGATCTTGTAAGTACTGATAATCCTCTGAGACTTGGGCACGTTTGCTCCCTCCCACCAATAATTTTTGTAATTCAGCCGCTACATTTTCGGGATTGCATTCCTTCTGAATAAGCTCCTTCACTACCTCCTTACTGGCTACCAAATTTACTAAAGAAATAAATTGAGTTTTAATCAAGCGTTTGGCAATGGCATATGTAATCGGGTTGGTTTTATAGACAACTACTTGTGGTACCTTAAAGAGGCCGGTTTCTAAGGTAGCCGTTCCAGAGGTTACAATGGCGACTTCGGCTTCAGTGAGCAAATCATAGGTGTTTTCGTAAATGATATGGACCGTAGGGTTATTCTTAGCAGTTTCGTATAAATGATCAGGCAAATTATTGACCCCAGCCACTACTAATTGATAACCCGTGAGGGTTTTGACACTATCGAGCATCAGGGGAAGCAACTTTTCTACTTCTTGTTTTCGGCTTCCTGGTAGCAAAGCCACAATAGGGCGCGCGTCCAAATGGTGTTTTGCTCTGAAATTGAGATTGGGAGTAAAGTTGGCGATGGCATCTAATAGCGGGTTTCCTACATAATCTACTTCATAGTCAAAGTTTTTGTAAAAATCTTTCTCGAAAGGAAAGATGACAAACATCCTATCAATGATTTTCTTGATTTTATAGGCCCGTTTGGTGTTCCAGGCCCATACTTTGGGCGAAATATAAAAAAATGTGGGAAAGCCCTTTTGTTTGGCGTATTTGGCAATGCGTAAGTTAAATCCAGCGTAATCTACCAATATCACCACATCAGGGGCATATTCACTAATGTCTTGCTTACAAGCTTTCATGAATCCTCTGATTTTTCTTAAATTTTTGATCACAGTAAATATTCCCATAAAAGCGGTTTCCCGGTAATGCTTGACCATAGTGCCGCCTACTTGTTGCATGGCGTCTCCTCCCCAAAATCTAAAAGTTGCTTCAGGGTCTTTTGACTGAATGGCTTTCATGAGGTTCGAGGCATGCAAATCTCCTGAACGTTCTCCTGCAATTAGATAATATTTCATAAATGATGATAGGTAGTCATTGATGTTGAGGCAAAGTTAGGGATTTTTAATTTTTCTGACATTATGAAAACCAGGGACTAATTTGAAATAAAACCTGAAAAATGTATAAATTGAATAGCGAATATAAAGTATCAAAGTCGAAGCGAATACAAGCAAAATTATAAAACTTACTATACTACCAGACATCTTGGCTAAAGTTGGCAGTGGAGGCACTGCCAACGGCGTGACCGCCTTCGTTTGTGTCTCCACAAACGAAAATGTCTAGTAGTATGAAAACTTACTAAACCATGTTTTTTAAGAAAAAGAAAAAGGGGGTAAAACTTCCCGATAAAGTTTGGATGAATAAAACGGAAAAGTTTCGAGGATTGTATGATCATTTAGACAGTGCACTTCAGAGTGGGGTTCCTCTGTTGATCATCAATCAGTTTGAAAATACCCAGCAAGAGGTGCAACAAATGATGGAGAAACTCGAAGTAAGTCATCAACAATTCGACTCACTCACCGATACACTCGAGGACGTAGGTGTATTGATGGTTGCCGCAGAAGATATCTTGCTGATTGCTTCAAATACCCCATTAGCCAGTCAACTGGCCAGTAAGGCAGGCTTGCAAATCATCATTACCGAACATCATCCTTCTTATCAAGAAGAACAAATGCTATTAGCCCACCTCACCCAAATACTACCAGGGTATTCAGCAGTGGCATTTACGGCCCTCGATGAACCTTTTATGCAGTTTTTTGGAGGGCCTCGTATTATCACATTGATGGAGCGCATAGGAATGAAAGAAAATGAATCTCTGGAGCATAAAATGATCAGTAAATCGATTGCTCGTGCCCAACGAAGAATTGACGATGACAAGGTTGGAAGTGGCCAGGCTGAATCTCAACAAGCGTGGATGGAGCAACATGGCTTTGTAAAAGAGTAAACCAAGAGGGATGTGGAGTTTGTGCTCTAATTAATAATGGAAAACTTTCGAGGGGTTTCCGCGCTTCAAAAAAAATAAGCACTCAACAAGCTTTGTATCACGCTCGCGTGGTTTTTTCTTTACAACATAGACCATATTGCTGGACATTTTGGCTAAAGTGGGTAGTGAAGACACTGCCCACGGCGCGGCCGTCTTCGTTTGTGTCTCCACAAACGAAAAATGTCTAGTAGTATGAACATAGACATAACACATGAGAAAAGTATTTGAAAACAAGTTTGTAGTGATGTATCTTGATGAAGACCATCAGCTGCTCAACGATATTTGGACTGAGGCTTCTTCTGACCTTACAACGGAACTATTCAAAGAAATTATGTATGAATGGAGAAACTTGGTCATTGTAAATAATGTAGCGTTGGCATTGATAGATACCAGGAAGATGCAATTTATGATAGAACCTGAGCTTCAGAGTTGGATTGCTACTGAGATCAATGGGCCCGCCCAACAGCATAGTCTAAGAAAAGCAGCCAACTTGTTACCTCCTACTATTTTTGAACAAGTAGGAATAGAGCAAACCATGGCGGAATTACAAGGGGTCAATAGTTTCATGGTTCGAATATTCAAAGATGAATCTGAGGCAAAAACCTGGCTTTTTTCATGAATAATTTAAGATGTTACTAAAAACAATGGTTGACAGAGCATTAATTACCTAAAAATTATATTATGAATTTATCAAAAACAATGATTGTGAAGCTATTCTGCGTTTCTCTTATATTGGGAACGACCCTGATGAGTTGTGGAGGAGGCAAAACCGGCGAAAAAACCGATACGACCAAAAACGCAAACAATGGTGAAAATGCCGGAACCAACGAAACCAATGCCAGTAAAAATACAGAACCTTCTCTGATGTGTTTTGAATCGTCGGGTGAGACGGTAGTAAGTACTTACCTAAAACTAGCCGGGGACAAGGTGACTGGGGTTTATATCATGCGTACTCCTGGAGAAGTGGACCTGCATTATAGTTACAATATAGCGGGTACTAAAACAGGTAACAAGATTGACGCGACGATTACTTTGATGGCCAGTGATGATAGTGTAGGGGTTGGAGTAACTGAGAAAAGAACCTGGACGATGGAAGGAGATCAATTGATCAATGCACAGGGTAAAGATGCTTTTGGGGGTACTCAAGGTAAAATTCCTTGTGAAGGAGAGACTCCGTTTGAACTAAAACCACAACAGGTGAGTGCCAATGCAATGAAATATAACCTGAGTGGTACCATTAATAAAAAACTGAAAGTAAAAATGTATCTCGAGACCACCGAAAAAACGGCGGGTGAATTTATTTACAAAGGGTGGTATTATTACGATAGCCAGGGACCCGATAAGAAAATTAAGCTCAAAGGAGCCATATCCAAAAATGGGATTATGCCCAGTTATTTAGACGAATTTACCGAAGGCAAACGATCAGGAAGCTTTGTGATTCCTATAGAAGTAGATTTGGATAAGGGGTTAGAATGTTTTTGGAATGATCCGGATAACAAAAATAATTTTGCAGTAAGCCTAAAGCTAGACAGCAAAAAGTAACTGTTAATCTGAGATTTTCGGCAAAAGCTCGTTTCTTTATGATGAAAGAAGCGGGCTTTTTTGTTTTCATTGCCATTTTGGCAGAAAATAGAATTGAGAACGTAATTTGAGGCTTTACCGTTAAACATCAAGAACACTAACAGTTATAATAGAAACGCAGTGCCATGAATTATATAAATTATTATAAAGTATTGGGAGTTGATAAAGGGGCGAGTGCAAGCGAAATAAAAAAAGCATATCGAAAGCAAGCTCAAAAATACCATCCTGATTTGAACCCAGACAATAAAGAAGCGGAACGCAAATTTAAGGAAGTGAGTGAAGCTTACGAGGTATTGAGCGATGCAACCAAACGCCAGAAATACGACCAATATGGTAGCAACTGGAAGCACGCCGATCAGTTTGGCGGTGGTGGACCATTTACTTACAATAGTGATAATTTTGAGGGCCAATATTTTTCCGATTTTTTTAATAACTTATTTGGTGGTGGTTTCAACGGAGGCTTTGGCAACCGTTCGTTTCGTGGTGAAGACCTATCTTCAGAACTCGCCCTAGACTTACGGGATGTATACCAAACCCACAAACACACCATTGTATTGGGTGAAAAGCAATTGAGGATTACGATTCCAGCCGGGGTGACCAACGGGCAGAAAATTAGACTCAAGGGCCAAGGAGGTGAAGGCATGCGAGGGGGTGAAAGAGGTGATTTGTACCTTACTTTTCGTATCAAACCAGACCCTGTTTTTGAACGCAAAGGAAGTAACCTGTACGCCAAGGTTTCGGTAGATTTGTATACTGCTCTGTTGGGAGGAGACATCGCGGTAGATACTTTGGCAGGCAAGGTAAAAGTGAAACTAAAGCCCGAAACTCCCAACGGTACCAAAATGCGCCTCAAGGGCAAAGGCTTTCCAGTATACAAACAAGCAGGTGATTTTGGAGATCTGTATATCACGCTACAGATAGCGTTGCCCACCGGGCTAAGCCTGGAAGAAAAGACCTTGTTTCAGACTTTGGCCGACCTTAGAAAGAAATAGATGATACAGGTAACTGACGAAAATCAGTTGCCTGTTTGTTTTTTGGAGTAGTCACAATACTATCAATACAAACCCAATACTGCCCAAGGCGAATCGTTGGTTGGGGTAGTTTTCTTAATTTGGGTAGTTTGCTTGGTATGTGGTTTTGATTGTTGTTGTGCTGGAGTAGTAGCACTACTTGCCCAGCCAGTCAAAACGATTAAGAATAATATTGCAAAAAAGAAATTACGTTTCATAATGATAAAAGATATTGTGGTTGGTGGTACTAACGACTTGAACGACAAAAGGCTGGTTTAATTATAGCAACGATTTTGTTTATAAGGGGAATGAGGAAGGATTTTATACAAAAAGAGCACCCTTCCGAGTGCTCTTATTTGTGAAAATTTATAATGTGTTATTCCCATTTGCTAGCACCTACGTCCTCAGATGTGTTTTTTCCGAGTAAACTCATTTAAGCTGAGCACGGTTTTGGGGTGATATAAATCTTTGCAGTCATACGCAAAGACACGCGCGCTAGCGATGTCAGCAGTTGGTGGTTATGCATTGCCTCGCGCAACCATTCAACCATATAGCCATAAGCGAAGCGTTAACCATTCAATCATATAGCCATTTAACAATGCAACAATAAGCGCAGCGGAACAATAGAATAATCAATTAATCATTTTATCCAATGTGTTATAACTTACTGAATGGTAGTTGGGACGCGCCTTTTGGTATACCTCTTTCGCCATTTTTTTGCCTTCTTCAGTCGTAAGCATAGACTTGTACAAAGGCACCAAAAACTTACGACGACCTACATTTACCAAAAATTTCTCTAAGGCCGGATAAGCTTGCTCGTATGCACTAGGTACTGCTCGGCTCAACCATTCTGCGGCAATTTCAGAATTACCCGAATCGGTCAGTTTAAAAGCTGTATCTAAATCTCCTAGCTTGGCTTTGTCTACTTTACCAGGCAGTCTGCGCAAAAAGTGTAGCCATTCGTGGGTGCTCCAGTCTTTAGTGTCGAGTTCGCTGGCTTTTTTGCCTCCTTCCCATTCAGCGTATATTTTATCTACATTCTCGAAACGGGTAGACGTTACTTTAGGCATATTTTGGGGCAACCCTGGTTTATAAACCCATTCTTCCAGATTCAATTGGGCCGCTTCGGGCAAGGCTTGCTTGAGATGAGCCAAAAACCCTTCAGTATCCATCGATTGGAACTTATACTTGGCAAAGTAGTTTTTCACAAAGTTGTCAAATTTTTCTTTGCCTACTTTTTCGGCAATCATTCGCAAGAAGAAATAGCCCTTTTCATAGGCTATATCGGTTACCCCATCGTCTGGATTGCGATCTTTGAGAGCCAGCTTGAGGTGGGTATCTTTTTCATCCAAACCTTTTATTGAGCTTTGTAAATCTTGTTGTCCCAGTTTGGCCAACATCTCCGAATAAGATTCTCCGCGGATGGCCTCCATAATTTTGCGTTCAAAAAACACCGTAAATCCTTCGTTGAGCCAGAAGTCGTTCCAAGTTTTATTGGTCACCAAATTACCCGACCATGAATGAGCCAACTCGTGGGCAATCAGTGAAGTCAATGAACGGTCGCCTGCCAAAATAGTAGGAGTGGCAAAAGTCAGTCGAGGGTTCTCCATACCGCCAAACGGAAAACTAGGGGGCAACACAATGACATCATAACGTCCCCATTCGTACTTGCCATAGATTTTTTCGGCCGCCTCGAGCATCTTTTCCATATTGGCAAACTCGTAAGTAGACTTCTCCAGCATAGAAGGCTCAGCGTATATTCCGGTGCGTTCGCCGATTTTACTAAAGACCAAATCGCCCACTGAAAGCGCCAACAAATAAGCTGGGATAGGTTGAGGCATTTTAAAGTTATATACCCCCTCATCGTTTTTTTGAACTGGATTTTCGGCACTCATCACCGCCATCAAGTCTTTGGGGACCGTTACTTTGGCCGAATAGGTAAAGCGAATACCAGGGCTATCCTGACAAGGCACCCAGCTACGGGCCAAAATGGCTTGCGATTGGGTAAACAAGAAAGGCTGCTTTTTTCCGGCAGTTTGCTGAGGATTGAGCCACTGCAAGGCCTCCGCTTTGGGGCTGGTTTGATAATATACATTCACCTTTTTTGTCTCTGGAGTAATGTCAACCACCAAAGGTTTACCCATATGTTCCTTGGCTTCTACGATGGTAAATTTGGTTTCCTTTTCGTCGTCTACCAGGGAGACTTTTTCTATGGCGAGTTCCTAGGTGTCTAGGTAAAGTTTATCGGT
>ERZ1740067.2431-NODE-2431-length-11369-cov-7.541807_pt1 | contig 11369 bp, 8 predicted proteins | sample MGYA00581736_ERZ1740067 | MGnify/ENA primary metagenome ERZ1740067 (study PRJEB43018, sample SAMN04849236) | marine metagenome | isolation source: floating plastic debris | place: Pacific Ocean | collected 2008-08-27 | study: EMG produced TPA metagenomics... | reverse complement strand
TGTATAAGGGCAATGACCGCGTCACCTTCACCTATTTCGGCGACGGTGCGGCGAACCAGGGCCAGGTCTACGAGGCCTACAACATGGCCGAGTTGTGGATGCTGCCCTGCATCTTTGTGATCGAGAACAACCAATACGCCATGGGCACCTCGACCAAACGCTCCACCAAATCGCCGTCCTACTGGGAACGCGGCGCCGCCTACGGCATCCCCGGCGAAGAGGTGGATGGCATGGATGTGCTCGCCGTCAAGGAAGCGGGCGAAAAGGCTGTCGCCCACTGCCGCGCGGGCAAGGGCCCCTACATCCTCGAGATCAAGACCTACCGCTACCGCGGCCACTCCATGTCCGACCCGGCCAAGTACCGGACTCGCGAGGAAGTGCAGAAGATGCGCGATGAACGCGACCCGATCGAGGCGGTCCGCTCCATGCTGCTGACGGGCAAGCACGCGACCGAAGAGGACCTCAAGTCCATCGACAAAGAGATCAAGGACGTCGTGAACGCCTCAGCCGATTTCGCCAAGGAAAGCCCCGAGCCCGCGCTCGAGGAGCTTTGGACCGACATCTACGCCGGCGACACGGCACCGCAGAACGCGTAAGGGAGACAGAAGATATGGCAACCGAAATTCTCATGCCGGCGCTGTCCCCCACGATGGAGGAAGGCACGCTCGCCAAATGGCTGGTCAAGGAGGGCGACACCGTATCGTCCGGTGACATCATGGCCGAGATCGAAACCGACAAGGCCACGATGGAATTCGAGGCCGTGGACGAGGGCATCATCGGCAAGATCCTGATCGCGGAAGGCAGCGAAGGGGTCAAGGTCAACACGCCCATCGCCGTGCTGATCGAAGAGGGCGAAAGCGCCGACGACATCGAGACGTCCAGCACCCCTGCCCCCGCTGCCCTGTCGGGCGAAGAAGGCAAAGCCGCCTCACCGGCCACCGCATCCACGCCCGCCACGCCGCCGACACCCTCCGTCGACGTCAGCCCCGACTACCCCGAGGGCACGGCGATGAAGGAACAGACCGTGCGCGAGGCGATCCGCGACGCTATGGCCGAAGAGATGCGCACAGACGACACCGTGTTCCTGATGGGCGAGGAGGTGGCCGAATATCAGGGCGCCTACAAAGTGTCCCAGGGTTTGCTGGATGAGTTTGGCGCACGCCGCGTGATCGACACGCCCATCACCGAACACGGCTTTGCCGGGATCGGCGTCGGGGCGGCCTTTGGCGGCCTGCGCCCCATTGTCGAGTTCATGACCTGGAACTTCGCCATGCAGGCGATTGATCAGATCATCAACTCTGCCGCCAAGACGCTTTACATGTCGGGCGGTCAGATGGGCGCGCCCATGGTGTTTCGCGGCCCCAACGGCGCTGCGGCCCGCGTGGGCGCCCAACACTCGCAGGACTACGCCGCGTGGTACATGCAGGTGCCAGGCCTCAAGGTCGTGATGCCCTACTCCGCCGCGGATGCCAAAGGTCTGATGAAGACGGCGATCCGCGACAACAACCCGGTCTGTTTCCTGGAAAACGAGATCCTCTACGGTCGCACCTTCGAGGTGCCGGACATGGATGACTTTACCATCCCCTTCGGCAAGGCGCGCATCTGGCGCGAGGGGTCGGATGTGACCATCGTATCCTTCGGCATCGGCATGCAATACGCGCTGGAAGCCGCGGACAAGCTGGCCGAGGATGGCATTTCCGCCGAGGTGCTCGACCTGCGCACGATCCGCCCGATGGACACCGGTGCGATCATCAACTCCGTCATGAAAACCAATCGGTGCGTGACGGTCGAGGAAGGTTGGCCGCAAGGCTCCGTCGGCAGCTACATCAGCTCGGTCATCATGCAGGAAGCGTTCGATTACCTCGACGCACCGGTGATCAACTGCACGGGCAAGGACGTGCCGATGCCCTATGCCGCCAATCTCGAAAAACACGCGCTGATCACGACCGACGAAGTGATCGAGGCCGTCAAACAAGTGACCTACCGCTAAGGAGCCCGAGACATGCCCATCGAAATTCTCATGCCCGCGCTCTCTCCGACGATGGAGGAAGGTACACTGGCCAAATGGCTGGTGAAAGAAGGCGATACGGTTGCGTCCGGTGACCTGCTTGCCGAGATCGAAACCGACAAGGCCACCATGGAGTTCGAAGCCGTGGACGAGGGAACTGTTGGCAAGATCCTCGTCGCCGAAGGATCCGAAGGCGTGAAGGTAAACACAGCCATCGCGGTATTGTTGGAAGACGGCGAAAGCGCCGATGACATCGGAAGCGACCCTGCTCCTGCCGCAGCCAAAGAGCCCAAAGCCGCTGAACCCGCTGCGGAGGCAAATGCGGCCGCACCCAAAGCGACCGAACCCGCACCTGCCGCTCCGGCCAACAAGGACGGCGAGCGCATCTTTGCCTCCCCGCTCGCCCGCCGTATCGCCGCACAAAAAGGGCTCGACCTCGCCACCATCAAAGGATCAGGTCCGCACGGTCGCATCGTCAAGTCGGACGTGGAGCAGGCCGAAGCCGCACCCGCCGCCAAACCCGAGGCCAAGACAGACGCGCCCAAGGCTGTGGCCATGGCCAGCGGCCCATCCGCGGACGCGGTGGCCAAAATGTACGAAGGCCGCGACTACGAAGAGGTCAACCTCGACGGCATGCGCAAGACCATCGCGGCACGCCTGACCGAGGCCAAACAATCCGTGCCACACTTCTACCTGCGCAAGGATATCCACCTCGACGCCCTGCTGGCCTTCCGCGGCCAGCTGAACAAAACGCTCGAGGCGCGGAATGTGAAACTGTCGGTCAACGACTTCATCATCAAGGCGTGCGCGCTCGCGCTGCAACAGGTGCCAGACGCAAACGCTGTCTGGGCCGGCGACAAGATGCTGTCGATGAAAGCCTCCGATGTGGCTGTTGCTGTCGCTATCGAAGGCGGCCTCTTCACACCGGTGCTCAAGGACGCGGAGATGAAGTCGCTCTCCGCCCTGTCGACGGAAATGAAGGATCTGGCGAGCCGCGCCCGCGACCGCAAGCTCGCCCCGCACGAATACCAGGGCGGCAGCTTTGCCATTTCGAACCTCGGCATGTTCGGCATCGACAATTTCGACGCCATCATCAACCCACCCCATGCCGCCATTCTTGCGGTGGGCGCCGGTGTGAAGAAACCGGTGGTCGGAGCAGACGGTGAGGTCACCGTAGCGACGGTTATGTCGACGACACTATCGGTCGACCACCGGGTGATTGACGGGGCGCTTGGTGCAAACCTGTTGAACGCGATCAAGGATAATCTGGAAAATCCGATGGCAATGCTCGCTTGAGCGTACCAGATACAACAAAGGCCGGAGCATCGCTCCGGCCTTTTGCATTCAAAAAACGGACCGTTAGGTATTTTTGCCCAACATATGGTTCATCGACACCGACGGTTGATCGCACCCCGCCTCGCCGACGATCCGCGCCGGGATACCGGCGACTGTCTTGCACGGCGGCACCTCTTCGAGGACGACGGAGCCTGCGGCAATGCGGCTGCAATTGCCAACTTTGATATTGCCGAGCACTTTCGCTCCGGCCCCGATCAGCACACCGTCGCCGATTTTGGGGTGGCGATCCTCGTCCTCTTTTCCGGTCCCGCCCAACGTCACGGAATGCAGCATCGACACATTGTCACCCACGACCGCCGTCTCACCGATCACGATGGAATGCGCGTGGTCAATCATAATCCCCTTGCCGATCTTGGCCGCCGGGTGAATGTCGATCCCAAAGATCTCCGATGCGCGCATTTGGAAGAAATAGGCAAGGTCGGTATGCCCGTTCGACCACAAGTAATGCGCCACGCGATAGGCCTGCATGGCCTGGTATCCTTTGAAATAAAGGATTGGCTGCACCAGCCGATGGCAGGCGGGATCGCGTTCATATACCGCCACGAGGTCCGCACGGGCCGCCGCAATCAGGCCGGGATCGGCGGCATAGGCCTCTTCGACAATTTCGCGCACCACCACCATGGACATCTCATTTGACGCGAGCTTGGCCGACACGCGATAGGACAACGCTTTGTCGATGGTCTTGTGGTGCAGAATGCATGCGTGAACAAAACCGCCAACAAGTGGTTCGTCCATCACCGCTTGGCGCGCTTCGTCGGTGATTTGATCCCACACGGGATCTACCGCGGCAATATTCGTTCTCAGATCAGCCATGACAGGTCCTTTCGCCGGTGTCTTACTCCACATAAGCGCAATTCACCAAACGCAAACCCGTGATGGCCTCCATTCACACGCGCGATCTTTGCACAGCAGCCCGCCGCAAAAGTGTCTGCAGGACCACGATCATAGCTGACGCAAACTCGGTGTCGCACATCGTGCGTTCCTCCGACATGTCTGCGTTGCGCGCAGCAGCCGCAAGCGTGCCATCGCCAAACCGCGGATGGGCTTCGCCATAATGATGCCGATGCCAATCCGCAGTTTCCGCCTCAACGATCAAAGCCTGCGCGACCGATGCTTGCCGCATCTTTGGCGCGTGCATCACAACCCGTGCCGCACAGATCAGATCCGTTGCCAAGACCGGTCTCACGCCAGATCCACCGTGATCGTGCGAAACGGTCCGGCCCCGTATCGCGCGGAGTTTTGCGCCACGGCGACATCAAAGACTGTCCCAACGCCATCCTTATCGCGCGCCAGATCGGGATATGTCCACTCCGGCTGCGTCACGACCTCTTCCCGCACCACGTTCGCGCCGCTCAGGACGCGGACGGTGTAGGTCTCGCTTTCCTCGCCCAGCGGCACATCTGGCAAATCCCAGCTGTCGCCATCGATACGCGTGCGGCGGATCCAAGAAAACCGAAGGCCCGCGCCAGCAACCGCATGTCTCAGATGCGCCGGCGCATATGGACGTAACCCATTGCCATCAAATGCATAAGTGACCTGCTCGTAGCTGGGATCATCCAGAGAACGTCGCGCGGGCCCGATCCGGTACGTTTGCGCAATGCGCCGTAAGCTCGACAGCAACTCGATCTGCTGCGGTGCGCCATTCAACGCAACAAGCCAAGAGCCGGCATGCCAGACATCCGGCACCAGCGCATCTGTCCCCAATTGCCCGCGCAAGCGGTGGCTCAGTAGATAGCGTCCCGGCGCCAGCAAATCGGCATCCCGGAACTGGATCAATTCCCACCCATCCGGTGTCCCGTCTCCAATTGCCAAAAGGTTCGCACCGTTCAACAGCGCCGCATCCGTGACGGAGGAAAGTGTTCCGTGCATCAACTGCACCTCCAGCTGCGCGCCTCGGTCCACAAGCCCAGCGCGCGCCTTGTTGAGCGCATTCTGCGTAAACCCGATCGTCGCCCGCGCCCCGACAATCGCGTTCAACGCGAAGTCCGCGTCGGTGCTGGACTGGTAGACAGCCACGCTTCCCGGCCAGGGCGTCCCTGTGACGGCAAGATGTGGCGCGTGCGGCACCTCATCACCGGTCAACAAGGGCAGATCAAGAAAGGTCGACGTCAGCGGCACCGGCGGCACAAATTCGTTGACTGAGGCAAGCTCGTCCGACAGTTCGGACGGGGTGTAGACCTCCGGCTCGATCCGCACTGCTTCCAGCAGCTGCATCTCGCCCAATTCCACTCGGTCCACGCGGAATACCCCTGCCCCTTCGAACTGATCGGCCGGCACCTCGATCACGTCCCCGGCACCGACACCGATCTGCGACAGCGGCAGCGCCAGGCGCACGGTGTCCCGCGCCACGCGCGCCTCGGCCAGCCAGCGTTCAACAACCTGCCGACCTTCCGGCCGCGTCATGGCCAACGGCAATTCGGACGCGCTGACCGCATGGGTCGCATCATCCGGCAAGACGGCCTCTTCGGCCAAGACATCGAAATTCCCGTCCGTCTCGACAAACCGCAGCCGCACACGGCCCGCGAGTTCAGCCTCGGACTCGCGCGCCTGTTCGGTGCGCCCGTCAAGATCCGGGCTGATGGCAAGATGCGCAGCCTCCAAGGCAACCGCATTGCGCCCGGACCGCATGACAAATCGCAACACGCCGTCCCGCTCGATCGCGTCAAAGCCATAACGAAGCATCAAGGGTTGCAAGGCACTGCGCGCATCGCTCACGTCATCGATGACATAGCCGCGCACCGTCCCGTACAGACCGTCAGTGTCGATATCGGCCAAGCCCGCACGCCCACAGATCTCGGTCACCACCGATGCCAGACTGCGCGACGATGACCGGCCATTGATCCAATGCCCGCGCGGATAATTCTCCCCGTCAGACCAGGTGGTGACTGCATTCGGAAAGAACGGATAGGGCCGCGCGTCCCACGCCCAGACAAAAGCGCGCGACATGTCGACCATCGGGCCGCCATAGACGTCCGACACCGGGTTGTTCTCCCCGTCTTTCCAAAAGGTGTTCATCGCACGCAGGTATTGACGCTGGATCAGATCATCGCGTGCACCGTTCGAATAGCGTGGAATGCTGCTTTCAGACGACTTTTGATCAAGAAACTTGTTGGGTTGGTTGGTGCCCTTGTCGATTGCGGCACAGCCATATTCAGTGAACCAAACAGGTTTGGATTGCGGCTCCCACTCTGTCGCGGTTTCTGAACGTACGCCATTGACCCGATCATGGTGCGCATGCGCCCACCAGTTGCGAATGTCCTTGTACCGCCAGATCCAGGGCTCACCGTATGCCTCATCGGCGATCTGCGTCCGGATCTGTGCGTCACGTGCTTCGGGCGAATGGTAGAACCAATCGTATCCCTCCCCGCCTGCAATATTCGCCTGCAGATATTCGAGGTTGTAGATGTCCTCCCAAACGGCGTCCAAGTGATCGTCGGAGTCCCGCCAATCCGACAGCGGCATATAGTTGTCGATGGCAACGAAATCGATGTTCTCATCAGCCCACAGCGGATCAAGGTGAAAGTACCGGTCGCCTGTCCCATCCTGGGGCTGATACCCGAAATACTCCGACCAATCCGCCGCATAGCTGATCTTGGCATTTGGCAGGATCGCCCGAACCTCTGCCGCCAAAGCGATGAGGCGCTCGACGAATACGAACCGGTTCGCTTCTGCTCGCAGCTGGGTCATCCCGCGCATCTCCGAGCCGATGCAAAACGCCTCGACCCCCCCCGCTGCACGGCACAAAGCCGCGTAGTGCAGGATAAACCGCGAAAACGACCATTCGTCGGCAGGACCTGTATAATAACCCGCCTCGTTTGGCATGGCTGTGGCACTGAAATCCGTCGCCCGCACTGTCCCGAAAAATGCGTCAACCTCCGCCGCTGCCGCGGCCGTGCCATCGGGTGAGCCCTCGACCCCCGGTGCCTTCGACAGCGTGATCCGTCCGCGCCACGGCAGATACGCCTGTGTCTCGGCATCGGAATACGGATCGGACAGCGTGTTGCCCTCGACCTGATCCATCAGAACAATCGGATAGAACAAAACCGATTGGACCGCGTTTTTCAGTCCTGCAATCGCCTCGATCACCGACAGGTCCGCCGGGGTGCCGCCATAGAGGGGCCGCTCTCCGTCCATCGGAACCTGCAAGGCCGCCTCCCGGCCGATCCCGCCGCTCGTCCAGACCATGTTTTCGCCCGTCGCATCCTTGCGCTCCACCTTGGGCCGCAGCGTGCACTCAGAACACCGCAAGTCGTCTCCGAACCAAGAAACGATCAGTGACACCGCTTCGCAGTTCGGCAACTCGTCGCTCAGCGCATCAAGCGATACGGCAAAATCAGCTTGGCCCGCCGGCGTGTTCACGTTCGCCGTCCATCGCCCGCGGTTCGCATCGACATAGTTCACGGCCGTGGTGGCCAAGGCGTATTCGCCCGAACCAGGCATCAACGCGACACCCTGGACGGCGCGGGTCAGTTCTTCGTCTGCGTCGGCCTGATCCGGCTGCTCGGGCCGCACCACTTCAAACGAAAACTGTGGCACCCGGTTCCCAAACCGTTCGAGCCCCAGAGCCTCGATCACCACATACGCCGTTCCACGATACGCCGGAACAAGGCCTTGACCCTCAATCGCCTCCATCAACGGATCAGGCAGTTGGTCCTCGGTGCCGTGGTACACGCGCATGTTCAAATCACCGCGCGCCAGCTCTTCGCCGTCGGCCCAGACACGTCCAACGCGCACGATCTCACCCTCGCAGACCGCAAGGGCAAGACTGACGGAATAGCTGTAGCTCGTCGTTGTTGTGGAGGGAGCTGCCGGGCCACCCTTGCCGCCCCCGCTCGTGGTCGTGCTCGTCGTCTCCAAGAAATCGGAGGCCCAGATCACCTGCCCCGCCATCCGCATCCGACCATATAGCTGCGAAATCGCGTTGCCTTCGCCCGAGTTTGTCAGCCGAAACCGATCAATTTTGCCATGCTCGACAACCGCAGAACCCTGACCCATCAACCGTTGGTCGATCACACGGCCCAACGTTGCCCCGACCGCACGGCCAATGGCAACGCTCGACAAACCGGCCAATGTGCCACCGACCGACCCGCCTATGGCCGCGCCTGCCGCGGAAAGTATCACCGTTGCCATGAGCTGGCCTCCTTTGCGGGAAATTCAAAACGCGCCACGATCCTTCGCGCCCAGGGCGCGCTCAGCAGGCTTTCGACCACACCGTGACCGCTATAGGCATGGACAAAACGCGCCGTCGCTCCGACCTCGGATTGAATGCCCAGATGTTTCGCCACCGCACCTGCCTTCATCCGGAACAGCACCACATCGCCCACGGCCGCATCACTCAGCGCTTTGGGTTCCAGATGCCGCAACGCCGCCGCCCACAAACGCTCTTCGCCCTGCGGCTCTGACCAGTCCATTGTGTAGGCTGGAGGCACCTCAGGCTCCGCACCCAACACACCGCGCCACACGCCGCGCACCAGTCCCAGGCAATCACAACCGGCGCCACGACGCGCCATCTGATGCACATAAGGCGTGCCCAACCACTGACGCGCCTCCGCCACCAAGGCATCCTGGAACGCACTCATCTGCGGCTCCCCCCGGTGTTCGCGCCCGCTTGCGTCGGATAGGCCATGACCCAATCCTCATTCGGAAGGTCGGGAAACCCTTGGAAGTTCAGGATGTTGTTGAACTTGAACCGGCACGTGTCCAACCGCTTGTCGCAGCCGGCAATCAACCGCACCGTCACATCCGCCGTGATCTGATACCGGACGGGCTCCCACAGCTCGACGCGCCGGACATTGTCAACAAACCGATCGGATTTGATCGACCCCCAAAGACCAGCCGCACCGCCATCCAGCACATCCAAACGGCCGCGCTGAAACCACCCCACCTCAAAGCCTGCGAGGTCATCCCATTCAAAGACCCGCCCATCGATGACGCGATCGGGCTGGCCTTCATGGACATAGCCGGGCGTATCTAGCACAAAGCGGCACTGCCCATCACCCAACACCGCTGTGCAGGGCTTTTGATAGATGCGCCCCAACGGACGGTTCAGCGCCTCGGTCAACCCGCGTAGCTCTGCATGGAACGCACCACCTGACCGACGGATCTCTCCAATCGTGCCGCGAAACTGCAACCAACGGATGTCCACATCCGCCCAGTTCACGACCCATGCCTGCACCTCTGCCCCGTCAAACCGGCCCGCTTCGATCTCGTCCTCACGCACGGACGCGTCGGACAACGCGCCCAACGCCTCGGTGTTGTCCACACTCAGACCCGTGCTTTGCGCCAGCGCAGCTGCCGTCAGCCCCGTATCGGCGCGAAAGGTGATCCCATCAAAGCGCAGATCACGGTCATGGTCGGTAAACCCAAAGGACAGCCCATCGGCACGCTCAATCGCCCAGGCCCGACACAGCGTCGTCAGGCCGGTGGCTGCGTGATCCAGAAACGCCTTGCTCTGCCCGCCCATCAGACCCGCACCTCGATCACCGGCACGTTGGGCACTTCGCCCGCCTGAAAACTTGCGACAGAGGTCTGGATGCGGTCGGTCTCGAACCGCACAGGCACATCAAACTCAAACCCCGCCTTTACGATGACATCCTTGTCCGGCGGATGTGTGAACGTCACAAAACCGTTCGTCAGGTCGACCTCGTAATCGACCCCCTCCTGCATCGCGTCGTTCTCTAGGCCGACGCGCACCGTACCGGACACCGGCTTGGCAATGGGCCGACCATAGCTTTGCGCGCCGCTGCGATAAGTCTTGAGCAACTGAAAGCTTTGCTGCACCCCATCACCGCGACCGATATCCTGATCCTGAAAGGTCGGTGCCACGCTGGCCGGGGACGATTTGAAATCCGACCAGTCCTTCCAGCGGAACCCGTACATCTGCCCCATGCGCGCCTCGAAAAACGCAATGAGAGTCTCGATATCTTCGAGCGACCGCATGCCCAGGCCAGCATCGTAGCGGCGGCGCGAATGCGCCCAGGGCGTATTGCGCTCTTCGAACCCGTTGGCGAGGGTCACAACTTCGGTGCGCCGCTCAGGCCCGCCCACCGATCCAAAGCTCAGAGAGGCCGGAAATCGTACATCGTGAAAGTTCATGGTCAGCTCCCCTGCCGATCAACGGTTGCGGTTGGATCGCGCCAGCGCGCGGTTCATCTGTGCTGCGATCTGGTTCTGGCTGCGGGCAAAGCCTTGGACGTCCGGCGTCGTGACATTCATCACCACGGTGGTGCTGCCACCCCCGCCGCCCCGGACACCCAGCTTGCCATCGGGCCCGCGCGCCAGGGGCATGATCGCCTCCGGCCCCGCTTCGCCCATGATCCCCATGCCGCCCCGCATCCCGAACGGCGTTGTGCCGCTCACGACACCACCATTGGCAAAGGGCATCACACGACCCTGGCTGAACGGCGCCCCATCGGCAAAGGGCAGAATGTTCTGCATCAACCCGCCGACACCGCTGGACAGCAGCCCACCGAAATGGTCCGTCACCGGCTTGAGCGCTGCGTTATACGTCGACTGCGCCATGGAATTGGCCAGCGTCTCCAGCGCGTCCGACAGGCTCAGCCCGTCAAACACCACGCCGTCAAACGCTTTGCGCAGGCCCTTCGACAGCCCCTTTTCGAGGGTGGCGACGTCCTTGCCCGTTGCGGCCAGGCTCTCGCGCATCCGCCGCAGCTCGCTGTCAAAGCTCGTGACCATACCCGACGTCGCATCGAGCGTCTGGCGCAAGCCGTCCGTTTCCGCCTCGAGACCTTCGATCTCGTCCTTGTAATCCGTCATTCGGAATCCCCTTCGATGTCATCGGGCCAGGCCGCCATCAGCGCATCCAGCCCGTCACTGAGCAGCGGTGCCGCATGGCTCTGTGGCCCCAGCATCACCTGCAATTCCGCAGGGGTCAGCGACCAGAACACATCCGGCTCCAGCCGGAGACCGACCAAACCGGCCCGGATCAATGCGGGCCACTCCAGCCCGCCGCTCATGCGCCCGGCGCCACAAAGGCCCGCGCGAT
>ERZ1740067.2430-NODE-2430-length-11374-cov-4.888859_pt1 | contig 11374 bp, 11 predicted proteins | sample MGYA00581736_ERZ1740067 | MGnify/ENA primary metagenome ERZ1740067 (study PRJEB43018, sample SAMN04849236) | marine metagenome | isolation source: floating plastic debris | place: Pacific Ocean | collected 2008-08-27 | study: EMG produced TPA metagenomics... | reverse complement strand
TAGAGCTTGGCAAAGAAAATAACGATCAAGCTCAGTGCGGCCGCCTTCTCGGCTTCTGAAAACCCGGCTAAGGCCTTGGTATCAATCCCGGCGCAAAAGCTCTTTTCAAGACCTGACAGAACAAGACCACCGCGCGGCGGGGCAGCAGACATCTCATCCATAATGGCGTCCATTTGCGCCAGCATATCCGGGCCCAGCGCATTCACCGGTGCCCGCGTCATCCGCAGAATTTGCGTTTCCCCACGCGTTTCGAGGTTCAGATCAGACATACCCCACATCCCTTAGCGCTACTGCACCACCGGTATTGGCATGTCGCATTAGAAATGAAAAGGCGGGCCGAAAACTGTTTAAATACTGCGACTTATTTGTCGCGCCCTGCAATCCGCGCAATCTCGCGATTGACCAGGTTTTCAACCAATTTTGGAAGATTGGCATCCAGCCATTCGCGCAGCATGGGTTTGAGCATTTCCCGCACCAAACCCTCAAGGGTATTTTCCGACCCGGGATAACTGCGCACCAACAAACCTGACAAGGCCTGAAGGTGCTCCGACGTTGCCGCTTCGGTCATGTGCGACACGATAGGCTCGCCCCCAGGCGTGCCAGGGGCAACCTCCGTAAGCTCCAAGACGTCGTCAGTATCATCAATGGGGTCTGGAAGAGCCGGGTCGTCAGCAACCGCTTCCATAACGGGGACCGGGTCTGGCTCAGGTACCGGTTCCGGCTCAGGGTCAGGTGGCGGCGCGTCGACATCAGGTTCAGGCGCCAAGGCCTCAGGCTCAGGCTCAACCTGAACCGGCTCCATGCTGTCTTCTTGCTCCGCTTGAGGCTCGTCGAGCTCCTCAGGTGCTGGCTCGGGCTCTGGGTCTGGTTCAGGCTCCGGCTCGGGCGGCACTTCAGTCGGGCCCGCAGCCGCTTCAGGCGCGCCGCCCGGTGCTTCTTCCTCTGCATCTTCAGAGATAATCCGACGAATGGACGCCAGAATTTCCTCCATGGATGGTTCTTGTTGTGCGCTTTGTTCAGCCATTGGCTGGTCGGGGCCTCCGCCTCGCCTGGTAACGTTCAACCCTGTCTAACAAAAACAAGGTTAATAAACCTTAAGCAGGCTAAGTGGCCACAAGGCAAGACTAAAGATGGCAAACGGCTACGCTATTCGTTGCCAAACCCAATGAGCTTCCAGTCAACGCGCTCAAGGTTTTTCGACGGATCATAATAGGTTACCGGCAGCGTTTGAGCGCGCGCTGTGAGGCCACCAACGGCAGCCAACAGGTCATAGGCTGCGACCATTTGATCCCGCTCCGCCCGAATTAAGCTGACTTGAGCGTTGAGAAACTCTTGCTCGGCGTCGAGAACATCCAACGTCGTTCGCGAGCCCACCGCAGCTTCCTGACGCACGCCATCAAGAGCGATTTCGTTGGCTTTGACGGACTGTTGGTTTGCAGCGATTTGCGCAATGCTGGCCTGATAGACTTGCCAAGTTGTGGACACGGCTTCTACGACGAGACGTTCAGCAGCGCGGATTTCTAACAAGCGTTGGCTTTGCAACTGTTTGGCTTGGCGAACGGCAGAATACTCTGTGCCAGACTGATAGAACGGCACGGTGACTTCGGCGCCGACAGACTTGATGACGGCGGTCGATTGCGCTGTGATATCTGCGCCGACCAGCTGCGCACCTGAGGAGCGGGAAATAGTCGCGAAGCCATTCAACGTCGGCAGCAAGTTGCCCTTCGCCTCTTTGATTGAGGCCCGCGCCGCCTCTTCCACATAGCGCGCGGCATTCACACCTGGCGCACGCTCCATACCAAGATCAATCGCCACATCAAGCGAGGCAGGCAATTCCGGCAAGTCAGGCTCCACCAATGTCGCCGGCATTTCCCCAACGACGCGGCGAAACTGCTCCTGGCTCGCCGTCAGCGCCGCTGATGCCTCGGCCCTGCTAGAGACAGCATCTGCAAGCCGGGCTTCGGATTGCGCAACATCAGTGCGCGTGATTTCGCCAACACGAAAACGGTCGCGGCTTGCCTCCAGCTGACGCTGCAGAACAGTGATTTGGTTGTCATTCAGGCCCAAAACCGCTGTGTCGCGCAGCACATTCATATAAGCACTAACAGTCCGGAAGAGCACGTCTTGCTCCACCGAGAGCAAGTTAGCGCGGCCCGCTAAGACGCTCGCCTTTGCCCGCTTGACGGCATTGAATGTGCGAAAGCCTCGGAAGAGCGGTTGGTCAACGCGGGCGGCAATATTCTTATTGGTGGCATCAAAGGCGATATCTTGCCCTGGAACCGCGGTGCCATCTGCTAGCGTAATAGTCTCTACATCAATATCGCTATCCGTCCGGTCAATGGACCCGGTACCAGAGACCGATGGCAGATAATTGGAGTTGGCCTGCATCACGTCTTCGTCTGTGCCGCGTAGGGCGGCACGCTGGGCTTGCAGGGTTGGATTGCCTTCATAGGCAAGCGCCATCGCTTCTTTGAGCGACTGGGCTTGAACAACCGGCGCAGCCGCCACAACAGCAGCCAACGCCGCAAGTGTCATAGTGAATAGACGACGCGATAACATAGGCATGGTGTCTCCTAGGGCCCAAGCATGAGGCCAAATCTTCTTAATGCAGAGGTTTATCGGTAGTGTGACAGGTCTTTCAAGCAGGTGCTGCTTAAAATGAAAACGTATCTGGCAGCTCAAAACCAGGAATGATGGGGCATTGGGCATCCATGAAATCCACGAGCCCAAAAACGCCTGCAGACTTTCTGCCAATGACGGCCCTGCCAACGCCGTTCTTTACTTGCACAGTGACCAAGCGGCCGCCTTCAGCAAGCTGATCAATGAAGCTATGGGGAATGCGCTCTACCGCGCCGCCAATCAAAATCACATCAAATGGCGCCTCTTTGGCATAGCCTTCCAATAAATCCCCCTCGATGACAGCAGCGTTGCCAAGGGACAAGTCGGCCAAATTCGCGTTGGCTTTCTCCACCAAGCCAAAGTCAGCTTCCACACCGACAACGGCGCTGGCCAAATACGACAGAACACTAGTTGAGTATCCCGTCAGACATCCCAGATCCAACACAGCATCGGTTTTTTTGATTTCTGCCGCTTGAACCAACCGAGCGAAAACCACCGGCTCCATCAGCCAGCGCCCAGGCGCGATCTCTAAATCCTCATCCACATAGGCAATGTCACGCTTGGCCCGGGGCACAAATATCTCGCGTGGAACCGTGCGGATAGCGGCTACCAAAGCAGAATCACCCACCTTATTGGGCCGCAATTGGCCGCTAATCATAGCGTCACGCGCTTTGGCAAATTCCATCCTTTTCGCCCCCCTTAGACCCTCCACGCAAGACGCACTGATCCTACAAACTCATAAGAACTAGTGCCAGAGCCCTTGTTATTTCACATATATCAGCGCTTGTGCAGTCCTTTTTGTCGGTCAATCCCAAGCAGATTTGAGCCAACGCAGGTTAACCTTGCCAAGCCCTACAAGAGACACTAAGCCACGCAAGTCGTTTTCATATGGCGGCACCGGCGCGGTGGCGGAGTGGCGACGCAGCGGACTGCAAATCCGTATACACCGGTTCGATTCCGGTCCGCGCCTCCAGCCGCACTGAAAAAACGAGACCATACAAAGCCACTTGGCAGGTTCAAACGAAGTTGTTATGACCCGCCGTGCTGATGCGGCAATAGTTTATCCATGTCATGGTCCCCGGTAGCTCAGCGGTAGAGCAAGCGGCTGTTAACCGCTTGGCCGGCGGTTCGAATCCGTCCCGGGGAGCCATTTTTTCCAGAAAAAGAACCGCATTTTCCAAGCCCTTCCTGATGCCTTTTTTCATCGAAAAAATCGATGATTGACAGTAGATTTTACGCCGGCTTGATGTCTTGTCAATATTGATTCGAGCCGCCACATAAGCTGCGTACTAACCACCGCATGACAGGGATACCGCCATGGCACTTTATAAGACTAAGAATGACCTAACAGAAAATGTACGCCAATCAACGGTCGAGGTACTGCAAGCGCGCCTTGTGGAAGCCATTGATTTGAGCCTGCAAACCAAACAAGCACATTGGACGGTGAAAGGCCCAAACTTCATCGCGCTGCATGAGTTATTCGACCAGCTTAACGACACCGTGCAAGAGCATGTAGACGCAATTGCAGAGCGGATTGCGATGCTTGGCGGAACCCCGCGCGGCACGAGCCAGGCTGTTGCTGGCGAAACGCAACTGGCGGCCTATCCCGTGGATATCGCCAACGGCAGCGACCATGTTGAAGCGCTCTCCAGCGCCTACGCCGCATTTGGAAAGCGGGTCCGCGACGCCATGAACGAGGTGGGCGACATTGGTGACGAAGACACCGTAGACCTGCTCACCGGCTTATCCCGCGATATCGATAAATCACTTTGGTTTATCGAAGCCCACGCGCAAGCCGCCAGCTAAGAGACAGGCCAACGGAGCTGACCCTTGCACGCAATGCTAGCAGGGGTCAGCGTCCACCTTCTTGTACCGGTGTATTCTAGCGAGAAACGTTCGCTGTCTCACCCGCACCGAAAAACTCTTCAGCATAATCCGACACTTCGCCAGCGGCTTTGCTCAACGCCTCGTCGAAATCGCCGCCAAAAATGCCGCCGGCGATTTCCCCGCCCACTTCAATAGTGGAGAGCGTATTGCTGTTGCCATCGGTGAAGACAGCTTCAATGGTCATAGTTCCTTTGCCGCCAAACGGGCCTAGGAAGTATCGCGAGGCGCGGCTGCCGCGATCCAACTGCACGAAGCGGTAGGTAACAGTCACGTCATCACCTTCTTTGAAAGGCCCCTTTTCATAGAGATATTGCCGCAAACGCTTTTCAAAGTGCTCTGATACACTTTGTTCAACCGCTACGGTGTCAGGAGCTCGCACGATTTGGATTGTCTCCACTTTTACCGGCGCAGCAACCGGTTGTGACACCTTGGTGGTTGCACTTGCACAGGCACCAACAGCCAAAACCAACGCTAGCATAGAAAAGAGTTTCGTTATTCTTAGAAGCATTACCCGCCCTTTCGTTTACTCAAAATACGTTAGGATATTTCTTATAATTGTTACAGAAATATAACTTGCGGTTGAGGCATGCAAGAGTTGAGCGCTTAAAAAACAGCGCAATTCGTCAAAAATTGTATTAGCTGATGGCGGAAGGCGGGGGAGCCCCATAGCGGTTCACTTCAGGATCCCCCTTCAGCGCCGCAAGCACAATTGTCACCACCATGATTACGAACGATACAGCCCCAATGGCCAAACCGCTGAAGACCAGCGATTTAATTGCTTCCACATCCTGATCCGATACCGAATTCATGAATTTCGGCAGATAAACGAAGCTGACAATGGCGCCGAGGAGACTGATGAGCAAATAAGGCGCAGCCCACCAGCCGCTTCGCCCTGTGTCATGCATGCGCCGCACCAGCATGGAGGGGAGCGCAACAAACGCCGCGAGCGATACGAGCATGGCTGGCAGCAAGGCGCTCGAAAAGTCAGCCATTACGCCCTGAAATATTGCTGGGTCGTTTTCTGCCAGGATGACGGCCTCTTCAAACCGCGCCATGTCGAAAAACAGGGACATGGTCACGGCAGAGAGCGCATAGCTAAAGATATAGGCCATGACCATATGCAGCCAGAAGGTGGAGCGCGCTGTCCGGCCTTTGAAGCGGAACATGTCCAAATAGGGCTGCAGGGCCACAAGTTTGAAAGCGTTTGGTTTTGGCTCGGCGTCCAAAGCTATATCAGACATAACACTACTCTCTGCGATACTCCGTCTTAGGCGTCTGTTCTTATGGTGTCGCTATCCCAGCTTAATGCCAAGCGCTTTTGCAGCCTTGCCGAGCAGGTTATTGCCTTGGCCAGAGCCGTCTGCGTAGTCCTTCTGCCCTGCCTCATCGGAAATGGCTTCAAAATGCGCTGCGATATTCTCAGGTGTTCGGTCTTCCGCAGCGAGGTTTATGCCGCCGGTTTCATAAATCCTGGCCCGCGCATAGCTGCCCGCCCCGGCTGACAAGATGACTTTAGAGGGCGCATCTTCACTGGCGAGATAGAGGACAGCGGGGGTCACCGCTTCGGGAACCAGCAAATCGAGGATTTGTTGCGGCATGATATCTTCGGTCATACGCGTTGCCGCGACCGGGGAAATGGTATTGACGCGGATGTTGTACTTCGCGCCTTCCAGATAAAGAGTGTTCATGAGACCCACCAAGCCCAGCTTGGCAGCGCCATAGTTGGCCTGGCCAAAGTTGCCATAAAGCCCGGTCGATGATGTGGTCATGACGATGCGGCCATAGTTCTGCTCGCGCATGGTCTCCCAGCAGGCTTTGGTACAATTGGTGGAGCCCATGAGGTGGACTTTGACGACGGCTTCAAAGTCTTCGATGGGCATTTTGACGAAGGATTTGTCGCGCAAAATCCCGGCATTGTTGATGCGCACGTGGACTCTGCCAAAAGCCTCTTTGGTTTGGGCGACCATGGCTTCGACTTGTGCATAGTCAGCCACATTCGCCCCATTGGCGATGGCTTGGCCGCCAGCCGCTTTGATTTCCTCAACCACTTTTTCAGCCGCCTCAGAGGATGCCCCGGAGCCATCGCGCGCGCCGCCTAGGTCATTCACAACGACCTTTGCGCCGCGCGCCGCCAGCGCCAAAGCATGTTGCCGTCCCAGGCCATTGCCAGCGCCGGTGACGATGGCAACACGGTCATCAAATCGAATAGCCATGAAAAATCCCCTCTCTTAAATACGTTAGATGTACTGCAGAACAATCCACTGGGCCGACAAGGCGGGCTTGTCTTCCCCCTCGATGTCGACGCTTGCCTCATAAATCATTTGAAACACGCCGGGCTTGCGCTCGTTGGCCTCTGCAAGAACGAAGCGGCCACGGATGCGTTTGCCTACCTTCACAGGCGCCAAAAACCGAACTTTTTCCAGCCCATAATTGACGCCCATTTTCGCGCCATCCAGCGCCAGTGTCGTGCCGTCAGCGAACCCAGATAGAAGCGATAGGGTGAGAAAACCATGCGCAATAGTGCCACCAAAAGGCGATTCCTTCGCCTTCTCGACATCCACATGGATGAATTGGTGGTCCCGTGTCACATCAGCAAATGCATTCACATCTGGCTGCGTTATCTCAATCCAATCCGAAAGCCCTGTTTCTTTGCCCACATAGCTCTGCAGGTCGGATGCTAGAATGGTGGGCATGGCTCTTCTCCGTTAAAACATACCGTGCGCTTGACAGTGGCCGCCGCCATCAACGGGAAGAATCGCCCCCGTGGTGTAGCTGCCTCCTTTGCCACACAGGAATAGAATCGCGCCAGCAATATCACTTGGCATGCCAAGGCGTCCGAGTGGTATGCCCCCAGCCACCATTTTCGCCGCCGCCTCATTTTCCGTCACAAAAGCCATCATTCGACTGGGGAAAGGCCCTGGGGCAATGGCGTTTACGGTGATCTGCTTGCCAGCAAGTTCATTGCTCAGTATTTGCGTTAGGTGGTGCACTGCCGCTTTCGACGCAGCATAGCTATAAGCATTGTTCCCAATCGGCTGATTGGCCACCACCGAGCCGACATTGACGACCCGGGCGGGTATCTCTTCAGTTGCCGCCTTTTCTAGCAGCGGCGTTAACGCCTGAGTGAGGCTGAAAACGGCGCTCACATTGACGGACATGATGTTATCCCACGACTCCCAAGGGAAACTGCCATAGCTGGCGCCACAGGTTATGACTGCATTGTTAATTTGGATATCGAGCTTGTCTTCATGAGCGGCAATAGACTGGGAAAGCTGCAACACCCCGGATTCCGAGGATAAATCAGCGCCTAACCCAATCGCCTCACCGAACGCGCTCAGCTCTTCGGCGACGGCCTTACAGGCATCGGCTTTGCGGCTGGCGATATAGACTTTTGCGCCAGCGCGCACCAAGGCCTCACTGGCCATGCGCCCGATGCCCGTCGCGCCGCCGGTTACCAGGGCGACCTTGCCTTTCAGGCCAAAGATATCGTCAAGAAAGGACACTATGCGGCAAGGCGGCTTTTGGCGGTATTATATTCACCTGCCAGCCGGTCCACCATATCAGCCACCGGGCCGATTGATTTTACAGCCCCAATGCCTTGCCCGCAGCCCCAGATATCCTTCCAGGCTTTGGAATCTTGATTACCGCCAGAGCCGAAATTCATCTTAGATGGGTCGCTTTCCGGCAGATTATTTGGGTCGAGGCCAGCGTTTTCTATGGAGGGCTTGAGATAGTTGCCATGAACGCCGGTGAAGAGGTTTGAATAGACAATGTCCTGCGCGGCACTGTCCACAATCATCTGCTTATAGCCATGGACGGCATTGGCCTCGTCGGTGGCAATGAAGGCTGACCCAATATACGCCAAATCGGCGCCCATCGCCTGCGATGCCAGCACGGCATCGCCTGTGGCAATGGAGCCAGATAGCAGAAGCGGCCCATCGAACCATTCGCGAATTTCTTGAACCAAGGCGAAGGGGCTCAGCGCACCTGCATGGCCACCCGCGCCTGCGGCCACGGCAATGAGGCCATCAGCGCCTTTCTCAATCGCCTTTTTTGCAAAGCGGTTGTTGATGATGTCATGCAACGTTATGCCGCCGACTGAATGCATGGCTTCGTTCAGCTCTTCGCGCGCGCCGAGCGATGTAATGGTAATTGGCACCTTATATTTCACGCACATCTCGATGTCGTACATCAGGCGATTGTTGGACTTGTGGACAATCTGGTTCACCGCATAAGGCGCGGCGGGCGTATCGGGATTGGCTTGGTTATGACGGTCCAGCTCTTCCGTAATCTCCTTCAGCCAAGCCTCCAGCATCTCCGCGGGGCGCGCATTGAGAGCGGGAAAGGAGCCGACGACACCCGCTTTACACTGGGCGATAACCAGTTTTGGATTCGACACGATAAACAGCGGCGCGCCGACAACCGGCAAACGCAAATTCTGTAAAACTGGCGGCAAAGCCATGCACACGTCCTTTTGATTAAATCTCGCCGCCAGGTGGTAAGCGACGCTGTTTGAGCCGTCATATATAAAAGCGACTATAGCGTAAAGGATAGCGCAGCCGCACTCACCCTTTCGCCAGACGCTTTCACGCTGCTGAGAATGCAAGCCCTCTAAAAGGGCACAACTTTTCCTGCATAATCAAATACCTGCCCAGTCTGTTCCGGCGTCAGGCTATCCAACACTTTGAGCATCTCTCCAGCCGAATAGTCGGAAGAAAACAGCTTCTTATCCGCCACACCACTTTGAAAGGGTTTTGAGAGGGCGGTGTCTACAGTGCCCGGATGTAGGCCAACGCAGACAGCCTCTTTCCAGCGGCGCGACATCTCAATGGCACTCGTCCGGAGCATCATATTCAGTGCCGCTTTGCTAGAGCGGTAGCTATACCACCCCCCAAGGCCATTGTCGGAAATGCTGCCCACCCGCGCTGATATGGCGGCAGCGACAGATTTTCCCTCACGCGGCAATGTTGGCAAAAAGTGCTTGAGCGTCAACGCAGGGCCAAAGGTATTGATGCGAAACACCTCTTCCATCGTGCCGATATCCAATTGCCGCAGCGCCTTTTCCGGCTGCACGGCAGCGCCGTCATGCAGCACGCCAGTGGCAATGAGAATAAGCCGCGGCGCCAAATCCTTAAGATAATTGGCTTCGGCAGCCAGCACTGCCTCATCTAAAAAATCTAGCGCACGGGTTTCGATTTTGCCGTGCCCGGCAGTGGGCGCACGGGAATAGGCGATAATTGTATCCACCTTGCCACTGCCCGCCAAATGCTGCGTGAAGGCGCTGCCAATACCGCCGCTAGCACCCACAACAACGGCGTTGAAAGGCTCAGGATAGCTTTCAAACATCCAGGATCTCCTTTTGGTTGGAGATGCGGCGAAACCGCGAAAGGTAAAGCGCGGCAATTTGCCAGCGCCGCGAAACCGAAAATGCCAAAAATATGCTCAAGCGGGCCGACCAGCGGATATCAGAGCAAGAACCCGGCTCAAGTAGGCCGACCGGCCTGTAGCCAAAAAAGATGGTGACCCCTACGGGACTCGAACCCGTGTTTCCGCCGTGAAAGGGCGGCGTCCTAGACCGCTAGACGAAGGGGCCTTTCGCGGAGTGGATTGGCGGCGGTGTACTTGGCATCGCTGGCGCCGTCAAGCGTCTAAGGTTGACGAGCGGCGCGTCAAAACGAGCCATCGGCATACGCGGCGTCAATCAGGTGCATTTCTGTTTTGGGCGTCTTGCCCCAATCATCCCGCTTTAGCCGACCAACGAGATGGAAACGCCTGCCTTGGCCGCCAAGCAGGCTGGCACCCAGGTCCGTTTCAGCGCTGCGGAAGGCCATCACTTTCAAGCGGTTTTTGGCCTGGTCACTGATAAAAAGGCGCACATGGTCCGCGCCGACCACATCACAGCGCTCAATCGTTACGTTGGCCAAAGCGATTTTCGGGGCGGGGTTGCCAACACCAAAAGGGCCTATTTTCACTAGGTCATCTAGGAGTTCTAAGGACGCGCCTGCGACGCTGACTTGGACATCGACCGTAAGGGCCCGGTCAAGCCGCGCTTGCAGAATTGGCGCTCGTAAGAGGCTGTCCAGGTGGTCGCGCAACGCGTCGAGTTTATCTGCATCAACGGTCAGTCCCGCCGCCATGGCGTGGCCGCCGCCAGCGCGCAGGAGGCCAGCTTGGCGTGCATCGATGATGGCATTGCCTAAATCGACACCGGAAATGGACCGACCCGAGCCTTTGCCAATCCCGTCCTCATGGCCAATGACGATCGCCGGTCGACCAAATCGGTCTTTCAGACGCCCGGCAACGATGCCTATAACCCCTGGGTGCCAGCCTTCCCCATGGGCAAAGATGAGCGGGTCATCACCGGGGTCGCCAATTTGCGCAAGCGCTGCTGCGGTGACATCGGCCTCTAAGGTTTGCCGGTCGCGGTTGTAGCCATCGAGCTTTGCAGCAATCTGCGCCGCCTCAGCAGGGTCATTTGTGGACAAGAGACGCGTGCCCAGCGCAGCTTCACCAACACGTCCGCCAGCATTGATACGCGGCCCAAAGACAAAGCCGAGATGGCCGCTGTCCGGGCGTTCGTCTAGCCGCGCCACATCACTGAGCGCCCGCAGACCAATATTTTGCCGCTGGGCCATCACTTTAAGACCTTGGCGCACATACACCCGGTTCAAGCCTGTGAGCGGCACGACATCACACACGGTACCGAGCGCAACCAAATCGAGCAGATTGACGAGAGGGTATTCCGGCCGATCTGACGTAAAATAGCCCAGCGCTCGCAACTGCCGCTGGACAGCTACGAGGGTTAGGAACACGACACCAACAGCAGCCAGATTGCCCAGCCCAGAGCTGTCATCGATGCGGTTTGGAT
>ERZ1740067.2429-NODE-2429-length-11378-cov-7.160293_pt1 | contig 11378 bp, 11 predicted proteins | sample MGYA00581736_ERZ1740067 | MGnify/ENA primary metagenome ERZ1740067 (study PRJEB43018, sample SAMN04849236) | marine metagenome | isolation source: floating plastic debris | place: Pacific Ocean | collected 2008-08-27 | study: EMG produced TPA metagenomics... | reverse complement strand
TAGTGGCGGACCGAGGAGGATTCGAACCCCCGACCCCTTGATTCGTAGTCAAGTACTCTATCCAGCTGAGCTATCGGTCCACTGGCGGGCGGTTTAGTCCCGTGGCACCTGCAATGCAAGGGACAAAACGCAAGGCGCGCTAAATCCCGTCGCCCTTCGGCAGGCGGATCGAAAACACCGTGCCGGCAGGGCCCGTGCGGTCCAGTTCGAGTGCGCCCCCGTGGCCGCGGATCAACTCAGAGGCGATGGCGAGGCCAAGCCCCGTGCCGCCCTTGCTGACGCCGCCCTGAAACGGCGTGAACAGATGCTCTTGCGCCTTGGCGGGCAGACCGGGGCCAGTATCGGCAATTTCCACCCACCAATTGTCGGCGTCCTCGTAGGCGGAAACGGTGATTTCGCCCGGCTCACCGTTCGCGACAATCGCCTGCCGCGCATTGCGCACGAGGTTCGAGATCACGCGGAACAGCTGTTCGGGATCGGCGCGCAGGGAAAAGAGCGGCGGGATGTTTTCCGACAGAACCACCTGTTCAGGCTCGACCGCCAGCCGCTCACTGTCCAGCACGTCCGCAACCACGTCATCCAGCGTCACCATCATCAGGGTCGGGCTTGGCTCTTCGGCCTTGCCGAACGCCAGCGTGCTTTCGCACAGGTGCACCGCCCGGGTGATGGAGTTGACCAGTTTCGGGGCCATGCGCCGGACCAGCGGGTCCTCGGACGCCTCGATCCGGTCGGTGAACAGCTGGGCCGAGGTCAGGATGTTGCGCAGGTCATGACTGATCTTGGACACGGCACCGCCCAGTTGCGCCAGCCGGTCCTTCTGGCGCAGGGCCGCGATCAGTTCGGTCTGCAGACTGCGCAGCGCTTCTTCGGCCTCGCGCAGTTCGGTCACGCCTGCGTTCGGGGTGATGATGCGCCGGGCGTCCTCGGGGGCGGCGGCATAACGCTGCATGTGCCCGACCACACCTCTGATGGGTTTGACGAGGATGGCGCGCACCGCAAGAAACAGCAGAAACGCGGTAAAGATCGAGATGACCGCCGACAGGATCAGGATGCGCACACCGTAATCCAGCATCGCCATGCGCAGCGGTTCCGTCTCCATCGTGACCTCGATCAGCAGGCCAGCCTCACGGGTGGGCGCGCCGATCACGCGGATGATCTTGTTGTCCGGCTCCACCAATCGCATCATCGCATCGCGGATCAGCACCGGCGGCGTGCCGTCGCGCAGATCAAACGTGGCGTCGATCGGTTGCGGCATGGGCGTGGACAGCACCAGCTGGCGCACCTCGTCACGCCTCAGAACCACATTGAACACTTCGGCATTGGTCAGCAGCTCTTCCTCGAGCTCGCTGGTGATCATGTCGTCCGCCAGCAGGGCCAGCGACGCGATCTGCGCCCGTTCCAGACGGTTCTGCAGGTACTCCTCGCGAAAGCGGGCGATGGACGGCACGAAGATCAGGATTTCGGCCAGCATGACAAAGATTGTCGTCAGGATCAGAAATCGACCGGAGAGGGAATTCAACATGGTGCCATCTGGTCAGGGAAGGACGCGCTGCACAAGGCCCACGACCCGCTTAACCATCTCACTTTCAAAGAGTTTCGGCCCAAAATAGGCACCTGCGGCGCGTTTGTTAACCTCACCAATGGTCGGGTAAGGCGACACCATGCCCGCGACCTGGCTCATTTTCATGTTGTTGGCCAGCACCAGCGCCCACAGATTGATCAGCTCGCCTGCCTGATATCCGGCGATGGAGGCCCCGACAGGACGCCCCTTGACGACCATCACCTTGATCAGGCCGCGCGTCTTGCGTTCGGCGATGGCGCGGTCGTTGTGGTTGTAGTGAAATCGGACCACCTCGAGCTTGTCACCATGCTGCTGGCGCGCCTGCCCCTCGGTCAGGCCGACCTGGGCCAGTTCCGGGTCAGTAAAGGTTGCCCATGGGATGTGCGATGTCTTGGCCTTGGACGGCAGGCCGAACAGCATGGACCGGATGATGACACCGGCGTGGTAGCCCGCCACATGGGTGAATTGCAGCCCGCCTGCGGCGTCGCCAATGGCATAGACCTTGCGGTTGGTCGTGCGCATGGAGGCATCCACCTTGACGCCAGTGCGCGTGGTCTCGATCCCTGCAGCTTCGAGGTTCAGCTTGTCATGGTTGCTCTTGCGCCCGACGGCGACCAAAAGGTGCGATCCGGTGTAGCTGGCTCCATCCTTGGTGTGGACGGTGACGGAACCATCGCCACCGTCGATCCGGTGGGCCAGCGCATCCTCGACAATCTCGATGCCCTCGTCGCGCAGCTTTTCCAGCACGACGGCCGCCATTTCCGGATCGTCCTTGCCCAGCGCCTTGGCGCCTTCGATCACCGTCACTTTGCTGCCCAGACGGCGATGCGCCTGCGCCATTTCCATGCCGATGGGACCGCCGCCAATGATCAACAGATGTTCGGGACGCTCACGCAGGTCCCACAGGGTCTCGTTGGTCAGATACGGCACGCTGTCGAGCCCATCGATGGGCGGCACCAGCGGACCGGAGCCTGTCGCGATGACAACCCGCCGCGCGGTGATCACATGATCGCCCGCCTGCACCTCGGTGGGCGAGATGAAATGGCCGAATTCGCGAATGACGTGCACACCGAACCCTTCGAACCGTTCCTGACTGTCGACCGGTTCGATCTGGGCGATGACATCCTGAACGTGATCCTTGGCCGCAGCGTAGTTCACCTGCGGCGCCGCATTGGCCACGCCATACGCGGCGCTATGCTCTTGCGCATAGGCCAGCTTGCCGCTGGCAATCAGCGCCTTGGACGGCACGCAGCCATAGTTCAGGCAGTCGCCGCCCATCTTGTGCCCTTCGAGCAGGACGACCTTTGCGCCCATCTGGCTGGCACCTGCGGCAACCGACAGGCCGCCGGACCCGGCGCCGATCACCAGGATATCGGTCTTGATACGTTTCATGGGTTCAGATGCCTTTCTTGCCCGTCACCGCCTTGACCACCACAGGCAAGAGCGACAGTGCCGCCAGCCCGAGGATCGGCAAGAGCACGTGCGGTTCAAAGATAATGCCGAAATTGGGGGTTTCACCCCGGGCAAACACCTCACCCAGTCCGGCACCCACCGACGTATAGACAACCGAACCCGGCATGATGCCAAAGAAGGTCGAGATGACATAGCGGTGCAGCGGCACCTGCATGAACGCGGGCACCAGATTGGCAACAAAGAACGGCACCACAGGCACCAGACGTATCACGAACAGCATGGACCACTGGTTTTCATCGATCCCGTCCTTGATCTTCTTGATCGTGCCCTTGGATGCCTCCATCCGCGCGCCCAGAGTCTCACCGAACCCGTGGCGCGCTGCCAGAAAGATCAGCGTGGCCCCGATGGTGGCCGACAGCACGCTGAAGCCTGCGCCGAACACCGGGCCAAACAGAAAACCGCTGGTGAGCGTCGCAATGCTCGCCCCCGGCAGGGAAAAGGCCACGACGGCCACGTAGACGGCGATAAAGACCAACGCGGTCAGCAGGTAATTGTCGTCGCGAAAGCCGATCAGCAGCTCGCGATTGTCGGCCAGTGTCTGAAAGCTGAGGTAGTCACGCAGCGTGAAAAAGCCGATCACGGCGACAAACAATATGCCGATCAGGGGCAGATTGCGCATCAGCGCGGGTTTGCGAGGTTGGCTGATATCGGACATCCTGTTTTCCTTTGCCGGACGGTGTGAACGGCCCTTTGGCCAGTGTCTTGACCTGAAAATGCGCACCGTGCACCCCTGAAAACAGGAACATCACGTGCGCTTGAAGCATCGAGGCCGATTTCGTGAAATGACGGGGCGTCCTGCGGCGCGCTTGAAACAATCGCCGCCCGCCTGCGCCAAAATGTTGCAATCGTCGCCGGATTGCTGGGCCAAAGGGGCTGGACTTGGCCCCGCACGCGCTTTAGAGGACGGGCTTCGAACACTGCCATGGCCCGAATCCGCGGAGCCTTTGGCCAAAACAGTCCGGAGCCATTGCGATGAAACGCACCTATCAACCGTCCAACCTCGTGCGCAAGCGGCGTCACGGCTTTCGCGCGCGCATGGCCACCAAGGCCGGTCGCAAGATCCTGAACGCGCGCCGCGCGCGTGGCCGCAAGTCGCTGAGCGCCTAGGCCCGGCTACACCGCCACAAGGGTTTTTTCATGACCTCGCACCCTGTGCCCCCGACACGCGATACTGCGGTTGAGGCGGGCACGGGCGCGGGGTCATTGCCGTTGGAGCGGTTGCGCAAACGGTCCGATTTCCTGCGCGCCGCGCGGGGCAAGCGGGTGGTGACCCCCGGCTTCATTCTCCAGATACGCGCCCGCCCCGACAGCGACGGGCCCATGCGCGTCGGATTTACCTGTTCCAAGAAGGTCGGCAACGCCGTCGCGCGCAACCGCGCCAAACGCCGGCTGCGCGAAGTGGCGCGGCTGGTTCTGCCGCAAAACGGTCACCGGGGAACAGACTATGTGCTGGTGGGCCGGGCCGAGGTGACGGCCGCACGCCCGTTTGACCGGATGCTCGCCGATCTGCGGGACGCGCTGGCGTGACATTCCTTGCTCACATCGTCGCCCTGCCCGTGCGTGCCTATCGGCTGATCTTCTCCCCGTGGGTGGGGTTCAACTGCCGCTATCAGCCGACCTGTTCCGCCTACGCCCTCGAAGCACTGGAAAAACACGGCGCGATCCGGGGCACATGGTTGACCGCCCACCGCATCGCCCGGTGCCATCCCTGGGGCGGCGACGGGTATGACCCGGTCCCGACCAAGGACAAGCCCGAGTAAAGGGCGACCGCTCCTGCGGTCCGTGGGGTGAGAATGGGGGAAATTGCAGGAGCGGTCGGTGCCCGCAGACGGGAATTCTGCGGGGGCGCAGGCTGGGGAACTGAGCTGCTGTGTCACAGCTTACGCAAAAACAGCGTATACTACTTATGCTAGAAATCAACAAAATATTAACCTGTTTTGCACGGCAGCGTATGGGAACCGAACGGTCGGGATCGAAAAGCGTTGGCCACCTAGCCGTCCGACGGGGTCTCACCTGCCCCGAGTGTCGGCACGTTATCCGCCGCTGACACCTCGTTCAGCGCAAGCCCCGCAAAATCCCACAGCTTGGGGTCCAGCAGATGCGATGGACGCGCGTTCATCAGCGCCCGGAACATGACCTGCCTGCGGCCCGGGCTGTTGCGCTCCCACCCATCGAGGATCTGCTTGACCTGCTGGCGTTGCAGACCGTCCTGACTGCCACACAAATCGCACGGAATGATCGGATAATTCAGCGCCCGCGCAAACCGCTCGCAATCCTTTTCGGCCACGTGCGTCAGCGGGCGCAGCACAAACAGATCGCCCTCTTCGTTCACCAGCTTGGGCGGCATCGTCGCGAGGCGCCCACCATGAAACAGGTTCATGAAAAACGTTTCGAGGATATCGTCACGGTGGTGGCCAAGCACCACCGCCGTACACCCTTCCTCGCGCGCAACCCGGTAGAGGTTGCCCCGCCGCAGCCGCGAGCAAAGCGCACAAAAGGTCCGCCCCTCGGGCACCTTGTCCATCACGATCGAATAGGTGTCCTGATACTCGATCCGGTGCGGCACGCCCATCTTTTCGAGGAACTCCGGCAGCACCGTCGCGGGAAACCCCGGCTGCCCCTGATCCAGATTGCACGCAAGGATATCGACCGGCAGCAGCCCCCGCCATTTCAGCTCGAACAGCGCGGCCAGAAGCGTGTAGCTGTCCTTGCCACCCGACAGGCACACCAGCCACCGCGCATCCCGCCCCTGTAGCATGCCATATTGCTCTACCGCTTCGCGCACATGGCGCACGATCCGCTTGCGCAGCTTACGGAATTCGGTCGTTTGTGGAGCGCCGGAAAACAGCGGGTGGATATCGGTCACATCGTCTTTCATGCGCAATGGCATAGGACAAAGCATGGCGCGCGGAAAGGGTTGCTGCCCGCAGACACCGATAATGCGCAAAATTCGAATGAATATCTGGAGGTGCGTTAAGGTCCCGGTCACGCAGGAGTTTTAGGCATACCTCAAACCGGCGCACCTCCGTGCCTCGGGATCGGACCAAAGGGGTAGCGCATGGCGTGGCATTCACCGGCATGGATGGTCAGTAGTCTGGACCGCGGCAAGTCGATATTGGGCGGGCCACAGATACTCGCCCTGTTGCCCGCAATGACGCTGGCCGCCTATTGGCTTGGGGGTGAGACGGCGCTGTTGATTACCGCACTATTGCTCCCGGTGATTTGGGTCGCAGTGGGCGGCAGGCTGGCAGGCTTTGATGTCAGGGCACATATCCTGCGCAAGGGTGCGGTGTCGCCCGAACTGTTTAGACTGACAACGGACGAGGTCCGGCAGTCGGCCACGGCGTCCGGCAAATCCTGCGCGGTTATGGTTGTCGAAATTGACGAATTCAGCACACTGCGCGACCGGTACGAGCCCGAGGCGACCGACCGTGTCCTGAACGCCATCAGCGACAGGATCATGTCGGTGCTGCGCGACACCGATACCGTAAGCCGCATCGGCGACTGCCGCTACGGCGTTTGCCTGACCCCAGTGCTGCACATGGACCTGGAAAGCAGCATCCAGCTGTCGGGCCGCATTCAGCAAGCCATCGAGGAGCCGCTGGCCGTCGACGGCACGTCGATCTACGTCACCGCAAGCGTCGGCTTTTGCCTTGTGGCGCGCGCGCCGGGCGGCACCGGCCAGGACTGGACCAACGCCGCCATCGCCGCCCTGCATGAGGCGCAAAAGCGCGGTCACGGGTCCATCCGCGCCTATTCAGCCGAGCTGCAAAGCCGGATGAAAAAACGTGCCAACCTGCGCGACGAGGTCGCGGGCGCCCTCGAAGGGGGACAGGTGCAACCTTGGTTCCAACCGCAGATTTCGACCGACACCGGCAAGGTCACCGGGTTCGAGGCGCTGGCACGCTGGATTCATACGCATCGTGGTGCCATTTCGACCGCTGATTTCCTGCCAGCCATCGAAGAGGCGGGCCTGCTGGAACGCCTTGCCGAAGTCATGACGTATAACACGCTCACCGCAATCAAGGCCTGGGACTCCGCCGGGGTGCACGTCCCGCAAGTTGGTGTGAACTTCAGCGGGCTGGAGCTCGCCAATCCCCGGCTGATCGACAAGGTGCAATGGGAACTTGACCGCTTTGACCTGACGCCGGACCGACTGACCATCGAAATCCTCGAAACCGTGGTGACCGACATGGCCGACGACACGATTGTGCGGAACATCCGGGCCTTGTCGGAGCTGGGCTGCCGCATCGACCTTGACGACTTCGGCACCGGCCATGCCTCCATCGCGGCGCTGCGCCGCTTTGGTGTCAACCGGATCAAAATCGCCCGCTCTTTTGTCCTCAAGGCGGACCGCGATCCCGAACAGCAGCGCATGATCTCGGCCATCCTGACAATGGCAGAACGGCTCGGGCTGGAAACACTCGCCGAAGGCGTCGAGACGGTCGGCGAACACGCGCTGCTTGCACAGCTGGGTTGTGATCACGTGCAAGGCTACGGCATTGCCCGTCCGATGCCATTCGAAAAGACACTGGATTGGATCCGCACCCACGAGGCCAAGCTGCAGGAGGCCCCGCCCCTACCCGGACGCCGCCACTCCTGACCGACCTGCTGCAACGCGCGAAACCGGATCGTGCGGCGTCCAAAACCCCGCAATGCGCGATCCGGCCGACAAACCGCTGTCTTGGCCCTTGCGAACCCTGGCAAAATGCCCAGATCGGACGGGGTATGCAGCAGCGGAATCCACTTGACCTTTGTGCCCGCACTCTGTTGAACCCGACCAACGCAGCAGACAGCAGGTAGTGGTCCACGATGGACGATCAGAACAAGAACCTCATTCTTGCAACGGCCCTCAGTTTCGTGGTCATTCTGGTCTGGTTTGTCCTGTTCCCGCCGCCGGAACCGGAACAACCCCCGATCACCGACAGTGCGGACCTCACCGCGCCACCCGCCACAGCCGAGGCGACCGTGCCACAAGCGGTCGACACGACAGCTGCCACAGCAGAAACACAGGCAAATGCCGACCAAGAGGGCAATGACGCCCCCCGTGTCGCGATCGAAACCGACCGCCTCACCGGTTCGGTCTCGCTGTTGGGCGGGCGCATTGATGATCTGTCGCTCAAGGATTACCGCGTCTCGCTGGATGACGGCGCCGACATTGTCACAATGCTTTCACCGGTGGGCGAGGCGGACGCGTATTATGCGCTCTACGGCTGGGCGGCGGGCGCGGGCCTCACCCCCGATGATGTCCCCGGCCCCAATACCATCTGGACCGTGTCCAGCGGGGACACGCTGACCCCCGAAACGCCACTGACGCTGAGCTGGGCCAACGGCTCCGGCCTGAACTTTACCCGGCAGATCGCCATCGATCAGGACTATATGTTCACTGTCACCCAGACGGTCGACAACACCGGCAGCGACACGGTCAGCCTCGCCCCGTACAGCGTGCTGGCCCGCCACGGTCTGCCCGAAGGGCGCACCAATATCTGGATCGTGCACGAAGGGGCCGTCCAATACACCGGCGAAGAATACCTCGAGACCGATTGGAACGACTTCTCCAGTTTTGCCGAACGCGACACCGAAGCGGGGCGCAACGCCCGCTGGGCAGGCTTCACCGACCACTACTGGCAGACGATCCTGATCGCGCCGACCGATATCGAAACCCGGGTCGAGACATTCCACGACGCCACCCGCGACATCTACCAGACCACCGCCAAACAACAGACCCAGTCCGTCGCCCCCGGCGCATCCGCAACCGTGACCAGCCAGGTCTTTGCCGGTGCCAAGGAATGGGAGGCCATCAAGGGCTACCAGGACACCGGCATCGAAAAGTTCATCGACAGCATCGATTGGGGCTGGTTCTTTTTCCTGACCAAGCCGATCTTCTGGCTGCTGCACGAGATCAACCTGATCGTCGGCAATATGGGCTGGGCGATCATCGGCCTTACGCTGATCATCAAGGCGATCCTGTTCCCGCTGGCCTACAAATCCTACGTCTCGATGGCCAAGATGAAAGAGCTGCAGCCGCAAATGGAGGCGCTCAAGGAAAAGGCGGGCGAAGACCGGCAGAAACTCCAGCAAGGCATGATGGAGCTTTACAAGAAGGAAAAGGTGAACCCAGCCGCGGGCTGCCTGCCCATTCTGCTACAGATCCCGATCTTCTTCTCGCTCTACAAGGTGATCTTTGTCACGATCGAACTGCGCCACGCCCCGTGGCTCGGCCCGTTCCAGGATCTCAGCGCGCCTGACCCGACGTCGATCCTGAACTTGTGGGGCCTGTTGCCCTTTGCCGGGCCAGAGCCGGGCTCGATCATGGCGCTGCTCTTCATCGGCATTCTGCCACTGCTCCTCGGTGTTTCGATGTGGCTCCAGCAAAAGCTGAACCCGGCCCCGACCGATCCCACGCAGCAGATGATCTTTGCCTGGATGCCGTGGATCTTCATGTTCATGCTGGGCAGCTTTGCCAGTGGCCTTGTCGTCTACTGGATCGCAAACAACGTGATCACGTTCACGCAGCAATACCTGATCATGCGCAGCCAGGGGTACAAACCCGATCTGCTGGGCAATATCACCTCGAGCTTCAAGAAGAAGGTGGCCGAGGAACCCAAGAAGTGACGGCCACGCTGGCCCATATCTGGCGGCACCCGATCAAGGGGATCGGCAGCGAGGCCTGCACACGCGTGGACCTGCCGCCGGATGCTGCCGTGGTCGGCGCTCGCGCCTGGGCGCTTCTGAACGCTCAGGCCACCGATACGGACGACTGGCAGCCGCGCCGCAACTTCCTGCAGGTGGCCTCCGGCCCGGCGCTGGCCGCCATCGGCGCGGTCAGCACGGACAACGGCGTGTTGCTGACCCATCCCGCGCGCGACCCGCTCGAATTTGTGCCCGCAACGGCGCCCGGTGCGCGCGCCGCGTGGAGCGGCGACCTCTGGCCATCCGACCGTCCCGGCCCCGCGCGACTGGTCACCGCACCGGCCCAGGGCATGACGGATGTGCCCTTTGCCTCGGTCTCGATCGGCAACCTTGCGTCGCTGCGTGCGCTCAGCCAAAAGGCGGGATTTGACATCGACATGCGCCGCTTTCGCATCAACCTGTGGCTGGACGGTCTCGCCCCGTGGGAAGAGATCGACCTGCTGGGGAGAGACATCACCCTGGGCAGCGCCGTGCTGGCGCCGGTTGAACCCATCGAACGCTGTCGCGCACCCGATGCCAACCCAAGGACCGCCACCCGCGACATCAGCATGCTGAGCCTGCTGGAACGCGAATGGAACACCCGCAATTTCGGGGTCTACTTCAAAGTCACGACCGCAGGCACCGTCACCGTTGGTGACACGCTCACATGACCGCCCTGCCCTTCCCCATCGCCGAAGACCCGGACAGCGACGCCCGCGAAAAGGGCCGTGTGCTCTTTGCCGGCGAGACCGAGTTCGTCAAAGGGGTGGTGGCGATGTCCGGCTTGCCCCCGGCTGATCGGATGGAGGTGTGCTTTGCCGGGCGATCGAATGTCGGCAAGTCGTCCCTGATCAACGCGCTTACCGGGCGCAAGGGCCTTGCGCGCGCCTCCAACACCCCGGGCCGCACGCAAGAGATCAATTACTTCACGGCCGGAGACGCGCACTACCTCGTTGATCTGCCCGGATACGGCTATGCCAACGCGCCATTGCCTGTGGTGGAGAAGTGGCAACGTCTGCTCAAACAGTACCTGTCGGGTCGCCAGACCCTGCGCCGCGCCTTTGTGCTGATCGACTGCCGTCATGGGGTCAAGAAGGTGGATGAGGAGATCCTCAGCCTGCTCGACAGTGCCGCCGTGACGTTCCAATGCGTGCTTACGAAGGCCGACAAGGTCAAGGCGAGGGACCGCGACGCGGTTCTGGCCCAGACCCGCGCAGCGCTTTCCAAGCACCCAGCCGCTTTCCCGGAGATCGTCCTGACCTCCAGCGAAAAGGGCGACGGCATCGCCACCCTGCGCGCCATCATCGCAACGCTTGTCTGACGTCCCAGATTTTTCGTACGAATAATCTTGGCCCCGCCGGAACTGTCGGGCAAGACAAACCAACCACCTCAACCACCAGAACACAGATGAAGACGCAAGACATGAACCGCGACTGGATCGCCACCGCCCGCACCCTCAGCCAGGCGCTGCCCTATCTGCAGCGCTATGCCGGCGCCACGGTCGTGATCAAGCTCGGCGGTCATGCGATGGGCTCGGACGCGGCAATGGACAGCTTTGCCCGCGATGTGGTGCTGATGCGGCAGGTGGGCGTGAACCCGGTGATCGTCCATGGCGGCGGGCCAATGATCAACGACATGCTGGACCGGCTCGACATCCGTTCCAGCATGTCGT
>ERZ1740067.2428-NODE-2428-length-11380-cov-6.703400_pt1 | contig 11380 bp, 9 predicted proteins | sample MGYA00581736_ERZ1740067 | MGnify/ENA primary metagenome ERZ1740067 (study PRJEB43018, sample SAMN04849236) | marine metagenome | isolation source: floating plastic debris | place: Pacific Ocean | collected 2008-08-27 | study: EMG produced TPA metagenomics... | reverse complement strand
GGATGCGGATGGTTTGTTCAACCGAAGAGACAAAAATTTTGCCGTCACCGATCTTTTCGGTCTTGGCAGCGTCCACGATGGCCTGGATCGCCCCGTCCACCTGATCGTCGTCAAGGATCACTTCGACCTTCACCTTGGGCAGAAAATCCACGACATATTCCGCACCCCGATATAGCTCTGTATGGCCCTTCTGACGGCCAAACCCCTTGACTTCGATCACCGACAGCCCCTGAACGCCGACCTCTTGCAAGGCCTCTTTGACTTCATCAAGCTTGAAAGGCTTGATGATGGCTTCGATCTTCTTCATGGGGCGCCTCCCTGCGGCATGTCTTGGGTTAGGGGTGGAACATTTGCACCAAAGGGCGTCCATTGCGCGGGGCGGAGTTTCCGGTCACAGCCCGGGGATTTGAAAAGGCGCGTCGATAAATTGTGCAGAGAGACTAAATTATGTGCAGGTTGAAAATTCGAGCCGGATCGCCATGTTTGCCCAGCTGACCGCCGCACAGATGCGCGCCCTGGAACAGGAGGCCATTGCCTCCGGCGCCGTGACGGGGCTGGAGCTGATGGAACGGGCAGGGGTCGGCGTCGTCGAGGCGATCCTCGCGCAGTGGCCGGAACTCGCCAAGGGCGCGCACCGCGCCGTGGTGCTCTGCGGGCCCGGCAACAACGGCGGGGACGGCTTTGTGGTGGCGCGCTTGCTGGCAGAGCGGGGTTGGGCCGTTGAGACGTTTTTCTACGGCCTGCCGGACAAGCTGCCCCAGGATGCCCGGACAAACTACCAACGATACGCCGCCCAACATCACGTCGAGCCGCTCGGCTTTCCCTCCGCGACCGAGGCTGGACAGGAGGCGTTCGGCCTCTCCGCCAGCCACCTGGGCGATGACACATGCGGCCAGGACAAGCCCCCCTTTGTCGTGATCGACGCCCTTTTTGGCATCGGTCTGACGCGACCCATCACCGGCCTGTCGGCGATCATGCGGCACATGGATTACCTGTCGACCTTCCCCGACATGAACAACCGGCGCATCGTGGCCATCGACGTGCCCAGCGGGTTCGACACCGACAGCGGCGAGATCATCCGGTCCGACGCCCCCACCCAGGATCCGTTCCCCGCGATCATCCCGGACCTCGTCGTGACGTTCCACGCCCCGAAACCGGTGCACCAGACGCTACAAACCCAAGGCATCACGGTCGTCGTCAAGGATATCGGCTTGCCCGTCTTTGTCCCCTAAAAATCCCCGCTGGAGGCATAGAATCTCTGATCCGACCCATATCACCCGCGACTCGCTGCCCGACCTCGCCAAGGGGCAAGGCCACAAGTTCGACCACGGCCACGTCCTTGTCCTCACGGGGGGCGCCGGGCGCACCGGTGCCGCCCGCCTCGCCGCCCGTGGTGCCCTGCGGATCGGTGCGGGCCTTGTGACACTGGGCGTGCCACCGTCGGCGCAAATGGAGGTGGCGGCGCAGATCACGGCGCTGATGCTGACCCGGATCGCGGATGCGGATGGCTTGGTCGTCGTGCTGCAGGATGCACGTCTCAACGCGCTCTGCCTTGGCCCCGGTCTGGGGCTCGACCGAGCACGCGCGCTGGTTCCCGTGGCGCTCCGGCCGGAGCGGCAGGTACCCGTCTGCCTCGACGCCGATGCGCTGAGCAGCTTTGCCGATGCACCCGGCGACCTGTTTGCCATGTTGCACGATCGCTGCGTTCTCACCCCACATGCGGGTGAGTTTGCGCGGCTGTTTCCAGACCTGGCGGATGACCTTGATGGAGACGCCAAAGTCGCCGCCACGCGCGAGGCGGCCAGCCGTTGCGGCGCTGTTGTCCTCCTCAAAGGGCCGGACACGGTCATCGCGCATCCCGATGGCCGGTGCGCGATCCACGCGGCCGAAAACGACCGCGCCGCACCCTGGCTTGCCACCGCTGGGGCAGGGGATGTGCTGGTGGGCTTCATCACGGGGCTGATGGCCCGCGGCCTGGCGCCGATGGCCGCAGCCCAGGCGGCGGCATGGCTGCACGTAGAATGTGCGCGCGCCTTCGGGCCTGGGCTGATCGCTGAGGATCTGCCCGAGATGGTGCCGCGCGTCTTTGGCGATTTGGGCGGTTAGGCCGCGACCACGGCCTCTTCGGCGATCATGGCGGGCACGGACAGCTCCAACCCGTCGGCGTAGATCACGTATGGTGCGTCAAACCCCAGCTTGACCAGCACCATCTGGCGCGGGCCCAGCGAGGTGATATGCTCATCATCCACCAGACACCCCGCGGGCAACACCGCCTGCGATGCCCCGCCAAGCGCCTTGGCGCGCCAGTCGCGCACCAGAACCGTCTGCGCTGCGGGCAGCATCACGGTGTGGGGCGGACGGATATGGCCCAACGCACCCGCATTGATGCGCACCGCGTCGGTCTTGACCTTTTCGGTCTCGACCGCGCGCAGCGCGACCATACCGGCGTTGCGGGTGATGATCCTGTCGCCGGGCGACAGGAATTCCACCGGGATCTCACCATCGCTGGTCAGAACGATGGTGCCGGCCACAAGGCCAACGTGGGAAATACACGTGCGATGTTGCGGGATGTACCCGCCCGATGCACGCCCGACCGTTTTCGGTTTCATGGCGTTTCTCTCTTGATGTACCTGCCTCAGGTAGCGTCAGAATAGCTGAACTTTCCTTTAATGTCCTGCAAATTCTCTCCGCCGGCGGTTCAAATGGGTCTCGCCACTCCGCGCGGGACTTGCTAGACGGTCAGGTGCGCGGGCGTGGCGGAATTGGTAGACGCACCAGATTTAGGTTCTGGCGCCGCAAGGTGTGGGAGTTCGAGTCTCCCCGCCCGCACCACTTTATGTTGGCCTACCGCCTTTGACGCCTTTAGGTCGGTTTGGCTCCGGGTTGCGCCTGTCACCAGCACCACTGTCACCTGCCGAACGTCTTTGCTTCCCGGCTTCACCCGCACACCGCAAACGGGATGCGTCAGGACGCTGGCTCAGACATGCGCCTGCTTTTCCGTGGGGGTTCCGGGGCAGATGTGTGAAACCATGTCGGTGAGTTCGCGCAGATCCACCGGCTTGCGCAGGATCAAACGTGCGTTGTGGCACATGTCGAACAGCTCACCCTTGGGAAACAACCGGCTGCCAGTGACATAAATCACATTGGCTTCCGGCGTCGCAAAGGCGGCGTAATTGGCCACATCGGTCGAATAGCTGCCACCGATCATGAGATCCAGCAGGAGGACATCGGGCACCTGACGCTTGAGCTGTGCAATCGCCGCTTCCGGATCCGCCGCCGTGAGCACCGTGTGCCCCACATTTTCCAGCGCTTCGGTAAAGGCGAACCGCAAACCCGCGTCGTCCTCAAGTATCAATACCAGCGCCATTCATCACCTCGTATCACATGCCGGGAGCAATACGCGCGAGGAGTTAAATTATGCCTAACAAATGCGATGCCTCGTGCGCCTTGGTTTCCATTTGTTTACCATGGTTGCCTGTTTCTAAAGCCGCAGGACCGCGGGAAACCGGATCGTAAAGGTCGCGCCGGAGTACCCGTCAGAGGTGGCGGCAATGTCCCATTTGTGCCGCTGACAGATCTCCGCGCAGGGCGCAAGGCCCATGCCCGAGCCTTGGATTTCGGGCTTGAGCCGCACGAAGGGCTCAAAGATCGTTTCGGCCTGGCTGGGATCAAACCCCGTGCCGGTATCCGCGATGGTCAGCAGCGCTCCGGGGCCATCCCCGCGGATCTGCAGGGTGACGTGCAGGGGCTGATCGGCCTGCCTGTGCTTCAGCGCATTGCCGATGACGTTGCCCAGGAGGATCTGCAGCATCGTCGGCTCTGCCATCACATCGAAATCCGGCCCGTTCACCACAATGTCCTGCGCTTTGGCCCGCTGGTCGGGCTCAAGCTGGTCGATCACAGAGCGGATCGTTTCGGCGAGCGACACTTTGTGCAGTTCCATCGGCGCGGTCGACGATTGCGCATGCGCCAGCAGCTTGCTGGTCAACACGTCCATCCGCGCCACGGCGTTCTGCATATGGTCGAGATAGGGCTGCGCCTCGGCGGGCAGGTCGGGCCCGAACGTGCCGCGAAAGAGATCAAGCAGGCCACTGAGCGCATTGATCGGTGTCTTGAGGTCATGGCTGGCGGCATTGGCAAAGGTCTCCATCGACAAGACAGAGCTTTGCAGCGTGTTGATATGCGCCTGAAGATGCAACCCCCGATCGCTTTCCTGTGCGCGCATCAGGTTGGCGTTCTGCAGCGCGGTGGCGCTGGCCCGCAGGTGGTCTTGCGACAGCATGAACAGCTGGTCGCGCACCCCCTCGATCCGCATCAGCGACAGGTGAAAGGCGACATCCTTGGCCTTGCCGCCGCGATGCGCGTCATTCATCGGCAGCGTCACCTGACCGGAGGACACGGATGCGCGCAGGATCTGACGCAGCCCGTCGGTTTCAAGGTGCGTGAGCTCGGAAAAATCGATCCCCTCAAGGCCAGTGCCCGGCTGAACGGCGGTGTGATGATAGACCCGGCCCGCGCGCCGGGTATGCAGCACGATCCGGCCATCCGCATGCAGCAAGAACGCCGCGATGGGCATCGCGACAAAGGCCGCCCGCGCCAGTTTCGCCTCATACTGGACAGGATCGCCTGTCGCGCGACTGGCCGACCCGGCATCTGGCGTGGACGCCTCAGGCAACACTGGCTTTCGCACCGTCCAGAACGCGCAAACTGCCAAAGACATGGCTGACCTTGCCGTTGGAGCCAAACCGCGCCTGGCCGCGGCACTCGCACCTTATGCTGCTGCCATCGCGGCGCGTGATCTCGGTCGTGGTGACAAAGGCCTTGCCGTGTTCCAGCGTCGTCTGGATCAGCTCCTGGATCCGGGGGCGGTCAGCATCAGAGATGCGCCGCAACATATGCTCGACCGACGGGGTGGCCGAATTGTCGCTGTCGCCGAGGATGTCGTACATCACATTGTTCCAGCTGGGATCATAGTTCTCGACGTCGATGGAGTACACGCCGATCCCCATATCCTCCTGCAAGGCCTCGATGCTTTGCCGGTGGTTTTCGTTGCGCAGTTGCGTGGCCACGTCCCAGACGACGCCGATCATCTGGATCGGCTCGTTGAGCGAATCCCGCACCAGGGTGATCATCCCGCGCACCTGCGAGATATGCCCGCCCTCTCCAAAGACCCGTGCCTCGTAATCCAGCGTGCCGCCTTCATTGATCAGATCGTCCATCTGCGACAGGTGCACCTCGCGGTCCTCGGGGTGCATCCTGGCATGCGCCTGTTCCCAGGTGGGCGCGCGTTCCGCGGGCTCGAGCCCGTGCAGCCTGTACATGCCCTGCGACCAGAACAGCTCGCGGCTGTCGAGGTTGTAGGTCCAGTGCGCCACATGGCTCAGCTCGCTGACCATGGACACGATGCGCGCGAGCGGTTCGTTGTCGTATTGCGTGATAGTGATCGACAACCCGATCAGCTTTTTGTGGTGGTCATGCACCGGCGACAGCATCATCGTGTAATGCTTGCCTTTGGACAGGATCGGCACGCGCCGCGTTTCCTGCACCCGCAGCACTGTATTGGCCAGCGGCGCAAGCGCCGGGAAACCCGCAGGCAGGCTGCACTGGCTGAGATGCACACCGGTCGGCGGCAGTTCTGCCAGGCCAAAGAACTCGAGCGCCACTTGGCTCATCCGGCGCAACATCAGCGCTTGGTCGGCCAATGCGATGGCGTAGGGGGCCGAGGAAAGCGTCGCCTCCAGCTCGGAGGCCAGCGCCTGCCGCTCGGCCGAGCTGATCTGCAACTCTTCGTTGACGGTCAGCAATTCCTCGTTCGTCGATTGCAGTTCCTCGTTCGAGGTTTCCAGTTCCTCATTGGTGGCCTGGAACTCCTCGTTGGTGGATTGCAGTTCTTCATTGGCGGATTGCATCTCTTCGTTGGTCGTCTGCAACTCTTCGATGGTCTGCTGCAGCGCTTCCTGGGTCGAGCGGATCTCCATCTCCATCCGTTCGATGTAGGCGCGCTGCTCTTCGTCGGTGATGTCGCCGAGGCTGGTTTCCACCTGTTCCTCGAACTTGGTGTCGATTGCCACGAGGCAGTGCATCTCACCGCCCTTGTAGCTGTGGAACGGAAAGACACTCAGTTGCGCCCGGTTACCCACTTGCGTGGTCACCGTATGCCAGCGGCCCACGCGCCGCTCTTCGTTGCGCATGGACACCGCGATCAGGCTGGTGACCTCGGACCGCAGCGGTTCGATCAGCATCTTGAGATTGAGCGAGGTGGACATGCCCGCGCGGATTTCCATGAACGGGCTGAGATCGCCCAGCACCTCAATGATCGTACCGTTTCGGGTGGTGATGAACCCGTTGGGCGCCACGACCCTGGCCAGCGACAGGTCGGCCTGCGCGTTGGGATCGTTGGCCGACGCCGACTTGCCTGCGCCGCCCGATCTGCGGCGGGTGCGGTGGAACATCCCGGTGCCCGGCTCGATCGACAGCTCACCCGAGATCCCGCGCCGCTTGCCAAAAACCTTGTCCGAACCCTGGCGCGCCTCAAAGAACACCGCCATTTCGCCCACCGTCTCTGACGTGCCCAAAAACAGCAATCCGGTGGAGCTGAGGGCGTAGTGAAGGCGACTCAGAACGCGCTCTTGCAAGGATAGGTTGAAATAAATCAGAAGGTTACGGATGCTGACCAGGTCGACATTGATAAAGGGCGGATCCTGAAACACGTTGTGGTGCGAAAACAGCGTCACGGCCCGCAATTCGGGGCGCACGGTGATGTCCGTCTCGCCCACCACGAAATAGTCCGGCAGCAGCTCGGGCGGGATGTCCTGCGCGGCCGTGATCGGATAGACGCCGCGCCGCGCGACCTCGATGGCGTTCTGGTCGATATCCGTCGCAAAGATCTGCACATTGCGTTTGGCCAGTGCGCTGATGCCGCCCAGGATCTCGGCGATGATGATTGCAACGGAATACGCTTCCTCGCCCGTGGCGCATCCGACAATCCAGATGCGGATGGGGCCAGTGGGGCGGTTGTCGAAGGTTTCCTTGAGCTCGGATTTCAGATGCTCGAACTGATAGGGGTCGCGGAAGAACCGTGTCACCGAGATCAGCAGATCCCGGTGCAGCGCGTCGACCTCATCCGCATTGGCCCGGCAATAATCGACATAGGCGTCATAGGTGTCGATCCCCAGCGCGGTCATCCGGCGCGCGACGCGCCGGTTCAGGGTGTTTTCCTTGTAGTCGCGGAAATCGACCTGCGTGCGGGCCAGCAGGATGCCGAACAGATCGCCCAGCGGGCTGGGCGTATCCATCAACCCGCGCAACCCGTCGAAATTGCGGGGGCGGGCCAGGATTTTTTCCAGATGCGTGCCGATCTGCTCGGGCGACAGGGTCAGGTCGATGCAGCCCGTTTCGATCGCCGAGGTGGGCATGCCATCGTATTTGGCGGTACCGGGTTCCTGCGCGATCGTGATGCCGCCGGCCTCGCGGATCGATTGCGCGCCATAGCTGCCATCCGAGCCCGTGCCCGACAGAACGATGCCCACGCAGTTCTCGCCACACACTTCGGCAAGGCTCTTGAACAGCCGGTCCGCCGAGGGCTTGGGGGTGGCCGGATGGCCCGACGGATTGCGCAGCCGCAACTTGCCTGTCTCATAGACGACATCGGTGTTGGGCGGCGTGACATAGATGGCATCGGGCTCGGGCACGTCCTCACCCGTGAGTTCGTAGACCGGCAGCTTGGTCTCGCGTGAGATCAGGGTGGACAGCACGCTTTTGTGCGTGGGCGACATGTGCAAGGCGATCACGTATGTCGCCGAGACATCGGACGGCAGGTTCTGCGCTAGCAGTGACACGGCCTCGAGACCGCCGGCTGACGCGGCGATGCCGACGACATAATGGTATTTGTTGGGCTCAGACGTTCCGGTCTGCTCAGTCTCGTCAGTGATCGGCTTCTCCGATCCAGGCTCTTGCGTCATATTCCGGGTTACCTGCTAGGCGGCACAATATTGATCGATCAGAGACATCAGCGTCCCGGGCGAGACCGGCTTGCTGGCATAGCCATTCATACCGAGTTCTTCGATACGAGAGCTGTCGTGATAGGTCACATCCGCCGTGACCGCGATAATTGGAACGTGCTGCGGCGCACCCTGAACGTCCTTGCGAATTTTGTGCGTCGCATCGATGCCGGACATGACGGGCATGTGCAAGTCCATCAACACAAGGCCGAACGCGTCGGGTTTGTCCTCGAGCATCCTGCACCCTTCGTCACCATTGGACGCGATTTCAACCTCGGCGCCGAGGCCCGAGATGATTTCCCGCATCATAAACCGAGTGAACTCATCATCCTCGATCAACAGAACCTTGTGCACATAGGTCATCCTACGAGGTCCACCGCACCTACGTTTTCCAACCTTAACAAGAAAACGGTGGTAAAACCATCCCTCTTGCGGTCGTCAACGATCAGGTCAGCGCCCATCAGACGCGCCAGTTCGCTGCAGATGGCCAGACCAAGGCCCGAGCCGCCATGCGCGCGCAACATGCCGGTGTCGGCCTGCGTGAAGCGGTCAAAGATGTGCGCACGCGCGTCCTCCGGTATGCCGATGCCCGTATCGCTGACACGAATATCCAATGACGTTTCACCACCAGAAGTAGTATTCCTTACGGCGATATCCACCCGTCCCGTATCGGTAAATTTGATGGCGTTGTCGACGAGGTTGGACACGATCTGCGTGACGTGCGGCGCGTCCATCATGACCTGCTGCGGCAGGTCGGGCGCGACATCCAGGGTGATGTCGATGTCCTTCCCGCGCAGGTGCCGGATGCCCTCGGCACTTTGATGCCAATCGCGGGCAAGGCTGTGGAGATCCGTCGCGGAGCGCTTGATCTCGACCGCGTTCGCCTCGATCCGTGACAGATCGAGCGAATTGTTCATCAGCCCCATCAGCTGGTGCGACGCCTTGGTAGCGGTTTGGGCATAAATGCGCGGCTTGTCCTGCACGCCATCATACGTCTCGATCAGGTGCAAAAAGCCCATGATCGCATTGAGCGGCGTCCGGATCTCATGGCTCATCGTCGCGAGAAAGCCCGAACGGATCGACAGCGCCTCTCGGGCTTCGGCTTCGGCCACCTCGCGCTCCTTGACCTCGAGGCTAAGCGCATCGACCTGTTCGCGCTTGCGGCGTTCGTAGCGGCCGACAGCCTCCACGATCCGATCCAGGTCATCCGGGTCCGTGCTCGCCGGGCGGTCAAGCCGGAGCGGCGCCAGGGCGGTGGTTGCGGTGCTGTCGACATGGTGCACGATGCGCCGCAAATGACGCGAGATCATGCGGTCCACGAGAAACAGCAGCGCAAGCGCGGCAAGATATGCCTTGCCGAGGGTGGGCAGGAATGTCGTCAGGAACTCGGCCCAGACCCGTGCGCGCACCGCATCAAGCGTCAGCCGCACATCCATCACGCCCAGCAGTTCGGTCTGCCCGTCGTCAAAGCGGTGCACGAGGTTATATGTCTGGCCCACATCGGACGCCCTGTCGCGCGCGCTTTCGTCACCACGGGTCCAGGATTGATCGGTTTTTGTGGTCAGTTCGACAAAGGCGATGTTCGGATCCGAGGATAGGCCATCGAGGATGATGTTGACCTGGGCAAAGTTGAACGTCCAGATCGCCTGCTCCAGCGAGCTGGCCAGCGTTTCTTCGATCCGGCCAAGCACTTGCTGCGCCTCCGTGCGCTGGCGCAGATAGCTGGCCCCCAGCTGCATCCCGGTTGAGAAGATTGAAAGGACCGATCCCACGATCAGCGAGGCAATCACCAGCCGCAGGCCCAGACGATTGCGAAACCCCAATGACCGGAATGCATTGTTCATTTTTGCACGTGCCGGGACAGCAGCTGAGCCAAGCGTCCGTCCGCTTGCATGCGCGCAAGCGCGGCGTTGAAATCTGCCACGATCCGTGCGCTGCCGTCCAGATCGCGGCGCACGGCCATATGGATGCCTTGGCGCGCCATGACGCCTGGCACCAGCCGCACGCGGCGCCCGAGGCTCGGGTCGTCTTGTGTGATGACGTGGCGGATGACGTCAACGCTGTCCAGCGTGAGGTCGGCACGACCAGCGGCCACCATCTGCACCGCCTGCAGCGTCGTGGTCACTATGATTTTGTTGAGGTCCTGCGCCCGGTCGAATTCATCCTGATAGAGAAATCCGTCGCCCACCGCGATCGCGTAAGCGCGCAGGTCCGCGATGCCGGAATAGGTATAGGATCCGCCGGCGCGCTCCACCAGCTGCACCTCGGTGATGTAGAACGGGTCGGAGTAATGCAGATAACGCTCCAGGTCGGCATCAGCAAAAAGCGAGCCGATGATGTCGAACTGCCCAATCTCCGCATCGCCCATGATGCGCGCCCATGGCACGACTGAGGCATCGACGTTATACCCCGCCTCAGTCAACACCGCCGTGATCACGTCGAGCGACAGGCCCTTGTCCGGCAGGGCCGCGCCGGAAAACGGTGGCCATTCGTCCGCCACGACGACCAGCGGCTCGGTTTGCGCGGGCGCTGCCGCGCACGCCAGAACAAGGCCAATCGTGGCCAAAGCGTTGTGCACGCGCTTGATAAATCTGTGGCGTTTCATTTGGATCCTCCCCCTCCGCCCGGCTCAGGCGGCGCTTGGCACGCGAGTATCGGCCGGATTTTGTTGCCCACCTCTTAACGCGCGGCAATATTGTGACGCAACTTCTGGTTGGTGCAGGGGACTTGGCGTGGCCGTTTGCGGGAATTACCCCGCGCGGGGCGGTGCAAGCCCCTTGCACCCGGCCCGCACCCTGCCTAGAAGGGCGCGATTTCTGATACGCTCCTGGCCAAAGCTCGGAGCAATGACGCTATGGGAGCACACATGCAGGTCACCGAGACGCTGAACGAAGGTCTGAAACGCGGCTACGCGATTACCGTGACGGCGGCCGAACTGGACGCCAAGGTCAATGAAAAGCTGGTCGAGGCGCAGCCCGAAGTCGAGATGAAGGGCTTTCGCAAGGGCAAGGTGCCCATGGCGCTGCTGAAAAAGCAGTTTGGCCAGCGTCTGCTGGGCGAGGCGATGCAGGAAAGCGTCGATGGTGCCATGGCCGACCATTTCGAGGCGACCGGTGACCGTCCCGCGATGCAGCCCGACGTCAAGATGACCAACGACGACTGGAAAGAGGGCGACGACGTCAATGTCGAGATGTCCTACGAGGCGCTGCCCGAGATCCCTGAGATCGACATGAGCGCGCTCAAGCTCGAGCGTCTGGTGGTCAAGGCAGACGATGCCGCGATTGACGAAACGCTGGGGTCGCTGGCCGAGAACGCGCAGGATTTCAAGGCGCGCAAGAAAGGCGCCAAGGCCAAGGACGGCGATCAGGTCGTGTTCGACT
>ERZ1740067.2427-NODE-2427-length-11383-cov-25.397069_pt1 | contig 11383 bp, 10 predicted proteins | sample MGYA00581736_ERZ1740067 | MGnify/ENA primary metagenome ERZ1740067 (study PRJEB43018, sample SAMN04849236) | marine metagenome | isolation source: floating plastic debris | place: Pacific Ocean | collected 2008-08-27 | study: EMG produced TPA metagenomics... | reverse complement strand
CCCCGTTCGACCGATCTCAGCTGGCTTATCCGCAGGCTTACTCAGAAAGGTCGTAACGCCCAAATAGCAAAGAAATAGACCGCCGATGATGCCTAGCCACTGGGCCTGGTTGGCCAAGAAATCAGAAATAAAGGCCAGACCAAAGGCTGCGATCGCACCATAGACCCCATCCGCCGTTGCCGCTCCCAATCCCGACAGCATCCCCGCCATCGCTCCGTAGGTAATGCTCCGGCGAATGCACAACAGCCCAATTGGCCCCACCGGAGCCGCAATGGAAAACCCCAACACCAGACCCCGAAAAAACAGAGAAATCACAGCACCCCCCATAGGAACTATCAAAACGAGCGCCTATCCGACAAATGTTGTTAAACCGGTCGTTAAACCGCTAAGGCTGTCGTTTCTTTGACCGTCGATAGCGCAATCGACGTTTTCGTTTGCAAAATCCCCGGCAGTCCCTTGATCTCTTCGCTCAGGAGCCTCTCTAGATCGGCCATCCTGCCGCACCGCACCTTGAGCAAATAGTCTCCATCTCCGGCCACGTGGTGACATTCTTGGACCGCAGGCGTTGTCGTCACATAGTCCAAAAATCCCTGTCGGTATTGCGGATGCTCCAACACCACCGCCACAAATGCCGTGATGTCGTAGCCCAGCTGTACCGGATCGGCCACCACCCGATAGCCCTGAATGACGCCGCGCTTTTCTAAGCGCCGTACCCGCTCACTAATGGCCGGTGATGACACCCCAAAACGGGTAGCCAGATCGGACCAGGTCACTCGACCATCCACCATCAGCGCTCCTAAAATTTTGCCGTCAAGATCATCCATTAAATTAATTTAATCGTCTTTAGCCCTATTTTAGATAAAAAATTAAATATTTAAATCCGAATATCATTAAAACTAAAAGTAAAAATAGGATTTAGATTAATTATTTTATTTTTTACCAATGTCCCATGTAGGGTCTACCCCCCCATTCAGGGACCTGATGGGTAAGAATTACAACTATCAAGGCAGGGTGTAGTACAGAGAATTGCTATGCGCCGGGTCTGCACTACCCAAAATCATGTTTAAGTTTCTTTCTGACGTCGTCACAAATGCGACGGTCTCGGCCGACTGGATCGGGATTCGAGCCGTTAAAGATATCGCTAGGGCCTGCGCTATTCGCGATGCCCATCCGGAGCGCAATACCCAACAGTTTGACCAGGGGGCCATGGTAGAAGTTTTGGCCCAGGGACAGTTTGGTTACAGTGCCACCAATAATCTCAGTGCGGCGTCCCTGGCCGCTGCCATTGTGTCTGCTTACGAGCAAGCCATCGCTGCTAGCCAGTGGGCCGTCCACAGATTTACAACGGAGGTACGGCCTAAGGCCACGGGTAGCTATGTGTCTCCCCATCGCAAAGGGTTAGGGGCGCTATCGCCGGCTGAGCTCAATCAGATTTTGCTACAGGTGTGTGACCGGCTTAAGGTCTCTGACAAAATTGCCCAAACTACCGCCTCGGCCAGAAGCCACGATATTGAGACCTGGTTTGTCAGCAGCAATGGGTCAGAAATTTACCAGCGCGATTATCTGATAGAAACTCACTTTGGCACCATTGCCCAAGATGGTCCCATCACTCAGCTACGAACAGACCATGGGTACTTGGCCCAAAGCTACCAGGGCGGGTGGGAGCTATTTCCCGGTTTGGATCTGTGGCAGCGGGTACAGCAGGTGGGTGAACAGGCATTGGAACTGCTCCGTGCCGATAACTGCCCAGATTTGGCAACGACGCTGGTGCTGGCTCCAGATCAGATGATGCTGCAAATTCACGAGAGCATCGGCCATCCTTTGGAGCTGGACCGAATTTTGGGGGATGAGCGCAACTATGCCGGGGGTAGCTTTATTAAGCTGGAGGATTTTGGGTCCCTGGCCTATGGATCTGGGCTGATGAATGTCACCTTTGACCCGACGGTGCCAGGGGAGCTGGCCAGCTATGGGTTTGATGATGTGGGCACCCCCGCTAAGCGGGAATATTTGATTCGAGGTGGACAACTGGAACGGGGACTGGGCGGTTTAGAAAGCCAGCAGCGATCCCACGTGCCGGGTGTGGCCAACTCCCGCGCCTCGACCTGGAATCGGCCTGCCATTGACCGCATGGCCAATATCAATTTGGAGCCGGGCGATCGCTCATTTGACCAAATGATTGCCAATGTCGAGCACGGCATTTATATGGAAACTAACCGCTCCTGGTCCATCGATGACCAGCGTCACAAATTTCAGTTTGGCTGTGAGTACGCCAAACTAATCGAAAATGGACAGCTGACCCGTACCCTAAAGAATCCAAACTATCGCTCCATTACGCCTCAGTTTTGGCATAGCCTGTCCCAGGTGGGTGACCGCAGCACCTGGGAAATGTACGGCACCCCCTTCTGTGGCAAAGGGGAGCCCAACCAGTTAATTCGGGTGGGCCATGGGTCGCCTGTGTGTGCGTTTGACAATATTGAAGTGTTTGGGGGTGCGGTATGACGATGGCAGTGGCAGACAACATCGCGGGGACTACCCCCATTAAAGAAAACGTGTTTGGGCAGCTGGCCGATGCGATCGCACAGACGCTAGCCAGCCAGGGCCTATCGGTCTCAACCCATTTCACCCTGACAGTCAGCGGAGAAAATAGCCAGTTTACTCGGTTTAACCGGGCTCGGGTCCGACAAACGGGGCAGGTGGACGATGGCACCCTCACCCTGACGGTCATGCAGTCAGAGCGCACGGCGTCGGGAACGGTGCCTTTTATAGGTGAATTTGACACCGATTGGCCCCGGTTAAAAACCACCCTGGCGGAGCTACAGACCCTGGTACCCCAGCTGCCGGTGGACCCGTTTGTGGTGTTGCCAACGGGCTCGGCCACCAGTCGGACGGTAAACCATGGTGAGATTTTGGCGGCGGATGCGATCGCAACCACCCTACTTTCCCCCGTACATACCCTGGACTTCACCGGTATCTATGCAGGCGGGCTAATATTCCGGGGCTATGCCGACTCCGCCGGTCAGCGTCACTGGTTTGAGAGCACCAGCTATAGCTTAGATTTCTCCTTGTTTGATGCCCAAAATCGGGCCGTCAAGGGCACCGTTGCCGGAAACCAGTGGCAACAGCTCCATTTTTTAGACAAAATCAACCAGGCCAAACATCAGTTAGCCATGATGGCCCGCCCTGCTAAAACCATTGACCGGGGGCAATATCGCACCTATCTTGCCCCAGCGGCGGTGGCCGAACTGCTCCACATGTTTTCGTGGGGTGGGGTGGGTGAAGCCGACCTGCAGCAGGGCAATAGCGCCTTTGGGCTGCTGCGCCAGGGCAAGCGGCAGCTGTCGCCCAAATTTACGCTGCAGGAAAACTTTGACCAGGCCAACACCCCCCGATTTAATACCTATGGTGAGGTGGCCCCCCTCCAGCTACCCATTATTCTCAAGGGTCAATTGGTCAATAGCCTGGTGAGTTCCCGCAGCGCCAAGGAATATAAAACCCAGTCTAACTACGCCAGCCGCCGTGAACATCTGCGAGCCCCTGAGATTTTGACCGGGACAGTGGCCTCTGATCAGGTGCTGGCTCGTCTAGAACGGGGGCTGTATCTGTCTAATCTGCACTACTTAAACTGGAGCGATCACCCCAACGGGCGGGTGACCGGCATGACCCGCTACGCCTGCTTTTGGGTCGAAAATGGAGAAATCGTCGCACCGATTGAAAATCTGCGCTTTGATGAGAGCCTTTACCACTGTTTTGGCGAGGGTCTGGTGGACCTGACCGATTTTCAAGAAACGGTGCCTACCATTGATACCTACGATCGGCGGGGACTGGGCGATAGCCGTGTGCCTGGCATATTGGCCAATGACTTTACCTACACCCTATAGGCTTAGCCATCGGCGGATGCAGCGGTTCATCCTAACCAATGTAACCAAAGCTATTAAAGGCCAGTAGACTAAGTAAAGCGCCCTCTATTGCCAATTCATGGTCAAAGAATTATCAGCCGAAACGTCGACTAATGATGCGTCGCAGCGGTTGACGATATCCATCAGCAGTGTGCTTTTGCTGATAGCCGCCATTCCGTTACTGGTGCTGCTTTGGCAGCTCAAAAGCCTGCTGCTACTGGTCATGATTTCGGTTGTACTGGCCTGTTCGGTTGCCCCCGTGGTGGATTGGGCAGAACAGTATCGTGTGCCCCGCTGGCTGGGCGTGATTTTGGTCTATCTAACCCTAATTAGTGTCCTAGTGTTGCTAGGCGTGCTGATTGGACCGACAGTGTTTGAGCAGTTAGAGCGCATTATTCGCCGCGTCCCCGTCTCCCTGCGGGGGTTACTCAACGAAGCCGATGCCTGGCTGACGGCATTTACGGATACTCGCTCGTTTACGACCAACGAGCTGTTTACTCAACTCATCGATGTTCAAGGGCTGATCAGCTGGACCATCAAATCAAGTCAGCAGCTGTTAGTCCGTTCCTACGGTGTAACCGCCGGTATTTTAGGGGGCGTGCTCAGTCTGGTGCTGTCCCTGTTTGTGTCGGGTTACATGGTGGCCGACAGCCGCACGTTAGTCAAAAATCTGACGCGGTTGCTGCCCAGTCCCTGGGATGAAAAGATTTTGGCCCAGGCTCCTCTGATGGGGCAGCGCATTGGGGGCTATTTACGGGGACGCTTTGTGGTGTCTGCTCTACTGTCCGTGGCCACAAGCGTTGGGCTGAGCCTGCTGGGGCTAAAGGATCTGGCGGTGGGTCTGGGTGCGATCGCAGGGGTGACCAATCTAATTCCATTTTTAGGCCCGATTTTAGGAGCCATCCCAGCTCTGCTTGTGGCCATCCCCCAGGGCGGTTGGACCTTTCTCTGGGTACTGCTGCTCTATGTCATCGCTCAAAACCTCGAAACCTATATTCTCGATCCGTTGCTGGTGGGTACATCGGTGGGGGTACATCCGCTCTATCAGCTGTTGGCGGTTTTAGGCGGTGCCCAGGTGTTGGGCATTATTGGCGCGCTGATCGTTCCGCCATGGATTGCGGGTGGGGCGGTGCTACTGGAAAATCTATATTTGCGGCCTAAGCTAATCACCGAACGTCGGCAGCGACGAAGTGGGGTCTTATCAGAATTGGCTGGGTTTCAAGCGGATAGTTAACCAAACCCGTTGTAAGAAGTGGCGAACACCGTTTATCTGTGGGGGACTCAATCTGGGGTGCTTTGAGTAAATGCACCCAGTTCAGATAGCCTTATCCCTTAGATTCCTGACCATGCATTGGGTTAATCTGATGCACAGGCATCGCCATACCTTTTTTTCTTGTTGTAAATTAACCAAAGCATCTAACCGCTTGTTGGGTGATGACCGTTGACATGCCATTGATTGCATCCGTCAAATTAGTGAGGACAATGAAGGTATTCCTAAACGCCTTAAATTACAACAGCTAATCCAATGTGCAATCGTACGGTGGCCTTGCCTTCTCTCAGAGAATACAGCCATCGATTGTGATGCATCTTATGGCAGAGCTTTAGCTGTACTAAACAGTTAAGGTCCTTAAAATCTGGAAAAAGGTCTGTTTATGACCTAATTCACAGGGATATTTGCTAGATAATCTGATTTTTTATAGTTAAGTTGATTTTTCACGCTACGGCTTCCTAAAACACGTCCAAGTTAAAACCTGGAGCTGCGTCTGGGTCAACACTAACGTTTGAGACGGGGACAAGGTTTATTTATTAGTCTGGCTAGCGATATATGACGATTGATATTGAAATTCTTATGACCCTCGGGGTGACCGCTGTTGCCCTAATTTTGTTTGTAGTCGAGTGGCTACCGGCAGATATCACAGCCTTTGGGGTGATGGTCGCCCTTATGGTTTTGGGGTTAGTAACGCCCCAAGAAGGCATTGCTGGATTTAGCAACTCCGCCACCATTACCGTGATGGCCATGTTTATTTTGAGTGCCGGAATTGCCCGCACCGGAGCGCTACAGCAGGCCAGCAACTGGCTGCTTAAATGGGGTGGCAAAACCTGCCGCCGTCAGATTTTTGCCCTGGGTCTAATTGTGGGGCCGGTTTCTGGCTTAATCAATAACACGGCGGTGGTGTCAGTATTTTTACCCATCATTGAGGACTTTTGCCAGCAGCACCGTTTGTCCCCATCCAAACTGCTCATGCCCCTATCCTTTGCCACCATTTTGGGGGGCATGCTGACGGTGGTGGGCACATCCACCAGCGTATTGGCCAGTGGGCTATCGGAGCAGCTGGGCTATGGTGATTTTTCCCTATTTCAGTTTGTGGAACTGGGGGCCATTGTCTTTGTGGTGGGGCTGCTGTATCTCACATTTATCGCCCCCATACTTTTACCCAACCGGGATGCGGGTGGAGACAATCTGAGTCAGGAGTATGGGCTCAAAGAATACGTGAGCGAAGTGGTGGTCACACCGCGCTCTAGCCTGGTAGGTCAAACGTTACAGTCTAGTCAACTGCAACGTCGGTTTGACTTAGACGTCCTAGAAATTATCCGCAATGATAACCACTTTCCCCAACCCCTGGGTGATAAGTCCCTGTGCGCAGGCGATATTTTGCTGGTGCGCGGTGGCCGTAAGGATATGCTCAAAATCCGTGACGGTGAAGGCATTGAGATTTTGCCTGACGTGCAGTTTGGGCAAAAGTCCTGGCAGGCGGATCTAAGCTCGGGCCAGGAAGGTGTGGCGGAAGTATTGGTGATCGCTAACTCAAACCTGGTGGGGTCTACCCTAAAGGAGCTGCGGTTTCGACAGCGTTACAACGTGACGGTACTGGCCATTCGTCGCGGACAGGAGCTGGTGCGTGAACGCATGGGCAAGGTGCGGCTTAAGTTTGGTGATTTGCTACTGGTGCAGGGGCCGAAACAAAGTTTGCTGGGTTTACAAACAAGTCGCGACCTGCTGGTGCTCGAACAGCGCGACCTGGAAAGCATGCGTTCGGATCGGGCGAACCTGGCCATGGGTATTGGTGTTGGGGTGGTTGCGATCGCAGCCTTTACCCCCATCAATATTTTGGTTTCGTCCCTGGCCGGCGTGATGATTATGATCCTGACTGGCTGTCTAAAGCCTGGAGAACTTTACCAGGCCGTCCGTTGGGATGTGATTTTTCTACTGGCCTGTTTAATTCCCCTAGGCACAGCCATGGAAAGTTCCGGGGCAACGGCTTGGCTAGCCCAGCAACTTATTTTGGTAGGTAGCAGTCTATCAGGATATGGGTTGCTGAGTGCGCTGTATGTGCTTACAACGGTGCTGTCTAGCATCTTGTCAAATAGTGCAGCGGTTATATTGCTTCTACCCGTAGGGTTAAAGGTCGCTACCGAGCTGGGGTTAAATGCATTTACAGTGATGTTTATCATTACATTTGCCGCCTCTAATAGCTTTATGACCCCCATTGGCTACCAGACCAATACCATGGTCTATACCGCTGGTGGCTACCGATTCTTAGATTTTGTCAGGGTTGGAGGCCCGCTAAGTTTGCTGCTGGCCTTGGTGACACCCCCCTTGGCAATTTGGCTGTACGGTCTCTAACGTTATCGTTATCGACCTTGGGTTACCCCCCATAAACAAGGCTAAGAATCTAAAACAGACGTTTTTTGGAGCGTCTATAAACACCCCCACAATGGAACGTTACTGGTGCTACTCTTCTTATGAAGATTAGTAACGTATAATGCTTCTGATTGAATATGGATAGCGCACAAATATAGTTTTTAGGAGTATCTTTATATGCAACATCGTGGTGTAACACTTTGGTTTACCGGTCTGAGTGGCTCAGGCAAAACCACCATCAGTCAGGCTCTAGAGGCAAAGTTGCGAGCAGCTGGCGTTAAGCTTGAAGTCCTAGACGGTGACATTGTTCGGACCAATCTGACTAAAGGATTAGGGTTTAGCAAAGAAGATCGCGACGAAAATGTTCGCCGCATTGGTTTTGTATCTCACCTGCTAACTCGCAATGGGGTAATCGTTCTAGTCTCGGCAATTTCTCCCTATCGCGATGTGCGCGAGCAGGTGCGTCAGCGGGTTGGTGATTTTATCGAAGTATATGCCAACGCGTCGGTTGAAGTATGTGAGAGTCGTGATGTTAAAGGCCTGTATAAAAGGGCTCGCTCTGGCGAAATCAAAAACTTCACAGGCATTAGTGACCCCTACGAAGAACCCCTCAATCCTGAGGTTAACTGCGACACAGAGAATGAGACTTTAGATGAATCTGTTAATAAGGTAATGGCTAAGCTTGAAGAGCTAGGCTATATCGCTCCTGTAGCGGTTTGATAACACATTGGTTATCTAACAACCCAACATAGATTGTCTCCATGGGATATCAAAGGATAAAGAGGATTAACTCTCTTTATCCTTTTCTTTTATGATGCTCCCATTTTCTCCAACGCCCATTGGGCCCTTGTCTGCACAGCTATGGTGTCATCGTCGGTGCTCAGTCGCTGCAAACATTGAATAATGACATCAGCCGTAGCCGTTAGCTGTAGCGCCAGGGTTTCAAGACCGACAACGGCGGCATATCTCACCACCCACTCATCATCACCGGTGACCTGAAGCAGAATGGTTTGAGATCGCATCATTGCCGCGGCCCGCTCGCTTTCTGGCACATCGGCCCAGCGGATGGTGCCCAAACCACGGGCGGCTGCCCGCCGTACACTTAGGGAAAAATCATTGGCGGCGGCATCTAACAGCAGGTCCTGACCACGCGGATCGCCAATACCGGCCAGGGCGCGGATGGCCCATGCCCGGGCTCCATAGTTATAGCCATCCAGCTTATCTAACAGGGTGGATACCGCTGGAATGCCGATTTGAATGAGCCCATCTACAGCCGCAACGGCGGCCCCTGGGTTGTTAAATCCCAACACCTGAATCAGCGTAGGAATTGAGCGCTCATCGGTTAGATCGGCTAACGCTTCCACCGCATCTAATAGACCCTGGGCAGAATCGGCTTCATTGACAGCTTGCAAACAGGTTTCAAAGGTTTTAAGCGGGGCAACCATTACAACAAACTATCCATTAGCTCCATGACTCGACGGCTATCGGCCGATAAACCGCAAATGTCTTGCGCGGTCTCATTTTCAACCTTGATTTGGTGTTCAAGCACCCCCTTTAGGGCAATCAGCTTCATGCTATTTTCTGCCAAGGTATTTGCGATCGCACCGGCCCCGGCCAGGTAGCCCACCGCCCCCAAATCCATCAGCGCCGCTCGTCGCAGCTGTAGCTGCTCGTGATCCAATACCTTGACCAAACGCTCAGCGTACTGAGCGTCTCCCGTAATTTGATACATTGCCCGAGCCGCCGCGTTACGCACCTGGGGCACCTCGTGATCTAAAAAAGGAGCGATTGTGGCAACCAAATCGTCATTGCCCAACGTGCCCAATGCTTCCAAAATGGCATTATACGGCTGCACCAGGTGGGGTTTACCCTCGACCTGGACTGCTGCTGCCACCCCGCCCTCTAATAAAGAAGCAAGCACCGGCACCGCAGACGATGCCCCCAAACTTTCAAGGGCTTGGGCAGCGGTTTCTCGCACATAGTAGTCGTCACAGGCGAGGCAGCCGAGCAAAGCAGGCACCACGCTGTCGTAGCCCTGGCCGATCTTACCCAGGGCCCTAGCTGCATTACGCCTGAGCGGATATCCACCATCGGGAGAGCGATCGGTTTCATCCTCTAAAGCCAGCAGTAGCGCCTCTATCGCCGCTGGCTGACTGACCCGCATTTTACCCAACCACCAGGCGGCGTAGTAGCGCAGCCCCGGATCGGTCGTTTGGTTAATATTTACCAGCGCCTGGTCAAGGGTCAACGGCTGACCGTCTGGATTATGGGGAACACCGCTCACAACAAGAAGGCCAAAAACAACAAACCCCAGAGGCATAGGTAAAGGCTAGAAAACTAGCAATCACAAACACCTCTGGGAAAGTATTAAAACTCAACCCGTGCAGCAACAACCGCAAAGGCTAAAGATTTAACTAGCTTAGAGCATTGATAGCGTAATCAAGATAAGCGTTAGCTTCAGTCGCGGGCTGACCAGTCAAGCCATGGCTAGACTTGATGTACTTTAGAGCCTCAATGTACCAGCTAGGAGACAACTCGTAGGAACGGTTGATCTCATCCAGACCAGCTACTAGATACTCATCCATAGGACCCGTACCACCGGTAATCAGGCAGTAGGTAACCATGCGTAGGTAGTAGCCAACGTCACGAACACACTTGTCCTTACCGCGCTGATCAGCCGCAAAGCTAGGACCAGGAGTGGACACAGTGTAAGGAAACTTGCTGTAGACCGCATTGGCCGCACCGGAACATAGGCTGTCAGCCTTAGCAGTCAGACCTTTAGCTGCTTCCAAGCAAGCGCTAGCACGCTGGAAACGACCAAATGCAGACTGGATCTCGGTGGAGCTGAGGAAACGACCTTGTGAATCAGCAGCGGACACTGCTTCAGTCAGAGGGGTTTTCATTACTTGAGATATCTCCCAATGTTTCTAAAAAGACGGACAGAGAAAGAGGCAATTGATTAGAGAACTCTTATTACCTGTCAAATGTCAAACTCACTAAAGGCTATCTAGAGAGTTAGTTTAAGCAACTGCCGCTGCTGCACGGTCAAAGTAACCGCTAAGTTCAGACATCAAGCTGCTACAGTCACCGGGAGTAATCCCATTACTATCGTTAGCAATAGCAATGGCTGCTTCCTTCATCTTCTGAACGCCAACAGCGACAGAAGCACCGGGAGTACCGAGAGCCAAATAAGTCTCGCGTAGACCGTTTAAGCAACGATCGTCAAGTACGCTAGCATCGCCAGCAAACATTGCATATGTCACGTAGCGCAAAATGATTTCCATATCGCGCAGGCAAGCCGCATTACGACGGCTAGTGTAAGCATTTCCACCAGGGGCGATCAATGAGGGCTGCTCAGCAAATAAAGCACGAGCGGCATTGGTCACAATAGCGGAAGCATTGCTAGTAATTCGATTTACGGTGTCCATGCGGCTGTTGCTGTCAGCAACCATAGCCTGCAAAGCATCCAATTGAGCACTGCTGAGATATTCGCCTCTTGCATCAGCCTGGGAGACGACCTTAGCAAACGCATCAAACATAGATTGACTCTCCTAAATTTGATTCGTCGAAGTAAGTTTCCAAAAAAGTGGGGACGAGAACCCGTCGAGCAACTGCATTAAAAACAGTTTCATATAGATAGGCGAATGCAGACAATCTGAAACACTCTTCACAGAAGCCATGAATCATCTCAGCAAGCTTCGCTCATCCCACTTTGAAGATTAAAACGAATAGGGCCTGAATCTAAGAAAGTTAAAGAAACTTTACCCGCTTTTACTCGCTGAAATAAGTGTTGCTGACCTCTGTGAAAAATGGCTAAAAGCCTATCTATCTAAAGCCACCAGTC
>ERZ1740067.2426-NODE-2426-length-11385-cov-4.666196_pt1 | contig 11385 bp, 10 predicted proteins | sample MGYA00581736_ERZ1740067 | MGnify/ENA primary metagenome ERZ1740067 (study PRJEB43018, sample SAMN04849236) | marine metagenome | isolation source: floating plastic debris | place: Pacific Ocean | collected 2008-08-27 | study: EMG produced TPA metagenomics... | reverse complement strand
CCTTGGTACACATCCCTTCGTTATTGAATTCCATACCGTGATACGGACACACGAATTTATCGCCTGCAACATGTCCTTGAGACAGCGGAGCCCAGCGGTGGGGGCAACGGTCATAAAGTGCGGCTGGCGTGCCATCTTCCAGCCGATACAACACAACGGGTGTTTCAAGCAGCCAACGTGTGATTGGCGTTGATGAAACTTCATTGCGATGCGCGGCGACCCACCACATGTTGCGCGGGTAATTGTCTTCGAGCATTCCGTTTGGAATACGCTGGCCATTTCCAGTAGGTGCGTCGTCTTTCATTCGATGTCCTTCCCTTGCGCTGGCGTCGGCTGGATGTTGAAACTGTCTTACATTTTTGTGCTGTCTTCTTCACAGGATTGCGCCGCGTGAATGGGCAAGCACACACCTAAGCAATCCACTGGAATTTGACTGGGGCTTGGATCACACATCGCCGATCCGGCGGATTCGTCGCGCTCGCGTCCATACGCATGTGAGGATGGATCATGACCGGGCGTATCGGGTCGGGCATTCGGGGCAGAAAAGCAATTCAACAGCAAAGAACGCTGCATGACCGCCCTACGAGACGACACGTCGTGTCGCGCCTGCGCCGTGCGAACGGTTATCGAACCCGCTCCGCCAGTAAAAAAATGCGCGTCTGACATATCGGCCACGTCAGGTGTCATCGCTTGCCTCCAGAAGTTGTTTAAACCTCTGAATTTCCTCAGGCTTCATTTGATAGCTATGTTCCGCATCCGGAAATGTGCGCGCACGCACGTCTTGGGCATAATCAGCGAAGGCACTTGTCGCAATTTCTGCGATGTTTGCATAGCGTTTGGCGAATTTCGGCTTGAACGAATCAAATGCGCCCAACAGATCGTAACCGTTCAACAGTTGGCATGTGCCCGCAGCCCCGGCGCCAATGGAAAACGTGAAGATTGATACGGCCTCATCCACCGCTTTGCCAACCTCATATGGCATCGCTTCGATTTCAAGGCCAATGGCACCTGCCGCTTCAATCGCACGGGCGTTTTTAATAATCTCCAGTGCGGCTTCTGCCGTACGCCCTTGCATTTTGAACCCACCCAACTGGTGAACCCGATGCGGCAGCAAGCCAACGTGGCTCATCACCGGGACACCGGCATCTGCGACGGCTTTGATGATATGAGCCATTTCACGCCCACCTTGCAGCTTAACTGCTTCGATCCCGCCTTCTTTCATCATGCGCACAGCATTCATGACCGCCACGTCCGGCGTGGCATAAGACCCGTATGGCATGGACGCGAGTGTAAACGTTTTGGGCGCCCCGCGCCGAACCGCCTTACAGTGGTCGATCATCTGATCAACCGTTATCGCGAGTGTATTTTCATGCCCATGCAGGGTCATCCCAAGGCTGTCACCAATGCCGATAATATCGACACCAGCGCGTTCCGCCCAAGAGGCAGACATCGCTTCACCAACCGCAACCATAACAAGCCGTTCACCGGCAGCCTTTTTCGCGACAAGGTCAGGTATTGTTAGTTTCGGCTGATCTGCCACTATCAAAAATCCTCCCATTTGGAACAAAATTCTAGGCGTTCAAGTCTTCCCTGACAAGTGATAAAGCCAAGATCACCGCAAGCATCCTTGTCCACATGCGCAGGAACTCGAAAAGGCAACCAGTGTGCGTGAACCCAAAGAACAAGTCGACCTGACAGAGATTTTCGATGCCATCGAGTTTCCCGATGCCTACAAAATCTCTTATCTGGCAAATGCGATTATTATTCCTACCTACGAAGACGTGCTGCAAACCTTCGGACTGCTCCGGGTCGAATATCATTTGCTCATGTGCCTTGCGCATTACCCGACACTGGCCGCACAGGACGTGGCCCGCATGACGCGGATGCCGCGCAATTCGGTGTCGCGCGCAGTTATGCGGATGGATAAGGAAGGTTTTCTGACGCGCACACCGGATGTCGTTGACAAAAGGAAATCAAAACTCAAGATCACGCCTGAGGGACGCGCGATCCATGATCAGATTGCACGTTGGTTTGCGCAGCGAGAAAGAGAAATCCTGGGAAGTTTATCGACATCAGAACGCAAACGGTTCCAGGATTTGCTGTCAAAACTTGTGATGAGTGCCGCCAGTCTGGATCGATAGGCGCGTATGGAAGGGAAAGGTACCTGCGGTGGTGGAAATCTCAGGCTTAATGGATGAAGTCCGCGCCAAGTTTGCGCATGTCGACAGTTGCCCTTTTGAAGGCCAGCGTATCTTCTTTGAAAACGCAGGTGGTGCACTGACGCTGAAGTCTGTGGTTGCTACCTCGGCCAAGTTCGCCGCAATCCCTGACAACCAGGGTCGCGCGAATGGTGCCTCGCGCGCTTTGGTCGACATTATTAATACCGCAAAGACTGACATGGCGGATTTTTTTGGCGCATCTTCAGGGCAGTTTTTCGTGGGTGAAAGCGGAACGGAATTGCTATTTCGTTTGATCAGATCTGCAGTTGTGAACGCGGGCACGGGCAAAGTGCTGGGATCGTCGGTGGAACATCCTGCATCCCGGTCAGCGTGCGCGCGTTGGGCAGACGTGACCGGTTTGGACTATGTCGTGATTCCACATGACGATGATTTGGGATTGGTCACGCCAGAGGCCTATAGCGCCTACGTGACCGAAGACACAAATGTCGCAACAATCCTACATACGTCGCCAGTCACGGGTATGGGCAACGATGTGGCGGGCTGCGCGGCGGCAATTCGCGCTGTCGCACCTGACTGCTTCATTGTTGTCGACGGCATCCAACATGCCTCTCATGGGGGGATCGACATCGACAGCTATGACATCGATGGGTATGTCATTTCGCCCTACAAAGTGTTTGCGCGACATGGGTACGGGATCGCTTGGGTCTCTGACCGCTTAAACGCCTTACCCCATGACAACCTGGTCGGCGGTCCCGAAGACGCGTGGGAGGTTGGGACACGCGACACAGGAAGCTATGCCACTTTTTCGGATGTTGTGTCCTATTTTGACTGGCTTGGCGGACAGGTGACGCAAGAAACAGATCGGCGTGGGCGCATTCTGGCTGCGGGCCGTGCCATTCATGCCCATGAAAAACTGCTGACCCATGCTATGCTGCATGGGACAGGCAATCAGAAAGGATTGTTGGAAATGCCGGGGGTCTCTGTCATTGGCGGAGCGGAAAACCCGGCCCGCGAGGGCCTTGTTTCTGTTGTGGTCGATCATGTGCCCGCGGCAGATGTGGTTGAACGGCTCAACAACCAAGGCATCAGAACCCATATCCGTAAGGCCGACCACTATTCGGGCAACATCCTTGATCCGCTCGGACTCGACGCCTGCACGCGTGTGTCCTTGTGTCATTACAACTCTCAAGCAGAAGTGGCGGAATTTCTGGCCGCGATGACCGAGATCACAACAGCTTCAATCTAACCCTGCTCTTTCAGGTAACGCATAAGGGCGGGTCGCACGCTCATATCGCCGCGATGGCGCGCATCAATGATTACGCGGCGAACCTCTTCGATGTTGGATCGACGCAACAGGCTTTTAACTGGCCCGATCGAGGCTGGCCGCATCGACAGCGCGCGCAAACCAATTGCCGCAAAGGCCAGTGCCTCCACCGGGCGGCCAGCATCCTCACCTCAAAAGCTGAGCGGTGTGTCCGTATCGGCGCACCGCTCTACGATGCGCTCAATCATCCCAAGAAAACTGACATTCAGCGTGTCATAGCGGCGCCGCACACGTTCATTTTCACGATCTGCAGCAAAGAAAAACTGTTTCAGGTCATTCCCACCAATCGAAATAAACCCGACATCTTCAAAAAACTTGCGCGGCGAGAATGCCAGCGATGGTGTTTCCAGCATCGCACCTACGTTCAAGCTTTCAGGCAGGACATGACCCAGTTTTGCCTCACGTTCGAGAGCTTTATCCACCTCAGCGCGGGATTGGGTATATTCTTCATATTGCGCAATGAACGGGAACATGATGGTCAGCGGCCGGCCGTCAGCAGCGCGGATAAGCGCCTGGAGTTGCATGCGCATAACGCCAGGTCTATCCAAACCGACCCGTATGGCCCGCCAGCCCAGCGCGGGGTGCGGCTCATCCGTTGGACGCATATAGGGCAGCACCTTGTCCGAACCGATATCCAAGGTCCGAAACGTCACGCGTTTGCCGTCTGCCGCATCAATCACGCGCTTGTAGATTGCCGACAACTCAGACCGTTGGGGCATCTTGTTGCGCACCAGAAACTGCAATTCAGTGCGGAACAGCCCAACGCCTTCGGCACCGGAGGAATGCAAAGACGGCAAATCCGCCATCAAACCCGCATTCATATCCAATGCAACCGTATTCCCACAGATCGTTTTTGCCGGTAAATCCCGGATCGAGGCATAGCGCGATTGTGCCTCAGCCTGCATCGCCATTTTGTCTCGAAAAGCGCTGACAACCGTGTCATCGGGGCGCAAATGCACGATGCCCTGATCCCCATCGACCATGATGTGATCACCATTCAGCGCCTCGGTCGTCATGCGCGCAGCATTGATAACCAATGGGATCGCCAATGCACGCGCCACAATGGCTGCATGCGATCCCACAGAACCGCCTTCCAGAACAATTCCGCGCAAAGACCGACCATATTCCAGCAGCTCTGCCGGACCGATATTGCGCGCCACAAGAATTGGATTTTCAGGCAATTCTGCCCCGGTGTTTTGCCCCTGCCCGGTCAAAATCCGCAACAGGCGGTTTGATAAATCGTCCAAGTCAGCAAGCCGTTCGCGCAAGTAATTATCTGCAGCTTGACCCATGCGCGCCCGCGCCAAGGACTGTTCTTTTTCGACGGCTGCCTCCGCCGAAAGACCACTTGCGATATCTTCTTCCATGCGCCGCATCCAGCCTTTGGAATTGGCAAACATGCGATAGGCTTCCAAAACTTCAGACTGATCTTTGTCGCCTTTGGCCATCGCCAGCATTTTGTCGACGCCCACACGCAACTCTTCAACACCGTCGCGCAATCGCGTGATTTCGACATCGGGATCATCTGCGATCGGATTGGACACGACAACACGTGGTTCATGCAGCCAGACCTGCCCTTCGGCGGCACCTTCTTGGCCGGTTGTGCCGCGCACAAGAACGGGTTGCGAATGCAACGCTGTGAGCGCGGCCCCTTCCCCAACGAACGCCCCGAGTTCGGTCATTTCGGCAAGGACCATGGCAACAACTTCCAACGCATACACCTCGTCGGCGCTGAATTCGCGGGCATCTTTGGATTGCACCACCAGAACGCCCAGGCTGTCGCCAAGCCGTTGAATGGGAACACCCAAGAAACTGGAGAAAATCTCCTCCCCTGTTTCGGGCATATAGCGAAAACCCTTTTCGGACGGCGCGTCTGCGGTGTTCACGACGCGGCGACGACGCGCAACGCGGCCAACAAGACCTTCGCCCAGCTTCATACGCGTTTGGTGGACCGCTTCCGGGTTCAGACCTTCAGTGGCGCACAGTTCCAGCGTGTCCTCGTCCCGAAACAGGTAAATGGAACACACTTCAGAGCCCATGGAAGTAGAGACAAGTTTGGTGATTTTGTCCAAGCGCGCCTGGCCGGGATCATCGCCCGCCATAAGGTCGCGCAGACGTCCCAGAAGTTTCCTGCTTTCGGTTTCGAACCGCTCGGCCATTCTGGCCCCACTCTCACGTTAGGTCGCGGCAAGCATAAACCACAGCCTGATCCATAACAAAATCGGATTCGTTCACTGAACAGTATTTTTTCCCGCAAAACGGGAAATCATGGATTTTGCTTGATGCAGGTTGAGTTAAGCCGCTTTGTCCAAGTCGAACACATCATGCAAGGCCTGCACGGCGAGTTCCATGTATTTGCGATCTATCAAGACTGAGATCTTAATCTCTGATGTGGTGATGACTTTGATATTGATGCCTTCGCGCGACAGGCATTGGAACATTTTTGCCGCCACACCGGTATGTGAGCGCATCCCAATTCCAACCACGGAAATCTTGGCCACTTCGGTATCCGCGATCAATTCGGCAAAGTTCAAAAGTTCGGCTTCTTTGGCAACAGCCAGAGCCTTTTCAGCGCGCGCCACCTGATCCGTGGGACAGGAAAACGTCATGTCCGTACGTCCCTCTTCCGAGATGTTTTGCACAATCATGTCAACCAGAACGCCGCCATCCGATAATGCCCCGAATATAGTTGCGGCAATGCCAGGGCGGTCCGCGACACTTACCAAGGTCATTTTCGCTTCATCGCGGCTATAGGCGACACCGGATACAACATTGTTTTCCAAAATCTCTTCCTCCGCACAGACAAGCGTACCCGCCTGATCATTCATGTCATCTTCAAAGCTCGAAAGCACGCGCAGCTTTACGTTATAGCGCATGGCCAATTCGACAGAGCGGGTTTGCAGCACTTTGGCACCCAGACTGGCAAGTTCGAGCATTTCTTCGAAAGCAATCCTGTCGAGCTTGCGCGCTTTTTGTTCGATACGTGGGTCCGTGGTGTAAACGCCATCCACGTCCGTATAAATGTCACAGCGTTCCGCATCAAAGGCAGCTGCGAAAGCGACAGCCGTCGTGTCCGACCCACCCCGACCAAGTGTTGTGATACGCCCCTCGAGGCTAACCCCTTGAAACCCTGCAATAACTGCGACGCGCATACCTTCGGCGAACTTGGCCAGAATATTGTCTGTCGGGATCTCTTCAATCCGGGCAGCGCCATGTGCTGATGTTGTTTTGAGCGGGACCTGCCAACCTTGCCAGGACCGCGCAGGGACATCCATTTCTTGCAAGCGCAAAGCCATCAGCCCTGCGGTGATGTTTTCGCCCGACGACACCACAGCGTCATATTCGCGTGCGTCATAAAGGCTGGATGTTTCGTTGACCCAGCCGACGAGTTCGTTTGTCTTACCCGCCATTGCGGATACGATAACGATCACATCATATCCGTTCGCAACCTCGACCGAGACACGTTTGGATACACGCGCGATCCGGTCAAGCGTCGCAACTGACGTGCCGCCGAATTTCATTACAAGAATGGGCATACCTGTCCCCAACTAAGTCGGGGTGGCTTTACGCCGCTGCGCGCATGGGTGCAAGTGTGGCTGTCTTTCATGCGGCTCTCACGAAAACGGCAGACGCATACGCTTGCTATCGCGCCCCGTCCTTGCGAGTTTGCCCGTAGCCAAAACGCAAAGGATCGCCGCCATGACCCAGACCAAAATCGCCGTGATCGGCGGCTCGGGCATCTATGAGATTGACGGGTTGCAGGATGCCACATGGCAATCTGTACAAACGCCGTGGGGGCAGCCGTCGGACGCGGTATTGACCGGCACTCTGGACGGCGTTGGGATGGTCTTTTTGCCACGTCACGGGCGCGGACACGTGCATTCACCAACGAGTGTTCCTTATCGGGCCAATATCGACGCCCTGAAACGGCTTGGGGTGACAGATGTCATTTCGGTTTCGGCATGTGGGTCGTTTCGTGAAAATATGGCACCGGGTGATTTTGTTGTTGTGGATCAATTCATTGATCGCACATTCGCGCGGGAAAAATCCTTTTTTGGCACCGGGTGTGTGGCGCATGTGTCCGTCGCACATCCAACTTGTCCGCGACTGTCTGATGCCTGTGAAACAGCCGCCAAAAATGCTGGAATTTCGGTACATCGCGGCGGGACGTATCTGGCGATGGAAGGGCCGCAATTTTCGACGCTGGCCGAAAGCAAGATGTACCGCGAAAGCTGGGGCGCAGATGTTATTGGAATGACCAATATGCCCGAGGCCAAGCTCGCCCGGGAAGCAGAGCTGTGCTATGCCTCTGTGGCAATGATCACGGACTACGATAGTTGGCATCCCGATCATGGTGAAGTGGACGTGACCGAGATCATCAAGACGTTGATGGGCAATGCCGACAAAGCGCGCGCCTTGGTCAAAGGCTTACCTAAGCTATTGGGCACAGAGCGTAATCCTTGCCCACATGGTTGCGACCGCGCATTGGAATACGCCATTTTGACAGCGCCTGACGCCCGCGATGCAGCGTTGGTTGCCAAGCTTGATGCGGTTGCCGGTCGCGTTCTGTGACCAGCTCTGGACCGTTTCAGGCGTTCCCTAGGATCACGTCTTCCATCAGATCGCGGTCCAGCGCGCCCAAAACAGCGTCCTTGCCAATCACAATACCTGGCGTGCCGGAAAACCCCAGTGTGCTTGCTGCGCGCGCGCTTTGATCAAGCTTTGATGTTACGACTTTTGCTTCCATATCCGCCATCAGTTGCGCGCCATCCAAACCTGCCGCGTCTGCAATGCGGCCAAACCAGGTTTTTGAAGGCTTGAAACCCTCAGACAAGAGTGTAGCGTAAAACTCCGCATAGCCGTCTTGCAAGCCAGCCGCGACAGCGCCCTTGGCAGCGATGACAGACGCTGGTCCGAGCAGGGGAAGTTCATGCCAGGTCACGGCAATCTCGGGACTGGCGGTGCGCCCGCGCAATCGGCCAATCAGACCGCGGCAATAGGGGCAAAAGAAGTCGCTGAACACAGCAACAGGTACCTGCCCCGGTTGCGCCACATCATGCACGACGGCGTCCATTTGTTCCGGTTGCAACGGGTCTGGAGTGTCGTCGAGACCGATGGTCAGAAAATCATCACCCGACAGACCGCTGCTCCCACCGACAGAGGCAAACCGCCAACCCGGAAGTGACGAAATACGCGTAAATTCAATCTGTTGCCGCCCTACGCCAAAAACCTGCCAACCGGCGGCAAGTGCTACCAAACCGCCCAGAAAAAGCGCATCGCGCCGCTTCAATCCTGCCATCTTTCTTGCCTTTCCAGATCATAGCCGTACCAATGCGAAAAGCCATCCCGCAAACAGGAGCCTGCCACAACATGCCTGCCCCATCCACGGTCCGAGACTATATCCGAACCATTGTCGATTTCCCCCATGAAGGCATCATGTTTCGGGATGTCACGACATTGTTTGCTGACCCGCGCGGGCTGCGGCTTGCGGTGGACCAGATGTTGCACCCCTATGCCGGGCTGGACATCGATAAAGTGGTGGGGTTGGAGGCCCGGGGTTTCATCCTTGGCGGCGCGATTGCCCACCAGCTTTCCGTCGGGTTTGTGCCCATTCGCAAGAAAGGCAAACTGCCCGGTGCGACCATCAGCGAAGCCTATACCCTGGAATACGGTGAAGCCGTGGTTGAGGTGCATGATGATGCGATTTCAGCGGGTGAAAAAATCCTGTTGGTCGATGATTTGCTGGCGACGGGCGGTACAGCTGAGGCTGGCATCAAGCTGGTAGAGCGGTTGGGCGGCGAGATTATTGGCTGTGCGTTTGTGATTGATCTGCCGGAGCTTGGCGGGCGCAAGAAGCTGGAAGCGATGGGTATGGATGTGCACGCGCTCTGCGCCTTTGAGGGGCTTTAGGCTCAGCCTCAAAGGTTAATGCGGCGCACGGTACCTGTTTGCCCAATCAGGCGTCAACGCAGGTTAAAGCCTTTATTTCACTGAAAAATCCATGGTTGCATTTTGGCTGCAAACTGGCTGCATTCTGACTGTATGATTGCGCCAATATGCTCGGTTAACGCGCCGCGCGGTGCTGGACGTTAACCAATTGCGCAAGCATCAGGCGCGCAGCACTGCGCCCGGGTTCATAATGCCTTTGGGATCAAGCGCGGATTTGATGGCGCGCATCGCGGCGAGTTTTGCCGGATCGCCGTAGCGTTCCAGATCGTCAACCTTGAGCCGTCCGATGCCGTGTTCAGCGCTGACCGAGCCGTCAAATTCATCCACCAGATCATGCAGCGCGCGTTTGATTTTCTCGCGCTCTTGCAGGAAGTCAGCACGCGACTTGCCCGGCGGCGGAAACACGTTGTAATGCAGATTGCCGTCCCCAACATGGCCAAAACAGTTGACGCGAAACGGACCGAGCGTAGCCACACATGCATCAGCCTTGGTGATGAATGCTGCAAGATTGCCCAGCGGCAGAGAAATGTCGTGGCTCGACACTGAGCCAATCAGCCGGTTTGCTTCGGGTATGGTTTCACGCACGTGCCAAAAGTCTTGCGCCTGGGACTGGGACTGCGCGATCAGGCCGTCGGTGACAATCCCACGTGTCATCCCCAATTCGAGCAGGCGCGACAGCTCATCCTGCGCATCACCGTAATGCACGCCGATGTCGAGCAGAACAGACCATTCCGGCGGCGTTTGAAATGGCTGGCGTACTTCCGGCAGGGTGTGCGTCAAAAATTCAAAACCACGGCGGTGGATCAATTCAAACGCGCTGATGTTTTCGCCCAAGTGATCGCGCGCGATGTTCAATAGTGTCAAGGCAGCCGCCGGGTCTGGCACCACAAGAAAGCCGGTGCAGGGCGCGGCGGGCTGCGCGAACAGCTTTAATGCGGCCGCCGTGATGAGACCAAGACTGCCTTCCGCGCCGATCAACAGATGGCGCAGATCGTAACCGGTGTTGTCTTTGCGCAAGCGCGACAGCCCATTCAGGATCGTGCCATCAGGCAACACAGCCTCGATCCCCAAGCACAGATCACGTGCATTGCCATAACGCAGCACGCCAAGCCCACCCGCATTGGTCGACAGATTGCCGCCAATACGCGCCGTGCCTTCAGCCGCTAGCGACAGCGGGAACAGCCGATCTGCATCCATTGCCGCCTGTTGCACATCGGCGAGGATCACACCCGCCTCGGCGATCAGGACGTTTTCATTTGGATAGATCGCGCGCACGGCGTTCAGACGCTCGGTGGAGATGAGCAACGGGGCGGGACCGTCGGGCATGACCTGCCCGCCCACAAGACCCGTGCCACCCGAGTAAGGCACCACTGGCACACCATGTTCCGATGCGTGGCGCACCAGTGCAGAGACCTCGTGCACATCCCTGGGTTTGGCGAGGATACCGACATTTCCGGACCAGCGACCACGCGGTTCCTCGCTATAGCCGGGTGTGGCATCGACGAAGATATCACCCGGAAGGTCACTGCGCAAAATGGCTTCGAAATCAGCATTTGCCGCACGGAGTGTCATGGATATGTGGTCGCGAATTACGCGTGCTGATGCAAGCGGTTAATCGTCAATTTCGGAATCGAGCAACCATTCGGGATTAAGGACCATGATGGTTGGCCGTGAGGGCAGTCGGTCCATTGATACTTGCAATGAGGCACCAGGAACGCGCACCACCTGAAACTCACCCTCCATTGCGGTCAGGAAAGTGCTCAGGCTAAATTCGCTGAACCAATGCATCGGGATCACAATAGAGCTGCGCAGGCGGCTGACGATCCGCATCATTGTGGGCAGATCAACTGTGGTGCCGCCATCGACGGCCGCCATCACAACGTCAAGGCGACCGATGGCAGCGTATTGTTCATCGTTGGGTTCGTGAAGCAA
>ERZ1740067.2425-NODE-2425-length-11385-cov-5.936187_pt1 | contig 11385 bp, 12 predicted proteins | sample MGYA00581736_ERZ1740067 | MGnify/ENA primary metagenome ERZ1740067 (study PRJEB43018, sample SAMN04849236) | marine metagenome | isolation source: floating plastic debris | place: Pacific Ocean | collected 2008-08-27 | study: EMG produced TPA metagenomics... | reverse complement strand
ATCTATCCGCAAAACCATTGGCTTTAATGGGGAGACCATTTCTTGCATCCTCCCTTGTACCCAGTAAAATGTTCTTTTGGGAAGAACATTCCCGATAATTTTTATACCTTGAAAATCAAATTAAAAATCCGTGTAGCATGGAACAGAATCTAAAATACTACTATGACATCATTGAAAATTGCATTCATCGCCTGGGGATAGATCCTGCCATTTGTCGCTCTAAAGATACCGAAGGGCACTGGACCCTCAATCGTGGAGACATTACAGTATGGATAGATATTTGGTTTATAGAGCGAGAAGAAAGAGCTTACTTTCAGGTAGTTGCTCCTATTATGGAAATCCCAAATGAGCACATTACCAATTTCTATGAAGATTTACTTCGCCTCAATGACCAATTATTTGGAGTAGCTTTTACGCTATACAATCACTGGACCTGCCTAAAAGTAATTCGAGAAGTCAATGGATTAGATAGTGGCGAAGCTTACAATATGATTACTCGAGTGGGGAATTATGGAATCGAATATTTGAAAAAATTATCCAAAAAATACGGAAACAACGGTAGTAGAATTGATAACCGGGGAGGCATTGCTCCTGGCAATTAAACCTAAAACTAAAAAAGCCTCCTACGAGGCTAGAATACTTTTCAAGCGTTACAATTGCAATACCAGGTTAAAAACTATTGAGGTACTTTACTATCCAAAATATCAAGGCAAGTCTCCAGAATAGCTTCACTTTTAATCAGTTGATGATGCCCAATACCTTGAAAGTAATGCATTTGTAATTCCGGATTATGCTGATGGTAAGTCTTGGCTTCTTTTATACTCACCACTTTGTCGGAACTATCATATAGGCCAAATATTTGAGTATGTAACTGTCTTGGTGCCAACTTGGGCAAACTAAATTCATGAATGCTTTGGCCAAATTTGTTTTCAGCTTTTTTATAAAATCGCTTGCGTACTCGCCGATGTACTCCCAAAAAATCGAATGCCCCTTCAAAAAAATGCACTGGTACAAATGGACTGCCCATTAGAATAAGCTTCTGTATTGAATTAGACTGATCGTTTTTAGCCTCGTCTAATAAACAAGTCAGTGCCGCTGTTCCTCCAAGCGAATGGGCAACGATGGCATCTATTCCTGAAGTTTGGGCCAGATAAGTTTTGAGGGCAAGAATAAACGCTGGCAAACTAGACTGGCTCCCTGTGGAACGACCATGAGCAGGAAAATCAACGCTCAGTACCCGGTAACCTGCCGCCAACAAGCGAGGAATAAATTTGTAATAATCCACCGCCTTGGATTCCCAACCATGTAACAAAAGCACCGTTTTTTCTCCCTGCCCCCATTCATAAGTAACAATTTTATCAGAAACTTGGTCAAACAGTGAAACGGTAAATTCTGAGGTAATTGCCTCTTTTAGCAGTTTTTGATGAGGTGGTTTCAGTGACCTTTTGCGAATGGTAAACATTTTTGCCCACAAATAATGCATGACACTGGTTGGAATAAAAGTAGCTCCAATGGCTAGTCCAGCCTTCGTTAGTCGTAGTTTGATTTGACTTGTCATAATTTTAATATAACAAATGGTATTTTAAAAAATAAAAAAATATCAATAAAACAAATGCTTTAAAATAACAGTCAGTATTTTAAAAAATAAAAAATTTTAGATTTGCATTAAGCACATATGCTCTCGATATGTTCTTCCAGCAAATTCAAATTATGAAACAAATAATCATTCATTTCAGTGGTTTTTGCCAGAAACACTCCTCCCTGAATCAATCCAGCCAACCTTGAAAAAAAAGCTTGAGCATCTACTCGATGGTTCCACTCGCCCGCCAATTGCCCTTGAGCAATAATGGATGTCACTGATTTTTCCCAAGTCTTGATATATTTTACTGCCTTCTCCTTCAGTGCAGGATTGGTATCGTCTACATCTACCGAAACATTCAACAAGGGGCACCCTCCCCTTTCATCGATCAAATGATAGTTTTGACGATAGAAATATACATAAGCCATTAGTTTGCCCTTGGCAGTAGATGCCTTGGCTACCAATTGTCCTATACCAGTAAATAAGTAACGAAAATTGTAACGAAATACCTCCAATGCTACTTCTTCCTTATTGGTAAAGTTTCCGTAAATGCTGCCCTTAGACAACCCAGTGGCTCGCTCTATGTCCTGAATAGAAGTACTCAAATATCCTTTCTTATTAAATAAGATCGACGATTTTTCTATGATGTCTTTCTTGGTTTGTTCCCGATCAGAAAATTTTTTACTTCTACCCATATTGCTAAAATAACGATTGGTATTTTAAAATCCAAACCATTTGAAATAATATCACTGATCAGGAATGAATCAAATGCAAATGATTTTGTACATACCGGGCCGATTGCCTCAATGCATCGCAAAACCAAGGCACTTCGTATTGGGGAGTGGTAGAAAAATAATGAAGCATCTCGTCATCACTCATCGCTAAGATGTCGTTCCAGTTGTAATGAAAAGCAATGTTTACCAAATTGATGATCTGACCTTGGGTAAATGGCTGAACCGCTGAGCGCAACCACAAAGGCAATGGCAATTCTTGCCCAAAAAGACTATACAAAGTTTGTAACCCTTGGTACTCATCACGATGCATTGATGTTACAGTCAACCTTTGATTGCTTACTTGCAAGGTTTTCAAGTCAATTCCGAGGCAATCTCGATTGGCTTCTAAAGGATTTCCCTCACCCAACGCAAGGGTTTGTTGTGACACATAAAATACTGATTGGGTAGTTGGCAATGAATGTGCATCAATCCAGTCCATTAAGATCTGCTCATTCGTCAAAACATCCGCATCCGTATTTTCAGGAGGGTTTGCTCCCTGTGCATATATGGCCAAACCACCTCGAAAATTTTGCTTGATTAATTCAAAAAAAGCCTCAAAACTAGCCAGCTTACTCAAATGAGCCAATCCTACCAATGCGTTGCCCTTGGCGTTGCGACCTACTATGATCAGAATAATGCACGAAGTTGCCCCATCGGAGTATAAATAGTTAATAGTTTTGGGTACTTCGGCCTCCAATACATCTACCAAATGATAATTGTCCTGGGCCACATATTGGAAGCCCACCGGCAATGGAATCGCCTCATTGCCCAAAAAGGAGGAAAAATCGCTCACTACATCAGCGTTTTAGAGTATGTTTAAATTTTATCTTCGGAGATCAAAATGATGAATTTTTTGTATTGATGAAGTACATTTTTAAGTGAATAGCCAAAGCTATTGACGCAAAAATTACTAAAATCAGTGCGAAAAAGGCGCATTTTTAGCCCAGATTATGATTTTTAAACATACTCTTAAGACAATACCTGGTTTACTGCCGACATTACCTTGGGCAATTCTGTTTCGTTCAGCATATCTCGTAAATCAATTTCTATAGTGCGGCTTAAGGCACTAATCGGAGTATCATTGACTCCTCCTTCAAATGGATTTTCGCTGTAATCGCCTACTTTTTCCATGGTATGAAAAACCCACGAAACCATCACACAAAAAGGAATGGTAAGCCATTCCATATTCGTACCCAACTCCTTGAATTCTTTGATCATAGAAAAAGGCAACAATACCACAAACAACCAAATAAAAAAGCCGTTCAAAGTAGCGTATTGTCTCGGAAATGGATAGTTTTTGATACGCTCTGACTTTCCCTGACCCGTATAAAACTTTTCCAACGTGTCTACCAAAGACATATGTCGGAAGTCGTCCAGTAATCCCTTTTTTCTCAGTTCTTTCAAGTCCTGAGATTGATTTTTAATCAGTTGAGTAGCGACATTCTTTCGGTTCAATACATTCTCCTTTTCCTTATTTTCCAAAAAAGGCGCAATCTCATTGTGCAGTTCAGTACGAAATTCAGGAATATCGAAGCCTTTTTTTTGACGAATTTGATCCATGGTAAGCCGAGGATGCTCCCAGGTTCGAGTAGTCCGTAATTGAAACCTCAGTGCAGTAAGCCAGGCAATATGTCTATAAATCAGTCGGCGATGTATGCTTTTGAGCTGTTGGTCGCTTACTGGTGCATCAGCAAAATCATTGTTTACAAAATCCAATGCCTTGATACCCCAAGTACGGCTGTCGTTTACAATGCCTCCCCAGATTTTACGTGATTCCCACAAACGATCATAGGAGGAATTGTTTTTAAAACCAATATAAAAGGCAACCGCAGTACCTACCAAAGTAGTGGGTGCCCAAGGAAAAGCCAGCCATTCCAGGTGAGTAACCTTGTATAACACTACTGGAATCGTGGCAATGATCGTAAATTTTAAAATATCAAGTTTGGTCCATTTTAGGACTTTAAAAAAAGAATAAGAACGATTGACAAACATGGCTTACATTATTATTGATGACTTTTTAAGCCAATATAACACAAAACCGCTTGGATTCCCTATTATTTACGATCCTTCATAAGTATGAAAGGTGATCTGGGTAATATTTTCGTCTAATGCCACTACAGTCATTTTTTCGTCAAAAAAATCCTCCACCGCTTTTAATAAGCCTACCATCAAAAAACCTAAGTTACGAGGTGAATCATAAGTTATATTGATGGTTTGGTCATCTACAACATCATAGTAAAAACGAGGTGGAGTGGCATTGTCTATTTTATCGGTAATTTTGGTATGGGTACGATCCATTGCCAAAATGAATTCTCGAGCATTGCTCCAGGCAATAAAAAATGCAAAATAGTGCTTAGATGCATACGCCATCCAAGCTTTTCCAAAAGCCTCGGCCAGTTGGTCGCGACTAATATTTAGTTCTTTACAGGCTATCTGATATATCTGATAAAAGATATCGTCATCATAAGGGCGATGAGCAAACATACGAGTAGTTGCTTGCGGACCTACCTTGGCCAAAATAGCTTCCCATTGTTGTACTGAGTATTGTTCTTTGACAAGGTTTTCAAAGCAGTTGAAGATGGATCCTAACATGGTTTTTTCCTTTAAAAACTCCCCAAAGTCTATTTAGTTTTTAATTCACTTCGTTTTTTACATATATCATCTCAAACCTTTAGTTTACTCATCAGAGTTTCTCCAAAAAAACATTTAATTTGACTGGAGTGGCTTGTTGGTAGAAATGCCTGCCCAAGGTAAAGCAATCATTTCCAATACACGCGAGCACTCCTGATCACCGAGTTGATTCAAGTCCACTCCCTGTAGATCAATGTCGTTTAGTTAGTGGAAAAATGTTGATGAACGAATGATGATCAAGATTACCTACGGTGAGCTCACTACGTTCGGTTGATGAAGTAGGCTGACGCTCCCAAATCAATCATTCTAAGGATTATTTCCTTCGTTATTCGGAGTTCATTGATCGATATTCGAAATTCATTTTTCAGAAATCATTCTTCACTAAGCGACATTACCCAGTAGGTTCAGACCTTTCCAACAAAATCCATTCTTTGTAGTGCTCACCATATTGTACATAGTAGAGCTTTCCTTGTTGTTTCTTTATTGCAAATACGCCCATCATCTCTGGAATACGATAACCACTTACTTTTCTTAACTCAGGCGCATATACCATTCTTACCTCTAGTAACACCCCTCCTTCTTTGAGTTGTTGCATCAGGGTATAAAATAACCCTGCCATTTGAACATGATCGCGAATGGGCGAATACAAGTATACGAAATCAAATTGATGATAATATTGGGGGGCAATCGTCAGGGCATTGCCCAATTTAATACTCATTTTTTCGCGTTGAATCATAGGCTGCCAGTGCTTTCGGCTAATGTCTACCAGCGTAGTATCGTACTCAAGGCCTTCGCTGTGTGCAAAACCCAAACAAAGCGCAGCATACAGTTTTTCTCCGTTTCCAGAACCAATATCAATGAAACGACGATGCTGGGGTTCTTTCAAACGTTGCACTACTGCTACAAAAGGACTCAAACGGTACAAAATACCTCCCCAATAACTACTATCCAAATCATTGATATGATTATCGGCTTTCTGACAGATGGCCGATATCAGTTTGATTTTACGCGGTTGATTCGTGTCATTCAAACAATGCTCGTATACTTGCCAGGCACCAATATCCAAACTATCTAGCTGAAATTGTAAACGGAATTCATCTTCGGGAAAATGGGCAACTCGCAAGAACTGTTGTTGAGGATTGAGCTGGTTTTGAGATGATTGGCCAGACTGACAAGCATATACAGTCATCAATCCTAAAAGCCAAATTGTTGCTTCAATTAATTTCATCTAAGATTTCGTATATCACTTTCAATCATTGTTTTGCTTGTTCCAAAGTCTTGAATGCTATTCCCAAATAATTGATGATATCGGAAGCCATCAAGGCATATTGTCCTTCTGCTTTAGCGGCCAAATCGCCCGCCAAACCATGTACGTATACCCCAATGGCCGCTGCTTCAAAAGAGGTATAACCTTGGGCTAGTAAACCTGTAATGATGCCGGTCAAAACATCTCCACTTCCTGCAGTAGCCATTCCTGGATTGCCAGTAGAATTAAAGTACACGTTGCCTTTGGGAGTGGCCAATGCCGAGTGCGCTCCTTTGAGTACCATATAAACTCGATGTTTTTGGCAAAAGGCTTTCAACGTTCGTAGACGATCATAGTCGGTACTGGTACGCCCTACCAAACGTTCAAACTCTTTGGGGTGGGGAGTAAAAACACTATTTTCTGGTACGTTGGGCAGCAATTTATCTTTGTTTTCGGCAATCAAGTTCATTGCATCTGCGTCTAATATCAATGGTTTGGTGGCTTCTTCCAATAACTTGGTCAAACATTTTAAGGTGTTGGGGTGCTTGCCTAACCCAGGTCCTATCCCAATGGCTTGGTAGGGCTTGTCTTCTAAAGAAGGGAAATTGGTCAAATGTTGTGAATTTGCATCCAGTGATACCATTGCTTCAGGCAGGGCAGTTTGCATAATGTTGTAGCCACAAGTAGGCAAATGAATGGTTAACAAACCTGCACCTGCCCTCAATCCGGCATGTGCAGTCAAGACTGCAGCACCTATTTTGCCTTCGCTCCCGGCCAAAATTAAGGCGTGGCCATAAGACCCTTTGTGGGCATATTTGGCCCGCCCCTTGAATATTTTCTGGATAAACGCTTCGTCTAGATAATGATGATTGGTGGGTGCTTCCTCAATAAAATCAGTGCTCAATCCGATCGGTACTGCATCCCACTGCCCCACAAACTTGTCGTTATGAGGTAACAAAAAAGCCAACTTCGGTAACTCAAAACTTACCGTGTAATCGGCTTGAACAATTGCCCCAGTACTCAAACTATCAGTCAACAATCCAGAAGCAATGTCTACTGAAACAATGATGGCTCCGCTTTTGTTGATGTGTTTTGCCAAAACGGAAGTAACGCCCTCTAGAGGACGATTGAGCCCTGAGCCAAAAATGGCATCTATCACCACTGCTTCGGCTGGAATGGTCGGTAAATCTTGTTCTTTAACGATTTCTGGAATCGCACATTTTTTCTCTAAACGATGATAGTTAACCTGAAAGTCATCCGATGATTGCTCGGCATATCGCACTACAAAAGGATGGACTGTATATTGATTTCCCAAAAGCAAACGAGCAATGGCCAATCCATCTCCCCCATTGTTACCAAGCCCACAAAAAATATAAACTGGACGTTTGACATTGTCCTGAACAAACCCTTGCCTGTTGTACCAATGTGTAAAGGCCACGGAAGCCCGCTCCATTAAATTGATGGAGGAAATCACTTCTTTTTCAATGGTGTAAGCATCCAAAGCTTTGATCTGAGAAGCAGTAAGAATCTTCATGCAAATAAGGTAATGATAAATAGGTGGTACTAAAATAACTACGAGCGAAAATCAGTCCTAAAACATAACAAATCAGCGTATTTGCCTTAGGAAAATTTTTATCCTATGCCAAACACGCTGTCATTGATTGTAGATACCCGAAAATTTAAAAAATATCGGATCTCAAAAATATATCTTTAGCAAAGTTATACGCTGGCCAACCAGGTTTTCGCATCCTGATTTTTATTGAAAATTTCAATCTCAACCGAACGACTCAAATTACGAATACTGTTTTTGGCGGTGGCAGTTCCTAAAATATTTTTTGTATTCACCAAAGCCACATGCTCGAGGCCTGCTTCCACCAATTGAGGATAAAGATAATCCTCTAACCACCACTGGTCTTTTTCGTGAAGCCGAGTTTGCTCGGTGTTGTCAGCAAGCCATTTGGTTGCTTTATTTTCTTTAAATGCCTTTACTAATTCCAGCATGGGTTGGCGAAAACTGTCTAATTCTATTCTGGGACCATAATACAGTTTCCATTCCTCTAGAATAGTCTGATTTTTTTCATCAAAAGTAATTTTTAAAAATTCACTGTCAAAAGCTACCATAGGTCTATCAGGTTGGTAAAATGAGAAAATATTGTTTGGGATAGGTTGAGGTTGGATTCTAGGCAAAAAACCTCATCAATGATTCTGCAACACATACGGGTTTTTCTTGGCCTTCTCGCTCGAAGGTAGCCGTAAAAGTGGCCTGTAATCCTCCATCTACTTCCTTGTATGCCGAAAATACAATCTTTGCTCTTATTTTGCTTCCAGTAATCACTGGTGCCATAAACCTCACTTTATCGGTCCCATAGTTCAAGCCAAATTTTACTCCCTGCACATCCAATACTTCATTCAACATCTTGGGCAATAAAGAAAGGGTCAGAAACCCATGGGCAATAGTGGTACGAAAAGGAGATTCGGTTTTGGCTCTTTCTACATCTACATGTATCCATTGGTGGTCGCCAGTGGCCTCCGCAAACTTGTTGATCATGTCCTGGGTAATTACCTCCCATTCAGTCACACCCAATTCTTTTTCGTGGTATGTTTTTAATTCTTCTAATCCGTTGATTACCAGCATAAGGCTAATTTACTTTTCGTTTTTTTTATGATTTCATCGGGGTTCAATATAGGAAGTCATCCCGACTTTTCCTATTATCTGAAAAAACAACTTTTATCTGAAAACTCGTTATAATTATATATTATGTTAAGTTTATAATTTACTAGATTATTACTAATTTTAATCGCTTAAAAGCGTAATTTTCAAAAAAGAATTTTGAAGTAAATCCACCTGTAAAATCATCATCAAAACATTCAATAATGAAAAAACAAAAAATCGTGGTATTGACCGGAGCGGGTATCAGTGCCGAAAGTGGAATCAAAACTTTCAGGGCTTCGGATGGATTGTGGGAAAATCATGACGTACAGGAGGTAGCCTCTCCTGAAGGCTGGAAGAGAGACCGGGAATTGGTCTTGGAGTTTTATAACCAGCGTCGAGCTCAGGCCTTGGCCGCCCAACCCAATGCGGGACACCTCGGGCTTGCCCAACTAGAATCTCACTATGAGGTAGTCATTGTTACCCAAAATATAGACGATTTGCACGAAAAAGCCGGCTCTACCAATATCATTCATTTACACGGAGAATTGAGTAAAGCCCGCAGTACAGTAGATCCTAACTTGGTGTATGACTGGGGGAATAAACCTATAAACATTGGTGATAAATGTGACAAAGGCTCTCAACTACGGCCTCATATTGTATGGTTTGGCGAAGCAGTCCCATTGATGGAAAAAGCAGTAATGGAAGTAGCCGATGCTGATATATTTATGGTAGTGGGTACTTCACTATTGGTCTATCCAGCAGCGGGTTTATTAGACTATGTAGACGATCAGGTCCCCAAGTATATCATTGATCCAAACATGCCCGAGGTACGTGCACGCCCCAACTTACATCTCATAGAAGATAAAGGTTCAGTGGGGGTACCCACCTTAGCTGAGAAGTTGATCGCTAAGGCTGGAGGTTAATTTAATTGAGAGACAATTTCATAATGCACTTGAAGTAAACTCACGTTTTATATATGGTATTATACCTGACAAGTTTTGAAAATCTGTCAGGTATAAATTTGCCTAAAGTTCATTTTTCTTTAAAAAAATTGGCAACATTTGACTTATGAAGCAGCCTCTTTAAGATCATTTTATTCATACTTAAACCCTTCTCCTTGATGATGCTCCAAGGCTACCCCCAACCCCATCACAATTCGGTTTACAAAGTTGAAATAAGCAATGACCAAAGTAGCATCTAAAATTGCCCTATCATCTAAACCAGCCTTCTTGAGTGGTGCCAACGCCGCTTCGTTGGCCTGCCCTGGTTTTAGCGTCAGGTTTTTGGCCAGATCACACAACAATGCATCTATTTCATTTAGGTCCACTTTAGAATAATCAACCCTCAATTGCTGCACTTTTTGTTCGTCTTTCCAGAAATGATTCAAAGCAGTACCATGGTGTACCTGACAATATTCACATTGATTATTTGCCGACACAATCACCGCAATCATTTCACGCTGATACCTTTTTAGAGGTGACTTGCCAAACATAATACCCAGGTAGAGTTCCATATGATGGATGATCGACTCTGGGTTGAGGCTTTGAATTTTATGTACCTCAGCAATCGCCCCTCTTTTTTGTAAAATTTCTTCATATACTTCTTTCAGGCGTCCAGTGGCAGCCTCCTGTTCAATTATTTCTATAAAAGACATCTTCTTTAGTTTTAAAGTTAGACTATTTCATTGGCCCCTTGCCAGAACAGGAAACAAACCCATTCATCTTTTATTACCAAAGGTAGGTTTATACCTCTTTTTATAAAGAACCATAAAATGCAAATAAACAATGATTATGCTACGGCTAATTCGTTTACAATAATAGGTAAAATCACACTTTTTTACATTCTCAAGAAAATGTGATTATGCTTATTTTACAAAAGTCATAATTTTAACTAAATTGTAAGTTACAAAACACAAAGTAAAAGGTTTTAATTGATGACTACGGTGCAGCGGAATCAACGTATACCTAATCAGGTTTTTCTCATTCAAAAAAATAAGCAATGGTTTTACCATTTACTATCTGGAGTACTTTGCTTTTTTATCAACCAAGCCCTTGGTCAATCTACCCGTTCGGATAGTCTCTTGAATGAATTCAAAAAGGTAAAGGCAAAAGCACCTTACAACAAAAAGCTTCAGCTTCATTTACTCAATCAAATTGGCGAGCACCTCCTGAAAGAAGGGTCACCTGATGCCCTCAAATACATCCGACAGGCACTGGTATTGAGTACTCAAACCAATCACAAAACCGACAAACTGCATTCTCAATTTATCATGGGCTTGTTTCACCAGAAAAACGACCAACCACAACAAGCCCTCAAATACTTCAAAAGTGCATTGGAGACTTCCAAGATTGAAAAAATTCACGCTCGTTCCGCCGAAATATCTTTGCATATGGGCAATTGCTATCGTGCTTTCAATGAAATTAAGAGTAGTCTATTCCATTATTTTGAATCGGCTAGTTTTTACCGAAAAATCCCTGATCAAACCGGATACATAGAAGCCATC
>ERZ1740067.2424-NODE-2424-length-11385-cov-6.119506_pt1 | contig 11385 bp, 11 predicted proteins | sample MGYA00581736_ERZ1740067 | MGnify/ENA primary metagenome ERZ1740067 (study PRJEB43018, sample SAMN04849236) | marine metagenome | isolation source: floating plastic debris | place: Pacific Ocean | collected 2008-08-27 | study: EMG produced TPA metagenomics... | reverse complement strand
AATCCGGCCGATCATTGGGATGCCACACCGCCCGAAATGCCCGGCCACTGAGCCGCTAAACCGCACATTTATGCTCTCCGGGACCTATCTCGCGGTTGGTACTGAACTGATTTCTGAGGTCAAGCACACACTTAGACCACGATACCACCTAGTTTTTCCGGCTTCGCATCCGGGCCGCGATGAAACCGATGATCCGATCCGCAAATGTCAGCACAACGAAGACAGCCAGAAGCCCAACAAAGAACCGCATGTCGGTGAGTAAAGTGCCCCTGGCATAGGTGCGCACACCGATGTTGGCGTAGATCCAGGCGTAATAGGCGGCAGCTGTCACAGCACAGGTCAAAACCAGAGCAATCAGGATCGTTTGCACAGGCGGACGTTTGGGAGGCCCGCTCATCTCAAGACCCTCGCCGTTGAAAGATCTGCCTTGAAGACCAGAAGGTCGTCCAACCGTTCCACCTCGCCCTCCACCTCGATGTAAAGCGCAAGCAGGTCCCTAATCTCGTCCCCGAGGAGATTGCCATCCTTGTCCGCCATCAGAAAAAAGTTGCGCCCCTCGACCGGACCGGTGGAGACAAAGACCGGCGGGATACCTCCGGTAATGCAGAGATCGGCACAGGCCTTGTGGGCAAGCCCTTGCCCGGGCCGCATGGCACCGGCGTAACATTTGCCGTCACAGATCTCTCCGGCGAGTTTCCAGCGGCCAAGCGGCACCGCCGCGCTTGGTGTAAAGTTGCCCGTGCCATCTTCCGTTGCCTCGACCTTGCCAACCTGGATCATGGTGAGGTCGCCCCGATTGACAGGAACACCGCGCAAGGTGATCGGCGTAACCGCATTTGCTTCCGCCTGAGCGAAAACGCCGCGTTTTCCCTGACCGGACAGCATATAGGTCCGCGGCCCGCTCTTCCCATCGCCGGGCACCCGGAACACCGGATAGGGCCTCAGCTCTAGAAGTCCGGCCTGTTCAAAGCGGTTCCCCCATTGAAATCCGCCGCTGCCCGGGTCGTTCTGCGTGGAGGAGAGCGCAAGAGCGGCCAGTCCCATGCCGCCCGCAAAACACAGCGCAAAGACCAGAACGAACACGGCGAGCGGTTTTGGAACGGCGTTCAGATAGCCTACGAAAAACGGCGCGTCCTTGGTTTGTTTCCAGCTCATGCGCTCACTCCCAGTTTGACTGGTTCAACATGCGTTCCGGGCGGCAAGGCTTTCGGATCCAGGAGCACCGTCGATCCAATCAATCTTAGCCGGTAGGTCGATATTTTCTCGGTAAACGGTTCCGGAGCCCGACCGTCAGCGAGGTTGTACTGATATCCATGCCAGGGACAGGTAATGCAGCCCCACAGGACCTTCCCCTCCCCAAGGGGGCCGTTCTGGTGGGCGCAGGCATTTGTGATCGCGGACAGCTTGCCGTCATACTTGAAGATCGCGACACGCTCGTCGTCGTCCAGCGTCACCACTTTGGCGCAATCCTCATCAATCTCGTCGACCTCGCCGGCAATGACCCAGCCCGCCTGCTCTAGCGAAGCCTTTGCCGTCGCTTCGCCGCGCTCGCGCGCTGCCTCCATCCGGCCGGTCGTAAAGTGGAGGCCGCAAACCAGCACAACACTCGCCGTGACCAGACTTGTCAGTATCGGATCCCCGGGGCCCTGCAACGCGCCCAGCGCAACATGGAGCACAACAAGAGCGTATGCGATATAAATCGACATATGCAGCGCTTTCCAGAGTGGGGCTCCGAGAAAACTCAGCCAGAAATCATGGCTGGTGGCGGCCAGCACCAACAGGATCAGCAGCGCCCCAATGCCCAGCGCCTCGAAGGGAAAGCCTAGGATCTGACCGTAACTGGTGTTGGACGAGAGCAACGCGACGTATTTGTCCGTTGGCGAGAAATTGAAATACCAACCGAGCACATAATTGGCATGGACCGCTGCAATTCCCGCCGTCATGACCCCGAAGTGCCGCCGATTGTACAAAAGCGGCAGAAAGCGCCGGTCAAGCCGGGCAAGCGGGCCGATACAGAGGATAACGGTGAGCATCAAGAACGCACAGCTGCCGAAGGCGCGCATGCGCAAAGTCGCCCCGTCAATCGGTTTGGTCACATCCTCAAAGGCCGGAGCATAGCGGATAAAGACGTAAAGGTAGAGCGCGACCGCGATCAGCAGCACGGCGTCGTAGACCAGCTTGTTCCTGTTCCAAAGAACCGGAGTGTACTGAACACTCATTGGTTCCCCTCCCCGGTTGCCGCCGCATTTGCAGGCGCTTCAATCAGGATTGCCGGCCGGTCCGCGGGCGGGGTTTGCCGCAAAGCCAGGATGGTGAAAAAAGCCAGGGGCAGTGCGATGCCAAGCACAGTCCAGATCCGGGCATGGGCAGTCCGGTGGGCCCGTTTCATGGTTTGTCCCCCCTGGTTCTTTCAAGAACAGCCCAGCGATAGATCACCAGCGGCCAGATGAGACAAATGCCGGGGATCAACAGCGGACGGAAGGCATAGGACCCGTTGGCGGATGGCTCTATCCGGTCAATTCCGACAACGAGGAACAAAACAGAAACAACGCCGCCTGCATAGAGGTAATAGCGGCCCAGTTCGATCAGAAATGCAGCTGTCTCCAATGTTCTCCCCCTACACAAGTATCTGGCGCTTCTTGGCGCCAGCAAATCAGCGCTTTCCTGGCCTTGAGCCGGGACCCTAAGCCGCCGCAAACACTGAACCCGAGACCCCGGATCAAGTCCCGCGCGGCACAGCATGTGCCGGCAAGTCCAATACCCCTCAGCATTCTATCCTTCCCAAGAACGCCGTACCCAAATCATCTTCCCCTTACACAAGATCCGCGTCGGTCACGATTTCCACCAAGGAGGGTCCGTCATGGGTGATCGCTTCGGCAATGGCGGCATGGAGCTCTCGCGCCTCCGTGACCTGGTGCCCATGCCCGCCACACAAACGGGCGAAGGCCGCAAAGGACGGGTTGGTGAGGTTTGTCTCCCAGACCGGCCACTCGCCCGACCGCTGTTCCTTGGAGATCTTACCGAGTTCGGAATTGTTGAGAAGGATGTGCGTGATGTTCATGCCGTATTTGACGGCCGTGGTGAACTCCATCGCATATTGCCCGAACCCGCCATCACCGGAAATAGAGATGACCTTGCGGCCGCGATACTCTTCGAAATCCTGCGTGGCACACCAGGCGCCCAGCGCAGCCGGCAAACTGAACCCGATTGACCCGAGATATCCGGACATTAGGATGCGTTGGCCACGTGGCTCAAAATAACGGCCGAAGGAATAGGTGTTGTTGCCCACATCCACCGGAATGATCGCATCTTCCGGACAGAGCTCCGTCAGCACCTTGAAGACCGCTGCCGAGTGGATCCCGCCTGTCCGCTCTTCCGAGAGACGCCGTTCCTTTTCTTCACGCCAGATGGCCCAGCGCTCCGCAACCTCGGCTTTCTGGTCCGGTGCATCCGCGGGCCGTTGCACCCGTCCCAACACGGCATCGCAGAAGGTTCCGATCTCTCCCCAGACCGGCAATGTGACAGGATGGAACTTGCCGAGCTGCATCCGCTCGAAATCCACCTGTATAATCGGCTTATAGGGCGCGATCCACGTGTGGTTTGAAAACGACGACCCGAGAGAGAGGATCAGATCCGCCTCATTCATGAACCAGCTGGCAATCGGAGTGCCTGAGCGGCCAAGGACACCGGCGGACAAGGGATGGGTATCGGGAATGAGCCCCTTGCCCTTGAATGTTGTCAGCACCGGCGCATCCATCTTTTCGGCAAGCGCGATGACCTTGTCCCGCACATCCTTCGCCCCATAGCCAAGCACGATGGCCGGACGCCTGGCGCCATTGACCAGTTTGACAGCTTCATCCAGATCCCGGGACGAAGGCGTGACTTCAATCCGGCCCAACCGGCCTTGCGGATGTCCGGCATCCTTGGCGCTGGGCAGGGTCTGCACATCATCCGGAAAGATCAGGTTGGCGACATCCCGTTCCACCAGCGCCGTCTTGAGTGCCAAGGACATGAGCTCGGCATGCTTGGATGTGCTGAGGACCGGTTGCGAAAATCTGGACACGGCCTCAAATGCGGACTTCAGATCAATATCCTGAAAGGCACCCGGCCCGAAAACCTGCGTTTGCACCTGTCCTGTCAGAGCAAGAACAGGGGCACGGTCCACCTTTGCATCCCACAGGCCGGTCAGAAGATTGGTGGCACCGGGTCCCGCAATCGTCAGACAGCCGGCGGGTTTGCCCGTCAGTTTGCCGTAGGCCGAGGCGGCAAACGCAGCTGCGCCCTCGTGCCGGATGCCGATATAGCCGAGCTTGCCCTTGCTCACCTGACGCCGGATGGCATCGGCAAGTCCGAGGTTTGAGTGACCGACCATTCCGAAGATGCGCTTCACACCCCAGTTGACCATGGTCTCGGCCATCACATCGGTCACGGTGCGTTCATGCTCCGGCTCCGGTTCTAGACCCACGAAGATCTCGCCGTTCTCGACCTTGAGAGGATAAAGCGCCTGCCCGCTGTCCTCATGCCCGCCGGGCGGTTTGCCCGTCAACGGGTCAAAGTCCCATCCGTGCCAGGGACAGCGGATCCAGCACTTGCCATCCGCGCCCTTTTCTATGGAGCCTTCCCCCAGGGGGCCACGCTGATGCGGGCAATGGTTGTCCATGGCCGCCCATTGGCCATCAAAGTGGGACAGGCAAATGGATGTTGTGCGCGCCGTAACCGTTTTGACGCGTCCTTCCGGCAAATCATTCACACGCCCGACCTTGATCCAGTCGAGATTTTGAGCGTCCATGCATTCCTCCCTCAAAACTTACCGGCCCGGATCAGGCAAACAACAAAAAGAGCAAAGAATGCGCCTTGGAAATTAGGCGTGCACTAGATGGTTTGCCTGCAGGATCAGGTCTGGAAAGCCCTGTAGCCTCAAATCATAAGCAGATGACAGTGCTGTGTGGCAATCGTGAAATACCGCAAGGGAAGATAATTGAGCTGCGAGCGACGCAGCCGCTCAGCCTGCCAAAAATACGCAATTCGCCCGATTGATCTGTGTCATTTTTCTGAGACGATGCATGTGTCAACTTTATTTGACACATATGAGAGGTGATCCCATGCGCATCCTGTTCGTTCATCCAAACTACCACTCTGGTGGCGCGGAAATCGCCGGGAGCTGGCCTCCGGCCTGGGTCGCTTACCTCTCCGGAAGCCTCAAAAGAGCAGGCTTCGACGACATACATTTCGTTGATGCCATGACCAATGACCTTTCGGACGAGGAAATCGCCTCAGAGATCCGGCGAATTTCACCGGATGTCATTGGCGTTACCTCGATCACCCCGTCGATTTACGCAGCCGAACGCATTCTTGAGATCGCCAGAGACGAACATCCGCATGCGGTTCGTGTTCTCGGCGGTGTCCACGCCACCTTCATGTACAAGCAGGTCTTGAGCGAAGCGCCCTGGGTAGACGTCATTGTCCGGGGCGAAGGCGAGGAAATCGTTATTGAGCTGATGCGGGCAATCGACGAGGAACGGTGGCCGGAAGACCGCAGAAAAATCAAGGGCATTGCTTTCAAGGACGACAACCAGATCGTTGCGACCCATGCGGCCGCGACCGTGAAGGACCTCGACGCGATCGAGCCGGACTGGGACATCCTAGAATGGAACAAATACACCTATGTTCCGCTCGGCACCCGCGTTGCCATCCCCAATTTTGCCCGGGGATGCCCGTTCACTTGCTCCTTTTGCTCCCAGTGGAAATTCTGGCGCGATTACCGGGTGCGCGATCCCAAGAAGGTTGTCGATGAAATCGAAAAGCTGGTCGTCGAGCACAATGTCGGCTTTTTTATCCTTGCCGACGAAGAGCCCACCATAAACCGCAAGAAGTTCATTGAATTCTGCAACGAGCTGATCGCACGCGAGCTGCCCGACAAAATCAAGTGGGGCATCAACACCCGTGTTACCGACATCATGCGCGACAAGGACCTCTTACCGCTCTACCGCGAGGCCGGTCTGGTGCATGTGAGCCTTGGAACGGAAGCGGCGGCGCAGCTAAAACTCGACCAGTTCAACAAGGAAACCAAGGTCAACGACAACTAGGAAGCCATCCGGCTGCTGCGGGAGGCCGACATCTTCGTCGAGGCTCAGTTCATTGTCGGGCTTGACAATGAAACGGAAGAAACCCTGGAAGAGACCTACAAGATGGCGTGGGACTGGCAGCCCGACCTTGCCAACTGGGCCATGTATACACCGTGGCCGTTCACACCGCTCTTCCAGGAAATCCGGGATCAGGTCGAGGTGTTTGATTTTTCAAAATACAACTTCGTCACACCGATCATGAAGCCCGAGGCCATGACACGCGGCGAACTTTTAAACGGTGTCATGAAGAACTACCGGCGCTTCTACATGCAAAAGGCGCTGTTCCATTACCCATGGCGCGGCACCGGATTCCGCCGACGCTATCTTCTGGGCTGCCTGAAGGCCTTCTTAAAGGCCGGCTTTGCGCGCACCTTCTACGACCTTGGAAAGGCCGGCTACTGGGGCCCGCAGTCCAAGGACAAGGTGCATTTCGACTTCAATGAGAACCGTACCTTGGCAGAAGCCCAAGTGGCGGACTGGGAGTCAGCAGCTGATCGTGCGGCACGGGCTGCCGAGCGCCGTGAAGCGCTGCGGCTGCAAGGCAAGGAACGGGCGGCGGACCGCAAAAAAGCTTCAGCGGCGGCAGCGCTTGCCTGTGGCGGCGGCACTGAACAAATGGCGGAGAACGCCTGACATGGGCCGGCAGAGCTTTCAGGCTGATGGCATGATCGGCCCGAATGCCTTGACCCAATTTCGCTCCCCCTTGGAAGACCGGGGCGGTCAGGACCTTTTCGAAACGCTCTTGCAGGACGCCCGCATTGCGAGCCTTCCGGACATGAGCGGCCTGATCCCGGAAGGCCCCGTGGCACGGTTTCACAAGACGGTGCGGGCCACCCTGCCCGACCTCGCTGTAGAGATATCAAGGGCCGCCGGTGTTGGCACGGCCGACTATGTCTTGAAACACCGGATCCCCGGTCTGGCACAAACGCTGTTAAAGGCGCTCCCAGTAAGCGTTTCAAAACATTTTTTGGCGAACGCCATTTCAAAAAATGCCTGGACCTTTGCAGGCTCTGGACAGTTTGAAATCGGCGGACGCACACCCCTGGTCTTTATCCTGAATGACAATCCACTGATCGCCGGGGAACACGCCGATCATCCGATTTGCCATTGGCATGTGGCTGTTTTTGAGCGGTTGTTCCAGGAGCTGATCGGCCCGCATGTCCGTGTCACCGAAACCGAATGCGGAGCTTGCGGGGCGGATGCCTGCCGGTTTGAGTTCAATATCTAAGAATAGGTATTCCCGCCCTGATCAGTTCGCGGCACTGGTTCCTTCAATCCCTGCAAATCGCACACGGGCATCCGGCGCAGACCGCGTGTCCGCGATTTCCAAAATGAGTTTCTTGCGCACAGCCCCGGCGAAGGTGTCGGCACTGTCGGCCGTCACGACAAAGGATCCTGGACCACCGATGATCTCGGAAAAGAACCGGTCCTCCAGATTATAAGACACCGGACGGCCGGAACAGTGGCGGCACAAGACCGCCAGGCCGTTGATTACGATGCCGGAGTTCACCACAGCGTCTCTTGCCTCGGTGATACTTGGCCCGTTCCAGTTGTTGGCACTGTCCGCCGACAAATCGATCACCCGCCGCAGCCCCTTGTATTCATTGGTGTCGATCAGCTCCTTGCCCTTTAGGAGCGCTGCGCCTATCGCATTGCGGCCAAAGGCCTGACGGGGCGGTGCCATCAAACGCTCTGCAAAAAGCTGCGCCGACTGGGGCCCGTCGATGACCATCCAGTCGACCACGACGTCCTGGGAGAACATGTCCGCCCATTCGACATAGGTCACGGCAATCTTGCCGTAGGCGTTGTCGGCAATGGCGTTCAGGACCTGCGGATCGGTGATCGCTTCGGCATAGCCCTGGCGCTGGAACCTGATTTCCGCGTCATCAATTGAGCCTGTGGCATCTGCCAGAAGCACAAGTTCTAGGTCAAGCTCCTCGGATGAGGCTGCAGAAACAACCAAGACCTGCAACAAAACAGCAACGATCACAATTATCCGCATGGCCCGTTTCCTCCGCAACTATTCTGAAGTTAGCTAGTGTCTGCTTCTGGATCTGAAAGGGACGCGAATAACATTTGTTCAGGACCACCGGTCTTGTTCCGTTCCGGGACTATCGGTCGTTCTCCCACCTCACACAAAATACAAGCATTTTCTCAGCGCCTTAAAGCAGCTGCGGGTTTCGACCTCTGAACCTGTGCTCGATAGAATTAAATGGCACTGATCGCATTTAGACGGCAACAAATTGGTTTTCACGGGATTATCCGGGATCAAGCGGAATTTGGCGTTTCTGAATTTCTAGGAGCAGCGGAACAATACTTCGCGTATTGAGTTTTCCAAACCCTCTTCCGCTACCAAAACTCCTAAAACATATGGTTTTCAAAGACGGGTGATCCGCTAGCCGAGATTGAAACTCTGACGCGGCCTCGAAACGCTCTCCCTGAGACGTTGATGTGTGAAAGTGCAACAGGCGGAATGAGTGGAAACTCGGTAGGAGCGCCGGTTTAAACCAAGGTCTGCAGTGGGGGTTAAACCTGCAGTTCGTTCTCTATGTCCCAATGTCTCGGTCCACGTAAAAGAACGCCGCGGCAATTCTTTGTTTAGGCGAATTTATATGAGCAGAAACCCACTGCGTGCGAAATCTTCGCTTTAATTTTGGCAGGAACGTAACTGTTGTGGGGCTTTGACAGTCGCTTCGGAGGATCGGCCAACCCAGACCGCAATCAAACCCAGACCGCGAACCAACCCAGTCCGCAAACAAATCAAGACGGTTACTTGGACCAGATTGCAGTATTGAGATTTGCGCGCGATTTGGCAGCCCACCAGATTGCGATGGCTGAAAATGTTGTTGAGATGAAATACGCACCAGCCACTGACCATAATCCAAAATAAGTTGATCCTGCCCACATCAAAAGGAGTGACAGAACCAAAGAGGAAAAAAGGATTTTCACGACGAAACTTGCGTGCCGTGCCATGCCCAAGACAACTGCCGATGGGCCGAATACACCTCGCACAACAATTGTCGCCATTAAGGTAAGCAGGATTATCTGGGCATCAGCATACTCGGGACCAAATATTTGAAGGACATACGGCCCGGCAAAGGCGATCCCTGCCCAAACCAAAAGGGCATAAGCACACGACAATCGGACAACAGAGCCGAGCAATCTTTGTGCTTCTTCTTTGTCTTCGTGGGCGTTCGCAGCCATTACCTTTGGCAGTCGTAGACTGTAAACACTCCGCAGTCCAAAGCCCGCAAGTTGGCGAATGCGAAAGCAAACAAACAAAGCAGCGACCTGTTCCGGAATGAACAACAAACCGGCAAGGAGTATGTGGAATTCAAAAAAGTAGTCCCACAAAAGCGTAATCTTCATGTGGTCTGGCGCAATCTGCCACCACTTCTTTTTTTCGCTCTCCTGTGTCTCTGGCGTTATTGGCTCGTTGTTCCCATGCGGCAGCCTCTCTCGCAAGGCCCAAGACTGAAACGCAGACGTCAGGACAAGTGTACCAAGCAAGGCCGCCAGAACAAAAGTGATCGACTTCAACCCTGCCCAGCCAAGCAGGAAGAGAATGACCAACAACACTGCGGGACGGACAACCATGTCCGGTAGATGTGCCCAGTAATGGTCCTCTACGCCGATAAGCAGGGCGCTGTTGAGATATATCGTAGCCATGAAATAACCGACGACCGCACTGAAAACCGCCAGCGTCTGAACATCGTAGGAAGTGTGTTCCGGCAGGAAAAAGGAACCGGCAGCAACAACAGCCAAAACAAGTGCTGCATTCTGAAAGGTTATTGTGTGTGCATATTTCGCAAATGCGCTTAACTCTTGATGTTTTCCAAGTGATCGATACTCAGCCGCAAAAAGTGTGGCGATCGCATGAAATCCAAGGGGTAACAAGACAGACAAAATGCTCGCGGCAGAGAGAGCCAACGAGTAGCTCGCCAAAATATCGCTTTCAAATGAGCGGGCAAGAAGCAGAGTAATCAGAAAAACCAGCGTGGCACCGATTAAACGCCCGCCTGTAAGAGCCGCCATTTGGGCGATCAACTTGGCCATGTTTGCAGTCAGTTTTTTTTGCCACCCATCACTTCATGAAGCCGACGAAGAATTCGGCCTTTCATGCGACGCGCGAAATACAACAGCTTACCAAGAAACCTGATGTGGGTCTTGTTGGCGAAATGATAATAACTCGGTGTTGTCGAGATCACCCCTGCCTTGCCGACAAAACCACGTTTGAATTGATGGAGACGACTGTCGGCATCCGCGCCGCCCAAATCGTACCATCTGTTGTTGGGATCTGCCTGCAACCTTCTGACTATTTCCCAATGCATCATGTAGCCAGCATTCATTGGCAAAGCTTTGCCACGGGTCGCACCATAGAGATAAACCGCCCGCTCGCCCGCAACATCTACGACCGCGCTTGCAACAGGTTCACCACACGCATCATCAATGAAAACAACAAGTGGCCGCAAAGCGGCTTCGTTCGCAACCATCAACTCCTCGAGCGTATCAATGGCAGACGTGTCATGGAAATTCTTGCGATCCATCATTTCTTGATAGAGGGACATAAATTCCCTGGCACCGGCATGACCTTCCACAATGCGGGCTGAAAGTCCTCTTTTTTCAGCCTTTCTTAAGTTGTAGCGCCATTTCTGCGACAGACTGCTGCGGATTTCATCGAGTGATATGCCGACATTCACAAAGTACCGCTCCGGAGAATCCAGGTCTTCTCCTTGATCGAAGCCAGCCTCCCTGAGCGCTTGTTCTTCGATCTCAGATACTTCTGCATCCGCGCGCGGGAAGAACGACAGAAAGAAAGACCGTTCTTCGGCATAGATAGTTTTGAGCGCCAATATGGTCTCGCCAAGTATGCTGCGATCGACGGCTGCTCCCCTTCTGCGCCACAAGGGTCCCCACTTTATGACGGCAACGCCCGTGTTCATGAATGGAAAGTGCACGAGGAGAACAACAGCGCCGCTGACGAGTACGTCGTCCCTGAAAAAGGCGATCCGTTCAAGCTGACTTGGTTGCCAACGTAGAGCGTTGAAGCACTCTGTCTGTTCGTGAATAACGTCGCGAAACTGGACGGCAAGCGCATCCCAATCGGCCGGGGAAACATACCTAGGCTCCAGGGCGCGCATCGCAGCCTCATTCGTACCAACAGCTGTCTTCATATCGGGAGCTACATTCATGCCTGCAACCGTATTTTCCGTACCAATATCTTTTGAACAAAGCCGTTTTCTAACCGGGCTCTACTGAT
>ERZ1740067.2423-NODE-2423-length-11385-cov-7.852692_pt1 | contig 11385 bp, 12 predicted proteins | sample MGYA00581736_ERZ1740067 | MGnify/ENA primary metagenome ERZ1740067 (study PRJEB43018, sample SAMN04849236) | marine metagenome | isolation source: floating plastic debris | place: Pacific Ocean | collected 2008-08-27 | study: EMG produced TPA metagenomics... | reverse complement strand
TCGTCGATCATGTGCAGCTCTTGGCTGGGCAGGCCGATGTTACAGATCACGAGGTGATCGCGGATGATGGGCGCGATATCGCGCAGGACGTCAGAACGGATCATTGGTCGCCATAGCCTCCCCAGAAAGATGCGTCGGTCAGGATCGCGACGGGTTTGTTGCACATGAAGGTGTATTTCAGGATCGTGTCGAATTCGTCGGCGTCACTTTCTTTATGAAAGTGGTAGGTCGGGATGTGCAGCTGGTTCAAAAGCGCCTTGGTGTGCACGGCCATTTCGACTTGGCAGGCGACGGGTTCGCGCAGCTCGCCCCGGTAGCTGATAAGCATCGGCAGCGGCATGCGGTAGAACTGGGTGAGCGTCACCAGCGTGTTGATCGTCACGCCGATCGCGGTGTTCTGCATGATGATCGCGGGGCGTTTGCCGCCCATGAACGCGCCTGCGCACAGGCCCATACCTTCGTCTTCCTTATTGGCGGGGACGTGGTGGATTTCGGGGCGGGCTTCGACTTCGTCGATCACACCGGCCAGCTGTTTGCAGGGCACGGTGGTGATGAAGGACACATCATTGGCGATGAAATCATCGACGAGTTTGGAACTGATGGACATGGCGGCTCCGGTTGGTGGGTGAGGTTTGTGTGCACCCTAAAGAGATCATTTTGCCAGTCATATTTTTTTGGCTTTTGATAAAGTAATACTTTACTTATGCGCGCAGGAGGGCTGCGCGTGTCTATTACCTTGTTCAAAACGCTGATCGCTGTGGCCGAGACTGGCAGCTTTCGGCGCGCGGCGGGGGTTGTCAGCGTTACGGATGCCGCTGTCGGCCAGCAGATGCGGCGGTTGGAGGCGCAGTTGGGCGTGGTCTTGTTTGATCGGTCCGAGAAGACGCCGCGCCTGAACCAACTGGGCAAGGCGCTGGTGCCGAAGGCACAGGCGGTTGTGGCCGCTTATGACACGATCCTGGATGACCTGACCGGCGATCCACGGATGATCGGCGAACTGACGCTGGGCGCGGTGCCGTCGACCATTCGGGGCCTGATCCCGAAGACGGCCAAACGGGTGGTCGAGCGCTATCCGGATCTGCATATCCGCGTCGTGCCGGGTGTGTCGCCGGACCTTTTGGAGCAAGTCGAACAGGGCGTGCTGGACGCGGCCGTGCTGAGCGCGCCCGCGCGGGTGCCGTCGCGCTTGAACTGGATGCCGTTTGTGCAGGAAGAGCTTGTGTTGCTGACGTCTGCGGCGGTCACGCAAACCGATATGCGCCAGATCCTGGCGACGCAGCCGTATATTCGCCATACGCGCAAAGCGGCTGTGGGGCTTTTGGCCGAAGAGTGGCTCTCGCGGCACAAGCTGACGGTGCAGGACGCGATGGAGATGAGCTCGTTCGAGGATGTCGTGAGTATGGTTGCCCATGGTCTGGGTGTTTCGGTTGGCCCCAATATCTGCGTGCCCGATGCGATCTTTTCCACGCTGCGCAGGCTGCCATTGGGGCCAGATGCGCCACGCCGCATGCTGGGGGTTTTGACGCGGGCGGATTGTTCGAAACTGCAATTGGTGCAACGCGTGTTGGAGCAGTTGAAGGCCGTTGTGGCCACGGCCCGATCCCGAGAGTTTGACGCATAGGTGCAAACGCCTCTTGTGCGTCGGGGCGTCGTGGGGAAAGCTGCGCCCCACATAAACCGGTTCGATCCGCAGAGGTCGCAAAGACCCCCATCGAACCCAAGACAACAGACCGACCGGGAGAACGAGATGGATTTGAAACATATTGTAAAGCTGGGCTGTGGCGCATTGGGGACCGCGGCTGCGGCCTTGGCGTTGTCAACCGCAGCGATGGCAGACGGCCATGGTGGCAAGGTCAAGATCGGCATGATTACGACGCTGACAGGCGGCGGCGCTGGTCTTGGCATCGACATTCGCGATGGCTTTATGCTGGCGGTCGATCAGTCGGGCAACGACAATATCGAGGTCGTCGTCGAAGACGATCAGCGCAAACCCGAGATTGCCGTGCAGTTGTCTGACAAGATGATCCAGTCGGAAAAGGTGGACATCTTGACAGGCATCGTCTGGTCGAACCTGGCATTGGCGGTGGTGCCTGCGGCAACGGCGCAAGGCAAGATCTACATCTCGCCCAATGCGGGGCCGACGCAATTGGCCGGTAAGGGCTGTCACGCCAACTATTTCAACGTGGCCTGGCAGAATGACAATCTGCACGAGGCGGCAGGGGCTTACACAAACAGCGCCGGGCTGAGCAATACGTTCATTCTGGCGCCGAACTACCCGGCTGGGCAGGACGCGCTGAAGGGCTTCAAGCGGATGTATGAGGGCGAGCTGGCCGGAGAGGTCTACACCAAGCTGGGCCAAACGGATTACGCCGCCGAGATCGCGCAAATTCGCGCGTCGGGTGCCGACAGCGTATTCTTTTTCCTGCCGGGAGGCATGGGGATTTCATTCCTCAAGCAATATGCAGGCAGCGGGATTGATCTGCCGGTCGTGGGCCCTGCGTTCAGCTTTGACCAGGGCATTTTGCAAGCCGTCGGGGAGGCCGCACTTGGCGTGAAGAATACGTCGCAATGGTCCAAGGACATCGACAACGTCACCAACGCGGCTTTCGTGGAAAGCTTTGAGGCGGCATATGGGCGGCTGCCGTCGCTTTATGCCTCGCAAGGTTTTGACGCCGCTAATCTGATTATCAGCGCGCTGGGCAAAGCCGATGTCGCCGATCAAGAGGCATTTCTGGCGGCTTTGCGGGAGGCTGATTTTGCATCGGTGCGGGGGGATTTCAGGTTTGGCAACAACCAGCACCCGATTCAGGACATTTACGTGCGCGAGGTTATTCAGGAGGGCGACGTCTTTACCAACAAGATCGTCAGCACTGGTCTGAGCGCGCATCAGGATATCTACGCCGCCGAGTGCGCACTGTAAGCGACGCTGTGATCTGGTGGGCGGTGGCTTAAGCGCTGCCGCCCACTGATTTTGAGGTGGGTGAGATGTCGACGATCCTTCTTATCGAGCAGCTTTTGAACGGGCTTCAGTTCGGGGTGATGCTGTTTTTGATGGCTGCCGGTCTGACGCTGATTTTCGGCGTTATGGGGCTTATCAATCTCGCGCACGGATCGCTTTACATGGTCGGTGCGTTTGCGGCGGCCGGTGTGGCGGGCTGGACGGGATCGTTTGCGCTTGCGCTGGTGGCCAGCCTTGCGGCGGCGGCGATGTTTGGCGCGCTGATCGAGCTGACGGTGATCCGGCGGCTTTACAAGCGCGACCATCTGGATCAGGTGCTGGCGACGTTCGCGCTGATCCTGATCTTTTCGGAAGGGACGCGCTGGACGTTCGGATCGTTCCCGCTGTTTTTGAACATTCCTGACATGCTGTCGGGTACGGTGATGTTGCCCGGTGGGATCGAGTATTCGCTGTATCGGCTGACGATCATCGGGATCGGGTTGGCTGTCGCGGCTGGCCTGTTCCTGTTGATCTCAAAAACGCGGGTCGGCATGCGGATCCGCGCCGGTGAGAATGACCGCGAGATGATAAGCGCGTTGGGGGTCGATATCTCGGTGCTTTATACGCTGGTTTTCGCGTTGGGGGCTGCGTTGGCGGGCCTGTCGGGTGCGTTGGTTGGCGCGATCCAGTCGGTTGAGGTTGGCATGGGCGAGCCGGTGTTGATCCTGGCCTTCGTGGTGATCGTTATCGGCGGGATCGGGTCGATCAAAGGCGCGTTGGCTGGGGCCATTTTGGTTGGCGTCACGGACACGATGGGGCGCACGCTGCTGCCGGTCATTTTCGGCAGTTTCATGGATCCGTCGGCGGCGACATCGGTGGGATCAGCGCTGGCATCGATGTTGATCTACATTCTGATGGCGGGGGTTCTGGTGTTCAAACCGACCGGCCTTTTTGGGCAGGCTTGAGATGCTGCGCGAGACCCATGTGAACGCGCTGATCCTGCTGGCCTTGCTGGCGGTGCCGCTGGGGGCGTTGGTGCTGGATCAGCCGTTCATCATCACGTTGGCGACCAAAGTGACGATCCTTGCGCTGGCAGGCGTGGGATTGAACCTTGCGCTGGGGCAAGGCGGATTGGTTAGCTTTGGGCATGCGATTTTCTTTGGGCTGGGCGGCTATTCGATGGGCATATTGGCCAGCCATGCGCAAAGTTTCACACCGCTGATGGAGGTGCCTTTCGTGATACCGGGCACCAACCTGATGCCTGTGATCTGGATTGTGGCCATCGCCGTGAGCTGTCTGGCGGCCCTTGTTGTCGGCGTGTTGAGCCTGCGGACATCGGGCGTTTATTTCATCATGGTGACGCTCGCCTTTGGGCAGATGTTTTACTATTTCGCGATCTCGTGGCCGGCCTATGGCGGCGAGGACGGTTTGTCGATTTACGTGCGCAATCAGTTTCCGGGGTTGAATACGCTTGTGCCGATCCAGTTTTTCGGCCTGTGTTTTGCCGTGCTGTGCGCCGTTTTGTTTCTGGTGTCCCGGTTGAACAACTCGGCGTTCGGGCTGGCGCTGACGGGCGCGCATTACAGTCCTGTCCGCGCGATGAGCGTGGGGATCGAGGTGACGCGATTGCGGTTGGTGGCCTTTGTGATCTCAGGGGGGATCACCGGCCTTGCCGGCGCGCTTTTTGCTGATCTGAACCGCTTTGTCAGCCCCACGATGTTCAGCTGGCACACCAGTGGCGAGATCATCATTTTCATCATTCTGGGCGGTGTCGCGCGCCTGTGCGGGCCGATTGCCGGGGCGGCGGCCTATATTATTCTTGAACAGTATCTGGGTGGGTTTTCCGAATATTGGCAGATTTATCTCGGGCTTATCCTGCTGTTTGTCGTGCTGTTCGCCCAAGGCGGGCTGATCGGCAGCTTGAGCAAACGGGAGATTGTTCGTGGGTGAGCCGATCCTGTCCGTGCGCGATGTCCACAAGGCGTTTGGCGCGTTGAAAGCCAGCGATGGCGTGTCGCTGGAGCTGCGGGCGGGCGAAATTCATGCGCTGATCGGGCCGAACGGAGCGGGCAAATCAACGCTGATCCAGCAAATCGCGGGCGGGCTGGCGCCCGACAGCGGCACCGTTGAGTTTGTTGGCCGCGACATCAGCGGCACAAGCACGGCGCAGCGCGCCCGGCTGGGGCTGGCGCGGACGTTCCAGATCTCGGCGCTGGCAATGCAGTTCACGGTTCTGGAAAACGTCGTGCTGGGGTTGGTTGGGGAACGAGGCCAAGTGTTTCGCTTCTTTCGCCCGGTGATGAAGGACGCCGCGTATCTGGACCCCGCCCATGCCATTTTGAAGCGTGTCGGTCTGGACGATGTGGCGCATATGCGCACGGCCGAGCTAAGCCATGGCCAGCGTCGCCAGCTTGAGGTTGCCGTGGCGCTGACACTGGCCCCCAAAGCGTTCCTTATGGATGAGCCGATGGCGGGCCTTGGGGCGGATGGATCAAAAGCGCTGACGCAGCTTCTGGCCGATCTGAAGACACATGCCCCGATCCTGTTGGTCGAGCATGATATGGACGCGGTTTTCGCGCTGGCCGACCGGATCAGCGTGTTGGTTTATGGCAAGATCATCGCAACCGGCACGGTTGATGCGATCCGCGCCAATCCAGAGGTGCGGGCGGCCTATCTGGGCGACGGGGAGATCCCCGCATGAGCGCGCTTTTAGAGCTGCGCGGGGTCACAGCGTCTTACGGTGTTTCGCAAGCGCTTTTTGGCGTTGATCTGAGCATCGGTGAAGGGGAGCTGGTGGCGTTGATGGGCCGCAACGGGATGGGCAAATCAACGACGATCAAGGTGATTTGCCGATTGTTGAAAAATCAGGCCGGGACAGTGGCTTTTGCGGGTCAGGACCTGACACGGCTTCCAGCGCATCGTGCTGCGCGGCTGGGGTTGGGGTTGGTGCCCGAGGGCCGGCGCTGCTTTTCGAACCTGACGGTTTGGGAAAATCTTTACGCCTCTGCGCGTCCTGGTCCGTGGACGCGGGCGCGCATCCATGACCTGTTCCCACGTCTTGAGGAGCGGTCGGATCAGTTGGCGGGATCGCTGTCAGGGGGCGAACAGCAGATGCTGGCCATCGGGCGCGCGCTGATGACCAACCCGAAGCTGCTGATCCTTGATGAGGCAACCGAAGGGTTGGCGCCTGTTGTCCGGCGCGAGATCTGGGCTGCGATTGGCGCGCTGAAACAGCAAAGCGGCTTGTCGATCCTTGTGGTGGACAAAACCCTGAGCGAGCTGCGCCAGATCGCCGATCATGCGACCGTTCTAGAGCGTGGTAAGTCTGTGTGGCACGGGCGTCTGGATGATCTGACGCCAGAGCTGAAAGACACCTATCTGGGTATTTGAGGCGGGTCAGAACGCCTTGAATGTCAGGGTCGTCAGCGTGCGTTCGATATCGGGGATGTTGGCGACCTGGTTGTTGATGAACAGGCCGATATCCATATCGTCCGCGATATAAAGCTTGAGCAGCAGGTCGAACTCGCCGCTGATCGAGTGAAGTTCGGAATGGATTTCGCGCTTCATGATTTCGTCGGCGACCGAGTAGGTGGTGCCGGGTTTGCAGCGGATTTGAACAAAGACGCAGGCCAATTTCGTGTCCTTTCAGATCAAGGGCGGGGCGCGTCGCCCGTGGTCTACAGGATTGCGCGGTTTGTCATGGGGTTGCAAGCCTGCGCTCTCTGGCGTGCTGGGCGCAGTTGGTATATCTTTGCGTTAAACGCCCCCAAGCAATGATGTCAGGAGCTTGTCGATGAATGCCCCCGCAAAAATCCATCCTCTGAGTGGCCCTGAAAAGGCCCGTGCAAAACCCGCCGATCTGGTCTGGGACGATCCGTTTCTGCTGGATCAGCAACTGACCGAGGAAGAGCGGATGATCCGCGATACTGCGCATGCCTATTGTCAGGACAAGCTGGCCGCGCGGGTTCTGATGGCGAACCGCCACGAGACATTCGACCGCGAGATCATGACAGAGATGGGCGCGCTTGGTCTTTTGGGGGCGACGATCCCCGAAGAGTTTGGCGGCGTTGGTGCAAATTATGTCAGCTATGGTCTTGTTGCGCGCGAGGTTGAGCGGATCGACAGCGGTTATCGGTCGGCGATGTCGGTGCAGTCTTCGCTGGTGATGCATCCGATCTATGCCTATGGCACCGATGCACAGCGCGAAAAATACCTGCCGAAGCTGGCCACCGGTGAAATGGTTGGTTGCTTTGGCCTGACGGAACCCGATGCCGGATCTGACCCTGCCTCGATGCTGACCCGCGCCAAGGTTGTTGACGGGGGCTATCTGCTGTCCGGGGCGAAAAACTGGATCACGAACTCTCCGATTGCGGATGTCTTTGTCGTTTGGGCCAAGTCGGATGCCCATGAGGGCCGCATCAAGGGGTTCATCCTTGAAAAGGGGATGAAGGGGCTGGTTGCTCCTAAAATCGAGGGCAAGTTCAGCTTGCGCGCCTCGATCACTGGTATGATCCAGATGGACGAGGTCTTTGTTCCGGAAGAAAACCTGCTGCCGGATGTCAGCGGTCTGGCTGGACCCTTTGGCTGTCTGAACCGGGCGCGCTATGGCATCTCGTGGGGTGCAATGGGCGCGGCGGAGGCGTGTTTTCATGCCGCGCGCAGCTATACTTTAGACCGCAAGCAGTTTGGCAAGCCTTTGGCCGCCACACAGCTGATCCAGAAAAAGCTGGCCGATATGCAGACCGAAATTGCCTTGGGCCTGCAAGGGGCACTGCAGCTGGGGCGGATGTTTGATGCACATACGGCGCCTGCCGAGCTGATTAGCCTGATGAAGCGCAACAATTGCGGCAAAGCGCTGGGCATCGCGCGCGAGGCGCGGGACATGCATGGCGGCAACGGGGTGTCTGACGAATACGGTGTGATCCGGCATGTCATGAACCTTGAAGCGGTGAACACCTATGAAGGCACCCATGATGTGCATGCGCTTATTCTGGGTCGCGGGATCACCGGGCTGCAGGCGTTTCAGTAGCGCGGCATGGACATCGCTGGATGAAGTCTGATCCCCGGCGCGACTGGGATGATGCGTTTGCCAATATGGCGCACATTCCCGGTTCAGAGGCTTTGCCGGCAAAATGGGCTGCGCAGGCGGCACAGTATCGCGACAGTGGCCTGCACATTCAAAGCGATATCGCCTATGGCGCTCACCCGCGGGAGCGGTTTGATCTGATTTGGCCGGACGGGCCTGCCAAGGGTCTCGCTGTGTTTGTGCATGGGGGATATTGGCTGCGCACGGGCAAGTCGGACTGGACCCATTACGCCGAAGGGGCGCGGGCCAGCGGATGGGCGGCTGCGCTGGTGCAGTACACGCTTGCCCCCGAGGGGCGTCTGGCGCAGATGACGCAGCAGGTGGGTGCTGCGATTGCCGAGGCCGCGCGTCTTGTCGAGGGGCCGATCCGCTTGGCGGGTCATTCCGCCGGGGGGCATCTGGCGTCGCGCATGGCCTGCGCGGATAGCCCGTTGCCGGGCGTGGTGCAGGAGCGTGTGGCGCATGTCGTTTCGATCAGTGGGTTGCACGATTTGCGGCCCCTCATGTGGACCAAGATGAACGCTGATCTGAAGCTCGACGAGGCAGAAGCGGTGGCCGAAAGTGCGGCTTTGCAAAGGCCTCGTCCGGGTGCGTCGCTTACGGCGTGGGTCGGGGGCGCAGAGCGGCCCGAGTTCATCCGCCAGTCCCGGCTTTTGGCAATGATGTGGGAGGGGCTGGGCGCCTCGGTCCGGTGCGTCGTTGAGGCCGAGCACGATCATTTTTCGGTACTCGAGGGATTGCGGCATAGCGAGGGTGCGATCACGCAGGCCTTTGTCGGACCCCAGCAGGAAGGCTGACATGCCGCTACCCATGAAAGATAAATTCACGCTGCCCGATGGGATCATCTATCTGGACGGAAACTCGCTGGGTCCTTTGCCGAAATCGGTGGCACCGCGATTGGCAAGCATGGTGGCGGATGAGTGGGGTCAGCATTTGATCCAAGGCTGGAACCTTGATGACTGGATGGGCCAGCCCACGCGTGTCGGGGCGCAGGTCGGGCGGCTGATCGGCGCGCCGGACGGTTCTGTCGCGATGGGCGATACATTGTCGCTGAAAGTCTATCAGGCGCTTTCGGCGGCTGTGCAGATGCGCCCTGAGCGCAAGGTGATCCTGTCGGATAGCGGCAATTTCCCATCGGATCTTTACATGGCGCAAGGGCTGATCGACCAACTGGAGCAAGGCCACGAGTTGCGCATCGTGGCGCCCGAGCAGGTCATGGACGCGCTGACGGATGACGTTGCCGTGGCGCTGATAACGCAGATTGATTACCGCACGGGCCGGCTGCACGACATGGCGGCGCTGACCGCCAAAGCCCAAAGCGCGGGCGCGGTGATGCTGTGGGATCTGGCCCATAGTGCGGGGGCTGTGCCGGTTGATCTGGCCGCCAGCGGGTGCGAATTTGCTGTGGGCTGTACCTATAAATACCTGAACGGCGGGCCGGGCGCGCCTGCGTTTATCTATGTGCGCCCCGATCTGATCGACGGGATCCGGCCTGCTATGGCCGGATGGCTTGGCCATGCCGCGCCTTTTGCGTTCGAGCAAACGTACCGCCCCGCCAGGGATATCGAGCGGATGCGCGTTGGCACGCCGCCGGTGATGCAGATGACTGCGCTGGAAGAGGCTCTGCGCCTGTGGGACGGGATTGATATGGCCGACATCCGCGCCGCCAGTATCGCGCTGAGCGAGCTTTTCATCACGCAAGTCGAGGCGCGTTGCCCAGAGCTGCGTCTTGCCAGCCCGCGAGATCCCGACAGGCGCGGCAGTCAGGTGTCGTTCCATTTTGCAAATGGCTATGCTGCGATACAGGCGTTGATCTCAAAGGGTGTCATCGGTGACTTTCGCGCACCGGACATCATGCGTTTCGGCTTTACGCCGCTATACATTGATGAAGCCGATGTGCGCGCGGCCGTCGATCATCTGCAAGATGTTCTGGACAATCGTCTTTGGGATCAGCCTGCCTTTAAAACGCGCAGCCGGGTCACTTAGGCTAGACGGTTTTCTGGGGCGCACCGGCCACGTAGGTTTGTACGATCGCGCGGTCATCGCCCATCATCTGAAGCACGAAAAGTTCTTCGTCGAGACGTTCGGCGCGGTCCATACGCACCGCCATTGCGGGTGTTGCGCGCGCATCCAGCACGACGATGTCGGCCTCGGTGCCGGGCGCAAGTGTGCCGATCTTATCGCTCAGGCCCAGCACCGCCGCGTTGCCCCGCGTGATCCAGTCGAAGGCCTGCAGTGCGTGTAGGGTCTGATCCTGCAATTGCAGGACCTTGTAGCCTTCGTTCAGGGTTTGCAGCATCGAATAGCTGGTGCCGCCGCCAATATCCGTGGCGATGCCGCTGTCGATGCCATGGGCGCGCAGATGGGCGTCATCAAAAAGCCCGCTGCCCAGAAACAGGTTCGAGGTTGGGCAGAAAACCGGATGCGATCCAGTGGCGGCGAGGGCTTCGACCTCGCGGTGCTCAAGGTGGAGAGCGTGACCTAGCAGGGTGCGCGGGCCCAGCAGGCCGTGGCTTTCGTAGATATCAAGGTAGTCGCGGGCCTGCGGGTAAAGCCGTTTGGTTTCAACGATTTCAGCGTGGTTTTCAGACAAATGGGTTTGTATGAAACAGCTTGGATGTTCGGCGGCCAAGGTGCGTGCCATTTCAAGCTGTTCCGGCGTCGAGGTGATCGCAAAGCGCGGGGTGATCGCATAGCTGAGCCGGTTGCGCCCGTGCCATTGTGCGATCAGTGCGGTGCTGTCGTCATAGCTGGATTGCGCGGTGTCATGGACGGCGGGGGACGCGTTGCGGTCCATCATCGTCTTGCCTGCAATCATCCGCATGTTGCGCGACTGCGCTTCGCTGAACAGCGCCTCGGCTGACGATTTATGCACCGAACAAAAGGCAACGGCGGTGGTTGTCCCGTGATCGGTCAGCAAATCGCAAAAGACGCGGGCCATGGCGCGTGAGTGCTGCGCGTTGGCGTATTCGGCTTCGGCGGGGAAGGTGTAATCGCTCAGCCAATCAAGCAGTTTGGCGCCCCAGCTGGCGACGACCTGAACCTGCGGAAAGTGGATGTGGGTGTCGATGAATCCGGCCATCAGCAGATGTGGCCGGTGATCGATGACCTGTGCTTCTGGCGCTTGGCCTGCGACATCTGCATGGGAGCCGGAGCCGATGATCTGACCGTCCGATAAAAGCAGCGCGCCGTCTTCAATATAGGTGAACGCGTCGGTGTCACTGGCATCGCGTGGGCGGGCGTGGAAGGTCAGAATACGACCGCGCAGGAGGGTGTTCGTCATGCTTTCGTCCGTGTGTTAGGGAGCCCGCGTGCGCGGATGCCGTTCGCCGGTTCTTACCGTGGTTCGGTGGTCTGTGGC
>ERZ1740067.2422-NODE-2422-length-11391-cov-3.646789_pt1 | contig 11391 bp, 13 predicted proteins | sample MGYA00581736_ERZ1740067 | MGnify/ENA primary metagenome ERZ1740067 (study PRJEB43018, sample SAMN04849236) | marine metagenome | isolation source: floating plastic debris | place: Pacific Ocean | collected 2008-08-27 | study: EMG produced TPA metagenomics... | reverse complement strand
CAAGATCGAAATTCGTGCGCTGTTCTAGCCGTTGCGCTTCGAGAAGTTTGCCCTCACCCACCATGCGTTCGAGCGTCAGGGCAAGCTCGGCCTTTATGCCCTTGGTCGCCTGCTGGAGTGTTGGGCGCGGGGTCACGTAGTGGGAATTGGCGTAAAGGCGCACCCGTTCGAAGGTATCGGTTTTCTGGCCCGTGAGCGGGTCAAATTCGGTGATGCCTTCGAGTTCCTCGCCAAAGAAGGACAGCTTCCAGGCGCGGTCTTCCAAATGCGCAGGCCAGATTTCAAGGCTATCACCGCGCACCCGGAAGGCGCCGCGCTGAAAGGCCTGATCGTTGCGGCGATATTGCTGGGCGACCAGATCAGCGATGACCTTGCGCTGATCGTAATCGCGACCTGCGTGAAGGTCTTGCGTCATCGCGCCGTAGGTTTCCACCGACCCGATGCCGTAGATGCACGAAACGGATGCGACGATGATCACGTCATCGCGTTCCAAAAGCGCGCGGGTGGCCGAATGGCGCATCCGGTCGATCTGTTCGTTAATCTGGCTTTCTTTTTCGATGTAGGTGTCGGACCGGGGCACATAGGCCTCGGGCTGGTAGTAATCGTAGTAGCTGACGAAGTATTCGACCGCGTTGTCGGGAAAGAAGCCCTTGAACTCGCCGTAAAGCTGGGCGGCGAGGGTTTTGTTGGGGGCCAGAATGATGGCCGGGCGCTGGGTTTCTTCGATGACTTTGGCCATGGTAAAGGTCTTGCCGGTGCCTGTGGCGCCCAAAAGAACCTGATCGCGTTCGCCGCCGTTCACCCCGGCGGTCAGTTCGGCAATCGCGGTGGGTTGGTCGCCGGCGGCCTCGAACTCGGTCTGCATTGCGAAGGCTTTCCCGCCTTCCAGCTTGTCGCGCGTGCGCACATCCGGTGCGGGTGAGTGCAAAACGGGCATCGATTCGGGGCTGTTGTTGTGCATCGGGCGCCTCATTGGTCCGGGGACAGCTATAAATGGAGGGCGCGGGCTCCGATTTGCAAGCCAGGTGCTGTGGATAAGGTCAATGGCTGCTGCCACTTGGCGTCAGGAGCCTCCCTATTTTTGGGGAATTCAACTAAAAGTTAAAAAACTACTATCTTTTCACCTAAAGGTTGTATATCTCTGTTTATGCAAGCAGCAGACCTAAGGCTGCCGGTAGTGCGTAGTTGATACCCACCCCTCGCTCCCGCGTAGTACCGGCAGCCGACTTTTCTTTCGGGTCGCTTTCCCCCATAACACTCTATGAACTCTGACCGGATATGAGGTCTGCTATGGTCGCCCGGATATATCGCCCCGCCAAAACTGCTATGTCGTCGGGTACGGCCCGCACGAAAGCCTGGGTGCTGGAATATGCCGCTGACACGGCCCGCGCGGTTGATCCGTTGATGGGATGGACCAGTTCCGATGATACCCAAAGCCAGGTGCGGGTGCGGTTTGATACCAAAGAAGCCGCCCTTGATTACGCAAAAGACCATGGCATCGAGGCTGTTGTGACCGAACCCAAAGAGCGGAAGCCCAATATCCGCGCCCGGGGGTACGGGGAAAACTTTGCCCCTGACAGGCGCGGGCCATGGACGCACTGAACCTAGAGTTTCGAAAGGCCGACCCGATCGATCCGCAATATTCGGATCTGTTCGATCGGCACCTGAAATTGATGTACGCATCCAGTCCGTCATGTTCGGTGCACGCGAAACCAGCGGCGGGTCTGACGGGCGATCACGTCACCTTTCTGGTGGTGCATCACGGCGAGACGCCCGTTGCGATGGGTGCGGTGCAGGACCTTGGACAGGGTCAGTTCGAAATCAAATCTATGCATGTGATCGATGCCTGCCGGGGCCGGGGGATCGCGCGCGATCTGCTGGGCGCATTGGTGGCGAAAGCCCGCGAGCGTGGTGCGACGCGGATCAGCTTAGAAACCGGCAGCCAGCCGGTCTTTGAACCGGCCCGCACGCTGTACCGGGCGGCGGGGTTCGAGAAATGTGCACCCTTTGCCGATTATACCGATGATCCGAACAGCTTTTATATGACGCTGGAGCTGACCGACTAATCGAGGATTGGATCGAACGCTGCGCGCACGGTTTCCCAGGCACCTGCATTGCCAGCCGCCACCATCCGGCCAGTTCGGATTTTCGGCGTATAGGGCGTGCCGTCGGTCAAATGCGAGACGCCGCCCGCTTCCGTCAATGCCAGCGCTCCCGCCGCGTGGTCCCAGGGGTTCAGGCCCCGGCTGACGGAGAAATTCAACAGCCCTTCCGCCATCAGGCGGTAATCAAACACCGATGCGCGGTTGTCGGTGATTGCGCGGAAGCGCGGCGCCAACTTCGCCACATGGGCAATGTCGGACTGAGGCGCCGCGACGAAGGCAATGACACCGGCGAGGTCTTTTTCTAATGTCGCGGGCGAGGTTTGAAACCGGGAACCATTGGAATGATGCGTGCCGCCGCCGCGTTCGGTCCAGACCCAGTCATCGACCACCGGATCATAGAGCAGCCCGAAAACTGTTCCCTCGTTGTCAGACACGGCGAGCAAGGTCCCGAACGTCGCCAGCCCATGGGCAAAGTTCCAGGTCCCGTCAATCGGGTCGAGGATCACGGCCTCTTCCCCCCGCGTGAGCGCATCGATCAGGCCGGGTTCTTCGGCGATACTCTCTTCACCGACAAAGGCCACCCCAGGCAGGATAACCTCAAACGCGCGGCGCAGATGATCTTCCATCGCCTTGTCGGCTTCGGTCACCAGATCGGTGGCTGAGGATTTTGTATCGATCTGTGCAGCCGTCAGGGACCGGAACCGGGGCAAGACTTCGGCCCGGGCCGCGTCTTGCACAGCCTTGATCAGGGCGGCGCGGGTTGTTGCGTCAAGCAAGGGGTGTCTCCGGTTGTCTTTGTGTCGTGACCTAAACCGGTTGTGCTGCATTTGCATGTCAGAAGTTGTCCCGCGCGGTCTGGCTTGCTTTTTTGCCACCCTTTCCGCAAGAGGGACCGAGCGGTCCGGTAGCTCAACTGGATAGAGCAGCTGACTTCTAATCAGCAGGTTGAGGGTTCGAGTCCTTCCCGGATCGCCATACGCTTTTGACCTTGGGAGGGGGCGTGGCGAAGCCGGTGCGACTGGCGGTTGCGGGCTATGGTCTTGTGGGGCGGCGCCATGTGGAGGCCATATCCAAAACCGATGCGGCCAATGTGGCCTGCGTGATTGAGCCCGATGAGAGCGCCAGGCAAGAAGCTGAAGCGACAGGTTTTCAGGTCTTCGACAGCTTGGAGAGCTTTGTTCGTGAGGCGCTCGCGGACGGGATCATCCTTGCCACGCCAAGCCCTATGCACGTGGACCAGGGCCTGGCTTGTGTGGCGCGTGGGCTGCCGGTTCTGGTCGAAAAGCCCATCGCGACCCGGGCAGCAGACGCCGACAAGCTTGTGAACGCGGCCGAAGCCGCAGGCGTTCCCCTTTTGGTGGGGCACCACCGGCGCCACAACCGGCTGATTGGGCGCGCCAAGGCCCTGATTGATGAGGGGCAGGTTGGCACCATCCGCGCTGTTCAGGCGACCTGCTGGTTTTACAAACCCGACGCTTATTTCGACGCGGCGCCCTGGCGCAAGGACGCGGGTGCGGGGCCTGTGTCGGTCAATCTGGTCCACGACGTTGATGTGTTGCGGTACCTGTGCGGAGAGGTGACATCCGTGCGGGCGGTGGCCCGGCCGTCCGCCCGGGGGCACGCAAACGAGGATGTGGCGAGCGCGCTTTTGGAGTTCGAGAGCGGTGCGGTGGGCACCATCAACGTGTCGGACGCCATCGTGGCGCCTTACAGCTGGGAGATGACGTCGCGCGAATACCCGGTCTATCCGCCGGTAGATGCGACCTGTTGCGTGATCGGTGGGTCGCACGGAACGCTGTCGATCCCCGATTTGAAGCTCTGGTGCTACGCCGATGGCAACCGCGATTGGTGGGTGCCATTATCAGTTTCCAAGATTGATTACGCAAGCTCGGATCCGTTGGTCAATCAGATCGAAAACTTCGCGCAGGTTATCAATGGCAAGGAAACCCCCATTGTTTCGGGCGCCGAAGGGACCCGCACCCTGCGTGTGGTTGAGTCGATACAGGACGCAGCCCGAACAGGGGACTGCGTTATGCTGACCCTGCGTCAACGCTAGGCTTGCAACGTGGCCGGAACCGCGCAACGCTACAACTGACAACAATAACATCATTTGGGAGGATGATATGATCACCAAACTGACGCGGCGCGCGGCGCTGACGGCAGCCGCAGTGGCTGGCATCGCAGCGGGGATTGGCGTCCCGGCATTCGCGGACGGCCACAAGATGACATTTACCTTGGCGACAGCGGGGTCTGAAACCGACCAGCGGTCACAAGCGATGGCGCAGGTCTTCGCGCCCATGGTGGCGGAGTTTGCGGACTTTCAGCCCGGCTATAACGCAACGCTGTTCGCACAAGGAACCGAACTTGAGGCGATCAGCCGAGGCAACCTGACGATGTCGATCGCGTCAGCCCAGGAACTGGCGCAATTCTTCCCGGAGTTTTCGATCTTCGCCACAGGCTATGTGCACCAAGATGCCGCCCATCAGGTGCGGGTGTTTAATGACCCTCTGATGGACCCGTTCAAAGCCACGGTGGAAGACGAATTGGGCGTAATGCTCTTGTCGGTGAGGTATCTCGGATAGCGGCACGTGAACTTGCGCCAAACGCGCGAGGAATTGGACGTGCAGACGCCGGCCGATCTGGCCGGTGTGAACCTTCGGATGCCCGGCACAGATGCCTGGCAATTCCTTGGCAAAGCACTGGGTGCCTCGCCCACCCCGATGGCGTTCACGGAAGTCTACACCGGGCTGTCGACCGGCGCGGTGGATGGACAGGATAACCCGTTGCCCACGGTCGTCGATGCGAAGTTCTACGAAGTCACAAAGCAGATCGCGCTGACGTCCCATCTGGTGGACCTGAACTACATCGCGTTCTCGAAAGAGGTTTGGGATGGTCTGGATGCCGACCAGCAGTTGACCGTGCAGCGGGCCTCCGATGCCGCCGCCGCTTGGGGGCGCCTGAAGCAGCTCGACAAGGAAAACAACTTGGCTGACTTCATCCGCGCCCAAGGGGTTGAGATTTACACCCCCGACCTCAATGCGTTCCGCACCCATGTTCAGCAGCAATATGTCGGCAGTGAAGTGGCCGCCAGCTGGCCGGAAGGTGTGCTCGAACAGATAAACGCGCTGGGCAATTAGGCCTGAACACCGGTGTCGCGCGAAACGGATCAACGCCCGTGAAATCCGCCATCAAGTGGGTCACGCGCGGCACCGAATTCATCGCCGCTGCCTTGTTGGCGGCGATGTTCATCACGTTCCTTCTGCAGATATTTTCCCGTTACGTGCTGCTGACGCCATTCGGCTGGACACTGGAATTGTGCCTGATCCTTTGGGTCTGGATCGTCTTTTTCGGCTGCGCGTTCATTGTGCGCGAAAAGGACCACGTCAGCTTTGATATCCTGTATCTGGCCGCGCCGCGCCGGCTGCGCCAGGTTCTGGCGTTGATCGCGGCGGGGTCCATCGCGGTCGGGATGGTCTGGGCGTTTCTGCCCACCTGGGATTACATCGATTTCATGAAAATCCGGAAGACGACGACCGTGCGTCTGCCGATCACCGGTGACAAGATCCCGATGCGCACGATCTTTTCGGTCTATGCGGTGTTCATGGTGGCCATCGCAGCCCGATATGCCTGGCGGTTCGTCATGATTGCGCGCCAAGGCCCGCCCGATGAGGACCATCAGATCCTGGGCGAGGCATCGGACAGCGGATGAGTTTTGAACTCGCCATCTGCCTTCTGGTGCTGTTCACGCTAGCCGGGATCGGCACGCCCATCGGCTATTCGATCATGCTGGCCTCGCTCGCCTATCTTGCGACGGCGGGGATGGACCTGGCGCTGACGGGAGAGAAGATTCTGCCAGGGCTCTACGGCAGTTTTGTCCTGCTTGCGGTGCCGCTCTTTATCGTGGCCGCAATCATCATGATTGCGGGCACCATATCTGAACGCCTGCTTGGCTGCTGTGTCGCCGCCGTGGGGCGGTTCAAGGGCGGCCTCGGCCATGTGAATGTAGTCGCTTCGCTGATCTTTTCGGGCATGTCGGGCTCGGCGGTGGCGGATGCGGCGGGCATCGGCAAGATCATCATCCAGATGATGACGAAGGACGACCGCTATCCCGGGGGCTATGCGGCTGCGATCACGGCCGCCTCGGCCACCATCGGCCCGATCATACCGCCGTCCATCCCAATGGTGCTTTACGCGCTGGTGTCCAATGCCTCCATCGGGTCGCTGTTTCTGGCCGGTATCATGCCGGGGCTGGTCATGGGGGCGGTGTTGATGGCGATGAACGCCTATCTGGCCGGGCGGCGCGGCTTTGCGGTGGAAGAACCGGTGCCGCTTGCGGAATTGCCCGCCAAGACCGCGAACGCCTTTCCGGCGTTGTTGATGCCGGTGATCCTGCTTTACGGGATTTATGGCGGCGTCACGACGCCGACAGAAGCCGCAGCGGTGGCCGCCCTTTACGCGCTGTTGTTGGCGGGGCTGTTTTACCGCGCTTTGTCGTTACATAGCCTCTACCGGATCTTTGTGGAAAGTGCCCGATCATCGGCTGCCGTCGGTGTGGTGATCGGTGGTGCGCTGATCCTGAATTTTATCGTGGTGTCCGAAAATATCCCCGGCATGATGTCGGATTTTCTGACCGGGATCGACGTGCATCCGCTGGTGTTTCTGATCTGCGTGAACCTGTTGATTCTTGTACTGGGCTGCGTGCTGGATGCCACGACCCTTATTCTAGTGATTGTCCCTCTGTTCATCCCGACCTGTAATGCGCTGGGGATCGATCTGGTGCATTTCGGGGTGTTGGTGGTGGTTAATTCGATGATTGGGCTGATCACGCCGCCCTACGGAATTCTGCTATTCGTCATCAACGCGGTCACGGGTGTGCCGTTGCGCGACATCATCGCGGAGGTCTGGCCGTTTCTGCTGGTGCTGATCGCAGCACTTACGGTGATGATTTTCTTTCCCGGTCTGGTTTTGGCGCTGCCACGGCTCTTTGGCTATGCGGGGTGAACCATGAGCGGCGCTGACATTCTGACGCTGGGTGAGCCGCTGATTGAAATGACGCGTTTGCCCGCAGCGAACGGTCCGCCAATCTACCAACAAGGGGTTTCGGGGGATGTTCTGAATGTCGCTGTGGCGGCGGCACGCCAAGGCTCGCGGGCCGGGATCATCGGCGCAGTGGGCGGCGCCCCGTTCGGCGAGGATATCCGGGCGTTTTGCAAAACCGAAAACGTTGAAACCTCGGCACTCACCACGCGAAGGGCAGACCCAACAGGGGTGTGCTTCATTGACCCTGACCCGTCGGAGCGGCGCTTTTCCTATGCGCGACGGGGGGCGGCGGCGAGCCTGTATGGACCCGCTGATCTGCCCGTGGACCTGATCGAAGGCGCGGAAGTCCTGCACGTGTCGGCCATATCGCAAGCGATCAGCCCCACGATGCAGGCAGCGGTGCGCCGCGCCGCCACGATTGCGCTCGCAGCCGGCACGCTGGTGTCCTACGACTTGAATTTGCGTTTACAGCTCTGGCCGCTGGAAACGGCCCGTCGTGCGATCGAAGACTTGCTACCGCTTGCGGATATCGTGCTACCGTCCGACGATGAAGCGGCTCTGCTTTTAGGCACGCATGATCCTGAAGCCCAACTTGATCACTTTGGGCGCCACGGCGCCCGATGGGTCGCACTGAAACGCGGTGCCAACGGCGTGGTGCTGCAAGGTAAGGGGACGCGCGTTGAGATTGAAGCACCGAAGGTCGAGGCGGTTGACAGCGCCGGGGCTGGCGACAGTTTTGCGGGGGCTTTCCTTACGCATCTATTGGCATCAGGCGACGGGGAAATCGCCGCCCGCCACGGGGTTGAGGTGGCTGCACAGGTGGTGGCGGCTTACGGGGCCACGGCGCCTATTCCCCGGGCCGCATGCTGACCAGGTTTGCGCAAGCACGCCCACTACCGGTTAAGGTTAAAGAAGTAGTGATTGTGCGAGAGAAACGTGCAATGATTCGCCATTGGCATCGATCGCAGGAAGGACGCAGGATGCGCCCCGTACTCGCAGTTATCGTGTTTTCTCTTCTAACCGCCTGTTCTGGCGGGCAATTTGATCCCAATATGATGGATGAAAGTCGTTTGCCCGTGAACAAGAAGGGCAACCTGTTCTTTGGACGAGAGCTTGAGTGGTAGGGATCGCCGTGGCGCTATTGGTTCCAAGTAGGAAACAATAGCACCTTTCAACGCCTTGCCTGTCCGTTGGTTTTCCTGTCCAAACGACACGTCATGAAATGGAGCAAGCGATGGCGGGATATCTGACCACTCATGTTCTTGACACTGCAAAAGGTGTCCCTGCCGCTGGCCTAAAGATTGAGCTTTTTGTCGTCGTCGAAGGCCGCAGGGAGCAGCGCGCTGAACTGACCACGAATGCAGATGGCCGCACGGATCGGCCGATCTTGCCCGAACCTGCCTTTGCGCAGGGCGATTATGAACTGGTGTTCTATGCGGGTGATTACCTTCGGTCGACCGGCCAGCCCGACGGTTTTCTCGATGTCATCCCGATCCGGTTTTCGATCAGTGAGGCGAGCCATTATCACGTGCCGCTTTTGCTATCGCCTTTTGGGTATTCGACCTACCGCGGCAGCTAGTCCCTTGCCATCGCCGCGCCGCAGCGCCTTAGTGGGCGCATGTATGATGTAGCGGTTCTTTGGGAATGGTTGGCCTTCGCGGTGCGCTGGCTGCATGTGATCACCGCGATCGCTTGGATCGGCTCGTCGTTCTACTTCATCGCGCTTGATCTGGGACTGAACCGGCGCATCCCCGGCCCGGCGGATGGCGAGGAATGGCAGGTGCACGGCGGCGGCTTTTACCACATCCAGAAATACCTCGTCGCACCCGAAAACATGCCCGAGCACCTGACCTGGTTCAAATGGGAAAGCTATGCGACCTGGCTGTCTGGGTTTGCCTTGCTGGCTGTGGTCTATTGGGTGGGTGCCGAATTCTATATGATCGATGCAGCCAAGATGGACCTTGCCATCTGGCAGGCGATTGCGATTTCGGCGGCGTCATTGGCCGTCGGCTGGCTGATCTACGATGGGCTGTGCAAGAGCCGGCTTGGGGATTACCCCACAGCGATGATGCTGGCGCTGTTCGCTGTGATCGTGGCGATGTCCTGGGGATATAACCAGGTGTTCACGGGCCGGGCGGCCCTGCTGCATCTGGGCGCTTTCACCGCGACGATCATGTCGGCAAACGTCTTCGTGATCATCATCCCGAACCAGAAGATCGTGGTGGCGGATTTAAAAGCGGGCCGGACGCCGGACGCGAAATACGGCAAGATCGCCAAGCTCCGCTCGACCCATAACAATTACCTGACGCTGCCTGTTATCTTTTTGATGCTGTCCAATCACTATCCGCTGGCGTTCGGCACGGAAAATGCCTGGATCATCGCAGCACTGGTGTTCCTGATGGGCGTGACGATCCGGCATTACTTCAATTCCATCCACGCGCGGGCCGGAAACCCCCATTGGACCTGGGGGGCGACGGTAGTGATCTTTATTGTAATAATGTGGCTGTCGACCAAGCCGATGTTTGACCCGGCAGAGGAGGCAGCCGTTCATGATCACCTGGCACCCATCGTTGCGTCGGCGGGGTTTGAAGACGTTCAGAACATCGTCCTAGGTCGCTGTTCGATGTGTCACGCCGCCGAGCCATCCTACGGGCCGTGGCACTGGCCACCTAAGGGTGTTCGTCTGGACACGGAAACTGAGATCGCGCGCCATGCTCGCGAGATCTACCTGCAATCGGGCCTTACTCATGCGATGCCACCGGGCAATATTACCTGGATGGAAGAGGCCGAGCGCGCCAAAATCATCGCCTGGTATCGCGGTCTTTAGAACCTGACTTTTCGATTTTTCGGCGGCGTCTCGGGCGCCGGACCGGCACCGGGTCTTTCCTGCTTGTGCGAATCAAGTCTCAACGTATACATTTTGTATACGAAAGGTATGCACATGGCTTCCAGCCCCAAAGACACCTGCTACGGCGACCTTGAACGCCGAATCCTCGCGACAGAACTGGCGCCGGGCGAAGACCTTGATGAGGCGGGCCTGTGCGATGCCTATGGCATTTCCAGAACCCCCCTGCGCGAGGTGCTGCAACGCCTGGCCGGCGAAGGGTATGTGACGCTGGCGCCGAACCGTGGGGCTAAGGTTGCGTCGATGGACCTTGCGACGATGCGCACGTTCTTTCAGACCGCACCGCTTGTGTATTCGTCAATTGCGCGGCTGGCGGCCGAGCATCGGACCGACGCGCAACTGGCAGCCTTGCGGCGCGAGGAGGCGGCGTTCCAGACTGCAAAGAGCCCGCAAGATGCGGCTTTCGCCAATCACAGGTTTCATGCAGTGATGGGGGACATGGCGGCAAACCCCTATCTGGCCGCTGCCTTGGGTCGGCTGTTGATCGACCACACGCGCCTTGGCCTGCGGTTTTACCCGCCAGCCTCCGACGCCGAACGTGCTCTGGTGGCGCGGGCGACCCAGCAGCATCAGGCGATGGTCGATGCCATTGCAGCGCGCGACGTTGAAACCGTGGTGGCCGTGACACTTGCCCATTGGGACCTGTCGCGCGACCGGATCGAACGGTACGTGCGGCCCGATCCCTTACCGGTGGAGATGTCGGATGCAGTTTGAGGGCATCTATACGCCGCTGGTCACACCGTATCATGACGATTTCACGCTTAACGAAACAGCTTTGGCCGATACGGTGGAACACCTGATTGCCGCAGGTGTGCAAGGGATAATCGTTGCGGGCACCACCGGTGAATATTACGCGCAAAGCCCGGACGAGCGCGTCGATCTGATGGGGCGCGTGAAGGCCCTGATCGGGGGCCGCGTGCCGATGATCGTGGGCACGGGTGCAATGCGCACCGAAGACTCCGTGATGTTCGCGCAGGCCGGGAAAGCGGCAGGGGCGGATGCGCTGTTGGTGGCCACACCGCCCTATGCGTACCCGACGGGCCGCGAGATTGCGCTACATGCTTTGGCGGTGGACCGGGCCGCGAACCTGCCGGTGATGCTTTACAATTATCCCGGCCGGATGAGCGTGAATATGGATGAGGAATGCCTCGACCGATTGGGGCGGTCGCCGAACTTCTGTGCCATCAAGGAAAGCTCGGGCGACCCGAACCGGCTGCATATGCTGGCGCGCGATTATCCCCATATCGCGCTGTCCTGCGGGATGGATGATCAGGCGCTGGAGTTCTTTGCCTGGGGGGCACGGTCCTGGGTCTGCGCGGGATCGAATTTCGCGCCTGAGGC
>ERZ1740067.2421-NODE-2421-length-11397-cov-12.656322_pt1 | contig 11397 bp, 10 predicted proteins | sample MGYA00581736_ERZ1740067 | MGnify/ENA primary metagenome ERZ1740067 (study PRJEB43018, sample SAMN04849236) | marine metagenome | isolation source: floating plastic debris | place: Pacific Ocean | collected 2008-08-27 | study: EMG produced TPA metagenomics... | reverse complement strand
CGCGCTGCTTCGGCTTCGGCTTCCATTTCGTCCAGAAGTTTGTACGCCGCCTCACCCCCGTCCATGAGCTTTCTGCCCACGAGGTCCATCGACTGTATGCCGTTGGTCCCTTCGTAAATCGCGGTGACGCGTACATCGCGCGAATACTGCGCTGCACCGGTTTCTTCGACAAAGCCCATACCGCCGTGCACTTGCACACCAAGGTTTGCGACATCGATGCCTGTATCGGTTCCAAATGCTTTTGTGATGGGCGTCAGCAAGGCCGCTCTGGACGCCCAATCGGCGTGACCTGTTGCTGTCTCCATGTCGATGGCGACGGCATTGGATAAGGCAATGGCGCGCGCGGCAAAGGTATTGGCTTTCATGGTGGCCAGCATACGCCGCACATCGGCATGATCTGCGATTGAGTTGTTTTGGGTTTCGCCCTGCTTGCGGGATTCGGCATAGGCAAGCGCGTGCTGATACGCGCCGTCCGCCACGCCAATGCCCTGCACACCTACACCCAGACGCGCGTTGTTCATCATGGTGAACATGGCGCGCATTCCGTCGTTTTCTTCGCCCACCAGCCAGCCGGTTGCCCCGTCATATTGCATGACGGCCGTTGGGCTGCCGTGCAGGCCCATTTTGTGTTCAAGACTGACCACCTTAAGGTCATTGGCGACCCCAGCGCTGCCGTCTTCCTTGGGCAAATACTTGGGCACAAGGAACAGACTGATGCCTTTGGTTCCTGGAACGGACCCGGGAAGGCGGGCCAGCACAAGGTGGCAGGTGTTTTCGCTGAAGTCGTTGTCGCCCCAAGAGATATAGATCTTCTGACCGGTGATCGCATATGTTCCGTCGCCATTAGGTTCGGCCTTGGTGCTGAGTGCCCCAACATCACTTCCCGCATGCGGTTCGGTCAGGTTCATCGTGCCGATCCACTCGCCCGCAATCAGCTTGGGCAGATACAGGTCTTTCAAGGCGTCACTTGCGTGATGTTCCAGTGCTTCGATCTGGCCTTGTGTCATCAGGGGCGCAAGCTGGATTGACAGGCAAGATGCGCTCATCATTTCGTTCACCGCGGTGGTCACAGTCATTGGCAGGCCCATGCCACCATAGGCAGGGTCTGCCGCAATCGCGATCCATCCACCCTCTGCAATCGCGCGAAAGCCATCGGCGAACCCCGGTGAAGTGCGCACTACGCCGTTTTCCAGCCGGGCTGGCGTGATGTCACCTGCGCGTTGCAATGGTGAAAGGATGTCTTCGCAGAGTTTTCCGGCTTCTGTCAGGACGGCATCGACTGTTTCTGGCGTTGCCTCTGAAAAGCGGTCTGTCGCGGCGACCTGATTAAATCCAACGATATGATCGAATAGAAAACGAAATTCTGAAATTGGGGCGCGATACGGCATTGCGGCTCTCCCGGGGTCTTTTGCAAGTATGCTGCGGCTTGGCAAGCAGAGGCCGGGGCAGTAAGCAGCGGTCTCATGCTATGTGACCTTGGCGAAAGCGGTCATTGCCATCAACCAAAACGCGGCGTCACGACGGATGACCTTTGATCCCATTCAAACTTTGCCTGATGCTCCAGCAGGATACGCCCGTGCGGCGAAGCTCTTGCAGACGGGCAAGCTCGTCGCCTTCCCAACCGAGACGGTCTACGGTCTGGGCGCAGATGCGCGCAATGACACGGCTGTGGCACGTATCTTTGAGGCCAAAGGGCGGCCAAGCTTTAATCCGCTGATCGTGCATTTCGTCGACGCCGATGCTGTGAAGCAGCATGTGCTTTGGTCTGAGCAGGCAGAGCGACTTGCAAACGCGTTTTGGCCTGGCCCCCTGACACTCGTTTTGCCAAAGTGCGGTGGCAGTAACATATCTCGTTTGGTGACCGCTGGGTTGGACAGTCTGGCTGTGCGCATGCCTGCACATCCCACAGCCCGTGCGCTTTTAAGCGTTTTTGACGGACCGGTCGCAGCACCTTCAGCGAATAGGTCGGGCCAGATCAGCCCAACGCAAGCGGGTCATGTCGTGAACAGTTTGGAGTCACGAGTGGATGCCGTTCTGGATGGCGGTGCTTGTGAGGTGGGCGTCGAATCCACGATTATTGGTTTGGTCGACAAACCGGTTCTTCTGCGTCCCGGCGGTGTGACGGCAGAGGCGATAAGTGAGGTGCTTGGTGGCCCAATTGCTGAACGCAAGAACGCCGACGTGATCTCTGCGCCGGGGCAGCTTAGTTCGCATTACGCTCCGAACGCGGGGGTCCGTCTGAACGCAACCGAGTGGCGCGACGGTGAAGCGCGTTTGGGTTTCGGCGATGTGGAGTGCGATCTGAATCTGTCACCGCATGAAGACCTTGTTGAAGCTGCGGCACGCCTGTTTGACTATTTGCACCAATTGGATGCGGGTGACGCAACCACTATCGCTGTTTCGCCAATTCCGCATCATGGGCTAGGTGTTGCGATCAACGATCGATTAAGCCGTGCAGCCGCACCGCGCCAAGGATAAAGCTGTGCACTCCACCCAAGATCACACCGAACTGCCCATTGGGCTGCTCGCCCTTTTGTCGGCGTGCAACTTTGTTGTCGGCATGGGTGCGTTTGTCGTGATCGGAATGGTGCCTTTGTTGGCAGAGGATCTTGGCGTGTCCACTGCCGCCGCTGGCAATACGATGACGGCCTACGCAATCGCATATGCCGTTATGTCCCCGTTGATGGTATCCTTGACCGGTCGCATGGGTCGCCGTCGGGTCTTGGCCGCCGGGCTTGCCGTCTTTGCGCTTGCAACGCTGATGTCCGCGCTCGCGACGAACATCATGACACTTTACATGGCGCGCGCTTTGGCGGCCGCTGGTGCAGGCGTCGTGACTCCAGTTGGTGCAGCCGTCGTGGCCGCCTTGGCACCGAAAACCGCGCAGGGAAAATCTATTGCGGCGTTCTATTTTGGGCTGACTCTATCCCAAGTGTTGGGCGTGCCTGCCGGTGGATGGGTGGCTTTCACATATGGCTGGCGTACCGCTTTTTGGATTGTCTTGGTCCTGGCCGTCCTTGCGGCAAGCCTCGTGTGGTTGCGCGTCCCCGCCGGGCTGCGCTTCACTCCGGTGTCTTTGCGCGATCTGGGCAATACACTGAAAGACGGCGTTGTCATGGGCGCAGTGCTGTTTACGGCCAGCTTTCTTGGTGCGGTCTATGTGCTGTTCACCTTCCTAGCACCGCTATTGACCCAGACAATGGGATTTGGCCGCGATGGGATTACCCTTGTGTTGCTGGCATTTGGTCTGGGCGCCGTGGTTGGCAATTTGATCGGCGGATGGCTGACCGACAAGCTTGGCCCGGTGAAGTCATTGGTCATTCTGTGCTTTGGTCAGATCGTACTGATGCCAGTGTTTTCTGGACTGCCCTTTGCCACTTGGGTGGTGTTCACGCTTGTATTTCTTTGGTCCGTGTCTGGCTGGTCTTTCATGGCGCCGCAGCAGGTGCGATTGCTTGAACTCGCGCCGCAGATCGCAGGTGTTGTGCTCGCTTTGAACGCGGCGGCGATCTATGTCGGCACGGCGGTTGGGTCCGCTGTCGGCGGTATTGTGCAAAGCATCGGGGATGTGACCTGGCTGGGTGCTGCCGCCGGAGTTGCCGCATTCGGAGCCTTGGCACATTTGATGGCGTCGCATCGCGCTGTGAACAAGCGGATCAATGCGTCGTTTTAGTGGGAAAACACCTTTCGAATTCCCGACCATTCCAGATATCCTAACCAGAACAAGAGGTCAGTGTGGCTCGCGCTTTGGTATAACTTGAGAACGGTTTGCAACTAGTGCGACAGGCGCATACATAAGCCTCACGCTGCACTGCAGCAGCACAGACTGATCTTGATATAGGAGGCGTGGAGACATGACGTTTCTCAAAACCGCCGCACTCGCAGCCGCACTTGGCCTGACCGCAACATCCGGCATCGCGCAGGAATTTACACTGCGCTTTCAACACTTCGTGTCGCCAAATTCGGCCAATCCGAAATACTTCCTCGATCCCTGGGTTGAGAAGGTCGAGGCGGAGTCAGACGGCCGGATCAAGATCGAGATCTACCCGTTCATGCAACTCGGCGGCAAAGCCACGGCGCAATACGACCTGATCAAAGATGGCGTGATTGACGGTGGCTGGGTGATCCCTGGCTATACGCCGGGTCGCTTTCCCGAGGCAGAGGCGTTGGAGCTTCCTTTTATGGTTACCAAAAGCGCCGAAGATGCATCTCGTGCAGCTTGGGAGTTCACTCAAAAACATCTGATGGATGATTTCGCTGACGTTCACTTGATTGCGGCGCACATGCACGGCCCCGGTATTGTGCATAAGAAGGGTGATGCGATTGCCGACCTCTCTGATTTTGCAGGCTTAAAGCTGCGCGGCCCGTCGCGCCCAGCAACGCTCTTGTTGGACAAACTTGGGGCAGAACCCATTGGTCTGCCTGTCCCACAATTCCCCGAAGCGCTGAGCAAAGGGGTGGTCGACGGTGGCGTGATCACATGGGAGATGTCGCCGTCTCTGAAGCTTGATGAACTCACCGACAGTCATACTGACGTGGCTGGAGACAAGTCGCTCTACAATCTGTACTTCATCTGGGCGATGAACAAGGACAGCTACAATGCGCTGCCTGATGACCTAAAAGCTGTGATTGATGCGAATTCCGGTTTGGAAACGTCTGCTATGGCGGGGAGGGCGCATGACACGGGCGATAGAGATGGTTACGCCTTGATGGAGGACGCAGGCAACGAAATTGCGACGCTCAGCGACGCGGAAACAAGCCGCATCGTTGCTTTGGGCGAAGCGGTGACTGCCGATTGGATCGTCGAAATGAATGCCAAAGGGTTGGATGCCGCGCAGTTGGTCGAAGATGCGAGAACTGCTGTCGCCGATACACGACGCGACAACTGATGATAGTTGAGCTGTCATTTTGAAGCAGAGGGCAGGGCGATATCGCCTTGCCTGAATCGTTACAGCCAATGGTTAAGGTGTTCTGTCGCTGTCCCAACGCTTCCAAAGCAGCGATAGCAACGTTTCGCCCGCCACTGGCGTCACGCAATCTGCCATCAAAACGGGGCCGCCTTTCACGGGCGGTCGCGTTGCGACTTTTGTTTCGTCTTCATAGTCGCCGAACGTATCTGCTGTGGGCGTGAAAAGTGCCATGCGGTAACGGTATCACGACCCGGTCGAGTCGTCATAGCGCAAGAGCGTCACGTGTGTGTCGCCATAGCGACGCGTATCCAGTTTGGTAAATCCGTCAGGCGCGATCTGTGGGCTGTTTTCTTCCCAAACGATCAGTGCGCCATCGCTGATCCATTTACCCGCCTCGGCGGATGCAAGCGCTTTCTGACCCAGAGATTTCCCATAAGGTGGATCGAGGAAAACAAGCGTTGCAGGCGTTTCGTCGCACAAGGGAAGTCGTGTAGCGTCACGGCTCAAGACTCGTGTGTTCGCACATCCGAGCGTTTTGATGTTGGCCTTAATCAGCGACAGAGCTTTGCGCCCATCGTCGACAAACACCGCACTTGTGGCACCGCGCGACATCGCCTCAAGGCCCAACGCACCGGTGCCCGCGAATAGGTCTAGGACGCGCGCTTGGTCAAATGGATTGCCAAAACGCCCACCGCCGAGCATGTTGAAAAGGCTTTCGCGTACGCGGTCGGTTGTGGGGCGAAGATGCGCGGCTGTATCGCCTTTGCCAACGCTGGCAAGGGGTCGCCCCCGAAACTCACCCGCAATGATCCTCACGCCTTTAGCAAAGCCTTGAGGTCTGTGTCAGGGTTGCCAACTGCGGTCGGAGCCGGTGACTTGCCACTTTCTATCAAACGCTTACCGACCATATAAGCGCGGGGGTCATTCATTGCGTCAATCGCAAGCAAGGTATCGCCTGCATAATACCAATTCGATTGTGCGCCCTCTCCGGTCTCGCGCGTAATGACGTTGTCGTAGCCGGTATTCAGACCTGCGATTTGCAGTTTGACGTCAAACTGATCAGACCAAAACCAGGGTTTTGCCGCGTAGGCTGTGTCTGCTCCAAGGATGTTGTCAGCAACACATTCAGCCTGATCAATTGCGTTCCCTACGCTTTCAAGGCGCAGCTGTTGACCTTTCCAAGGGAAAGACGCGCAATCCCCGGCTGCCCACACATGTGGGTCAGATGTGCGGCCGAACGCATCTGTTTTGATGCCGTTCTCCAGCACAATGCCCGCCTTTTCGGCCAGTTTCGTGTTTGGAACGATACCAACTCCGACAAGCACGAAATCAACGTCAAGAAGACTGCCATCGCTCAGAACGGCGCTGGTCACAGTACCGTCTGCACCAGTCAGATGGTCGAGGCCCACACTTTCGCGTATGTTCACCCCCTTTGATCGATGTAGCACGCGAAAATAGTCGGATGTGGCAGGTGCAGCGACGCGCTGCAAAATGCGATCCGCCATTTCGACGAGTGTTACGTTCAACCCGAGTTTTGACGCAACAGCAGCAGCCTCAAGGCCAATGTAGCCGCCACCAACAATCAGTACTTTCGCGCCTTCGGCAAAGTAGGGTGCCATTGCATCGACATCAGCAAGACCGCGCACCACCATGACACCGCGCAGATCACCTCCGATTGATGTGGGCAGGTGGCGCGGTGTTGATCCTGTTGTGAGCACAAGATCATCGTAATTCAGGATGTCCGAACCAACACTTACGGTCTGCGCATCTGTATCGATGCCTTTGACCGGCCTGCCCAACTGCAATGTGATGTTTTGATCGTCGTAGAATTCCGGGGGGCGGAGATAGAGGCGTTCGCGCTCCATCTCGCCAAGCAGATAGGCCTTGGACAAAGGCGGGCGTTGGTAGGGTGGGACTGGCTCTTCTCCAATCAGAGTGATCTTGCCATCAAATCCCTTGGCACGCAGGCGGGCGACACAAGAGGCACCGGCCTGCCCGGCTCCAATGACGATGATATGTTTCACTGCCTGCCCCTTTTTACCCATGGCCATTGGTCTCTTTCTGCGCGACCCTATATGCCAGTCAAACGGAAATGCAATTCTTGAGCGAGGGAAGACTATGACGATTGCAACGGGCGACACGCTACCAGCGGCAGACTTGGTAAAGATGGGTGCCGACGGCCCCGAAGCGGTGTCCTTGGCGGATCATGCCAAAGGCAAGAAGCTGGTCGTGTTTGCAGTGCCGGGCGCATATACGCCAACATGTCATTCAGCTCATGTACCAAGCTTTATCCGCACCAAGGATCAGTTCGATGCCAAAGGCGTGGACGAGATCATTTGCGTGTCCGTCAACGACCCGTTTGTGATGCAAGCGTGGGGCGAAGCAACAGGTGCGACAGCGGCTGGGATCACCATGTTGGGGGACGCTGAAAGCGCGTTCACCAAGGCCATCGGCATGGATTTCGATGCACCGCCAGCAGGTTTGATCGCACGGTCAAAGCGCTACGCAATGATTGTGGAGGACGGCACGGTCACCAAGCTTCATGTTGAAGAAAGCCCAGGTGTTTGTGAGGTTTCGGGTGGGGAGGCTTTGCTCGCTGAACTCTAAGCGCGGCAAAAGCCTTCTTGGAATTTTTGAAAACGCATCGCCGCGTTTTGGCCCGGTGCCGGATTACAGTCCGTGCCGGGCCTTGTTGTATGCGGACCAATCCTCAATCTCTGGGTAGTACTTATCTCGCCAAGCCTGAACCCGGGGATTCATCATTGCGCGCCATTTGCGAGGGAAGAGGGCGTAGAACGTCATTACTGGATACCCAAATGGAAGCTGTGGCGCTTCTTCTTCACCGTAGGTTTGCAGCAGCGGAAACCGACGGTCTGGTTTGTAGTGGTGGTCCGAATGGCGCTGAAGGTTAATCAAAAACCAGTTCGATGCCGTGTGTGACGCATTCCAGCTGTGGCGCGGTTTGACATGTTCGTACTTACCGTCGCCCAGGTGCTTTCGCGTCAATCCGTAGTGTTCAACGTAGTTGACCAGTTCGAGTTGGAAAATCGCTGCCAGCGCTTGCGACACAAACACCAGAAAACCGACCCAACCGCCAAGCACAAATGCCAAGATCAAAAACGCAACTTGCAATGCGCCATAGCGCCAGAAGGGATTGGTGTGATGCCACCATGGCAACTTTTTTCGTGCGAGCATATCGCGTTCGGCGCGAAACGCGGACAGGAAGCACTGCTTTAAGACGCGAGGGTAAAACCGCCAGAAGCTTTCATTGTACCGCGCCGTAACCGGGTCACGAGGTGTACCGATGTACCGGTGATGCACCAGCAAGTGTTCTGACCGAAAATGCCCGTAAAGCGTCATGGTCATCAACAGATCACCCAGCCAGCGTTCGGTCTTGTTTTTCTGATGCATAAGCTCATGGGCATAGACGATACCAACGCTTCCCGACAAAACGCCCATGCCAACGCTGATCATGTAGATTTCAAAAGCGCCCAAATGCTCTGCCCGCGGTAGATACCAAACCAGCGCAAAGATCATTGCAAATTGCAGCGGTGCCCAAATCAGCGTGATCAAGCGGTGCCAATGCAAGGCGGCGTCTTTGGTTTGCGGATCAAGACTGTCCGTGCTGAGGCCAAGTGCTGCATCCAGCGTCGCAAAAACGCCCCAGGTTGCAAGGATCGGAACGGCAACCCAAAGGCCACCAAAGTATGCGGCGGACATAACCAATGGAATCATCAGAAGCGACAACCAAAAGGGCAGCGCCGCTCTGAACGGAAGGCGCGTCGAACTCTGGGTTACGGTGCTGTCTGTCATGCTGTGTGCTCGCCTGCTTGATTGCGCGTGAGCTTAGCAAGCACCGCTGGGCTTCACCAAGGATGACGTTACGGTCTTGCAGTGCTTGCCCTTGTGAACGCGTGGCGATCACCTCTTGATCAACGCGAATGCCTTGCGCATGACGGTCGGTAGATCGCTTGGATCGAACTTGTCCGGATCGATAAACTCCCCACGCGCTGGCGTTCGGTCCATCGGAACCAGTGCTGTTTTGACGGTCAGCCGCAAATGAAAATGGGTGAACGTGTGCCGCGCTTCTGCCGGCACATCCTGCCATTCCGCCGCGATGGGAGGATCGTCTTGCGGGGCATCACCCCAATCACTACCGGGCCAGCCGAGCATGCCACCAAGAAGCCCGGTATCTGGCCGACGTTCTAACAACCACGCTCCGTCAACACGCTGCGCGATATAGGCGATCCCAAGCCTTGTGGGCTTTCGTTTCTTGGGTGTCTTTTTCGGCAAGTCTTTAGCGGTTCCTGCCGCCCATGCGACGCAACTCTGCCGCCATGGGCACAACCCACAAGCCGGGTTACGCGGTGTGCAGATCGTTGCACCCAGGTCCATGACCGCTTGTGCATAACATCCGGGCCGTTGTTGCGGGGTCAGACCCGACGCGAGCTTCATCAGGATGGGTTTTGCTGCAGGCAAGGGCGTGTGTTCGTCATAAAGCCGCGACATCACGCGTTCGACATTGCCATCGAGAACGGTTTCCGGGCGATCAAATGCGATTGAGGCGACAGCGGCAGCCGTGTATGGCCCAATGCCTGGCAATTCAATCAGTGCCTCGTAGGTGTCTGGGAACACACCATTGTGATCATGGTGCACAACCCTGGCGCATTTCAGCAGATTGCGGGCCCGTGCGTAATACCCAAGCCCCGCCCATGCAGCCATGACATCGTCGTCCTGTGCCAAAGCAAGGTCGCTGACCGTGGGCCAACGCGCTGTGAAGGCTTCGAAATAGCTTTTGACAGCAGCAACAGTCGTTTGTTGCAACATGATTTCGGACATCCACACCCGATAGGCGTCGGGTTTTTCACCGCGCATCTTATCGATTGGTCCGACGCGCCATGGCATTCGGCGTGCATGACGGTCGTACCAGTCAAGCAACACCTGAGGGTCGGGATCTTCACGCTGGTCTAACATTCCTTTGATCCCGAGGGTCATTTGTGGGCTGGTTGTAAATCTGTCGCGCCATTAGGGTAGTGCGCAGCAATGGGAGTCAAACATGCCGCCGCGGACGACGGGCCAGACCAAAGGTTTCAAACGCACCTCAAGCCTTTTGCAGACACAGATCCGCAAAACGTCTGAGACCCGTGGATTTGCACAGTCGCGTCTTCTTACACATTGGGCCGAGATCGCAGGCGACAGCATTGCTGCCATCAGCCGTCCGGTGGACATCCGGTATGGGCGCGGTGGACTGGGTGCGACTTTGACTTTGCTGACGACCGGTGCCAATGCGCCGATCCTTGAAATGCAGAAAGAAGCGCTGCGGGCAAAGGTCAACGCCGTCTACGGATACAATGCGATCGCCAAGCTGCGGATCACTCAAACAGCCAGCACCGGGTTTTCCGAAGGCCAAGTCAGCTTTGAACATCGATCGAAAGACAAAAAGGTACCGACCCAAGCGCCGGTGTCTTTGCAGGCCAAACAGGTTGCAAGCGACGTAGAGAACGAGGGACTTCGTGCCGCGCTGGAGCAATTGGCAAGTAACGTCTATTCCAAAACACAACATCGGACCTAGGTCCGTAAGCAACGAATTGAGGGTTTCAGAATGCAACAACGCTTGATGATGGTTTCTCTGGCCGTGGCTTTGGCGGGCGGGGCAGGATGGTGGTTCACTCAACCAACTAGCAGTACACCGACTGTGGCTGGCCAGGAGATCGTGCTGCCGGGTGCTGCCAATGCGCAAGAAAGCACCGGCGCGGAGGTTGTCGTTCAGGAAATGGTCTTGGGAGAAGCTGACGCTCCGGTCGAAGTGATCGAGTACGCATCATACACCTGCCCGCATTGTGCAACATTTCACTCCGGCGTCTTCAAGGATCTCAAAACAGACTATATCGACACCGGCAAAGTCAAATTCGTCTATCGCGAAGTGTACTTCGATCGCTACGGTCTTTGGGGGTCAATGATCGCACGCTGTGGTGGTGATGATCGCTTCTTTGGGATCACAGACATCCTGTATGAACAGCAAAGCACCTGGACCCGTGCCGGGTCCGAAGCGGCTATTGCAGACGAGCTACGCAAGATCGGGCGTATCGCCGGTTTGGACAATGATCAGCTTGAGGCTTGCCTGAGCGATGGCGACAAAGCCCGCGCATTGATTGAATGGTATCAAGCGAATGCCGAAGAACACGGCATCAACTCGACACCGTCATTTGTGATTGATGGCCAGACCTATTCGAACATGAGCTATAGCGAATTTCAGGAAATCCTGAACGACCGTCTTGGTAGCTGATTTCACTCTTTTTGAAGATGAAAAATATGTGCCGGTCCTTACGGAGGCCGGCATATTTTTGTCGAACTCTTGGAACCAGCGCTTTAAAATGTTGCGCGCGCACGATCGCGCATAGCACCTTTTGGCACTTGGCTTCTCAACGTCGGCAAGACTAGTCTTTAAGCGATTATCAAGCAGATGGTGCGGTAGGATGAAGCGCTA
>ERZ1740067.2420-NODE-2420-length-11404-cov-4.711693_pt1 | contig 11404 bp, 9 predicted proteins | sample MGYA00581736_ERZ1740067 | MGnify/ENA primary metagenome ERZ1740067 (study PRJEB43018, sample SAMN04849236) | marine metagenome | isolation source: floating plastic debris | place: Pacific Ocean | collected 2008-08-27 | study: EMG produced TPA metagenomics... | reverse complement strand
GTCACTCAAAACGTATCTTACTGCGGCAGTGTTTGGCCTTTTGGCGCACAGTGCGCATGCAACGACCGTTAATCTTACCGTTGGCGGGGATTGGTCGGAATTCCGTTTCGATATTGGTTATCTTGGTGGCGCATGGCTCGACACGAACGATACCCCTGGTGTTGCGCCCGGCGTTGTCGAATTTTACATCAACCTGACTGAAGCCGCCACTTTGCAGGTGACCGATGCATGGCGGGATGGCGACATGTTCGAAGTCTTTGCCAATGGCAATTCGCTGGGCTCAACTTCGGGGTCACAAGCAACCGATCAAACCATTCTGGGCAATTACTCTGGTGCATTCGATGATGGCGACTGGAGCACCGGAGAATGGTTGCTTGCTGCTGGGCAATACACAATCACTGGATTCATCACGCAAATGCCCGAGGCGCGCGGTCGAGGCGCTTTGCGCGTTACCGAAATCGTTCCGACGCCTCTGCCCGGCGGCGTGATCCTTCTTTTGACTGGTGGCGCAGGTTTCGCAGCAATTTCCGCACGCAAGAAAAAAGCCAGCAAAGCGGAGGCAGTGTAATGTTACGTCACTCATTGATTGCCAGTGTTGTTGCCAGCATCGCAGCCCCCGTTGTCGCACAGTCCGTCACTTCAGATCATCTGGTCTGCGACCGGGGACATGTGCGCGCTGTCCTCGCAAATGAGTCATTCGAGACGCTCTGCGGATGTGATGCGATCACCAACAAATCCATCCGAATGATACAGCGTTCGAAGAAATTCGAAGCCGTATTGAACACCAGCGCACAGCAGTGCTCTGGTTTGGCTGAACTGCTCTATGACTCGCAAGTCATATCAACACGCTCAGAGCCAGCCACCGAACCGTCCACGGATCCGGATGATCCAAACTTCCCGCCGCATGATGGGCCAAATCCAGAACCTGACACTCCGGAGCCTGAAACACCTGAGCCGGAAACACCTGAACCTGAGCCCGAAGAACCTGAGACCGCAGGCGTGTATAACGGTTGGTAACGCATCAAGCAATAAATCGTCGGTCGCACTCCATATAGGTTGCGGCCGATTTTTTTCGGTTTTGGCCATGCTGTACCGGGCGATTTGCCACCTATTTGAGGCATCAGAAAATATGCGATCGTCGTCAAAGGACAAAGCTTGTTGGGACGCGACCGCGTTCTCTGCATAGACGTGCTCTGGACAAATAGTTCGGGAAACGCGGTTGGGATTTCATTGGAAGAGTAGTTTTTTTGTGTCTGTCAGGCCCATGTAAAAGGGCCTGGCAATTTCCAGCGGTTGCGGACTTTGACGATTTTTACACAGAATTCGCGCGCAAGCTTGCCTTGAACGGTCTGGTTTATCCGTTAACACTCCGCCATCGGACCCAATTGGTTCATGGAAGGGACAGCCGTGATCGAGCGAACAGCCAGACGAAACCCCAAAATTCTTGCGCGTTCGGCGCGGATTTTTTCGGGCCTTATTTTGTTGGCATTTGTAACCACACATCTTTTGAATGCTAGCCTGGGTCTCATTTCGCTGGAAGCCATGGATGATGGCGCTCGTTTCTTGACAGGCGTATGGGGCTTTCCGCCCCTGAGTTGGATGCTGGCCTTGGCGTTTGTCGCGCATTTTCTTCTTGGTCTTTGGTCGGTTTATGAACGTCCTACGCTCAAAACGAACACGCAAGACATGATCCAATTAACAACGGCACTGCTGGTGGTTCCTTTGATGGCAACACATGTTTTGGGCGTTTACATGTCTGAGAATTTTGGCTTCCATCTCGATTATGCGGGTGTGATCCGACTTATGTGGATCGAGCAACCAACCATTGGTCTGTTGCAAGTGGTTGTGGTGAGCGTCGTCTGGATACATGGATGTGCCGGGTTGTTGATCTGGATGCGTTCGATGGAAAAAGCGCGCAACATCATTCTGTGGGTCTACCCGATTGCAATTGCTATCCCTGTGCTGTCACTGCTTGGGTTTTCTGAAGCAGGCCGCAAAGCTATCGAACTTGGCGATGTGGTTATCACGGCCACAGCGGACCAACCGGCGGTTCCAAACTATTCCCCTGATGAAATGATGGCGATTTTTACGTTCATCAAATCAACCACGAACTGGACAATTTGGACAACGCTTGGACTTGCTGTGCTGGCTTTGCTTGCACGCGCTGTTCGAGGACGTCTTTCCGGCGGTCGATCATTCTCTGTCACTCGGGATGGTCAATCGCTGGCACCGTCTCGACCTGGACTAAGCCTGTTTGATACGTTTCAGCAACAGAACGAACCCCACGCTGGCTTGTGTCAGGGACGTGGGCGGTGCGGTACTTGCGCAGTTCGTATCCTATCGAGCGAGTTCCCCCTGCCTGAACCATCAGAGATGGAGCGCTTGACGCTGCTGAAAAAAGGGCTTGGCGATGAGGCACGATTGGCCTGTCAGTTAAAGCCAGATGGCGGACAGGTTGTGGTTGAAGCGGTTTATCCAGCAGATTTCACTTACAGCAGGCTTGATGAAGAACCGCCACACACAGATGCAGATGCTGAGAAGGTGGCATCATGATGATCACCTTTTTGCGTTTCCTGATGCTGAGTTCCTTTGCTCTTTTTGCGGCGGTCGCTACCGCGCAAACAGATCCGCAGCCATCAGCTAATGATCTTCAGGAACTCAGCCGTCTGCTGGCCGATGACCGCATTCAACAATGGCTGGAAGACCAGATTGATCAAACAGAGACCCTTTCAGACGCACCTGTCATGACGCTTCGCGATCAATTCCAACAGGGATCACAAGCGATAAGTGCACGTTTTACGAACCTGGGTGAGGCGTGGCGTCATCGCGCCGAGATCGGCGAAGTTATTGGATCAAACTGGCGGGCGCAGCTTCCTCCGTCGGTTCAGGTGCGCAGTCTCAGCTTCGTTTTGATCTTTTTGTTCATTGGTTTCGGTCTGGAATGGCTGATGCGACAATATACAAATCCAACACGTCGAAGACTTGAGGTCACGCAATATACATCAGCACGGGACCGCTTATTGGCAGCCTTGTACCGTGCAGGTATCGCATTTCTTGGTTTGATAGTCTTCGCGCTTGGTTCGGTCGGTGCGTTTTCTGCCTTTGAATGGCCACCACTGCTTAACACTCTCATTCTTGATCTTTTGTTGGTGATCGTAGCGACCAGAGCAACCGGAAGTTTGTTGTTGCTGTTTCTTGCGCCTTGGGCAGAACAACTGCGGCTTGTCCCGGTGAATTCAAATGTTGCGCTAACGCTGTGGCGGATCGTTCTTGCGATTGTCGCGGTTATGCTTGTCAGCATCGCGGCGGTTGATATCTTTGATGAACTCACCGAATTTGAAGGTCGACAAGCACCCGAGACACTTGCAGTCGCAGTCTTGTCAGCGGTTGTTTTGCTGCTGGTCATCGCAATCGGTCTGATTGCGGTGTTTCGCACCGTTCAGACGCAGGAATCCGCTCTCAGTTTGCGCGCAATTCGCGGCTGGCGGGCCTTTCTTCTCACGATTTCCGTCGTTTCATTTGCACTTTGGCTGGTCGATGTTCGCCCGTTGATGTGGACAGTCATATTGCTGGGTTTGTTGTTCCCGACGCTGGCACTTGTGTCAGCATGGGTGAGCGCAGGGTTCCAAACCATGGCGGATGAGTTTCAGGCCAAACGCTTGAAGGAACGCAAGCGAAAGGCAGCGCTTGCGCGCAAAGTGGCTGAAGCGGCGGCCGAGGCTGCAGGAGAACCCGCGCCCCCGCTACCCGAAGACGATGAAGATGACGACGACGATGACGTCGTTGACCCATATCAGGCGTACACCCCGCTTGCGGTACGTCTCGCGCGGTTTTCGGTGATAATCATTGTTGGTCTGATTTTGGCGGCTGTCTGGAATGTTGGCGTTTTCGAACGCGCGGACGATCCGTCTGTGTCCCAGCGGGTCTTTGAAATCCTGCTCGACAGTGCGTTTGCCTTGTTGATTGCGGATTTGGTTTGGACGTGGGGCAAGTCCGTGATTGATCGTCGTCTTGCCAATTACAAACCACCTACTGATAACAAAGCCCCGGGGCCCGAGGCGCGTATGGCAACGCTCTTGCCGCTCTTGCGAGTCGTCCTGCAGGTCACGCTTTTGAGCATGGTGGTAATGACTCTGCTCACGGCAGCAGGGGTCAACATAGCTCCGATTATCGCGGGGGCTGGCGTCATTGGCATTGCCATTGGCTTTGGTGCTCAGTCATTGGTCAAGGACGTCGTATCGGGTATTTTCTTCTTGATCGATGATGCATTCCGGGTTGGCGAATATGTCGAAATCGACAGTCTGCGCGGCACGGTTGAGAAGATTTCCATCCGTTCGTTGCAGCTGCGTCACCATCGTGGTGCTGTGCATACGCTTCCGTTTGGAGAGTTGAAGTCCCTGACCAACCATTCACGCGATTGGGTCATCATGAAGCTCGAATTCCGGGTGCCGTTCGACACTGATCTGAAGCTGGTCAAGAAACTGGTGAAACAGGTTGGCGCGCAACTCGCCGCGCATCCCGAATATGGCGACAGCATTATCCAGACGCTGAAATCCCAAGGCGTGCGTCGGATGGAAGAATTCAATATGGTGGTTGGCGTCAAGTTTATGACTCGGCCCGGTGAACAATGGCTGGTGCGCCGCGATGCCTATATGGGCGTGCGCGACATCTTCGAGGCGAACGGCATTCGCATGGCCGAACGCAACGTAAAGGTCGAAATCGCAGGAGACGAAGACTTGACCGACGAGCAGAAGCACGCCGTTGCCGCAGCCGCGCAGCAATCCGTGGAACAGCAGTTGCCACCAAAGCCTACACCAGACGAGCCATAGGTTTACAAAAACTTCACAAAATTCGAATGGCGGGTCGTTTGTGCGCCCTATACTTTGCGCATCGCAGGATCAGCGGAGAGTCGTCATGACCGTTTATGCACTCAATGGCCTTGGTCGGATTGGGAAACTGGCCTTGCGGCCCTTGCTGGAACAAGGCGCGCAGATTGCATGGATTAACGATGCGGTGGGTGATCCAGAGATGCACGCCCATTTGCTAGAATTTGATACGGTGCATGGGCGCTGGCCAGCCGCGTTCTCCCATGATGAAAATTCCATCACCGTTGATGGCACACGGTTGCGGTTTATTGGAACGCAGGATTTGGGTGCATTGCCATTGGACAGTGTGGATGTCGTCATAGACTGCACCGGGGCGTTCAAAACAGAGGCCAAGCTGGCGCCGTATTTTGAAGCTGGCGTGAAAAAGGTCGTCGTTTCAGCTCCGGTCAAGGACGGACCTACAGCCAATATCGTGATGGGAGTGAATGAGGACACATTTGGCACTGACATACACCGTATCGTAACGGCGGCGTCTTGCACCACCAATTGCCTTGCTCCAGTGGTGAAGGTCATTCACGAAAACCTGGGCATCAAACATGGGTCAATCACCACGATCCATGATGTGACCAACACGCAAACGATTGTGGATCGCCCGGCCAAAGACTTGCGCCGCGCACGCTCTGCACTCAATTCGCTGATCCCCACAACAACTGGCAGTGCAACAGCGATCACGCTGATTTACCCCGAATTGAGCGGACGGTTAAATGGGCATGCTGTCCGGGTGCCATTGTTGAACGCTTCATTGACCGATTGCGTGTTCGAGGTTGAACGTGACACCACCGCACAAGAGGTGAACGCGCTGTTCAAGGCTGCTGCAACCGGCGATTTGAAGGGCATTCTGGGATATGAAGAGCGACCGCTTGTGTCGACCGACTATACCAATGATCAGCGGTCTTCGATTGTGGATGCGCCATCAACAATGGTGATCAATGGCACGCAGGTGAAAATCTATGCCTGGTATGACAACGAAATGGGTTACGCGCACCGGCTGGTAGATGTGGCGTTCATGGTCGGAAACTCGATTTGACAGATGCATCGCGTCCCGAAGGCTTGTCCGCCTATATCGTGGTGACGGCAGCCTATTGGGCGTTCATGTTGACCGATGGCGCGCTGCGTATGTTGGTGCTGTTACATTTTCACACGCTAGGTTTTTCGCCGGTTCAACTCGCCTATCTCTTTGTTTTATATGAGATCGCTGGGATGGTTACGAACCTGACAGCCGGATGGCTTGCGGCGCGGTTCGGGTTGACCACCACCCTTTACGCCGGCCTCGGCATTCAGGTGCTCGCGCTTTTGGCTTTGTCACAATTGGATCCAAATTGGGCGATGGGCGCGTCGGTCGCGTTTGTCATGCTTGTTCAGGGGGCAAGTGGGGTGGCCAAAGACCTTGCCAAGATGTCGTCCAAATCCGCTGTGAAACTGCTTGCACCTTCGACAGATGGCGGATTGTTCCGTTGGGTCGCGATCTTGACGGGGTCCAAGAACGCGGTGAAAGGCACCGGGTTTCTGTTGGGTGCCGCATTGCTGGCGACACTGGGGTTCACAGCGGCGATTCTATTCATGGCGGGCGCTTTGGCGCTGATCCTGATCGCCGTGCTGATCACCATGCCACCCGGCCTGCCTACGGGACGCAAAGGCGCGAAGTTCACAGAGGTGTTCTCCAAATCCGCAAATGTAAATTGGCTCAGCGGTGCGCGTGTGTTCCTGTTTGGCGCCCGTGATGTGTGGTTCGTTGTCGGCATTCCGATCTATTTCTACGCGGTGCTGTCGGATGGCACGACCGATGGAAACCGCGCGGCGTTCTTTCTAATCGGCATCTTCATGGCGGTCTGGGTGATCCTTTATGGGCTGGTTCAAACCTCCGCGCCCCGCGTATTGCGCGCCAAAACCCGACCCGAAGCGGAGCTTATTGGCGCCGCGCGAAATTGGGCTGCTGCGTTGGTTATAGCACCAGCGATACTGACGACAGCGGCGTTTTTTTCACATGGTGCAACGCCTTGGCTGACCACCTTGGTGGTATTTGGTTTGCTGGTATTCGGTGCGATATTTGCCGTGAATTCCGCACTCCATTCCTATCTTATTTTGGCCTTCACACGAGGCGAGCGTGTCACAATGGATGTCGGCTTTTACTATATGGCGAATGCTGCAGGGCGATTGCTGGGCACGCTTTTGTCGGGCGTCACATATCAAATCGGGGGGCTGTCGCTCATGTTGCTGACAGCCACTTTGATGGTGGGTTTGTCCACGCTGACGGTCGCAAAATTGCGCCCGCAATCGGTCTAGTTACTTTTCCTGTGCGCGCAATTCGACCCGCCGGATCTTGCCAGAGATTGTCTTGGGCAAAGACGTTACAAAGGCGACTTCGCGCGGATATTTGTACGGGGCCGTTTGGTTCTTACAGAAATCTTGAATATCTGCGGCTAAGGTCTCCGTTGGCTGCGTCGTTTCTGAAAGAACGATAAAGGCCTTTACAAGTTGACCGCGCGTTTCGTCCGGAACACCAACCACCGCGCTTTCGACAACGGCGGGATGTTCTAGCAATGCGCTTTCTACTTCGAACGGGCTGATACGATATCCAGCAGAGGAAATCAGATCGTCCGACCGCCCCACGAACCACAGATAGCCATCGGCATCGCGATAGGCTGTGTCGCCCGTATAATACCACCCATTCCGAAATGAGTCCTTTATAAGCGCACCGTCTTTCAGATATCCATGAAAGAGCCCGCCGGGCCACGCATCGCCAGCGCTCACCGCGATATGACCAACCTCATCATTCGGCAGCACGTTACCGTCGTCATCGACAACATCCACATTTTGACCGGGAACCGGTTTGCCCATTGATCCAAAACGGGTCTCAACCCCTGGGAAATTCGCAACGATGTTTATGGTTTCGGTTTGACCATAGCCATCGGCAATCACCGTGCCCGTATGTTTCTGCCAATACCGGATGACCTCGGGGTTCAACGGCTCGCCCGCACCAAGGCAGCGGCGTAGCGAGGACAGGTTAAATTTGCTCAAATCCTGTTGCGCAAACAGGCGGTACACGGTGGGCGGCGCGCAAAAGGTGGTCACGCCAAGATCGCCAATCGCGTTCAAATGGGCCAAAGCATCCATTCCCGCCGCGTCGTAAAGAACGGTCGTGCATCCCATTAACATTTGAGGAAACAGCATCCCCCAAGCGGCTTTGGCCCAACCCGTATCCGTCAGGGTCCAGTGCGTATCGCTCTCGCGCAAGTCCATCCAGAACAACGCTGTCGCGGCATGTGCCAGCGCATAACCGAAATCACGCGGCACCATTTTGGGCAGCGCGGTCGTGCCGGAGGTGAAGTAAATCATCATCGTCTCGGTTGCCTTGAACGGCGCGACATCCGACGCCGCCAGCGAACCGTCTTGGCCGGCGCACAGGGTACCAAACGATAACCAGTCGCCTTCGGCGGCGCCGACAACGATCAAATGCTCCAAAGTTGGGCAGTCTTTGCGGATGTCTTCGACTTTTTCCACATGCATCGGCGAGACGATCACGGCCTTCGCCCCTGCTTGGTTGATGCGATACGCGATGTCTTTAGCGGTCAGAAGATTGGTCCCCGGCATAGAAATGACGCCTGCTTTCATGCAGCCGAACAGCACCATGTGCCACTCAGGTTGCCGCCCGATCACGACGCAGGCTGCATCGCCACGTTTCAAACCAAGGGCCATCAGGGCTTGCGCAAACCGTGCGGATGCATCCGCCAGATCAGAGTAACGCACTGTGCGTTTCGTCCCAGCGGTTACATCGATGGCCAGCAAGGCGTCCTTATCAGCGTTGCGCGCGCGGGCATCCAGAACGTCAAACGCGAAATTAAAATGCTCCCGGATGTCTGCCTTGTATGACAACTGCGCTGTCTCGTAAGTGCGATCAATATGGTCAAATGTAATCATACATCCCTCTCCAGCCCGGTGTTTGGAAGATTATGCATGCCGTTTCAGTCAGACCAAGCGAAATCCCGAAAGATCAATAGCGTGCCTTGATCTGTGCGGCGCGCGCAACGAGGCGTGCCTTTTGTTGTTCACGCACAAACACAAACAAACCAGAACCCAGGATGAGCGCCATGCCAATCCAGACTTCGAACATTGGCAATTCGGCGAACACCACGTACCCCCAAAACACCGCGAGCGGCAGGCCAAGGTATTCATACGGCGCAACGGTTGCCGCGTCCGCAAGTCGATAGGCCTGACTCAGGCAATAGCCGACAGCGGCTGAATTCACCCCAAGAGCAATGAAAAAGGGCCAGTCTGCCGCGCTGGGCCAACTCCATGCGCGCAGCAAAAAGACCATGCTTTCGTTTTCAAATGTGGCAGCGTATCGCCCGTCGCCCGCGACGACAAAAAAGCCAAGCGAGACAACGACAAACGCGCCCTGGATATACACAGCCATTGCAGATGCTTTTGCGGAAACGCCCAATTTCCGGGTCATGATCTGGTTCATCGCGTAAGTAAAAGCCGATATGACCGGCAAGAGGAGCACAACGCGCGGCACATCCAAAGCCTCGGCGCTGGCCCATGGACGCTGCATGATAATCACGCCGATAAACCCGACCAGGACTGCCGCCAAACGCATCACCCCGACTTTTTCGCGCAGCATCGGGATCGACAACAGCGTGATGAACAATGGCGCCGCAAAAAACAGGGCCGTTGCATCAGCAAGCGGCATCGCAGCCAAAGCGGCGAAATAGGTCATGTTTGCGATTACGATCAACAGCCCACGCAAGGCGTGTTGCCACGGATTGCGTGTCTTCAGGATGCCAAACCCGCCCTCGAATTGTACGATAATCAGGGAAAACAGGATCCCAATACCCGAGCGCAGGAATACCGATTGGTGCAGCGGGTAGTCGCCGGACAGTTCTTTGATAATGAGATCGTTGACTGAAATGCAAAGAATGCCAAAGAGGATGAATATGATCCCCAATCCTGGCCGGTTTTGTTTCGCTTGGACCATGCCGCAGCGCTATCACAGATACACAGACTGTCCTGCCCATTTGCGCCATGGCAAGTCGCTTTAGGATACGGTAGTCCTTTTGCGTAGCAGAGGAGACTCGCCCATGCAAATGTCAGACACGCGCACGATTGCCGCCAGCCCGTCAGAGGTGTATTCAGCCTTGCTGGAACCGGATGTCCTGAAAGCCTGCGTACCCGGCGCGCAAGAGGTTGTCGGATCACCCGAAGACGGTTTTGAGGCGACAGTTGTGCAAAAGGTTGGCCCGGTCAAAGCAACGTTCAAAGGTCAGGTCACGCTCAGCGATTTGGTTCCTGGTGAATCTCTGACGCTGTCGGGCGAAGGCAAAGGTGGCGCAGCCGGTTTTGCAAAGGGCGGTGCCTAAGTGTCCTTTGTCGGTGTCGAGGTCGGAAACGAAATGACCTATGATGTCGAGGCAAAAGTGGGAGGCAAGCTGGCCCAACTTGGATCGCGCATCATTGATGGGTTTGCAAAGAAGATGGCTGATCAGTTTTTCACCAATCTCCAGGAGGTGCTGGAAGGCCCGGCAGAGGACGACGAAAGCGAAGAGGCGGAATTAAAACGTGGCTGGTGCAAGCGTCTGACGGGTAAGGTCTGACACACGCAGGCGTACGGGGGCACAATGTCGGCCATTCTCAGTATCAAAGACCTAAAAAAGTCCTATGCCAGTGGGTTTGAGGCGCTGAAAGGCGTGTCGTTGGACATTGAACAGGGTGAAATCATCGCGCTGCTTGGCCCTAATGGGGCTGGAAAAACAACCCTGATTTCAACTATTTGCGGGATCACTACGCCAACATCGGGAACTGTGACAGTCGGCGGATTTGATGTGCAATCCGACTTTCGCGCTGCCCGTTCATTGATCGGCCTTGTGCCACAGGAAATCGCGCTTGAGCCATTTGAAAAGGTCCTCAATACCGTGCGGTTTTCCCGTGGTCTGTTTGGCGGGTCGCGCAAAGATGGGGTGGTTGAGGAAATCCTTAAAAAGCTCAGCCTATGGGACAAACGGGATGCGCAGGTGCGCGAGTTGTCTGGTGGCATGCAGCGGCGTGTTTTGATCGCCAAGGCATTGGCGCATGAACCGCGCGTGCTGTTTCTGGATGAGCCCACCGCGGGCGTGGATGTGGAATTGCGCAAAGACATGTGGGACATCGTGGCAGAGATGAAGGCTGATGGTGTAACCATTATCCTGACGACCCACTACATCGAAGAGGCCGAAGCAATCGCCGACCGCGTAGGCGTTATCAATAAGGGCGAATTGTTGCTGGTTGAAGAAAAAACTGCGCTGATGCAACGGATGGGTCAAAAGCAACTTGATGTGCAAATCGCCGCCCCGATCACCGAGATACCGGAGACTTTGCAGCCCTACGCTCTGGCGTTGAGCAAAGATGGGAAAACCCTGACCTACAGCTATGACACGCGGGCGGAGCGGACGGGCATTACCAAGCTGATCAAGGATATTGCGGCTTCTGGTCTGCAACTGCGCGATGTCGTGACACGGCAATCGAGCCTTGAGGATATCTTTGTC